>ENA-UOOA01002555-UOOA01002555.1-human-gut-metagenome-genome-assembly--contig:-P61old-NODE-2555-length-25411-cov-9.927276_pt1 | contig 25411 bp, 25 predicted proteins | sample MGYA00242467_ERZ724014 | MGnify/ENA metagenome assembly ERZ724014 | reverse complement strand
GACAGACTCCACCTGCAAGCGCAGGCGCACGCCGGCCTCGGTGCGCTGGGGCATGGCGGCCACCACGGCGGTGATGCGCACGTCCCGTCCTTCCATCGCCGCCGGCAGGCCCTGCCCGGCAAATGCGCTGGCCCGCAAACCACACAGGGCAAAGGCGGCAACCGCCGCCCAAAGCAGCGTGGCTATCGCCCCTCCAACCCGCCACCAGGGCCGCCCTGCACCGTTCTGACCCAGCCAGCGCCTGCGCAGCAGTGGGCGGCACAGCACGCAGGCTCCCACCACGCCCATCGCGCCCAAGACACTGCCGTACACCCACATGGCCCACAGCTCGGGTTGCCACAGCTGCAGCGCGGAGCCCGCCAATAGACCGCACAACATGGCAGGCAAAGGCCACAGTCTGCGAACACCGTCGTCGCCCCCATGCACACAGCACACTGGACGAGCGCCTTCTCCACCATCGGGGCAAGAGGGTTGCAGGTGGCTATTAGAGGGGCTTATGCCAAACATGGGCTGATGCTAATGCGCCGTTGCAGCGCCCCAGGCACCGCCGATGCGGCACCGGCTGTGTAACACTTGGCGCCGCAACACCGTGCGGGCCCGGCCAACGCTTTTTGGAGGCGCTGGCGCCCGCGCTTTCCCTCGCACTTCAACCCAAGGAAAACCATGAGCGTTTACGACAAGCTGAGCGAACTCAACATCACCCTGCCCCCCGTGTCCGTGCCTGCGGCCGCCTATGTGCCATATGTGCAAACGGGCAACCTGGTGTTCCTCTCCGGCCACATCGCCCGCAAGGATGGCAAGCCCTGGGCAGCGCAATTCGGCAAGAACATCACCACCGAAGAAGGCAAGCTGGCCGCACGCGCCGTGGCCATCGACCTGCTGGGCACGCTGCACGCTGCCACAGGTGGTGACCTGAACCGCATCAAGCGCATCGTCAAGGTGATGAGCCTGGTGAACTCCACCGGCGACTTCACCGAGCAGCACCTGGTGACCAACGGCGCCAGCGAGCTGCTGGGCCAGGTGTTTGGCGACAAGGGCGTGCACGCCCGCAGCGCCTTCGGCGTGGCACAGATCCCCATGGGCGCTTGCGTGGAGATTGAGCTGATCGCCGAGCTGGGCTGATCCGGTCGCTCCACAAAAAAAGCCAACCGTTGCCGGTTGGCTTTTTTGTTTGGGTGCTGCGCGCAGCAGCATCACTCCACGCGGGTAACGGCGTTGGGCTTGAAGCCCAGGTCCGCCGCCTTGCCCTTGCGGCCGCGTGCGGCGCGGGCGTTGTTCAAGCTGCGGATCTCCAGCGTCTCGTCGCGCACCTTGCCGCCACGGCCAATGCCATCCAGCCGAATGCTGCGCGTGTAGGCGGCGGCGCCTGCAAGCTGGTCCTTGTCTTCCAGGTCGATCAGCATCAGCCCCCGGCCGCCGTTGGCCATGGTTTTCAGCTCGGTGATCTCGAACGTGAGGATGCGCCCACCCACCGACGCGCAGGCCACATGTGTGGCCGGCAGCAGCGGCTTGCTGCCCGTGGTGCCCGCTGCGTGCGAAGGCACGCACACCGTTTCGCCTTCGCCCAGCGAGATGAAGGCCTTGCCGCCCTTTTGGCGCGAAACCATGTTCTCCACCGCTGCCAAAAAGCCGTAGCCGCCCGAGCTGGACAACAGCAGCGTGGCGTTGGCCGGGCCTGCAAAGTAGTGCAGCAACTGCGTGCCGGCTTCCAGCTCAATCAGCGTGGTCACCGGCTGGCCGTCGCCCCGTGCGCCGGGCAGCAGCGACACGGCCACCGAGTACACGCGGCCATTGCTGCCAAAGGCCAGCAAGGTATCGACCGTGCGACATTCGAACGTGCCGTACAGCCCGTCGCCCGCCTTGAAGGCAAAGCTGGCCGCCTCATGCCCATGGCCGGTGCGGGCGCGTACCCAGCCCTTTTGCGAGACGACCACGGTGACAGGCTCGTCCACCACCTTGACTTCGGCCACGGCCTTTTTCTCGGCCTGGATGAGGGTGCGGCGTGCGTCGGCAAAGGTCTTGGCGTCGGCCTCGATCTCTTTGACCATGGTGCGGCGCAGCGAGCCGGGGTTGTTCAGGATGTCTTCGAGCTTGCCCTGGCTTTCGCGCAGCTCTTTCAGCTCTTGCTCGATCTTGATGGCTTCGAGCCGTGCCAGTTGGCGCAGGCGGATTTCGAGGATGTCTTCGGCCTGGCGGTCGCTCAAATTGAAGCGTGCAATCAGCGCCGCCTTGGGCTCCTCGGCGTGGCGGATGATGGCAATCACCTCGTCGATGTTGAGCAGAACCAGTTGCCGCCCTTCGAGGATGTGGATGCGGTCCAGCACCTTGTTCAGCCGGTGCTGGCTGCGGCGGGTGATGGTGGTCTGGCGGAAGGCGATCCACTCTTCCAGCATCTGGCGCAGCGACTTTTGCACCGGCTTGCCGTCGAGCCCCACCATGGTGAGGTTGATGGGGGCCGAGGTTTCCAGGCTGGTGTGGGCCAGCAGCGCGGTGATCAGTTCTTGCTGCGGAGTCTTGCCGGTTTTGGGCTCGAACACCAGGCGCACAGGCGCGTCTTTGCTCGATTCGTCACGCACCACGTCCAGCACCGCCAGCATGCTGGCCTTCAGTTGCGTCTGCTCCTGCGTCAGCGCCTTCTTGCCGGCCTTGACCTTGGGGTTGGTGATTTCTTCAATCTCTTCCAGCACGCGCTGGGTGCTGACGCCGGGCGGCAGCTCGGTCACCACCAGTTGCCACTGGCCGCGCGCCATGTCTTCGATCTTCCAGCGCGCGCGCACCTTCAGGCTGCCGCGCCCCGTGCGGTAGGCGTCGGCAATGTCGCCGGGGCTGCTGATGATCTGGCCGCCGCCGGGGTAGTCCGGGCCGGGCACAATGGCCAGCAGCTCTTCCTGGCTCAGCGTTGGCGTCTTGATGAGCGCGATACAAGCGTCGGCAATCTCGCGCAAGTTGTGGCTGGGGATCTCGGTGGCCAGGCCCACGGCGATGCCGCTGGCGCCGTTGAGCAGCGCGAAGGGCAGGCGGGCCGGTAGCTGGCGGGGTTCTTCCGTGCTGCCGTCGTAGTTGGGCATGAAATCGACCGTGCCTTCGTCGATTTCATCGAGCAGCAGGCTGGTGATGCGGGACAGGCGCGCTTCGGTGTAGCGCATGGCGGCAGCGCCGTCGCCGTCGCGGCTGCCGAAGTTGCCCTGGCCGTCGATGAGCGGGTAGCGCTGGGCAAAATCCTGCGCCATGCGCACCAGTGCGTCGTAGGCCGACTGGTCACCGTGGGGGTGGAAGCGGCCCAGCACATCGCCCACCACACGAGCGCTCTTGACGGGCTTGGCCGCCGCGCTGCGCGTGGGGCCGCTGTAGCCCAGGCCCATGCGGTCCATCGAATACAGAATGCGCCGCTGCACGGGCTTGAGGCCGTCGCACACATCGGGCAGCGCACGGCCTTTGACGACCGACAACGCGTATTCCAGATAGGCGCGCTGGGCGTAGCCCGCCAGGCCCAGGGAGTCGCCGCCGTCATCGCCAGCGGTGGTGAAATCTAAAGTGGGTTGGTCGCTCATTCGTTAGCGCTCATTCGTTCGGAATCGTCGGTAGAGGTTCATGGCTGGCGCGGCTTTGCGCCACCACGGTGTCGGGCGGCAGGTTGCCGCGGTTGTGGGCACCACCCTGCAATTGCATGCGCACCCGCCCTGGCGCTGCGCGATGGGCCTGCACCGGCGCCGGGGGTTTGAGCTGGTGGTACAGCGCCAGCACGGTGCGCACGTAGTTCTGGGTTTCCTTGAAGGCCGGAATCTGGTTACCCGCCCGCTGCACCGCGCCCTCGCCCGCGTTGTAAGCCGCCAGGGCCAGGTCCATGCGGCCGGGGAACAGGTCGAGCAAATAACGCAGGTAGCGCGTGCCCGCAGGCACATTGACGGCGGGGTCAGCCAGCTTTTGTTCTAGCGAGCGCTTGGCATCGGCCCGCACGCCAAAGCGGCTGGCCGTGGCGGGCATGAGCTGCATCAGGCCCACCGCGCCCTTGGGCGATACGGCCTGCGCATCAAAGCCCGACTCGGTGGCAATCAGCGCCTGCAGCAGCTCGTAGTCCACCGCCTGCTGCTCCGACGCGGCCCGCAGGTGGTGCTTGATGCTTTTGTAGCCTGGCGCAATGTCAAAAAACGCCAGCAGGCGCGCGCCCGCGCTGGGCATGCCATGGGGCGTAGCGGGTGCATTCGCAGGCATGTCACGGGTCGAATCGAACTCGGCACCCCGAAAGAAGAGCTGGTACCTGGCATCCAGCTGCTCGGCTGCAAAGTGCGTCACCCCGCGCTCGTCCACATGCGCCCACAGGTCAGCGTGGGCTTGCTGCTGCAAAAAGCAGAGCAGCAAACCCAGCGCTGATAAGCGCAAGAGGCCAATTTTGCTAAACAAAGTCATGGCAGACAGCGGGGGCAAATGCGGCTCAGCACGTCAGATATCGATTTCAACCGCATCGCCATGCAGTTCCATCAGCTCACGGCGCGCAGCTGCTTCGCCCTTGCCCATGAGCTTGGTGATGAGCCCCTCGGTGGCAGCAAAGTCCACGTCGCCCAGCTGCACGGGCAGCAGGCGGCGGGTGTCGGGGTTGAGCGTGGTTTCCCACAGCTGCTCGGCGTTCATTTCGCCCAGCCCCTTGAAGCGGCTGATCTGGCATTTCTCGCGCGGCACGCCTTCCTTGGCGCATTTGTCGAGGATGGCATTGAGCTCACCATCGTCCAGCGCATACATCTTGGACGCAGGCTTTTTGCCGCGCGCGGGTACGTCCACGCGGAACAGCGGGGGGCGCGCCACGTAGATGTGCCCTGCTTCAATGAGCTTGGGAAAGTGACGGAAGAACAGCGTGAGCAGCAGCACCTGGATGTGCGAGCCGTCCACGTCCGCATCGCTCAAGATGCAAATCTTGCCGTAGCGCAGGCCGCTCAAATCGGGGGTGTCATTGGGCCCATGCGGATCCACACCGATGGCGACCGAGATGTCGTGGATTTCGTTGTTCGCAAACAGGCGGTCGCGCTCCACCTCCCAGGTATTGAGTACCTTGCCGCGCAGTGGCAGGATGGCCTGGCTTTCCTTGTCACGGCCCATCTTGGCGCTGCCGCCAGCCGAGTCGCCCTCCACCAGAAACACCTCGTTGTGGCTGGTGTCGCGGCTTTCGCAGTCCGTCAGCTTGCCAGGCAGCACGGCCACGCCAGAACCCTTGCGTTTTTCCACCTTCTGGCCTGCCTTCTGGCGCGTTTGCGCGGCCTTGATGGCCAGCTCGGCCAGCTTCTTGCCGTATTCGACATGCTGGTTCAGCCACAGCTCCAGCGCCGGGCGCACAAAGCCGCTGACCAGGCGCACAGCGTCGCGGGAGTTCAGGCGCTCCTTGATCTGGCCTTGGAACTGCGGGTCCAACACCTTGGCGCTCAGCACATAGCTGGCGCGCGCAAACACGTCTTCGGGCAGCAGCTTGACGCCCTTGGGAGCCAGGCTGTGCAGCTCGATGAAGCTCTTGACGGCGTTGAACAGACCATCGCGCAGGCCACTGTCGTGCGTACCGCCTGCGCTGGTGGGGATCAGGTTGACGTAGCTCTCGCGCACTGGCGCGCCTTCTTCGGTGAAGGCCACGGCCCACGCGGCGCCTTCGCCTTCGGCAAAGCTCTCGTTGCCGCTGTCGGCAAAGCCTTCGCCTTCAAACAGGGGGATCACCGGGTCGGCGGTCAGCGTCTGCGTCAGGTAGTCGCGCAGGCCGCCCTTGTATTGCCAGGTCTGGGTGTCGCGCGTCTTCTCGTTGATGAGCGAGACAGACACGCCGGGCATCAGCACCGCCTTGCTGCGCAGCAGGTGGGTGAGTTCGCCCATCGGCAGCGCGCTCGATTCAAAGTACTTGGCATCAGGCCACACGCGCACGGTGGTGCCCTGCTTGCGCTCACCGGCCTCCAGCGGGCGGACCACCAGCGGCTCGACCACATCGCCGCCCGAGAACACCAGGCGTGCCACCTGCCCTTCGCGGTGGCTGCAAGCCTCCAGCCGCGTAGCCAGTGCGTTGGTCACGCTCACGCCCACGCCGTGCAAGCCGCCCGAGAAGCTGTAAGCCCCGCCCTTGCCCTTGTCAAACTTGCCACCCGCGTGCAAGCGGGTGAAGACCAGTTCAATCACCGGGGCCTTCTCTTCGGGGTGCATGCCAAACGGAATGCCCCGGCCATCGTCTTCGATGCTCACCGAGCCATCTGTGTGCAGCGTGACCTTGATCTTTTTGCCGTAGCCGGCCAGTGCCTCGTCGGCGGCGTTGTCCAGCACTTCCTGAATGATGTGCAGGGGGTTGTCGGTGCGGGTGTACATGCCCGGGCGCTGCTTGACGGGCTCCAGGCCCTTGAGCACGCGGATCGAGCCTTCGGAATATTCGCTTGCGGAAACTGAGGTGGGTTTGGCTGCCATGGCGCGGATTGTAGTGGGGCAGTGCCGCAAAGGCTGGATAAAAAACCAGTCGCGCGCCCCGTCTCTCCCACTGTATTGGTCACTGGTGTGCCAGCACAATTCGCCCAATCTGGCTACATTCCTGTGAATGCATATGAATCCTCCGAAACTATCCATGTTCCAGGTGCTGGCCTGCGGGGCTGCCATCGTCACGCTGTCCATGGGCGTGCGCCACGGCTTTGGCTTGTGGCTACAGCCCATCACCCAAGAGATGGGGTGGACCCGCCAGTCGTTCGCTTTTGCGATTGCGCTGCAAAATCTGTCGTGGGGCGTGATCGGGATCTTTGCGGGCATGGCGGCCGACCGGTTTGGCGCGTTCCGCGTGCTGATGGGCGGTGCCGTTTTGTACGGCCTGGGGCTGGCGGGCATGGCGCTTTCGCCCACCCCGCTCTTGTTTGCACTCACCACCGGCCTCTTGATCGGGGCAGCGCAGGCAGGCACCACCTACGCCGTGATCTACGGCGTGCTGGGCCGGCAGATTGCGCCCGAGAGGCGCTCGTGGGCCATGGGTGTGGCCGCAGCGGCAGGCTCGTTCGGGCAGTTTCTGATGGTGCCGGTGGAAGGGTGGCTGATTGCCAGCCTGGGCTGGCAGCAGGCATTGCTGGCGCTGTCGATGGCCGTGCTGCTGATCATTCCGCTGGCATTTGGCCTGCGGGAACCGGGCTTTCAGGGGGCCGCCCCACCGAAGCGTGACCAGACCATTGGCCAAGCCCTGCGGGAGGCCTTCAGCTACCCCAGCTTCAATTTGCTGATGGCGGGCTACTTTGTGTGCGGCTTCCAGGTGGTGTTCATTGGCGTGCACATGCCCAGTTACCTCAGGGACAACGGCTTGTCGCCCCAGGTGGCCAGCTATGCGCTGGCACTGATCGGGCTGTTCAACGTGTTTGGCACCTACATCGCGGGCACCCTGGGGCAGCGCATGCCACGGCGCTTCATCCTCTCGTTCATTTACCTGGCGCGGGCCGTGGCGATCAGCGTCTTTTTGCTGGTGCCGCTGTCGCCCCTGTCGGTCTACATCTTCTCGGCCGTGATGGGCACCTTGTGGCTGTCTACGGTGCCCCCCACCAACGCCACCATTGCCCAGATTTTTGGGGTGCAGCACCTCTCGATGCTGGGCGGGTTTGTGTTCTTCAGCCACCAGCTCGGCAGCTTCATGGGCGTGTGGCTGGGCGGTTACCTGTACGACGCCACTGGCAGCTATGACATCGTCTGGTACATCGCCATTGGGCTGGGTGTGCTGGCAGGGCTGGTGAACCTGCCCATCAAGGAAGCGCCCATCCAGCGGGCACAGCCGCAAGCGGCGTGAACAACGCAGTTTTTGCCGCCATGGCTTCACATTCCCCCACCACCCCACCCCGCCGCCCGTGGCTGCGCGGGCTGGGCTGGTTTGCGGCCATCGTCGCCTGCCTGGCCGTGTTTGCGATGTACACAGTGCCAGACTTCATGGTGATGGTGGCCGACAAGGTTTGGTCGTGTTTTTGACTTCAAGCATTTCTGGCCTCTAACGCTTAATATATAAGCGCAAGTAGCTATCAATTCAATAGCACAACCCCATGCACGGTACGGAAGCTCCCTCGGCCTGGGTCCAGCGATGGACGCATCTGATTCCACCCCACGCCACGGCGCTGGACCTGGCCTGCGGCGCAGGTCGCCACATGCGCTGGCTCAAGGCCCAGGGCCTGCAGGTGACGGGCGTGGACCGCTCCCCCGAAGCCATTGCCGCCTGCACCGGACTGGGCGAGCTGATCTGCGCCGACATTGAAAACGGGCCCTGGCCTTTGCCCAGCCGGCAGTTCGGGGCCGTGGTGGTGACCAACTACCTGTGGCGCCCCTTGCTGCCCGCCGTGCTGGCCAGCCTGGCGCCCGGTGGCGTTCTGATTTACGAAACCTTCGCGCAGGGTCACGAAACGGTGGGCAGGCCCAGCCGGGCCGATTTTCTGCTGCGCCCCGGCGAGCTACTGCAGGCTTTTGGCGCGCTGCGCACCGTGGCCTACGAAGACGGATACCTCGAAAACCCGGCGCGGTTTGTGCAGCGCATTGCCGCCGTGCGGGAAACACCTCACCCCGAGGCACCTGCGCGCCACAGACTGCAGCCCTTGTCTAGTTAGAATGCCCTTTTACCGTTTCCATCTGCGGACATGACCTCTTCTTCCGTGCCCCTCACCGGCAGCATCGTCGCCCTTGTCACCCCCATGCATGAGGACGGTAGCGTTGACTACCCCGCCTTGCGCAAACTGATCGACTGGCACATCGCTGAAGGCACCGATTGCATCGGCGTCGTTGGCACCACGGGCGAATCGCCCACGGTGAATGTGGAAGAGCACTGCGAAATCATTCGCGTGGCCGTGGAGCAAGCCGCCAAGCGCGTGCCCATCATGGCCGGCTGCGGTGCCAACTCCACTGCCGAAGCCATCGAACTGGCCAAGTTCGCCAAGAAGGTCGGCGCCGACACGCAGCTCCAGGTAGTGCCCTACTACAACAAGCCCACGCAAGAAGGCCAATACCAGCATTTCAAGGCGATTGCCGAGGCCGTGGGTGACCTGCCCACCATCCTCTACAACGTGCCCGGCCGCTCGGTGGCGGATATGCAGCACGACACCGTGCTGCGCCTGGCCCAGGTGCCCGGCATCATCGGCATCAAGGAAGCCACCGGCAACATCGAACGGGCCCAGTGGCTCATCCGCGAAGCCCCCAAGGGCTTCGGCATCTACTCGGGTGACGACCCCACCGCCGTCGCCCTCATGCTGTGCGGCGGCCATGGCAACGTGAGCGTCACAGCCAACGTGGCCCCCCGGCTGATGCACGAACTGTGCGTGGCGGCCATTGCAGGTGACGTGAAGCGCGCCATGGAAATCCAGTTCCAGCTGATGCCCGTGCACAAGCACCTGTTCGTGGAAGCCAACCCCATTCCCGTGAAGTGGGCGGTGGCCCGCATGGGCCTGTGCGGCGGAACCTTGCGCCTGCCCATGACTCCACTGTCCAAGAGCAACGAAGCCGTGGTCGAAGGCGCGCTGCGCAGCAGCGGCCTGCTCTGAGCCGCGAACCCTCCCCGACATTCCAAGGATTTCCGAGTGAACGCAAATACCCGCCTGGGCCTGCTGGCCCTTGTTGCTGCCCTGTCAGCCTGCTCGACCCTTGAAGGCGACAAGATCGACTACAAAAGCGCCACCAAGGGCTCGACCCTGGAAGTGCCCCCCGACCTGACCCAGCTCGCCAAAGATTCGCGCTACGCCGTGCCTGGCGGCACCGTTTCTGCAGCCGCCCTGCAGGCAGGCCAGCAAGCGGCGCAACCTAGTGCCGCCAGCCAGGCCGCTGCCACCTCCATCGGTGACGTGCGCATTGAGCGCGATGGCAACCAGCGCTGGCTCGTGGTCAACCGCCCCGCAGATAAGCTGTGGGAGCCCGTGCGCGAGTTCTGGCTGGAGAACGGTTTCATCTTCACCCAGGACCAGGCCAACCTGGGCATCCTGGAAACCGACTGGGCTGAAAACCGTGCCAAGCTGCCGCAGGATGTCGTCCGCGCTGCTTTGGGCAAGGTGTTCGATTCTTTGTACTCCACTGGCGAACGCGACAAGTTCCGCACCCGCCTGGAGCGCAACGCCAACGGCGGCACCGACATCTTCATCAGCCACCGCGGCATGATCGAGGTGTACACCAACACCCAGAAGGACCAGACCGTCTGGCAGCCCCGCGCGGCAGACCCCGAACTGGAAACTGAATTTCTGCGCCGCCTGATGGTCAAGCTGGGCGTGAGCCAGGAACAATCCAAGGCGATTGCCGCCACCGCGCCTACGCAGCAAACCCCGGCAGCCCGCATTGCCACGGTGAACAACGCGCCCGTGGTGCAACTGGCTGAGAACTTTGACCGCGCCTGGCGCCGTGTGGGCCTCGCCCTGGACCGCACCGGCTTCACAGTGGAAGACCGCAATCGCAACGACGGTTTGTACTTCGTGCGCTATGTGGCACCCAACGCCGACAAGAAAGAGCCCGGCTTCTTTGGCAAACTCTTTGGCGGCTCGTCTGCTGCCGTTCCACCGCTGAAGTACCGCATCGCCGTGCGCAGCGAGGGCAACGCCTCCACCGTGTCCGTGCTCAACGAAGCTGGCGCCCCCGAGTCGTCCGCCAACGCAGAGCGTATTGTTCGCGTGATTGCCGACGAGTTGAAGTAACCCTCTGCCCACTCAGGCCCTGCGCCTGACGTGCCCCGCCAGCTCCCCACAGGGCTGCGGGGCTTTTTTTATGCACACACCAAAACGTCTCCCATGCTGCGACTGAAAAACCGGGGCAGCGGCAGCGCCGGTAACGCGACCTTGATTGAAGGCAGCGACGGGCTGCGCACACGCCGCCTGCTGGTGGATTGCGGCCTGGGCGTGCGGCAGCTCGCAGCCCGGCTGGACCAGGCGGGCCTGGCCTGGAGCGACATTGCGGCCATCTTCATCACCCACGAGCACTCAGATCACATTGGCTGCGCGCGGTCTATCGCACTGAAGCATCGCATCCCCATCTGGATGAGCCACGGCACACATGCCGCCCTGGGCTCCCCGGACTTCAACGGGCTGCTGTGCATTGCTCACGACCTGGAGCCCATCGACCTGGGCTGCTGGCAAGCCACTCCCTTCACCGTACCGCACGATGCCCGCGAACCGCTGCAACTGAGAGGCACCGATGGCGCAGTGCACCTGGGCATTCTGACCGACCTGGGACACGCCAGCGAGCATGTCAAAACGCAACTGGCGGGCTGTCACACCCTGCTGGTGGAGGCCAATCATGACCCTGCCATGCTGGCGGCATCGCGCTACCCTCTGTTCCTGCAACACCGCATTGCAGGCCCCTATGGTCACATGGCCAATACAGCGACCGCTGAGCTTTTGGCAGCGCTGAAACACCCGTCGCTAGGCCACGTGGTGGCCGCCCACCTGAGCGCCCACAACAACACACCCGCGCTGGCGCAGGAGGCCCTGGCCAGCGCGCTGGATTGGCCGCCTGAGCGCATCGGCGTGGCCCGCCAGACGGAGGGAACGCCTTGGATCTCGGTGGGAATGGCTGGATAGAAAGCAAATCCTGCCGGCAAAGCAAGCGATGACCCCAACGGCTGCCCCGTTGCAATCTGAGCAACGGCATGGTGCCACCAAAAACAAAAACCCCGCTTTTTCGCAAAAGCGGGGCTTTGGGGTGGCGATGCAACCTCTCCCTGCGGAAAGGCTACCTCATCACGAATTACTTGGCTTCGGAAGCAGCGCCAGTGGCAGCGGCAGCAGCGGTGTCAGCAGCAGCCTTGGCAGCGTCAGCAGCAGGAGCGGCGGCGTCAGAAGCAGCAGGAGCAGCTTCGGAAGCAGCTGGGGCTGCAGGAGCGGCTTCAGCAGCAGGAGCGGGAGCAGCTGCGGGAGCAGGTGCTGGAGCGGGTTCTTCTTTTTTACCGCAAGCGGCCAGAGCAGCAGCAGCGATCAGAGCGGCCAGAACGACGGAGTTCTTCATTTCAAATTTCCTAGTTGGACAAACAAAAATCTTGAAAAGCCACGGCGACCGGCGCGTTGAAGCCCTGGTACGCATTGGCGCAATGCATTTGACAGTTGCACCATTTTGCGGTGCAACTGTAAATTATATTGGCATTTAGTCAATAGTGACTAACACTGAAAAAAGGTTTACAGCAAGTTGACATAGGCGCAGACGCAACACCCTGTGGGGTGCTAACTGCGGCGCGAGCTTACCCCAAGCTTGACGGGCGTCAAAGTCCCAACGTGGTGGACGGGAAACCGGGGGAACTTTTACTGCGCAGCCATTCGTTCAGAACCTCGCGCACCAGCACTCTGCGATCGGCTTCGCCTCCCGCCACGCCAGCACATCGCACCGGGTCCAGTCGCTGCATGACCCACCCGGGCGACCAGAGCACGCTGGGCAATTCCAGCGGGTCTGCCGCGGGGCTTTTACGGCAGGTCATGATGTGATCCCAAGTGCCGCGCCACCCCACAAAACGCGCGTGCCGCCGAATGACATCGTCGTAGCTGACGGCCAGCATGGTGAAGCGGCGCCCACCTTTTGCCCAGGCCTGGAGCGACTCCACGACTGCCCGCTCCCCCAGCGGCCAATCGTGAAAGTTGGCATCGCTGATCAGAATTTCGGCCCAGCCCTCGCATGCAGCAGTGGCGAAGGCGTCGCGCACCATTTGCTGAAAAGCCTCGCGCCCAGCAAACCGCCCCTCGGGCAAGCCAGAGGGGCTGGACACAGGCAAGTCGCTGGTAGTCATGGGGTAGTGGTGTCGTCGGAGCAGGCGTGCGCCCAGCCGTCATCGCACCAAATCGAGAGCAACTCCAGCGCCTCGTCGCTGGCACGCTGGATGTCTTTGGAGCTGAGGTAGCGCTGGTTGGCCAGGCGGCGCATCAAAGTGGCGTCTTTGCCCCCAGCACGGTAGCTTTCGCCGTTGATGAAGATGTGCTGCGCGTCGTACATCATGCGCGTGCGGCGGTCCAGGCGCACCGCTTCCAGCATGGCGCCACCATCACTGGCTTCAAACCAGACGTTGGGCTTGGGCTCGGTCAGGTATTCCCCAAGGGCGCGCTCCAAGGCCAAAGGCTGCGACAGGGCACGCTCCAGCGCCTCCTTGGCAAAGGCTTGCAGTTCGGCAGGAATCGCACCCGGCTCTGCCACCGCTTCCTGCTTGGCATCGCGGTACATCTGCACCTGCTCATCCTCCGCCGCATCCTCCGACAGGCGCACCAGCAACTCCTGAGCCAGTTCGGCACGGGCGGGCGCACGGAAGCCAATCGAGTACGTCATGCACTCGCCTTCGGCAATCCCGTCGTGAGCATAGCGAGGCGGCAGGTACAGCATGTCGCCAGGCTCCAGCACAAACTCCTCCTCCGGCTCAAACTCCGCCAGCACCTTGAGAGGAATGCCTTCCTTGAGGGTCAAGTCCTTCTGGCGACCAATGCGCCAGCGACGGCGACCGTGGGCCTGCAACAAAAAGACATCGTAGCTGTCGAAATGCGGCCCTACCCCGCCACCGTCAGTGGCGTAGCTGATCATCAAATCGTCCAACCGTGCCTCTGGCACAAACCGGAACTGTTGCATCAACTGGTGCACCGCATCGTTGTGCAGATCAACCCCCTGCACCAGCAACGTCCACTCGCGCTGGCTCATTGCGGGCAAGGAGCGGCGCGCAAACGGGCCATGGCGGAGCTTCCAGCCACCCTTGATTTGTTGCACCAGGCGCGACTCCACAGATTCCTCGGCCGCCAGCGCAAACATCTCGGGACGCAGCACCGGTGGCTGGAAATTGGGAATGGCCTGGCGCACCAGCAAAGGCTTTTTGTGCCAATGGCGGCGCATGAACTGGGCTGGCGTGAGACCACCCAGCAGGGTCAAGGGTTGTTGGATATCCATGGATGAAGGCACCTGCCCCTGGCGGGGCTGTTGGTCAAACTGCGACAATTCTCCTATGGAAATTACCCAACAATGCGTGGTCGCACTGACCTGGACCCTCAAAGACACCCTTGGTGAAGAACTCGACGTGCTGGATGAGCCGGTGGAATTCCTGCTGGGCGGCAACGATTTGCTGCCCCGCATCGAAGAAGCCCTGCAAGGCCACAGCGCAGGCGCCAAGCTGTCACTGCACCTGGAACCTGAGGATGCCTTTGGCGACTTCAACGACCAGCTGCTCTTCTTGGAACCCCGCCACCTTTTCCCTGCCGAAGTGGAAGAAGGAATGACTTTTGAAGGCACGGCTTTGCCCGAAGGTTGCAACCCCGATGCACCCCGTACCGGCCTGTACACCGTGGCAGAAATTTACCCTGAACACATCGTGCTCGACGGCAACCACCCACTGGCGGGCATTGCACTGCGCCTGCAACTGAAGGTGGAGTCGGTGCGCGAAGCCACCGAAGAGGAAGTAGGCCGCGGCACGGCAGGCACCGGCTTCTTCCGCATTGAAGCCCAGGCGCCCGGTAACCATTTGCTGCACTGAAACCCGCACAAGCCCAGCACCGGCGGGATGAGCCCCCCGCATGAACACTACGGGGGTTCAACGCACCGGACGCGCCGGGTTATTGGCGAGAAATCTGGCCGTTGTAAAGGCGCACGCGATCGCCAATGCGCAAATCACCGGGCGAACTCACGTCGTAGGCCCGGTAGCCGCCCTGATCGAGCTGGACCGAGATGCGATAGCCCTGGGCGTAGTCACCGGGGTTGTTGCGGCCCTCAATCGCGTTGCCGGCCACGGCGCCGCCAATCACACCCACGGCAGTGGCTGCTGCGCGGCCTGAGCCCTTGCCCACCTGGTTACCAAGCACCCCACCCACCACGGCACCCAGCACTGCGCCGGCACCCGATGTTTGCCCGCCACCGCGGCTTTGGTTATGAAGCACCTCGATATTGCTCACACGCCCGAATTCCGTGGCGTATGGGTTTTGTGAAGGCGCAGGATACGCAGGGGCTGTGCCCTGGTAGCCGCCGCCGTAATAGGGGTCGTTACGATTGCTCGCACAAGCGGTCAATGCCAACACGGCGGCAGCAGAGACGGCTGCAACGGCGGTCCGGTAAAAATGGCGCATCAGTTTCTCCTTGAAGGGGTGGCAATCGGGTGCCGCGAACGCAACATGCACCCGCACAATCTAAGCACTGTCCATCACACCAACGATTCAACGCCGCATCCAGTGCACGCCGACCACAGCGCAGGTCAGTAACAAGCCCTACCAAACGTAAGAACAGTCTGACGCGGCAGAACGCCGCGCACCGAGACGCTCAAGCGCTTGCAGCTCAGGCCGTGCCGGTAGAGCCGTAGCCGCCAGCGCCGCGCTCGGTCGCCACGAAGTCTGTCACCACGTTGAACTGGGCTTGCACCACCGGCACGATGACCATTTGTGCCAGGCGCTCCATCGGCTCGATCGTGAACGCCACATCGCTGCGATTCCAGGCGCTCACCATCAACTGCCCCTGATAGTCGCTGTCGATCAAACCCACCAGGTTGCCCAAAACGATGCCATGTTTGTGGCCCAGGCCCGAGCGGGGCAGGATCAACGCGGCATAGCCAGGGTCCTTGAGGTACACCGCGATGCCCGTGGGCACCAATTGCCACGCGTTGGGTTGCAGCGTGAGGGGCGCATCCAGACATGCGCGCAGGTCCAGGCCAGCGCTGCCAGGGGTGGCATAGGTCGGCAGTTGCTCGGCCATGCGCGGATCAAGAATCTTGACGTCGATCTTCATGAAACAGGTTCTCTTGGGAAAGTAAATGGGAGGCCTACGGCGAAAACCTTCTGCGCACCGCAGAAAGCCCTGATCTTCGCCATGGCTGGCGCACAACAAGGTGCGCCACGCTCAGCGCGGCAACCGCCGAGCTATTTCTGCGACCAGTTGTTGCGCCAGTGCGCGCTTGGAGGCATGCGGCAGTTCGCGGTGGCCCTGCTCGTCTACCAGCAGCAGGGCATTGTCGTCTTGACCAAAAGTGGCGGGGCCAATGTTGCCCACCAGCAGCGGCACACCCTTGCGCAAACGCTTCGCAGTGGCATGGGCCAGCAAATCGTGGCTTTCAGCGGCAAAGCCCACGCAGTACAACGCCCCAGACTGGGCGCGGGGCGATTGGGCCACGCGGGCCAGGATGTCGGGGTTCTCCACAAAATTCAGCGCCGGGGGCTGACCCGAGCCATCCTTCTTGATTTTTTCGGTGGACTGGCTTGCCACGCGCCAGTCCGCAACGGCCGCAGTTGCTATAAATAGAGTAGCGCCTTGCGCTTGCCCTTCAACGGCTTCGAGCATATTTTGTGCTGATTTCACATCCAGCCTGCGTACGCCGCGGGGCGTGGGCAAATGCACAGGCCCTGCCACCAGAGTCACGTCGGCCCCAGCTTCACGCGCAGCGCGGGCAATGGCAAAACCCATTTTTCCGCTCGAAAGGTTCGTGATGCCCCGCACGGGGTCGATGGCCTCGAACGTCGGGCCGGCCGTGATCAGCACTTTTTGACCTGCCAGCACCTTGGGGGCAAAAAAGGCAATCACCTCTTCCAGCAATTCGCTGGGCTCCAGCATGCGCCCATCGCCGGTTTCGCCGCAGGCCTGGTCGCCGTTGCCCACACCCAGCACCGTGGCACCGTCCTGCGCCACCTGGGCCAGGTTGCGCTGGGTGGCGGGGTGCGCCCACATCTCGCGGTTCATGGCGGGCGCCAGCAGCAGGGGTACACGGTCGATGGGCCGGGCCAGGCACATCAGGCTCAGCAGCTCGTCGGCCCGGCCTTGCACCAGGCGGGCAATGAAATCAGCGCTGCACGGCGCAATCACGATGGCATCAGCCTCGCGGCTGAGGTTGATGTGCGGCATGTTGTTGGGCTCGCGGGCGTCCCACTGTGAGCCGTACACCGTGCGGCCCGACAGCGCCTGCATGGTGACGGGCGTGATGAACTGCTCGGCGGCCTCGGTCATCACGACCTGCACAGTGGCCCCCGCCTTGATGAGCTGGCGGCAAAAATCGGCCGCCTTGTAGCAAGCCACGCCTCCACTCAGACCCAGAACAATGTGTTTGCCAGCAAGCTCATTCATGGGCGCGAATTTAGCAGACCCCAGCGCGGGCTATGCACAGGCCCGCAAGAGCGCGAAGGTAGCGCCCATCTATAATCCCAATTTCCCACCACCATAAAACGACATGACCAAATTTGTCTTCGTCACCGGCGGTGTGGTGTCTTCCCTCGGTAAGGGAATCGCCTCAGCCTCCCTTGCCGCGATCCTCGAATCGCGGGGACTCAAAGTCACCCTCATCAAGCTCGACCCCTACATCAACGTAGACCCCGGCACGATGTCGCCCTTCCAGCACGGCGAAGTTTTCGTGACCGATGACGGCGCAGAAACCGACCTGGACTTGGGCCACTACGAGCGTTTCATTGAAACGCGCATGAAGAAGTCCAACAACTTCACCACGGGCAAAATCTACCAGTCCGTGCTCGAAAAAGAGCGCCGTGGCGACTACCTGGGCAAGACCGTGCAGGTCATCCCGCACGTCACCAACGAAATCCAGGAATACATCAAGCGTGGCGCGGGCATTGGCACCGACGACGCGGTGGACGTGGCCATCTGCGAAGTGGGCGGCACCGTGGGCGACATTGAATCGCTGCCCTTCCTGGAAGCCGTGCGCCAGTTGAGCCTCAAGCTCGGCCCCAACAACTCGGCCTTCGTGCACCTGACTTACCTGCCCTGGATTGCCACGGCCGGCGAGCTCAAGACCAAGCCTACCCAGCACACCGTGCAAGAGCTGCGCAAGATCGGCATCCAGCCCGATGCGCTGCTGTGCCGTGCGCAAAAGCAGGTGCCCGAAGAAGAGCGCGAAAAAATCTCGCTGTTCACCAACGTGCCCGAATGGGGCGTGATCAGCATGTGGGATGTGGACACCATCTACAAGGTGCCCCGCATGTTGCACGAGCAAGGTCTGGACGGCCTGATCTGCGACAAGCTGCGCCTGAACACGCCTCCCACCAGCCTCAAGCGCTGGGATGAACTGGTGCACGAAACCGAGCACCCCCAAGGCGAAGTCACCATCGCCATGGTGGGCAAGTATGTGGACCTGTCGGACAGCTACAAGTCCGTCAATGAGGCGCTGCGCCACGCCGGCATGAAGAACCATGTGCGCGTGAAGATCGAGCACCTGGATTCCGAAACCATCGACAGCGCCAACGCCGCTGGCAAGCTGGCCAAGTACGACGCCATTCTGGTGCCCGGCGGCTTCGGCAGCCGCGGCGTCGAAGGCAAGATCAGCACAGCCCAGTTTGCCCGCGAGCACAAGGTGCCCTACCTGGGCATCTGCCTGGGCATGCAGGTGGCCACCATCGAATACGCCCGCCACGTCGCGGGGCTGGAAGGAGCCAACTCGACCGAGTTTGACCCACAGGCCAAGCACCCTGTGATCGCACTGATCACCGAGTGGAAGGATGCCGACGGCACCATCAAGACGCGCGATGCGAACTCTGACCTGGGCGGCACGATGCGTCTGGGCGCGCAATCGTCTGACGTGCAGGCAGGCACCCTGGCCCATCGCATCTATGGCGATGTGGTGACCGAACGCCACCGCCACCGCTACGAAGCCAACGTGAACTACCTGGACCAGTTGCGCAAGGCGGGCCTGGTGATTTCGGCCCTGACGCAGCGCGAGCAGCTCACCGAAATCGTGGAACTGCCCACCACCGTGCACCCCTGGTACATCGGCGTGCAATTCCACCCCGAGTTCAAGTCCACCCCCTGGGATGGCCACCCGCTGTTCAACGCCTTCATCAAGGCAGCGGTGGAACACCAGCAAGCGGCGAAAAAAGCCTGAAGGAAACGGCCATGCAACTGTGCGGATTCGACGTCGGCCTGAACCACCGGTTCTTCCTCATCGCGGGCACCTGTTCGATTGAAAGCCTGCAGATGTCACTGGACGTGGCGGGCCAGCTCAAGGAAGTTTGCACAGCACTGGACATTCCGCTCATCTACAAGGGCTCGTTCGACAAGGCCAACCGCTCGTCTGGCACCAGCCAGCGCGGCGTGGGGCTGGACGCGGGCCTGAAGATCCTGGACGAAGTGCGCCGCCAGTTGCATTTGCCCATCCTGACCGACGTACACGACGAATCGCAGGTCGCCCCCGTAGCCAGCGTGGTCGATGTGCTGCAAACACCCGCCTTCCTGTGCCGCCAGACGGACTTCATCCGTGCCGTGGCCCAGTCGGGCAAGCCGGTCAACATCAAGAAGGGGCAGTTCCTGGCCCCCTGGGACATGAAGAACGTCATTGACAAGGCCCGCGCTGCCGCGAACGAAGCCGGCCTGTCGGAAGACCGCTTCCTGGCCTGCGAACGTGGTGTGAGCTTTGGCTACAACAACCTTGTGGCCGACATGACCAGCCTGGCAGAGATGCGCAACTCGGGCGCGCCCGTGGTGTTTGACGTGACCCACTCGGTGCAAAAGCCCGGCGGCCTGGGTGCCGTGAGCGGCGGCGCCCGCGACATGGTGCCCGTGCTGGCCCGCGCCGGTGTGGCCGTGGGCGTGGCGGGGTTGTTCATGGAAACCCACCCCAAGCCCGCCGAAGCCTGGTCCGACGGCCCCAACGCCGTGCCGCTCAAGCACATGAAGGCGCTGCTGGAGACCTTGGTGGCCCTCGACGACGTGACCAAGAAAAACGGATTCCTCGAAAACAACTTTGGAGCCTGACCACATGCCCAGCGGCTACATCATCGCCAACGTCCGCGTGACGAACCCCGCCCAGTACGAGGAATACAAGAAATGGTCCACTGCGGCCTTTCAGGCCCACAACGCTGAAATCTGCGTTCGCGGCGGTGCAGTGGAAGTGATGGAGGGGGACTGGACCCCAGAGCGCGTGGTGATTGCCAAGTTCCCGAGCTTCGAGGCCGCCAAGGCCTTCTACCACTCGCCCGAATACGGCAAGGCCCGCGCCGCCCGCGAAGGCGCGGCCATCATGCGACTGGTCTGCGTCGAAGGCCTTTGATGCTCTGATTTTGATAGCTAATGGCGCTTTCTGCATAAGCGCTAGCACCCGATTTGACTTGAAACTTCTGTAAAAGGAAAAACCATGAGTGCCATCGTTGACATCGTAGGCCGCGAAGTGCTGGACAGCCGCGGCAACCCCACCGTCGAATGCGACGTGCTGCTCGAATCGGGCGTGATGGGCCGCGCAGCCGTGCCCTCGGGTGCCTCCACTGGCAGCCGCGAAGCCATTGAGCTGCGCGATGGCGACAAGAGCCGTTACCTGGGCAAGGGCGTGCTCAAGGCCGTGGAACACATCAACACCGAAATCAGCGAAGCCGTGCTGGGCCTGGATGCTTCCGAGCAAGCCTTCCTGGATCAGACCCTGATCGACCTGGATGGCACCGAGAACAAGAGCCGCCTGGGCGCCAACGCCATGCTGGCCGTGTCGATGGCCGTGGCCCGCGCTGCCGCCGAGGAATCTGGCCTGCCCCTGTACCGCTACCTGGGCGGCATGGGCAGCATGCAATTGCCCGTGCCCATGATGAACGTCATCAACGGCGGCGCGCACGCCAACAACAGCCTGGACTTGCAAGAGTTCATGATCATCCCCGTGGGCGCCCCCACCTTCCGCGAAGCCCTGCGCTGGGGTGCGGAAGTGTTCCACGCCTTGAAGAAAATCCTGCACGACAAGGGCATCAGCACTGCCGTGGGTGACGAAGGCGGCTTTGCCCCCAGCGTGGAAAGCCACGAAGCAGCCATCCAGCTGATCCTGCAAGCCATTGAAGCCGCAGGCTACACCGCTGGCGACCAAATCGCGCTGGGCCTGGACTGCGCTGCCAGCGAGTTCTACAAGGACGGCATGTATGTGCTGGAAGGCGAAGGCGGCCTCAAGCTCACCGCCCAGCAATGGACGGACATGCTGGCATCGTGGTGCGACAAGTACCCCATCATCAGCATCGAAGACGGCATGCACGAAGGTGACTGGGACGGCTGGAAGATCCTGACCGAGCGCCTGGGCAAGAACGTGCAACTGGTGGGTGACGACCTGTTCGTGACCAACACCAAGATCCTGAAGGAAGGCATCGACAAGCGCATCGCCAACTCGATCCTCATCAAGATCAACCAGATCGGCACGCTGACCGAAACGTTTGCCGCCATCGAAATGGCCAAGCGCGCTGGCTACACCGCCGTGATCTCGCACCGCTCGGGCGAAACCGAAGACAGCACCATTGCCGACATCGCCGTGGGCACCAATGCAGGCCAGATCAAGACCGGCTCGCTGTCGCGCTCGGACCGCATCGCCAAGTACAACCAGCTGCTGCGCATCGAAGAAGACCTGGGTGACGTTGCCCACTACCCCGGCCGCGAAGCCTTCTACAACCTGCGTTGATGTACTGCAGGGCATGCGCCGCTGCGCAAGCGCGGCGCGGCCCTGTGCTTGACCTCCTTCTCTGAGGCCACCCCATGGGCATCCGATTGGTTCCTGTTGTCCTGCTGGCGCTGCTGGTCGCACTGCATGCGCAGTTGTGGCTGGGGCGCGGCAGCCTGCCGCAGGTGGCTGCCATGCAGCAAAAAATCGAGGCGCAAAAGGCAGCCAACGCCCAGGTGCGCCAGGCCAATGAACGGCTGGCCTCGGAAGTCCACGACCTCAAGGAAGGTCTGGACATGGTGGAAGAAAAAGCCCGCAGCGAACTGGGCATGGTCAAGCAAGGCGAGGTGTACGTGCAGTTCACCCCGCGGTGAACTGCGCTGCACCAGCCACACCCCCTCCACAACTCCCCTTTGTCTCTGACGCCCATGGCTATTCACCTCGTGGGCGCACCGCACAGCGGAGTGCATGAACTTCTGGCAGCGCTGATTGCCGAGCTGGGCGTGCACACGGCTCAGCTGCATCCTCTGATGCAAGCCCTTCCCAGTGCTGACAGCACGCTCCCGGCTTCACCAGAGGCTTCCTTGCTCCCGCCCGTTCCCATCACGTTATTGACGGGACTCGACTGGCCTTGCCCCCCTGCCGAACAGGACAACCGAGAACAATGCGATGCTGAACTGCGCCGTCAGCTCCAGGCCAGCGGCACCCCTTACCGGGTGGTGTATGGCAGCACCGCCCGCCGCCTGACCACCGCACTGGCTGCAACCCAGGCGCTGCAAGCACCGACCCAATCTACCGCAGTGAACCTCACCCGAGTGCCCATTGGTAGTGCAGATGGGCGAGATGAGGACGATGACCAGGGGCCTTTGAAAATGCGCTCCTGGGGCTGCGAAAAATGCAGTGACCCGGTTTGCGAGCACCGCCTGTTCACATCACTGCGGCTGGCTGCCCCGCGGTGACGAAAACACCGCAGCCTTGGGCTGCGGCCGAAACGTTCCTCAAGCGTCCTGCTTCACACCCTGCCGGATGGACTTGAGCAGAAGCACGATCTGGTTCGAAGCAAACCGGTAGCGGCCGTTGAGGATGGCGACCACATGGTCCCACTCCCCCTGTTGGGCCCACTGCACCAGCTCGGCAGCCTGTTCGTGAAAGTAGCGGTGTCTGGCAATCAGCAAGGAGTAAGCAGGGTGGTGGCCCAGCACATCGGCGCCCACACCATGCAACCAGCGCCCCAAGGAGCTTTACTCGCCTCGGCGGATCACATCGGGCGCCATCAGTGGACGGCGCCCCTGCACGCCCGCCCAATCGGCTAGGGGCAAGCCATGCGGAGTTACTGAACGCCCGATGGCGCAGGCGGTTGGGCGGCAGCAGATTGCAGGAAGAGCTGCGCCGCATCCACCGCATCGAAGCGGTATTGCTGGCCACAGAACTCGCAACCCACCTCGATCTCGCTGCGCTCAGCCTGAATGCTTTCAGCCTCTTGAGCGCCCAGGCCGCGCAGCATGTTGGCCACGCGTTCGCGGCTGCAGGTGCAGGCAAAGCGCGGGCCGCGCTCACCCTCCAAGGGCTCGAAGCGCAGCAGCTTTTCTTCCCAGAACAAGCGCCGCAGAATGGTGTCCACATCCAGGGTCAGCAACTCGTCGCGGGTCAGGCTGGAAGCCAGGTGGGCAATGCGGTTGTAGTCTTCGTTGTGGCCAATCTGGTCTTCGTTCTCGCGGTGCGACAACCCCTGGGCCAGGTTGCCCTCGCCCTTCAAAGGCATGCGCTGGATCAGCAAACCCGCAGCCACCTCGCTGTTGGCCGCCAGCACCAGCACGGTGTCCAGCTGCTCCGACTGCAGCATGTAGTGCTGCAGCACATCCGACAGGCGTTCGAGTTTTTCGTTATGGTCGCCGTGCAGCGGCACCACGCCCTGGTAGGGTTGCTGGCCTGGCAGGCGGTCCTTGGGATCCAGCGTGATGGCGCAACGCCCGCCGCCGCCCACATTGACCATCTGGCTCAGCCGGGCATCGGCAGCGATGTCGCCGTTGATGGTGGCGGTAGCGCGCAGGCTGAGGTCCGACTGCACCTCCGCCACCGCCACCTTCACCGGGCCATCCCCGAACACCTGCAGCACCAGCGCGCCGTTGAACTTGATGTTGGACTGCATCAGCACACCAGCCGCAGCCATCTCGCCCAACAACTCCTGCACGGGTGCGGGATAGGCGCCGGTGGCCGAATTGCTGTTGCGGCGCTGCAGGACCTCGGTCCAGGCATCGGTCAGCCGCACGATCATGCCGCGCACGGGCAGGCCTTCAAACAAAAACTTGTGGAGTTCAGACACTCGGGGATTCCAGAAAAACAAAAATAGAAGGCGCGAAGATCTCAATCGATGCGGCGCAGGCCCTGCTTGAAGCGGCGGGCGTTCTCGATGTAGTGCAGCGCGCTTTGGCGCAGCCCCTCGATCTGCTCGGGTGTCAATTCACGCACGGCCTTGGCGGGGGCGCCGATGATCATCGATCCATCGGGGAATTCCTTGCCTTCGGTGACCAGTGCACCTGCGCCCACCAGGCAGTTCTTGCCAATCTTCGCTCCATTGAGCACCACGGCGCCAATGCCGATCAGCGACTCGTCTCCAATGGTGCAGCCGTGCAGCATGACCTGGTGCCCCACGGTGACGCGCTCGCCCACCACCAGCGGCTGGCCAAAATCGGCGTGCAGCACGCTGGCGTCCTGGATGTTGGTGCCCGCGCCGATGCTGATGCGTGCGGTATCGCCCCGCACCACGGCGCCAAACCATACGCTGGCGTCTTCACCCAGATGCACATCGCCCATGACCTGGGCACTGTCGGCTACCCACGCGGAACCCGGCACCAGCGGCGCCACACCATCCAGTTCATACAAAGCCATGCAACACACTCCGGTGAGAAGACAAAGGGGCTGCCAATTGATTACAAAGCGTGTGCAGTGCGCTCAGCAGCAGGGCCTAGAATTGTACGGATGGAGCTTCGCCAATGTGCATTGCAGGTTTTGCAACTTGCCGACCCTGATCAAAAATCGGCTGCAGCGCTTGCCCTACAAGCGCAACTAGCTACATATTCGATAGCAGAGAAATTCACCCCAAGCCCGGCTGAGATCGGCACCCTGCCGGGGCACCCCGAGCGCCCCCTGCTGCTGCGCCACACCGAGATGGCCAGGCGCTCACCCGCCACCCCCGAAGGGCGTGCCGTTCTGGTGCATGCCATTGCCCACATCGAATTCAACGCCATCAATCTGGCGCTCGACGCTATTTGGCGCTTTGACGGTATGCCGCCGGCTTACTACCGCGACTGGCTGCGGGTGGCCGCCGAAGAGGCCACGCACTTTGAAATGCTGCGCAGCCACCTGCGTACGCAGGGGTATGACTACGGAGACTTCCCGGCGCACCAGGGCCTGTGGACCATGTGCGAGAAAACGCAGCACGACATCGTGGCGCGCATGGCCCTGGTGCCGCGCACCATGGAAGCCCGCGGGCTGGACGCCACGCCCTTGATTCAGCGCAAGCTCCGGCAGGTGGGCACGTCCGATGCGTTGGCTGCCGCCACCATCCTCGATACCATCCTGCACGACGAGGTGGGCCACGTGGCCATCGGCAACCACTGGTACCGGTGGCTGTGCGAACGCGAGGGGCTGAACCCGGAGACGCACTACGCCGTCCTGGTGCGGCAATACGAAGCCCCGCGCCTCAAACCGCCGTTCAACGACGACGCCCGCCGCCGCGCTGGATTCACTGAAACGGAACTTCAATGGCTGCAGCAGGGCTGAGCGAAACGCCCGGGAATTGGGCGCTCCCTAAAATGAGTCGGTTGTTTTTGCATCTTTTGAATCGTTCACACGTGAGTAGCCAGCCATGTCCACTACACCCGCCAATGCAGCGGCCTATCCTGCAAGCAACACATCGGGGCAAGCCACTGTGGCCATGATCGCGCGCCAAGCCATCGTCAATGCCCAGCAAGCAGTGATTGGCTATGAGCTGTTCAACCGTTCGCGCACCGGCATCGGGCACACCGCCGCCACCGATGTGATTCTGGTGTTCACAGCGCTGTCGCATGCGGGCACGGAAGAGCTGGTTGGCAAGAAGCTGATTTTTGTGAACTGCACCCACGAAAGCCTCTCGGGCGGCCACCTGGA
>ENA-UOOA01002552-UOOA01002552.1-human-gut-metagenome-genome-assembly--contig:-P61old-NODE-2552-length-25460-cov-4.858611_pt1 | contig 25460 bp, 18 predicted proteins | sample MGYA00242467_ERZ724014 | MGnify/ENA metagenome assembly ERZ724014 | reverse complement strand
TCCCTCGCAAAATTCTCTTCACTTCCATCATTCAAATTCAGGATTCCACAGTTCACACAATACTTGATCACCTTGATCAAATGTCTTCGATACTGATATACTGTCCAGTCAATCTGCTCCTCCCTGTACTGCCCCTGTATATATTCTGTCAGCTCTGAAAGTACAAATTGCTCTTCGGCTTCTTTTTCTTCCAGAAACATTAAAATCATACAGAAAAAAACATATTCTATTTTCCGGGTAAATTCTTGAATTCCCATCCAGTTCTCCGGTGTCGCCGGCATCTTTTCCACTTTTACAAGATAAGGATTCACGATTACCTGATACCCCAGCTTTTCCATCAAGAATTTCTTAACCGTTCCTAATTCATCCTTTATCTGATAATATAATTCTTTTTCCCGACTCTTCAAAATCCAACGCCGTTCCAGCAGAATTTCCAATGCTCTCATGACTTCTTTTTAAATTCCCTTCACTCATTTTTCTCGAATACAATCACATATGCCGGCATTTGCAGATTACCGTCCGATGATTTCAAAATGCAGATTTCCTCTGTATCCGACTTTTCCACACGATAAACCTGCCCATCCTCTGTTTTCCCCTGAAGACTTTTATTCTCCAATGCTTTGGAAAGCCATGTCAGAAATACATCTCTTACATGCGGCTCTATCTCGGGAAGCTTTGCAAACTCCAGACGATTATCCTGAATATAACTTTTCAAGATCCTGCGTTCTTCCTCTAATCGCTGAATCGTAGCAAGCCGCATTTCTTCTTTTTCTTTCGAGCGGTCAACAATCCCGCTTCGTTTTGCTTTTTCTTTATATGTACGAATCCTCGGCGTCACAGTCACGATATACGGTTCTTCCTCGAACACGCCGCTGTTGATACTCTCGGTCTGACGCCACGGAAGCCCTTTTAAATGCAGCGGCTTTTCAATGCCAAATACAACAGCGGCCAATCTGCGCGCCTCAAAAATATTCTTACATTTTGAAAACATCACCGCAACCTTATGATACTCTTCCCGCCGATTCGCCCCCGCATTGCTCATTTCACTGATTCTTGCCGCATACCTTGTAATCTTTCGTATGATCTCATTCGTTGTGTCAAATACCTTTGCCGCCTCAGAATCCTTTCCGTCTGTTCCGGTAAACCATTCCTCCAGACTCTGCCAACGGCCATATACTTTATCTGCAATCAAATCTTCCTTCACTTCCACATCGATTCTCGGAATCAACAATTCATACTGTATAATTTTTTCCAGCAAACACCTCAAAACCTGCCTGTCCGTATTCTTCAGACATTGTTCTATAAATGCGGCATTGACCTGCAGACTCCTCACGAAACTTCTCAAATACTCGATCAAACGGTCTTTGAACACAAGAAACTCTGTCGTTTTCATCATTTCTTCCGCTTTTACACTGTTCAACTCCCGCATATAATCCTGATAATTCTGATTCAATCGTATAAAATCATTATTCAAATCATTCCACCATGCATAGATATGCTCCTGATCTGCTTCTGTAATCTCAGAAATCTTGCGCAGATTGATGCGAAGTCTCTCCAATAATGTAGGTTCCAACGAAGAACTTTCAATAAACAGATTCTCTACCCGGATAACCATTCGCTCAATTTCTACCGTAGCTTCAGACAACTGATACCGGAACTTTTTATTCTTAAACTCCTCGATAGTCGCAACCTTTCTCGTATCCTGAATTGTTACCAGATTCCCCCATGCAGTCAAAGCCGCCAAGTCCTGCTGACACTGCTCAGGCGTATATTCTCTAAAGTATGCATCTTCCTTTAATTCTTCATATACCTCTTCCTGATACAGCCAATACTTCAGCTTTTCATATTTCAAATAAAAAAGCCGCATGATCGGACGATACCTGTCTGTATTATCCACATTCAGATATTTTGCTTCCGTCATCGGCTTCCTCACCGTCTCCTGTATTCTCATAACTTGTCGTGCTCCTTTGAAATATGATGATTCACTGCGCCTTAGTTATCAGCGTGCTACCATATATGTATTATATCAAAGACGAGAATAAAATCGAAGATTTTATTTATAATTTTCCTTAATAATAACTCATTTTTAAAAACTCCCCAGAACCGGAGTCCTGAGGAGTTGTAAATTCTTTTGAAATTGTACGTTCCAAAAACGTATGATTAACGTTTAGGTAACTGGGAACGCTTGATTTTACTGGGTTCTTGGAATGTGGTGTTGCAAACACGTTACAAACGCAGGGCTTCTCATTACTCCTCAGAGCACCTCATAGACTTCAATTAAGAAATCTGACAGCAAGTTCCTGAATAGCAAGTATTGGACCTTGTGCATATGTTTCTTGGAGATACATTCTTTCCAGACGTTCTGTTTCTTTCGTCAAAAAAGAAAGCATTTCTACATCTCCTCGAAATCCAATTACTAAGCACAACATAGATTTGAAATATTCATTCCGAATATTAGAGTATTCTTTCATAAGCCAATTGCAACAGTTTTCTTCACAGTACAAGAAAAAATAAAGCGTATTTTCTCTAAAGATATCCTGCCCGTTTTTCATAGTTTTTTCTTTTATCCATGTCATCAGCACTATTTCGTATTCCAATAATTTTCCTCTTAATCTGCTTCAGTTCCCTCCTGATAAAGGCTTTCGCTGAAATCGCATTGGCATATTCAACAGCTTCAGACTCAAGATATGAACTATATTCAAATTTATATCTGGGTGTTTATCTAAAAATTTATGTACTTCTTTTTTACTAATGGTTGCCATAATGTTTCACAACCTCCTCCAGCAATGGCAAATCACAACATCTTTCCTTTATTTTCTTGTCATTGCCATTCAATTCTTCATCTTTCTTAAAAAGAGTATCTCTTAATCTTTTTGCTGTCAACTGAATTTGTTCCCGATCAGCTTTAATACACTTATATTGATTTTGAAGCAAACGCTGATATTTTGAATCTTCCATTGCATCAATATCAATAAGAAGTAATGCCGATTCCACAACCGGTATCATATTATTAAAGTTGATTGCACCATATATTCCCTGATTAATTTTCCTAAAATCTTTTGTGTTCTTCATTTTACGATGCTTTTCTTTGGGCGATGTAAATGGTGTATAATATTTTATTCCATCAATCTCAAGCACCACGCCTACATACGGCCGCTTTCCCTTTTTATTATCTACAACTTTTGCATCATATTTTTTCAAATAATTAATGTATTCATCTTTGATATTATAAAATTTCATTTTTCCTCATCTGTCAAAAAAAGAGACGACTTCACTCGCCTCTTTTTCAGGTTCTCTCTTTATGGTGGAGACTCACCGCTTTTTTAGGTTCTCTCTTTATGGTGGAGACTCCCCTGCTTTTTTAGGTTTCCACTTTATGGTAGAAACTCACCTAAGACAATTCTTTGTCTATAATAAGTATATGCAATTCTCCCTAAAAAATCAATATAATTCTATAATTTTTCAAAAATATAAACCTCCCAAGGAGCATTCCCTGAGAGGTTTGTAAAATCTTTTTGAAATTGTACGTCCCGAAACGTATGATTAACGTTTGGAGAACTGCGGAGCTCTACGAGCTGCTTTAAGACCGTATTTCTTACGTTCTTTCATTCTCGGATCACGAGTTAAGTAACCTGCGCTCTTAAGCACCGGTCTGTAATCAGCGTCAGCCTCAAGGAGTGCTCTTGAAATTCCATGACGGATTGCTCCTGCCTGTCCTGTATAACCACCGCCGCATACATTAACAATCACATCGAATTTATCTGCTGTTCCTGTTGCCACGAGCGGCTGGCGAACAACAACTTTCAATGTTTCAAGACCAAGATACTCGTCGATATCTCTTTTGTTGATCGTGATTTTACCTGTTCCCGGTACAAGATATACTCTTGCGATTGATTTTTTTCTTCTTCCTGTTCCGTAATATTTTGCGTTAGCCACTGTTATTTCCTCCTTTCAACCTCTACCTAAAATGTAAGAACTTCCGGCTTCTGAGCCTGATTTGCATGCTCTGGGCCAGCGTAAACATGAAGCTTCTTGATCATGTCTCTTCCCATAGGTCCTTTCGGAAGCATTCCTTTAACAGCCAGCTCGATCACTTTCTCAGGTTTCTTAGCCATCATCTCTGCCAGCGTAGTCTCTCTCATTCCGCCTACATAATCAGAGTGATTGTAGTAGATCTTCTGCTGAAGTTTCTTTCCTGTTACTTTTACTTTCGCTGCATTGACAACGATCACATAATCTCCTGTATCAATGTGCGGTGTGTACTCCGGTTTATTTTTTCCTCTGAGCACTTTAGCAACCTCAGATGCGAGACGTCCGAGTGTACATCCCTCAGCGTCAACCACATACCATTTTCTTTCAATCTTGTCAGGGTTAGCCATATAAGTTTTCATGGGTGTTCCTCCTATAAAATCATCAGATAACATTTACTTGCCTGTATATGTGAAATCAGCACACTCCGGGGCTATGGCGTATACTGTTTCTCCTTTAGTCATGCTGTAATATTATAATCCCTGCTCTCACACATGTCAAGCTTTTTTGTAAAACCTCTTCCCTTATTTTATAAAACCTCTTTCCTTATTTTCACAAAATCTATCATACTATTTACAAATCTTATCGTTTCCCCTGCATTTCTCAGCACTTTTTTCAATTTTCCGCTATCGCATTTTCCGCCAATAAAATTTCCTGTTCGATTTCTACTCCTTTTTCCAAAATACACTTTTTAAGCTCTTCTAATTCTCCCGCATTAAGCTTTTCCAATTTTTCTTTCTTTTTCTCTTCCAGAGGAATGCCCGCTCCTCTTTCAAGCGCTTCTTGAAATGCTTCTCGATCCATTTTATACGGCTTCAATTTCGGAAAAATATTTTTCTTATTAAACCGGAAAATACGAATGCCTCCCATATCCATATCTCCCCAATGAAAATACTGTATCTCTCCTTCCGCCACTTCCATTAATCTTTTCAAAAAAATCCGTTCTTTCGGAGAATAAAATCCATGACAGAACAGATAAAGCGTATCCTCTCTGTATTTCATTTCTTCATAATTTGCCTTATTTTCAATCGTTACAATTCTTTGGACTCCTTTTATAGAAACGGGAAAGGCACGTTCCAATGTCTGCGAATTAATCACTGTTCCGTATTGATTTTGAGATGTATCTATTTCATATTCCTTTTCCCTCGCCTTATCTTCTATATACTCCTGTCCGCCCTTTAATTTATACAGAAGCGGACCTTTCCATTCCATCACCTGTGCATAACTGAGAATTCCATGAACGCTTAATATCTCATCGTCAGTCATCCCCTCTTCATACAAAGGTGATCTGACCAGTACTTTCACCACTTTTTTCTCATAATCTTTTTTAAAACGCTTAGAGTCATTAAGCACAGCAGCACTGAATACGCGCATCCACAGAGATTTTTTCAAATTCACAACTGCATTCAAACATCGGAAAAAATCAACGTCCTCCATATCGGGTGATTTTACGATCTCCCCAAGTTCCAACCGTCTTATGATCTCATCATAATAACCTTCCAAAAAACTGCCTTGTACCTCAGCGCGCAGTTGTTCTATTTGTTTTATATAACGAAGCTGCTGCTTTCTTGGATCTTCAATTCCTTCTTTTTCGCACAGCTTTGGAATGACATCTATGGAATAATAGATTTTTTTCATATCCGCGCCCAGATTGCTTTTTTCTGTCCGGATATATCCGCTTTTCTCCAACTCATCAGCCTGTCTGATCAGCTCAGGCAAGCCACCTGCTGCCTTGATCATTTCTCTGTCCGGTTTCGGATGTTTCATGCCTGTCAGCGTTCCCGCCCGATAAGCTTCACTTTTTTCCGCTTTCCCAATAATCCACTTTGCCAACAAATTGCCGCTCATATGCGATTCAACATTTTCCTTCCTTTTTATCAACTTTTAACTATTGCTCCATCATCCAAAAACATTTCTACACCTCTTCCGATCTGCTTTCCCCTGCGATCATATCGAGATAATTTCCTTTGTCAATATGCATCATCGTAACCTGATTTCTAAACCTGCGGAAGCCGTATACGCTGTCCACATTTCGGATCAGAGACTGAAGTCTTTCATCCGGCACGCAGACAATCAACTGAAGTTCCAATTCTCTTGCGTATTTTAAGCAGACTTCGCTTCGCTCCTTATCCATTTTTGAAAATGCCTCATCAAGAAGAACAAGGCGAATCTTTGAATCCCGATTACTCTGCTGCATATAGAGCATTGCGAATCCTGCAAGAAGCGCCACATATTTCGGGTTCTGTCCCTCTCCTCCGGAATCGACGCCCGCCATGTCGTCCACATAATTTTTCTTCTCGATCCCGTTTTCATCGATAGATTGTTCATACATATTAAAGTCCAAATAGTTTCTGTAGTCAGCAAAGCGTTCCATTTCATTTTTGTGCTTTTCACGCCCTGCCCCGTCTTCCTCTCTGGACGGCATGAATTTCTCGGTAAGAAGTCCGATCTTCCTTTCATATTTTCTGAAAAATTCATCTTCCATCAAACTCATCTGACCGTCAAACCCACTATGATCTATTACTTTGCTGTCCAGTTCTTCTGCCATAAGCATCTCATAAAACTGTCCGTTTTCATTTTTTGCCGGAGAGATATCAATCTGATAAATGCTGTCCGAAAAACGGATCTGCGACAGCATTTTATTGATCTGACGCCGATGTCTGTATGCCGACTTGATTTCCCCGTGTATCGTTGCGATCACGTTATCGCGCAGAGAATGGTACACGAGCTCGTATTGTTTTTCAAATTCTTCTTTATATTTCGGCTCAAAATCTTTTCTGCATCGCTCCAAAACTTTGTCGTAAACTTCATTGTCATGTTCTACACCTGAAAATCCATATGCGGGATATGTATTGTTAAATGCATTTCTTGATTTTATCCGCTCATCCTGAAGTTTTGTTTCTTTCTCAAAAAGCCTCTCCGCCATCACTGTCATCTCTTTTTTATAAGCCGCTTCGCTCTTCGTTTCCAAAGCCGACCTCACTTCGGCAAATATCTCATCATTCGGAACATATCCCTTCATCAAAAAATCGAGTCTTTCTTTCAGCGCTTTAATTTTCTCTTCCAGTTTGCCCTTTTTCTTCCCTGTTTCGATTTCTTTTTCTCTTAATCTTCCTGCCGCCTGTTCTTTTTCTTCAATCCGGCTTGTAAGTTCTTTCGTTTTAGCCTGCAGTTCTGCTGCCAAAGTTCCGTTTTTCAGTTCTTTGATTTCTTCTTTGAGCCGGTCTTGGCGGCGGTAATGATCGGCCAGTTCGTCTGCCGCACCCGCAAGACGCATCAAATGTTCCGGTTCCTGACCGAACCGTTCAAATTGCCGGGCTTCTTTCAACGACTCTTCCGTCTGACGATCTGCGATCAGCGAACTTTGAAGATCTATAATTTCCTCCTGCAGCTCTCTTAGCTTTGCCTTCGATACTTTTGTACCGATACATGCATTTTTCGTATAATCCTTCCTGCGCAGATGGCGGAACATATATCCGCTGTACGAATAACAATCCGGTGTGACTCCGTCTTTTACCGTACTTAACTCTTCCACCGTCTCACATTTTTGTATTCTTCCAAGATAACGTTTCAAGCACCGGTCAACATATCCGCTTTCTGCGTGTACCGCTTCATATAGCGAGTTTTCGTCCGCTTCCGGAGAATCCTTTTGAACCGCCTCACTATTGATCAGATCAACTTCTTCAAACTGCTGCATCCTGCGAAATATTTTCGCTGCATCAAGAGCGTATGCCGGTTCTGTAATCATACTTTTTTTAATCCTGCCAAGCCGTCCTTCGATCGCATTTTTCCATTTTTCATCCGTAATATCAAACAAATCCGCGAAAATATGAACTTCGATTTTCCTTCCGTACCTGTCGCTCAACGCACGCTGCAGTTCCTGTCTCGCCTTTTTCAATTCCAACGGATACGGTTTTCTGTCGTTTTGGAGATCTTCGACAGCATCTTGTTTTTCTTTGATGTCTTTTTCCGTTTCATGGATCGAAATACGAAGTTCCGACAATTCATTTGTAATATTATCAAGGGCCAAGTCAAGATGTGTCCTCAGTTCTTTACATAACTTTTCCGTAAGCGCTCCGCCTCGTATTTCCTGAATAAGCTGAAGAGCTCTGTTGCTCACATAATCAGTGACAACATCCTCTTCTTCCCATCGTTTCAATCCTTTCACGATCTGCCGCCACTGTGCCGAATTATCCGCCAGAAGAGCAATTCTGTATTCTAAATCTTTTAGTTCCTGTTCTTTCTTTCCATAATCGCTGTTATTTAATTCTGCCTGTACCCGGGCTCTTTCATCCCGTATCGTCTGCAGTTCGTCCTGAAGTATCTTCTGTTCTTTTTTCGCCTCGTCCGCTTCTTTTTCAACGGATTCCAACTCACTTTCCCGTCCTTTGAGTCGAATTATATTTTCCTCGATATCAATGCATTTGAGCACTGTTTCCGTTCGTACTTTCTCCGCACGCACATTCGTCAGTTCTCTGTCATATACTTGGATCTTATCCAGCATTTCGATCCGTTTTTCCAGATCTTCCACCCGTTCTTTGATCTCTCTGTACGCGCCAAGCTGTTCACTGATCGTCGCCACCGTATCTTCTTTCGTTTTCGGAAACATATAATCTCTTATAAACTGACCTGTTCCACTCGTCATTTTCAGAGCAATGGCGCTTTTTTCCATCGTGATCATACGACCTTGTTCTACCTGACCGAAGATTTCCCCGTACAGCGTATAAAGATAAGCTTCTTTCGACGGATACACTTTATTTACTTCACCCCGGCCTCTGTTATCGGCGCTTCTGCTTCTTTCTTCCGTAAGTTTTCTAATCTGTGCGATCGAATAAGGTACGTTATTTTCCAAATATTCATCCTTTGGAATTCTTCCCGAATGACTGAAATAAGTATATTTTTTCAGATCCGTATCCCCTTTTGCCACCTCGAACGCCGCCCCGACACAAGTCACAATATGAGTGGCGGTATCTTCAATCTCAAGAACAATCTGTGAACAAAAATCAACGTCTCCCCTGTTTGCCGTTCCGTCTTTTTGCGCTCCTCTAAGATAGCTTAAAACGCTTCTCTTGTTTTTAGAATCATCTGCCGCTTTATTCAGAAAATTAGCAGACACACTCCCATACAGAACAACCTGTATCGCATCCATAACCGTCGATTTCCCCGATCCGCTCTTTCCGCTGAAAAGATTCACATACTCGTGGAATTCCAACATTTTATGGCTGATGCCGCCCCAGTTATTGATCAGCATTCTTGTAAAAATTTTCTTCGGCTGTTTCATATCCGTCTGCCTCCTCTCTATATTCTTCAATCAAATCATTCATATCTTTCGCCGTCACATACAGATTGATCGTACTGTAAATATAGATCGGCGTATCGTCTTCTACGTCCCTCACCGCTCCCGGCACGTCGATGATCTGATGAAGCCGCATCAGATAAAGAGAAGCTTTCCATTCATCTGCCTTCAATTTTCTTACGATCAGGTTCGTATTCTTTCCGTATTCGCGCATTTCTTTCAGCGTTGTCACAGGAGCGTTTAACCCTTCTCCCATAATTTTATCTTTATAGATCAGTTTTATGATAAGAAGGATCACCGTTTCTGTCATATTCAGTTTTTCCCTTGCAGCTCCGTCGCCTGTCAAACAGAAAATATGCTCTTGTGCATCATGCGTAAGCTCACATCCAAGTACCGAAAGATAGTCTTCTATAAAATGTCTGTGCCGGACACAGATTTCATACTGTACATTATCTTTCGGCACAAGTGTTGCCGGATCATATTTCACCTGCAAAATACATGTCTGGCGAAACAACGCCTGTATCGTCTTTTTTATCTGTTCCCCTTCTGTGATAGAAATACTTTCCAAATACTCAAACATGACTTAGTCCTCTCTTATTTCCAGCGTTGAAAAACGCATTCCCTGTTCGGTTTCTTCTTCCTCTCCTACGGTGATCTCCCCACTGCCAAACGCATTTTCCGTCGCTTCCTGCCATATAAAAAACAATTTTTCCAAATCTTCAGCCGACCGAACCGTCTGCCGCGTAGTTCTAAATACGTTTCCGACACTGTTTCTTTCTTTGAACTCCTGCAGCTCTTTCCTTGTATAAAGCGGTTTTAAGACAAACGACTCCAAATTTTCTTCCGCCTGTCCGCCTTCCGAAACAGTAGCCGGAACAAACGCTTCTCTCCCTTTTTCTTTCCGTTTGTACAGACTTTCATCCGTCAACGCTCTGTGAGGTCTGCTAAGGCGGATACGCTCCGCCAGTTTTTCCGATATTTCTTCTTTTCTCCTGCTTTTATTCAACAGATCTACAAGCGCAACCGTACGGTCTTCTTCTGCTCCTTCCTGAAGAACGTACCGTATTCTCGCAGCCGCCCTGGACGCAAAAATCGTCTTCTGTTCGATCAGTTTATTATATCTTCTTTCGATCGCATCAAACTGCCTTTCGATTCGTATCAGCGTATCTGCCGCTTCCTCGCACATTGCCGCCGCCCGTTCCAGCCGCAGTTCTTTTATTTTCTCCGCCTCATCTGTTTTTTTCGGATCTTTAACTTTTCCCGCGTTTTCTTCGTCTTTCATCTTCTTTTGACGGACCTCTTCCAGTTCCCGCAACAGTTTCAGCCTGCTCATATCATTTTCCTGTAAATTTCTGTCAAGCAGTTCTTTAACAGCTTCTTTATATCGATAAAAACTGTCCGTTGTCGTCAAGATCGCATATTTTCGGCTGTCACTGTTATTGATCTCCTTTACAAGGACGTCCTGTATTCCCCGAAAATCTTTCTGACGGGACAGTTCATCAAAATACCCTCTCATACCGTCCTGCATATTTACAAGCATCTGCACAAGCTTTTTGGAAACACGAAGGGCGCTTTTTAAAATCTCATTATTTTTTTCTTTATCGGAACTATATGTATACAGATGGCTGTATATCGTCATAACGCTTTCCCGCTCTTCGCTCTCTTGTTCATCAAGCAGACTCCTAAACAACTCCACATACATCTGACTATATTCAGGAAATGTCACAACGTAACTGTTCAAAGCCTCGTCATAGTCCTGTTTCAGCCATCCCCACTCCTGAAAATGTTTCAGACACACGGACGCCATATTAGAACGTGTAAGAAACTCTCCCTCTTCATCATAATTTTCCTCATCCCACAGAAGAGCCGCTGCCGCGATCTTTTCATTCATAACTGCCCTGCACTCTTTTTCCGTCAATCCAAGCACGGAATAAGACAGACTCATTTCCTCATAGATTGCCGTGAGAAACAGCATATAGTAATCCGTATATTTACTTGAAAATAATTTATAAAAATCTTTGGGGATCCTTTCCATCAAACTCATTTTTTACCGTTTTTACTTCCTTTATCTTTGTTTTTGTGCCTTTATTCAGTATATCTACTACACTTTTTAATGTCAATTCTGCCTTGATATGTTACAATCTACCTATCAACAGTTGGCTGTACAGATGTCCGTTTACGAGGAAACATATATCTGATCACAGCAAAAATATAATAACTGAAAGGACTGAAATTATGTGGGCTTACAATGAAACTTTTTATCAGATTTATCCGATCGGCTTCTGCGGCGCGCCGACGCACAATGACGGCGTGACAATGCACCGGATTTTGAAAATTGCAGACTGGGCCGGATATCTCGAAGAGCTCGGGATCGGATCGATCATTCTAAATCCGATTTTTGAATCAGATAATCACGGCTATGACACAAGAGATCTTACGAAGATCGACTGTCGCCTCGGAACGAACGAAGATTTCCAAACAGTATGTGAAACGCTTCATTCGCACAATATCAAGATCATGCTCGACGGGGTATTCAATCACGTCGGCAGAGGTTTTTGGGCATTTCAGGATGTGTTAGAGAAGAAATGGGATTCTCCGTATAAAGACTGGTTTTATATTAATTTTGACGGCAACAGCGCATATAACGACGGCTTCTGGTATGAAGGCTGGGAAGGACACTACGAACTTGTGAAGTTAAACCTGCAAAATCCTGCCGTCACAGACCATCTGCTTAGCTGCATAAAAATGTGGATCGAAACTTTCGGCATTGACGGACTGCGCCTTGATGTCGCTTATTCTCTCGATCATAACTTCATGCGCCGCCTCCGCTCTTTCTGCGAAGAGATTAAGCCGGGATTCGCTCTTGTAGGAGAAGTTTTATTCGGAGACTACAACCTGATCGTCAACAACGAAATGCTTCACAGCTGCACGAACTACGAATGTTACAAAGGATTATATTCCAGCTTTAACAGCATGAACTTGTTCGAGATCGCCCACTCATTAAACCGCCAATACGGACCGGAGCAGTGGTGCATTTACAGAGGAAAGCATCTCATGACTTTTGCAGATAACCATGACGTCACGCGGCTTGCTTCCATATTGACAAACAAGCGGCATATCCCCCTTGCTTACGGACTTTTGTTCGGTATGCCGGGTATTCCCTGTATTTATTACGGAAGCGAATGGGGAGAGGAAGGAACGAAATCACCTGATAATGATTATGCCTTAAGGCCTTGTTTCGATGCGCCTAAGCCAAACGATCTCACCGATCTGATCCGCCGCCTGATCGCTCTTCGCAGAGAAAGCGATGCGCTGTGCAGCGGTTCTTATCGAAATATCGTTATTACAAATCATCAGCTTATTTTCGAGCGCAAAACAGAAAAAGAGCAATTCCTTGTTGCCGTCAACGCATCCGACTGTGAATTCACAGCCGGACACCATGAGTTAAACGGCACATATGAACAGATCCTTTCCTTTGAAAACGAAACGATCACAAGCGGCAAGGACACTTCCGTACAGGAACTTAACGGACAGCTCGTCCTGCCCGCATACAGCATCCGGTATTTAAAAAGAGCTTTATAAAAGTCTTATATGATCCAGCGGGCATGGCTTCCATGGCCGCTTTTTGTCACAGTCAGCTTCCAGTCGATCTGCTCTTTCAATTCATTGACATGAGAAATGATACCTACAAGTCCTTTTTCTCCTGCAAGTTCTTTCAAGATACGGATCGCCCTCTCCCGCGACTGATCATCCAAAGAACCGAATCCTTCGTCTACGAACATCGTCTCCAAACTCACCGCTCCGGCTGTGTTCTGAATGATATCCGCAAGTCCTAACGCCATTGACAACGCCGCCATAAATGATTCTCCGCCTGACAGAGATTTTACGTCGCGGACAGAATCTGTCACCAGATCGTACACATCCAGATCTAATCCGGCCTGCCCCTGACTGCTTAAATCTTTCAATTCCCGACACTGCAGGATAAATCCTCCGGAAGTCATTTTGGCAAGCCTTCGGTTCGCCGCTTGTATGATCTGCCGGAAATACTTTCTCTGAACATACGTCTCAAAATCAAGCTTCACACTGCCTGTCAAACTTCCGTTCGCCGTCCTGCTCAGATTACCGACAACTTCATACTTTTCCCGAAGTTCCTCCTCTGCCGCAAAATACTTTTTAAGGCTGTCACAGGCGCTTTGATGGGTAATATTTTTCCCGTGAATCTCCAGTTTTCGCACATTCTTTTCTTTCAAAAGCATATCTGTCTCATTTTTCTTTCTGACGTCACTTTCCGTCTCCTGCCGCCTTTTACCGTTTAACTGACCTTTCAATGTCTCAACACTGCTTTTCTTTTGAACGACCAGACTTTCATACGTCTTTACTTGATCGTTCATCTGCCTCCAGCCTTCGATCCATTTTTTCGCCTCCCGGTATTCCTCCTGATCCGCAAACCGCTGCTTTCGTATCTCCTGACGAAACATTTCCTGTTCCTGCTCGAACCGCTCTTCCAGTTCCGTTTTCTGTAAAACCAGATTTTCCGCCCGCCCTGCCTGACGTTGGTTTTCTTCTGCAGTTTTTCTGTATGCGTCCTGAAGCTTTTTCAAATTCGATCTTTTTTGCGCAAGCAGGCTCTCATATTCTGCAAGCCGGTCTTCCGCCTGTTTTTCATCTTCCCGAGAATACCTTTCTCCAAAAAGCGCTTTTTCTTCTGTTTCAAATTGTGCGCGAACTTCCTGATATTTTTCCTGTGCCGCCGCTCTCTTTCGCTCCGCTTCATCACGGATCTTTTTCGCCTCTTCTACTGTCTTTTCATCGACTCCGCCTTCGGAAATTTTCGCCTTATGCGGATGATGCACCGACCCGCACACAGGACACGGAGAACCTTCCTTAAGTTCTTGTGCAAGAATCCCCGCCTGTTCGCCGAAAAAGATTCTGTATTTTTCTTCATAATCTTCCGACGCCGCTTTACACTGATCTATGCAGCGTGTCATCTGAACTGTCTGTTTCTCATACTCTGCTTTTAATTTCCGTACTTTTGCATATCTGGGAAGAATCTCACGCAAACGCACGATCTGTTCTCGAAGCTTCGGTTCGATCCGATCCATCTCACTCTCCGCCTGCTCCGCATCTTCTTTCAGCCTGTTCTCCCGCTTACTGTGCTCTTCCATCCACTCATTCAGAGTAACGATTTCTTCTTTGATCCTCCGTGCATCTTCCTTTGTACGAAGCGCCTGCACTTCCAATCTTCTCGCCTGTTCCGAACGTTCTCCCAACAGCGCGTGATTTTTCAAAAGCTCATATTCCGCGCTTTGTTCCTGCAGTCTTTTATATTCCGATTCTGTTCGCTCTAACAGACCGAAGATCCTGTTGATCTCCTCTTTCTTCCCGATCATAAGATGGAGCTGCTCCGATTCTTTCCGAAGCGCCGTTTCTTCGGCTTCCATCGTTTCGTACGCTTCTTTTCCTTCTTTTAATATCCGGCCGAGCGTTTCTGTTACAGCCTCTGCCGAGGGCATTTCCTGGGAAATCAAATCTCCCCACACCTTTTGCACCTTCGATCCGTCTGCATCGACGCGCTCCATCTCACGCCGAATATCGGCTTCATTTTCTTTTAACTGTATATACAATGCTTTTCCTTGCTCTTTTAATTGTTCCTGGACGTCTCTGTATATCTGCGTCTGAAAAATCTTGGAAAATATCTTCTTTCGCTCTTTTGATTCCGCATGCAGCAGCCGCAGGAAGTCTCCCTGCGCTATCATAGCGATCTGCGTAAACTGCCCGGCGTCTAATCCGATGATCTGCTCTATTTTCTGATCAACTTCACGCTTTTTCCCCTGAAACTCCTTCCCGTCGGGCATGATCAGGCTGACTTTTGACGTTTCCTTTACAAGGCGGATCTTTCCGTCTGCATTTTTCCGCTTTCCCGCGCGCATATATTCCGGGTTTCTTCGGATCGTATACTGCCCGTCCCGATATGCAAACGTATATTCCACGAATGTTTCCGCCTCGTCGTCGGCATACTGGCTTCTCATCATATTTCCGTCGCGCCGTCCGCCGCTTGTCCTGTCGTAAAGAGCATATGTCACCGCATCGAAGATCGTTGTTTTTCCGGCTCCGGTATCGCCGGTAACGAGAAACAGCCCGCCTTGAATTTTCGTAAAGTCAATCGTTTCCATACCGGAATAAGAACCAAACGCAGACATCGTAAGTTTGATCGGTCTCATCTTTCTTCTCCTTTCACATCATCAAAAATCTGCGTCATCATTTCCGCCTCTTCTAAAGACATCTTTCTTCCATGCATTTCTTCATAGAAATCCGAAAATGTTTCCAGTGGATTTTCCATGCGGATATCCTCATCCTTAAACTCAAGTTTTTTACGCGTCCGTTCATTATCCGTCCGCACTTCTAAAATACGGCTGTACACTTTTTCCAACTGTTCTTTCGGTCTATAAGGATCGATTTCGTCTGTAAGCGTCACGCTCACATAATCATCCCGCTTTTTCGGATCTGCCGAACTTAAGATTCCAGAAAGACATCCCCGCACTTTCTGTACGTCCCGCAGCGGATGAAGCGGAAATTTTTCGATTGTGACCGCCTCTTTTTTCTGCCCTATCGTCACAAGATGAAGAGACTTTTCTAAGTCCGCTTCACTGACCGAATATTTCAAAAGCGTCCCGCAATATCGAATATGTTCCGCCCCCACTCTCTGTGCCTTGTGCAAATGTCCAAGCGCCGCATAATCAAATCGGCTGATTGCGGAAATGTCTACATTATCAATTCCGCCGACACTGAAAAGTTCTGAATCACACGTTTCCGGAGTCTCGCCGTTTCCTGTATAAAACTGATGAGATACAAGTACGTTTCGCTCCGAAAAGTCGATATCCTCTCTCCTTAAAACCGCATCGACAGCCTCTGTATAACTGCCCGGCGTCTCGTTTTCACACAACAACCTTACATATCCCGGCTTCAAAAAAGGAAGCAGATAAAAATTCACCGGACCATACTCATCTTTTAATACAACTTTTTTCAAATGTTCTTTTTCCGTCTCAGGCGCTTTCCCCGCAATATAGATGCCGCGGCTTCCAAGCAGACGGCTGGCATAATCAAGTCTTTGCGCCGAATCATGATTCCCCGCGATGATCAAAATCGACACCTGAGGGCTTACCGATGAAAGCCGTGTCAGAAAATCGTCAAACACTGCGACCGCCTCTGCCGACGGAACAGATTTATCATAAATATCTCCCGCGATCACAACCGCATCCGGCCGAAGCTTCTCTGTATATCCGATCACTTCCTCCAAAATGTGTTCCTGATCTTCTTTCATATTGTAATGATAAAGATGTTTTCCGATATGCAGATCCGATAAATGTATAAATTTCATTTTACTGTTCCTTTCCGCTTCATCCTGATCGTTTTCTTTTTCTGCGAAAACACGCTTATTAAAGTTTCAGTTTTCTGTATCTGTCAAAGCAGGCAAAAATTTCCTGCGCTCTTGGCATCGCCATACATGCGATACTTGATCTGCTCTCACAGAGCGCATCAAGCGACTCTTTTTCTATAACTTTTTCCATCTCTGCGATCACTTGACGAAGATCTTTCTTTCCGTTCATAAGATGTTTTTGAGCATATCGCATACAATATCCGAGCGCTGTCACCTGTTCGCTGTCAACAATCTGTTCCACATAGCGAAGATCGATCATTTCTTTGTTGATCATGACAGCTTCTTTTCCCATCGTCTTCATCTTGATCCGGTCATTCCCCTTTAAATCTGCATTTGCGATCGGACATCTCTTAAAATCAGGCTGCCGCGCCGGCTCTTGAGAAAGACTGATCGCAGGAAATGCTTCCGCTTCCTTTTTCGCATATCCGGTAATATCTTTCGGCTCGTATCGATCCATCTGAAGGATCGTATCTGCAATATGGAAATAAGCTCCTGAACTTCCCGCTACGATCACGGTGGAAATCCCCTGTTTTTCATACAATTCTCTTATCCGCTCGATAAACGGCGTGATCGGCTCCATCTCCCGATGAATCACTCTTTGCATCAGTTCATCCCGTATCATAAAATTCGTAGCGCTTGTGTCCTCATCGATCAAAAAAAGAGAAGTTCCGGCTTCCATGCTTTCGATTACATTTGCCGCCTGAGACGTACTTCCACTGGCATCTTCCGTACAAAATAAAACCGTGTCCTTTCCATTTGGAAGATCGTTGATAAACATAGAAATATCCGTCTTTTTAATACTCCGCCCGTCCTCGGCGCGAATCTTTACCGCCGTATCGTCGGTGATCACATACTCCCGTCCGTCACCTGCAACATGCGGATAAACTCCTGTTTCCAACGCCTTTAACAGCGTAGATTTTCCGTGGTATCCCCCGCCCACAATAAGCGTGATCCCTCTTTTGATCCCCATTCCGCTTATGACTCCCGCATGCGGAAGTGTAATCGTCACTTCCTGCTCCTTTGGAGACTGAAACTTTACTGCGCCGCGCATCGGCTTAGACGAAACGCCGGACTCTCTCGGAAGAATGCTTCCGTTTGCCACAAAAGCGCAAAGTCCGAGTTTCGGAAGCTGATCTCTTATATACCTCTGATCTTCCGCAAGATCTATAATTTTACGCAGACGGGCCGCATCTGCATTTTTATAAAACAAAGAGGCCTTTACACATTCCGGCACAAACTGAAACAGGATCTTCTCAAGCTCCCGCGCATTGATCGTTCTTCCGTTTGCGGGAAAACCGATTTCCATCCGCAAAATGATATCTCCACTGTTCGGATCAAGTCTGCAGGCCGTACGTTCCAAAACTTCCTGCCCGCAGCGGCTTACAGCGATCATCCCACTTTTTCCCGAACCTTTTGCCTGAAAAGCAAACTGATCCGCCTTTTTTGCAAACTGACGCGTCAATTCATCCTGAAGCGCGATCCGCTGATCTTTCCCACAGTAAAGATCACTCGGAAATGCCGCTGCCTTTCCTTCTACATGTATGCTCACCTTTGACGGAGACGCAAACGGATCTCCCTGTACATGATCTATAGACAACACATATCCCGGAAACCGATATGTTCCTTTCGTATCTTTATAAGCAGGATATCCACGATGATCGATCCTGTTCAATAAACTTCTCAAATCTGCTGCTGACTGCATTTTCTCGATTCCTTTCTTCCACTATTTTCCCGCGCCGCGCATCGGCTTACGTTTTACGTTCTTTTACTCTGTCTGCCGTTATCTTAATGTTCTGATTTCACTGCCTGACAATATTCATACTGACGCTTTACTTCAACTTTAAAATCGTACATGAAAACGGGGCCATTTCCAACACATTTTCATATACTTCTCCACTTTCTGCATCAATCTGCTTTCCAATGCCTTCCAAACGAACCTGCCTGTCATTAAAATTCATCACAAAAACAAGACCTTTTCTTCCTGTCTCATCCTCTCTTTTTGCAGCCGTCACGCCATGGGGAAGTCGTTTTAATATGCGGTCGGCAGATGATGCTTCTTTCAACAATCCCGCCTTTATAAACACATCTTTATAAAATGCACTTAGAAACCTCTGATCCGATTCTGCCGAAAGATAATACGCCCTTCCGCTTCCATATGCATTTTCAGTTACTACCGGACATCCTTTATAAAAGTCTTTTTTATAAACAGAGTAAATTTCCGTCTTAGCTTTTGCATGAACGATATCACACATCGTATACGCCGGATATTCTTTTCCGTTATAATCAAAACAATTCTCAAACTCCTTTGACGGCGCGTCCATTTCTTCAGAAACCACCCCGAGTACATCTTCCAACGGATGCCGTCCTATAAAACAAAGATCGGTTTCATTTACAATCCCGCTGAAATACGTTGTCACATAAGTTCCGCCCGCTTCCACGAACGCTCTGACCTTTTCGGAATATCCCTTTTTATACATATAATTAAGTGGCGCCGCCAGAAGCCGATATCCCGAAAAATCATCGTCCATACTTACAAAATCAACGTCCAAGCCACACTCCCAAAACGCACGGTAGTGATCCGTCACACATTTCACATAATCAAGATCCTGACGCGGTCCGCTCGTGTCTTCTACAGCCCACCAGTTTTCCCAGTCAAAAACAATGGCCGCTTTCGCCCTGTTTAAAAAAGTTTTGATCCCGCCGCTTAAGTGCTCCAGCCGCTTTCCTACTTCCGTCACTTCTCGAAATGTTCTCGTATCAGAACCGTTCTTATGATCTACGACTGCTCCGTGAAATTTCTCATAGCCGCCCCTGCTCTTTCTCCACTGAAAATACTGAACCGAATCTGCTCCGTGCGCAACTGCCTGCATAGAAGAAAGCATGTGCATCCCCGGTCTTTTCAGCGGATTGTGAGAACGCCAGCTCACAGAAGAGGGCGTGCTTTCCATTAAAAGAAACGGCTCTCTTTTCAGACTTCTCATAAGAGCATTACCCGCAGATGTATATACCGCCTCCGGCACTTCATCTTTTCTCTCATGCCAAAACGGATAATTATCCCATGATATGATATCAACTGCATTTTTCAGAGTATTGTAATCAACTCCTTTGAAAAATCCCATCATATTCGTCGTTGTCGGAAGATCGGAAAATTCTCTCAATGCATCGGCTTCCATTTTGCAAAAATCTGTAATCTGCTCGGAAGAAAATCTCTTCCAATCTAAAGTCAACGCTGTCGTCAGACATTCGCCCTGCGGAGAAGGGCTGTGGATCTGATCCCAATCTGTATATTTGTGACTCCAAAATCCCGTCCACCACGACGCATTAAGCTTATCCAGTGTTCCGTACTTGTTTTTCAGCCATTCCCGAAACTTTTTCTGACATTTTTCACAATGACATGTGGAATCTTTGAAGTTTCCTCCGAACTCATTGGAAATATGCCAGAGGATCACATTTTCTTTCTTTCCGAATCGCTGCGCAAGAGCCCGGTCTATCTGCTTTACCTTCCGCCTCATGACCGGAGAGGAATAGCAGAAGTTATGGCGCTTCCCCGGCAGGTTTACCGTACCGTCCGCCTGCACCTGAAGCGTCTCGGGATACTTTTGTGTAAGCCAGTGCGGCATTCCTCCCGACGGAGTCGCCAAAACTACCTGTATCTTCCTCTCTCGGAGTTTATCTATAATTTCCTCCAGCCATTCAAACGTATAAACGTCCTCCTTAGGCTCTAACTCCGCCCAAGAAAACACTCCGAGCGTCACACAGTTTACATTTGCCTTATTCATCAACTTTAAATCTTCTTCCAATATCTCCGGATATTCGATCCATTGTTCCGGATTATAGTCTCCACCGTGTAATAAGTGTCCTCCTATCATAGTACAACCTCCTGTTTTCATTTCGGACAATGTGTGTTTTTGCCGCATTCCGGTAATAATACAGTCTCCAGCTCTTCTTTCTGCAATAAGTATGCCCCGAGATTTTTCAGATGTCAATTATAAAAAGAAACAGAGGCTTTCGGAATCATATCTCAAAAAGTCTCTGTTTCCACTTTATCGAAACATCGTTCGCAAGAACATTGTTTCTAATTATACTTCAAATATCAGATCTCCATAAGACGGCATCGGCCATGCCTCTTTATCAACGATCATCTCCAGCTTGTCGATCGGCGCACGCAGATCCTCCATTGCAGGGCACACTGTCTCATAATAATAAGCCGCTTTATCAGGACCGTCGTCCATGGAAGAAGCCGTCTCCGTCACTTTCTCAAGCTGTGCCTGAGCGCGGCTTGCTTCTTTGAGCAGCACGGTAATCTCATCAAGCGTCGCAAGCTGAACACTGGCATCCACACCTGCGGCTTTTACCGAATTAACCGTATCCGCCAGCGTCTTTGTATATTTAATGATCGCCGGAATAAACTGTTTTCTTCCCATATCGATCATCGTACGAGCCTCGATATTGAGCGCCTTTGAATAATTTTCATAGCGAATTTCCGCGCGGGATTCAAGCTCTGTGCGTGTAAATACTCCGAATTTCTCAAAAAGTTCTACCGACTTATCAGATACAAGCGCCGGGATCGACTCAACCATAGACTTAATGTTTGGAAGTCCTCTTCTTTGCGCTTCTTCTACCCATGCCTGTGAATATCCGTCTCCGTTAAAAATGATCTTCTGGTTCTCGATCGCATATTCCTTGATCAGGTCATGGATCGCTTTTTGAACGTCATCCGCCTGTTCCATAACATCACATGCTTCCGAAAACGCTTCCGCCACGATCGTATTGAGCACAATATTGGCAGATGCGATCGAGTCTCTCGAACCTACCATACGGAATTCAAATTTATTTCCCGTAAATGCAAACGGAGAAGTTCTGTTCCGGTCTGTCGCATCTTTCATCAGATCAGGAAGAGTACGCACACTCGTCTCCAGCTTTCCGCCTTTCAAACTATGTGTCGCCTCCCCTGTACTTACAAGCTGATCGATCACATCCTCGAGCTGCTCTCCAAGGAAAACGGAAATAATTGCCGGAGGCGCTTCATTTGCCCCAAGCCGGTGATCATTTCCCGGATCAGCCGCAGATTCTCTGAGAAGTTCCGCGTGTCTGTTGACCGCTTTCAAAACACATGTCAGAACAAGAAGGAACTGAATATTCTCATGCGGTGTCTTTCCCGGTTCGAGCATATTGATGCCATCGTCTGTTATCAGCGACCAGTTATTATGTTTTCCCGATCCATTCACCCCTGCAAACGGTTTCTCATGGAGCAGACATTTCATTCCGTGCCTGCTTGCCACCCGTTTCAAAGTCTGCATCACGATCTGATTATGGTCTACCGCAATATTCGCTTTTGCATAGATCGGAGCAAGCTCATGCTGAGCCGGCGCAGCCTCGTTATGCTGAGTTTTCGCCGTAACGCCTACCTTCCAAAGTTCTTCGTTTACATCTTTCATAAACGATGCGATTCTCTGTCTGATCGTTCCGAAATAGTGATCGTCCATCTCCTGACCTTTCGGAGGCATCGCGCCAAACAGCGTCCTTCCTGTATAGATCAGGTCTTTTCTCTGAAGAAACTTTTCTGAATCTACAAGGAAATATTCCTGTTCCGCACCGACAGACGGCGTCACTTTCTTTGAAGTTGTATTTCCGAATAAGCGAAGCAGACGCATTGCCTGCGTATCGAGCGCTTCCATCGAACGAAGAAGCGGTGTTTTCTGATCAAGCGCCTCTCCGGTATAAGAACAAAATGCAGTAGGGATGCACAGGATCGCGCCTGCCGCGTCTTCTCTTATAAATGCCGGAGAAGTACAATCCCACACTGTATACCCTCTTGCCTCAAACGTAGCTCTTAATCCTCCTGACGGAAACGAGGAAGCATCCGGTTCTCCTTTGATCAATTCTTTTCCCGAAAAACTCATAAGAACTTTTCCACTTGGCTGGGGAGCCGATATAAATGAATCATGCTTTTCTGCCGTAACGCCTGTTAAAGGCAGGAACCAGTGTGTGTAATGCGTCGCGCCTTTTTCAATCGCCCACTCTTTCATCTCATGAGCTATGACATCGGCCGTCTCCAGATCAAGTTCCCTGCCCTCTTCGATCGTGTGCTTCAGATTTTTGTAAATCTTTTTCGGAAGACGTTCTTGCATCACTTTATCTTCAAAAACATTCTGTCCAAAAATTTCTGATACATTGATTGCTTCTGTACTCATAATTCACCTTTCCTTCCTACCTTTTAACAAGACTGCATGAACGCTTTTTTGTATCAGACTACTCTATGTATTACTGCTTTTACAATATAATACAAAAAAGATTATGGCATACCATAAATCACCGGAAGCACCGAAGAGAACATTCCGGGATCGTAAGCAGCCGCCAAGATCTCTGGCACTCCCGTGCTTTAGCTCGTTGCTATTACAAAAAGGGCACTCCATGCTATGCTGGAACGCCCCTGTTCATGTCTCTGTCAGTCAGTATAACTCCGCCAACTAAAAAAGGCAAGTATTTTTTTGAAAAATTCAGCCGCCGAAAGCAGACGTCAGATATGCTGCGCCGCTGCTTAAGCTTGTCCGATAGAACCGAATAATTCCATTTTCTCTTTTACAGTAGCCATGATTGCGTCTGTACCCGGTTTAAGAAGTTTACGCGGGTCAAATCCTTTTCCTTCAAGGTCTTTTCCTGCTTCAACATACTCGCGTGTAGCTGCCGCAAACGCAAGCTGACACTCTGTATTTACATTAATCTTAGCAACGCCGAGGCTGATTGCCTTTTTGATCATATCTTCCGGAATACCTGTGCCTCCGTGAAGAACGAGCGGCATATCGCCTGTAAGCTGCTGGATCGCATCCAGAGTCTCAAAACTTAATCCTTCCCAGTTCTCCGGATATTTTCCGTGGATATTACCGATACCTGCTGCAAGGAAATCGATTCCGAGATCGGAAACCATCTTACACTCCTGCGGATCGGCACACTCGCCTTTTCCGATTACTCCGTCTTCCTCTCCGCCGATAGAACCGACTTCTGCCTCGATGGACATGTTCTTCTCATGAGCGATCTTAACGAGCTCTTTTGTCTTCTCTACGTTCTCCTCGATCGGATAATGTGATCCATCGAACATGATAGATGAGAATCCTGCTTCGATACACTTCATACATCCTTCGTAGCTGCCGTGATCAAGATGAAGAGCAACCGGAACTGTGATTCCGAGTTCTTCCAGCATTCCGTTTACCATGCCTACAACTGTCTTATATCCTGTCATATATTTTCCGGCTCCTTCAGATACACCGAGGATTACCGGAGAGTTGCACTCCTGTGCTGTAAGAAGAATTGCTTTTGTCCACTCAAGGTTGTTGATATTGAACTGTCCTACTGCATAATGTCCTGCTTTTGCTTTTTGAAGCATTTCTGTTGCTGATACTAACATATTGTTTTCCTCCAATTCTCTTCTCCGCGCAGATACATCTCATAAGCAAGCTGCATCTGACCGAAAATGTTAATTTAAGCTCTGCGTTCATTATAGCTTATCTCTTAAAAAAAGACAATCAAAATTCGATTTATATTACAGACGTCACGAATGAAATTTCAAATAACGCTCTCATAACGATTTTACAATACTGTTTTCTTCATATTATATTTTGAAAATATCCATAATCCGCTCTTTATATAATGCCTATTATCATAATAAATATTTATGAATATATAGTTTATTATACCTTTACAAAATAACTATCCAAGTGTATAGTATGAATTAAGGGAACACTTTAAAATGCAATTTATGAAAGAAAAGAGGATGAAGTTATGATGTATGACGTAGTGATCATCGGAGCAGGACCGGCAGGGATCAGCGCGGGAATTTATGCGGCAAGCAGAGGAAAAAAAGTGTTGATCACAGAAAAAAACACCGTGGGAGGATTGATCGGAAAAGTATCTACCGTTACCCATTATGCGGGAATTATGACAGAAGAAACCGGAAGTTCTTTTGCCAAGAGACTGAAAATCCAGGCAGAAAATACAGGTATTGATATCATATACGAAGAAGTGACGCAAGTTGAGCTGCAGGGCAGCATTAAAAAAGTGTTCACAAAAGACGGCGCCTATGATGCAAAAAAAATCGTTCTGGCAAACGGTACAACCCCCAGAAAACTCAACATCCCCGGAGAAGCAGAACTTACCGGCAAAGGGATGGGAATGAACGCTCAAAGAGACGGAAGAAAATATACAGACAAAAACATTTACGTCGTAGGAGGCGCGGACGGAGCTGTAAAGGAAGCTCTGTATTTATCAAAATTTGCGAAACAAGTTACGATCATTCATTTTGAAGATACACTCGGCTGCATTGAGGAGTTTAAAAACAAAGCAGAACAAACTCCAAACATAAAACTGCGTTTAGGATCAAGACTTCACGCCGTATATGGAGCAGAACAGGTAGAAGCGTTGGAAATTTCCGATGAAAAGACAGGTTCTGTCGAAAAGATCGCAGACTGCGGATGCGGTATCTTTGTCTACGCCGGAACGACACCGAATACAGAGTTATATTCAGAATTAGAATTAGATAACGGATTTATCCCGGTTGATGAAAATATGGAAACAAACATAGCAGGAGTTTATGCAGTCGGAGATATCCGAGTAAAACAAGTACGTCAAGTATCAACGGCAGTCGCAGACGGAACAGTCGCGGGAATCCATTTGGCAAAATAAAAAAAGTCCGTAAATACG
>ENA-UOOA01002548-UOOA01002548.1-human-gut-metagenome-genome-assembly--contig:-P61old-NODE-2548-length-25479-cov-6.876023_pt1 | contig 25479 bp, 19 predicted proteins | sample MGYA00242467_ERZ724014 | MGnify/ENA metagenome assembly ERZ724014 | reverse complement strand
GGCGCAGAAGCGGGAACTTATCCCGACCCCTTCTCGCTGTCAACCGCTTTCTTCTGCTTTTTTCAAAAAACTTGTTCGCCCCGCCGTGCCCGGCCTCTCGGCCCTGCCCGGCTCAGCGAGACATTCCGTCCCGCAGCGGCGAGAACGGTTTATGCACCTCCACGCCGCCTCTGTCAACGACTTTTTATTTTTTTTCTGATTTTTTTCTTCACCCCCGGCAACGCCCCTTTGACGTCTGGTGTTTAATCCGGGGATATCATATGCTTTCTTTAATAACTTGCCGACAGCTTCCGAGCGGCGTATTTACAGTTATCGCCCTGTGGAAGCGACCGCGCGCCCGTTCAGCACGGCAACGGCGCGTCCCGGAGCAGACTTGATTCCTTATCGTTTGTCTTCCCGTCACCCGAACCCCACATCGCCTATGCACTCTTTCTTGCCGTTCAAACATTCCCGCCTCCGTGTGTACATGCCGCTTTTCGCCGCGCTGCTGCTCGTTCTGACCCCCGGCATGGGTGCGGCCGACCCCGCGCCCGCGTCTCCCGTCCCGGAGGTGTCCACAGCGACGCCTTCCGTCGTCCAAGAGGCGCTTCAGGCCGTGGTCGAACAGACGGCACCGGAAACGCCCGCCGCCCCGGTGGTGCAGACGGCTTCGGCCCTTCCCGCGGTTTCCGGAGAGCCAGGTTCCGCTTTGGCCAAAGAGGGGGCTTCCGTGCCTCTCCAGGCGGAGTGGCTGCTGGACCCCAAAGGCACCCACACGCTGACGGATGTCCTGTCCCCGAACGCCCAAAAAGAATTCAAGCCCTACGAGCCGGAATCCCTCCCCCATCAGGCGGGGACCATCTGGATGCGCTTGGAGGTTGAGGGCAAGGCCCCGGCCTTTCCGCTCGTTCTGGATCTGAATACCCGCATAGCCGGGCAGCTCCCCGGCATCCCGCAGGTTTGGCTGGTCCGTCCCGGGGAAAGCAACGGAACCCCGGTGCGCCCCTCCAGCGACGGGCTTTATTCCTTGCCGAGCCCCCTGCCGGATCAGACCGGCATCTATATCCGGGTCAACGGCATCCCGGCTCCCGGCTTCGCCCCCATGCTCCGCAATGCGGCGAGCCTGACCCTCGTGGACGAACTCGGGACGCAGCCGCAGCTTGTGCTGCTGGCCGTGCTGCTGTTCCTGTGCCTCCTGCGCGGGGTCACCGAGCGCCGCGAATGGCGGATGTGGGCCGCGCTCTACATCGCCGCCGTCTGGGTCCAGGCGTTTTGGGGCTTGCCCACAACGCCCGCGGGGGAAGTCAGCCGCTGGGATATGCCCGGGCTGCTCGCGCCCGGCGTCGCCCTGCTCATCCTGCCGCATGTCGGCAGGCACATGCTGCGGACGCGCCACCACGCCCCTTTTATTGATATGCAGTTCGTTCTGCTGGCCCTCTTCGGCATAGCCCTTTCCGTCGCGCCGCTGATCCCCGGCTATACGTGGACGCTGCAATTCCTGCCGCTGTGGCCCCTGTTCATGCTTCTGCTCCTGCCCGGCACCCTCGCGGCCTGTGCCCGCAGGCTTCCCGGCGCGAAACGCTTCCTTCTTATCTGTATCCTGCCGCCTCTGGGTATGCTGGCGCTGTTTCCGCTTTCCCGCCTGCTCCCCGAATCGCTCATCGGCCTGTTGCCCCACGCGCTGGACGGCTTCATGACGCCGGGCGTGGTCAGCCTGATCCCCCTGACCGGACTGACCCTGAGCGCCCTGTTCGCCGCGCTCAGCCCAAGCCCGAAGCCTCTCCCCGCTCCGAACCGCAGCACACGGGACACCAAGACCGGCAGGGCGGGCGTCGCCGCGTTGGAACTGGGCGGAGCTTCCAAGGCTTCCGAAACGTCGTTCGAGCGCCTCCCTTCGCTTTCCGCCGAGCCGGAAGGCCTTGAACTCGCCAACTTCCCGAATAAAAAACCTTCCTCCGCCAACGTACATTCTGAGCCCGCGCGGGCTGCCGAAGCCTCCCGGCCCACATCCCGCACCCCGGAAAAACGTCCGTATCCGCAAGCCCTGCAAGCGCCTCTCTCCGCCGGGATGGTGGAGGAATCGCTCCGCGCTCCGCTGGATGCCCTGCTCCGGGCCATCAGCGCCGTGGACCAGTCGCAGCTCTCCGCCGAAGCCCGACGCCGGACCGACGCCCTCGGCGTCGCCGGGCGCAACCTCGCCACGGCCATCGGCAATATGGGCAGGGGCGTACCCCTCTCTCAGGACTTCGACCGCAAGGAACGGTTCGATCTGAACCAGCTTCTGCTGGAAACCCATGAAGCGGTCTCCAGCCTCGCCGAATCCAAGAACCTCGGCCTGTCATGGTTTACCGCCCCCTACCTGCCCCGCTGCTACGAAGGACGACGCGCCCAGCTCGCCAACGTGCTGGCCCTGCTGGTCGAGAGCGCGGTACTCGCCACCGATCGCGGCATGGTGCAGATCCGTGCCCAGCGCCTGCCCGAAAGCACCGATCCCGGCCATCTGCTGTTCACCGTTTCGGATACGGGTTCCGGTATGCCGCCCCTTGAACGCAGCACCCTGGCGCTCGTGCGCACATGGGAACTCGTGGGGCCCGACGGGGAACTCGTCTCTCTCGAAAGCGGCCCCAAGGGAACCACCATTTCGTTCAGCATGAGGCTCACCGCCCGCATCGAACAGCAGCCCATCCCCGCCGCGCCCGAACCGGACAAGGAAACGCTGTCCCGCCTGCCCGCGAGCTCCCTGCGCATCATCGTGGCGAGCAACGTCCCGGCGAACCGACAGATGTTGTCCTATTATCTGGATGAACTGCCCCATGAAATCATCGAAGCCCGGAGCGCCGAGGAAGCGAAGGCGCTTTACCGCCGCACCCCCGGGGCTCTGATCATTTTCGACGACGACATGCCGGAGGAAAGCATCGCCGACGCCGTGGCCGATATCCGCATCTTCGAAGGCGAGCACAATTTCCCGCTGGCCTCCATCCTCGCGCTGGTCAACAGCAACGAGCAGATCGACGCCCTGCGCCGGGCCGGATGCACCCATTTCCTCAAGAAGCCGATCACGCGCAAGGATCTGCGCGTCCTGACCCTGCGCCTCGCGCCTGTTTCGCGCCGCTTCAAGGATACGGACGGCGCACCCCAAAAAACCGCACCCAAACCGCAAGCACCTTCAGCCAAGGGCTCGCCGCGCGTCTCGCCGGATATCCCCAACCTTCCGGAACTCCCGGAACCGGCAAAGCCGCTCGCCCCGGCCCTTTCCGCGCCCCGGGACAGCCACGCCGCCGAACCGGCGCCTGTTAAAAGAGGCATCTTCGCCTCCCTGTTCGCACGGTTCCGAAAGCAGGCCAAGCCAGCCGCACCCGGAGCGCCCACTGTGGTCGATCAGGTTGACGAACCCGTCATGACGCTCACGGAAAAAGCTCCCGAAAAGCCGATCAAGCTGTCCAGCGTGGGCGAACCCATGCCCATCAGCAAAGCATCCCCCGAGGAAGCTCCAGCCCCCAGGCCGCGCCCTGAGCGCCCGAACCCGCTGGAAGAGCGCGCCAAGCATATGCCCGCCCAGTCAAGCGCCCCGACAAATGCCGCGGAATGGGTCGGGGAACCTATGCCCATCACCAAGAAGCAGGACAGCGATCAGGGACTGGCCAAGCAGGTTGAGGCTCCGCTCGAAATGCCCACGCAGGAAAAGGAAGCGGAAAAGCGGCCTGCTCCCGAACACGCTTCAGCGCCGCAGCGTTCCGAAGCGGCCACTCCCTTAAATACCGTGCCCGATCTCAACCTTGATGAATGGGTAGGCGAACCCACGCCCATCATCAAGCCACTGACCGTGTCGGCTCCGCTGCCGGCTCCCGAGGAAGCTCCGTTGACGCTGGAACCGGAACAAAAGGTTTCCCCCAAAAAGCGGGACAACGCCCCCTTGACGCTTGCTCCCACTGACGATGCGCCGCTGACCCTGACGGCCCAAACCGACAAGGCGGATGAACCGCTCACGCTCGGTACGCCGCTGCCGGACAAAAAAAGCAGCCTCTCCAACGACGTTCTGATGCTGGACGAACCGCTGGGCAATCAGCCGGAACTTTCGTTGGCCGGACTTGGGCTTGAGCCGCAAGCGGAGGTCATCAACCTGACCGAACCCGTCCGCAAACCCACCCCGGCGCAGCCTGCGGAGAAGGACGCTCCCATTCCCGATCTGTTTGGGGATGCCCGACCAGCCCCGCAGCCCGGCCCGCGTTCATTGCTGGATGAAGCGGCCTGTCTCGCGCCCTGCGGACAAGGTTCGCGCCCGACGGCAAGCACGAACGAGCTGGCCATTGATGACATTGTGGAGCTCGGCGTACCGGTGGCTCCGGTTATCCAGCCGGCCACCGAAAAAGATATCGACCTCCCCGAACCTCAGGAGGCCCCCCTCCCTCCCGTCCTTCCCGCAGGAGACGGCGAAGCGGCTGCGCAGGAGCAACCCGGTCCAGGCATTCCCGAAACACCGGAACAGGAACCTGCCCTTCCCACAAAGGACGGACAGAAAGGGCCTCTCCAGGATGCTGAGCAGGAGAGCGAGGCATCTGACGAAGCCATCCGTGCCTTGCTTACGGAATTGGATGAAGCTTTGGAGCGCGCCATCCAGGGCGAACAATCGGGCGACGCGCAGATGGTCTGCCAAGCCGCCGCCCATATCGGACGTCTGGCCGAAACCTACGATCTGCGCGTGCTGGACGATCCGGCCCGCTGCCTTGAAGAGGTCGCCTGCTCCGGCAATATGGACGAAATCGTGCAGCTCATGCCGGATCTGGTTTCCGCCATCAACCGGAACCGCGCCTCTTTTGAAGAAGCGGAGCGGGACGGATAGCGTAACGGCACATTCCAGGGCAGAGAGGCTTTGAAGGCGTAAGAAGCATAGGGGAAGGGGACCTTTTCTGAAAAAAGGTCCCCTTCCCCAAACCCGCCAACGCGAGATCCATCCCTCCATTTCCAAAGGCGTCCGTGCTTACCGGATCTCTGCCCGCAGCCTTTTCCAACACAGACTGCCATTGAAAGGACACCCTTCCCCTTTTCCGGAGTTGGCTCTCGCCACACTCCATTCCAGTCCCCACCTGCGGCGTTCCCGTGGATGGTTTTGGGGGTAGGAATCACCACAACATCGGAAAGCCATCCCGCAAGGAGTCCGTCCTCGCCAGAGGAGCTGCGCATCAGTCCGCAGAGCGCTCGGCGTGTCGCCGGATAGCCCCTTCCTTCCCGCCAGCCATAAAAAAAGCCCCCGCAAAACGGAGGCTTCCCAGCTCAAGATGCCGGGAAAAGGTTTTCCCGGCGCACATCTTACCGGCCGTAGTCGGCGGTTCCCTTAAGTTCTTCTTCGATCTCGCGGCGGACGTCCTCAAGGTCGATGACGATGGGGTCCATCAGGGTGAAACCGCTCGGGTTCAGCCATTCCTCATCGTCGGCGTGCTTGTCGTTGTAGAACACGTTGTCGAGCACGCGGTAGCCCTTGGTGCCGAGGACGTTGTCCCAGTCCGTCACGACAAAGTTGAACTTGGACGCATCGAAATGGTCGATGTTTTCCCAAATCCAGCGGAACGTGCAGGTCTCGTTGTCATAGCCCAGAACGGCCAGGAACTGAGCCTTGCTGGAAAGGTACATACGCTGGCGCAGCGTGTACACGTTGCGGTACAGGAGGTTGGCGTTGAACGAAACGTCCTCTCCATCCACCTGCAAACGGATCTCGGAAGACTCGTTGAGACGCATCCCGAACGTGCGCGTGTTGCCCCTGCGCCACCAGTTCATGTACTTCTGGCTGTAGATGTCGCGCCCGCCCTCACGCATACTCTCCGCCGTCTGGGGCGAGATGGGATGAAGCGCAAGGTCACAACTCAACCCGGTGATCTCGAAAACAACTTTCATGTCTCCTCCAGGGCCTGATGTCCGAAGCAAAAGGCGACCCGCTCAGTCGTTCCCTCTGCCCTTTCTCTGTGAAAAACGCCTTCATAAAAAAAGCTCCGATTCAGAATAACCGAATCGGAGCTTATGCGCAAAGCCTATTTGACGTCGATAACTTCAATGTCGAAGGTCAGGTCTTCTCCGGCCAACGGATGGTTGGCGTCAAGCACCACGACCTTGTCGTTCACTTCGACGATCTGCACTTCCATGTCGCCGTCATCGGTGGCGATCTGAAGCATCATGCCCACTTCGGGCTTGATGTCTTCGGGGACTTCGCTCACGGGCACTTCCATGAGGAGTTCTTCCAGATGCTCCCCATACGCCTCATCGGCGGGAATGGTAACCGTGAAACGGTCGCCCGCGTTGTGTCCGAGCAGCGCATCCTCAAAACCGGGGATCAGGCTTCCGTCGCCAATGGTAAACTCCAGGGGCTCACGCTCTCTGGAAGAATCGAATACCTCTCCGTCGGAAAAAGTCCCTGTATAGTGCACGCGAACGGTATTGCCGTCTTTGACTGCCATGAAAGGCTCCTTAATGTAGTTTGATGTTCCACCATGTCCCCAGAAAGGCGGAAAGTCAAATATCCTTTCGGGGGCTCCCTGCCGCCCCAGCGGGCATGACAATCTTGTACATCCTTAACATACGAAAATACATTGTATTTTATCGTGCAGCCCTTCTTCTATTGACAGCACCGTGCAGCCTGTTACTTTTGCCCCGTAATCTTTTGCCATTCAGAGGACAATCCATGTCAAATGTTCGCTCCGCCCAGACCGACAAGGTCCGCTTTTTTGGAAACACGACGCCGCAGGAACTCGCCGCCCAATACGGTACACCTCTCTACGTCTACAATGAAGACGTGCTGCGCCGGCGTTGCCGGGAACTGCTCGGCCTTTCCAGCCTTCCGGGATTCCATGTGAACTACTCCGCCAAAGCCAACACGAACCTCGCCCTCCTGCGCATCGTCCGTGAAGAAGGCTGCCACGCCGACGCCATGTCGCCCGGCGAACTGCATATCAACAAGCTGGCCGGGTTCACGCCCGACCGCCTCCTGTACGTCTGCAACAACGTTTCCGCCGAAGAAATGAAGAACGCCGCGGACAACGGCCTCATCGTCAGCGTGGATTCCCTGTCGCAGCTCGACCAGTACGGCAAGGTCAACCCCGGCGGCAAGGTGATGATCCGCATCAACCCCGGCATCGGGGCCGGGCATCACAAAAAGGTCATCACAGCCGGAAAGGAAACCAAGTTCGGCATCGATCCCACCTCACTGGATGAGGTCCGCGCCCTGCTCAAAAAGCACAGCCTGACGCTCGCCGGGGTGAACCAGCACATCGGTTCGCTGTTCATGGAGCCGGACAATTATCTCAACGCCATCGAATTCCTGTTGCACTTCGTCCAGTCGGATCTCGCCGATCTGCTCCCCGGCATCGAGATCATCGACTTCGGAGGCGGTCTCGGCATCCCCTACCGCAAGTATGAGGAAGAGCCCCGCCTTGATATGGCCGAACTCGGCCGCCGGCTTCACGCACTGCTGTCCGCATGGGTCGAGGAAACCGGCTATAAAGGCAAGTTCTTCATCGAACCCGGCCGTTACGTCGTCGCGGAGTGCGGCGTGCTGCTCGGCACCGTGCACGCGACCAAGTTCAACGGCGAAAACCGTTACGTGGGTACCGACCTCGGTTTCAACGTGCTTGTGCGGCCCGCCATGTACGACTCGTTCCACGACATCGAGATTTTCCGCGGCGGCGGCGAGCCTGATACCGACCTCGTCGAACAGAGCATCGTCGGCAACATTTGCGAAAGCGGCGACATCCTCGCCAAGAAGCGCATGTTGCCGCTCATTAAGGAAGGCGACATCGTCGCCGCGCTCGACGCAGGGGCCTACGGCTTCGTGATGTCTTCCAGCTACAACCAACGCCCCCGTGCCGCCGAAGTGCTCATCACCAGCGACGGCACGCCCAAGCTTATCCGCCGCCGCGAGACGCTGGACGATCTGACGCGGTGTTTTGTGGACGAGTAAGATGGGGGGGGGCGGTACCCTTTCTCCAGAATGGTTCCCTCCCCCCTCCAAACCTCCCCTCTCCCTCCCAAGACTTTCGTAAAGGTCGATGCCGAGACGGGAAGCAAGGCGGCTGGACCTCCGCCGCGCGTCTCCCGGCGATGCATCAAAAAGACAAAAGAAATAAGGCAAGCCCGGAAACGTCGGTTTCCGGGCTTGTCTGTATTTTTATGGATCATCATGCAGCGGGACTCCCGCCGCACCGCCTCCCCTCCCCGGTTCTTATCCCATCCCTACTTCCCAAACCGCCGCAAGCGCAGCGCGTTGAGCACGACGGAAACGGACGAGAAGGCCATCGCCGCACCCGCGATCATGGGCGAAAGCGAGGGGCCGCCGAAAATCTTGAGCACCCCGGCGGCAATGGGCAGGCAAAGGATGTTGTAGCCGAACGCCCAGCCGAGATTCTCCCGGATGTTCCGCAAGGCGGCCCGGCTCAGCTCCAGCGCCGTCACCACGCCGCGCAAGCCCTTGCCCGAACGGGTGTCGCTGCCGAGAAGGACGATGTCCCCGGCTTCCACGGCAACGTCGATGCCGTTGCCCATAGCCATGCCGACATCGGCACGGGCCAGCGCGGGGGCATCGTTGATGCCGTCGCCGATCATCCCGACCCGCAGACCGGCGGCCTGCAATTCGCTGATCACCTTTTCCTTACCGTCCGGCAACACATCGGCGATCACCTCATCGATGCCCGCGCTCTTGGCAATGGCCTCAGCCGTGCGGCGGTTGTCGCCGCTGAGCATGATCACCCGCAAACCAAGCTGGCGGAGCTCCTTCACCACGCCCGCCGTTTCCGGACGGATGGTGTCCGCTACCGCAAGCATCCCCACGAGGCGCCCGTTCACGGCAAGCAAGAGGGGCGTCGCGCCGGAATCCGACAGTTCCGCCAAACGGGCATCCAGATCCTTTACCGCGTCAAAAGAGACCTGCCGCTCTTCCATCAGTCGCTTGTTACCGAGCAACAACGGTATGGACTCGTTTTCCAGATCTACGTTGCCGGATACGCCGAGGCCGGAAACGCTGGCAAAGTCGCTGACCGGATACAGGTGGAGATTCCGCTCCTCGGCGGCGGACGTCACGGCCAGCGCGAGAGGATGCTCGGACACGCCCTCAAGCGAGGCGGCGTACCCTAAGATGCGCTCCTCATCGAACAGCGGATCGAAGGATTCGGCGGCAAGCAGGCGGGGCTTGCCTTCGGTCAACGTCCCGGTCTTGTCGAACACGAGCACATCCAGACGGCCCGCGAGTTCGAGGGCCGTACCGTTCTTGACGAGCACGCCCATCTGCGCGCCCCGGCCCGTGGCCACCATAATGGAAATGGGCGTGGCAAGGCCGAGCGCGCACGGGCAGGCCACCACCAGCACGGCCACGAAAATACGGAAGGCTTCCGAAACCGGCACGTGCCCCCAGTACAGCCATCCGGCATCGGCAATGACCGCCAGCGCCATGACGGTCGGCACGAAAATGAGGCTCACGTCGTCGGCCAGCCGGGCAATGGGCGCCTTGGAGCTCTGCGCTTCGCGCACCAGCTTGATGATCCGCGACAAGGCCGTATCCGCACCAACACGCTCGGCCCGCATAATAAAAGAACCGGTCGTGTTCATCGTGCCGCCAGCCACCGAACTGCCCACGCCTACAGGAACGGGCATGGACTCGCCGGTCAGCATGGAGGCGTCCACGCTGGACGCGCCGTTTGTTACCACTCCGTCAACAGGGATCCGCCCGCCGGGTTTCACCTGCAGATAGTCCCCCACGCGCACAACCTTGACCGGGACCTCTTCGGCCTGATCCGCCTTGTCGGGGGCGGGCAGGCGCAGGGCGGTTTCCGGGGTCAGGTTCATGAGCGCTCCGATGGCATCGGACATGCGGAACCGCGAAACGGCCTCAAGGTACTTGCCGAGCGAAATCAGCGAAATCAGCACGGCGGCGGACTCATAATACAGGTCCATCACCTTGCCCGTATGCCCAAGCGCGACCTCGACCGTATTCCACAGGCTGTACAGGAACGCCGCTCCCGTGCCCATCGCCACAAGGCTGTCCATGTTCGGGGTGAGCCGCCACAGGTTGGGCAGGCCGGTCAAATAAAAATGCCGCCCCGACCACAAGACCGGCAAGGTCAGCACAAGTTGCAGCAGCGCATGGTTGAGGGCCGACTCGGGCGAATGCATGGGATCGATGATCGCGGGCAGCGGAAGCCCCCACATGTGCCCCATCGACACCAGGAGCAGCAGGATGGTGAACCCGAACTCAGGCCACAGACGGGCCTTCAGGGTCGCAAGCTGCCCGACCGTTTCCTTCTGCTGCGCTTCCCACGTGTCCACCATATCGGCTTCCGGGGCTACCGGCGTCGCGGTGAAGCCCATATCCACGGCCCGCTCCTCAATCTGATGAACGAGGGCCTCGGTGTCTGATTCGGAAAGCGCGGGATCAGGCACGACGGTGGCGCTGTTGGCGGCAAGGCTGACGGTGGCTGACTGCACGCCGTCCATGCCGTTCAGGACGCGCTCAAGCCGCGATGAGCAGGCGGCGCAATGCATACCGCCCACGGTGAAAAGAACTTCTTTCTGCTGATCCATGTGCCTCTCCTCTGCTTGCCAATATCGGCTAAGCTCTTATGATATGAAGGGCGGGCGGTGCCGCTGCCCCTTCATCATCCACCTTCTTACCCAGAAAGGATACGATTATGCCCACTCTCACCGTGAAAGGCATGTCCTGCAACCATTGCAAGCAGGCCGTAACCCAGGCTCTGGAAGCGCTTCCCGGCGTATCCGATGTGAACGTCGACCTCGAAAAGGGCGAAGCCACCTGGAAGGAATCCCAGCCCCTCGACATCGCGGAAGTGAAGAAGGCCATCAACAAACTGGGCTTTGAAGCCTAATAAGCATCCCGCGTTCTTCTGTCCACCTTTATTGAAAAACCATTTCACCTATTGTACGGATGCCGACCTGTATGCATGTCGTTCTCTTCCAGCCGGAAATACCTCCGAACACGGGCAATGTGGCCCGACTGTGCGCCGCCATGCAGGTTTCGCTGCATCTCATCGAGCCTCTGGGCTTCAAGCTTGAGGACCGTTACCTCAAACGGGCGGGCCTCGACTATTGGCCCCATGTGGATATGGCGGTATGGCCCGACCTCGACGCCTACATCCGGAACGCCGGGGCGGGCAGACGGCTCGTCCTCACCAGCGCCCGGCGGGGCGCCGCCCTGCACCGTTTCGAGTTCACGGAAAACGATTCCCTCGTTTTCGGGCGCGAAACCTCAGGGTTGCCGCCCGAAGTGATCGGGCTCTCGCCGCATCATGTCCGCATCCCCATCAAAGGCGAAGTCCGCAGCATCAACCTTTCCACCGCCGCGGGCATCGTACTGTTTCAGGCGCTTGTTTCCGCCGGGCTGGTTGGGGAGTAGGAGTAAGAGATATCTGGGGAGGGAGGGGAAAACGCTCTGAGAAAAGGGCTCCCCTCCCTCCCCAGCCGTCCGCACGGCCCGCACCTCCCTCTCCCTTATAAGAGGTTCGCATGGGCCCGCGAAAAAACGCACTGGTGAAAAATCCGGGCGACGGCTCGCTCCCCGGGGGATCGGTTATTGAAAAACAGCCAGCATTTTTCAAGAAACCCACTCCGTGCTCCCTGAAAAAGGACATGACGGTTCCATACGATTCAACAGTTTTTTGACACGTCAGCCCGAAACCTCACGAACAAGCGGATAACAGGTCCGGTATCCGAGAGGATCGGCCCGCCCCGCTGCGGAAAAACACGTCAGCCGACACGGCCCCACACCACGCCGCCCCCATCGCTCGAAAACAGAGGGGAGGATGAGGATGTTTTTGAGAATATGGGAGGCATAACGCCTCCTCACTTCCTATGGAAACACTTCCCTGATTGCGAGCCTCCCTTCTCTCATCGTCTTGTGCCGGACGGCATGGGGCGTATGCTTCCATCAGACCCCCAACCCCCATGCCCATATGAAACTGAACACCGAACGCATCCACACCATCTGGCACCTGACCTGGCCGCAGTGCATCATGTTGCTCTGTCAATTCGTCATCGGCATCACCGACGTGTGGGCGGGCGGGCGCATCGGCTCGGAAGTGCAGGCATCCATCGGCCTGATCACCCAGTGCCATATGATGTTCATGGCTCTGGCGATGGCCGCCGTGAGCGGCGCGGTGGCCTCCATCAGCCAGTCCCTCGGGGCGTGCAAATTCGTCCGGGCGAGAAGGTATGTGGGGCTCGTGACCATCGGCTGTATCGCCATCGGATCGGCCATTGCGGTGGCGGCCTCGGTGTGGCGGGAACCGCTCCTGCGCCTCATCCAGACGCCCGAGAGCATCATGCCCGTGGCGATCATGTTCCTGACGGCGACGATCTGGGGCATCCCCGGGCAATACACCCTCACCATCGGCGCGGCCGTGTTCCGTTCCGCCAAGATGGTGCTCATCCCGCTGTACGTAACCGGCACGGCCTGCCTGCTCAACGTATTCGGCGATCTGGCCTTCGGGCTCGGCTGGTGGGGCTTCCCCGCCTACGGCGCAACGGGGATCGCCTACTCCACGCTCGTCTCGGTCACCGTCGGGGCCGCGCTCATGCTGTTCCTGCTGATGCGGCACGAGCTGTTCACACGCGACAGCTTCCCCGGCTGGCGCTGGATCAAGGCGGGGGCCCCGTATCTCCTCAAGGTTGCCGGGCCCGCGTTCGGCACGTCCTTCTTATGGCAAACCGGCTATATGGTCCTGTACGTCATCACGGCCTCCCTGCCCTTCGGCAGGGTCAACGCCCTTGCGGGGCTGACCACGGGGCTGCGGGTGGAATCCATTTTGTTTTTGCCCGCCGTGGCGTTCAGCATGACCGCTTCGGTACTCGTGGGCCACGCGCTCGGCGAGGGCAACCACCGCGAGGCCAAACGCACGCTGCTCGCCACGCTCGGCATCGCCTGCGCGGGGATGTGCTGCGTGGGGGCCGCCATATGGCCCTGGCGCATGGAGCTCGCGGGCTTGATCGCCCCTGATCCCGCCGTGCAGGTCGAAACCGTCAAATACCTTTCCTTCAACATCATGGCCGTGCCGTTCACCGTCGCCAGCGTCGTGCTGGCGGGCGGGCTCAACGGCGCCGGAGCCACGGTCTACCCGATGGTCTCGTTCAGCTTCGCTGTCTGGGCGGTACGCCTGCCCATCGCATGGCTGTTCGGCCACATCATTTGGCAGGACGCCTCAGGGGTCTTCCTCTCCACCTTCGTTTCGCAGGTGGTCATGTCGCTTTCGCTCTTATGGGTCACGCTGCGCTGCAACTGGACCCGTTTCGCCCTGGCCGTGCGTCCCCACACTTGCGCATCCCGTTAACCAGAGGTTCACATGCTTACGGAAAACTTCTCTTCCATCGAACTCGGCGACGCCGCCGCGTATGCCCCCTACTTCCGCGCGCTGCCCCTGCACGCCGCCGACTATACCTTCACCAACCTTTGGGGATGGGGAACCCATTACAATCTGGAGTGGCGCACGGCGCACGGGCTTTGCTGGATCCGCCAGAAGCGCAACGACCTGCCCGTCGAGCGCCTGTGGGCTCCGGTGGGCGACTGGTACGCCGCAGACTGGGCCGCCATGCCCGAACTCGTGCCGGGCACGACCATCCTCCGCGCTCCCGAGCCGCTGTGCGAGCTGCTGCTCGAACGCCTGCCGGGCCGCGTGGCCATCGAGGAAACGCCGGGCCAGTGGGAATACCTGTATACGCAGGAAGCGCTTTCGACCCTCGCGGGCAACAAGCTCCACAAGAAAAAGAACCACGTCAACGGGTACATGAAGGCCTATGGGGAGGACTACCGCACCCTGAACGGCGAAATCATGCCGCAGGTGCTGGCGCTCCAAGATGACTGGTGCAAGTGGCGGGAATGCGAGAAATCCGCCTCGCTGCTGGCCGAAAGCGATGTGGTCTGTTCCGTGCTCCGCAACTGGGACGCCCTGCCCGGGCTTATCGGCGGCACGCTCTATGCGGGCGAGGAAATGGCCGCCTTCGCCGTGGGCGAACCGCTCGACGATCAGACCATCGTAGTCCACTTTGAAAAGGGCCGCCCCGAGTACCGCGGCGTGTATCAGGCCATCAATTTCTGTTTCGCCAAGTACGCGGCCAAGAACTTCGTGTTCATCAACCGCGAGCAGGACGCCGACGAGGAAGGGCTCCGCCAAGCCAAGGAAAGCTACATGCCGTCCGGTTATCTGAAAAAGAACACCATCAGGATCATTGCCTAAGGCTCCTTGGTATCTCCTCCTTCGCCGTACCAGCCGGGCCGGACAACACGAAAGAGGAATCCAAAGGAAAACGGGCCGCCGGTATATTGCCGACGGCCCGTTTTCGCGTTCAAGCGAATGAAGGACGGTTTATGACGAATCCATCATGCGTCGGAGGGCAAGGGCTTCGGGAAATAGTCATTGACCATCGCCCGCGCTTCATCAAGCCATTGCTCCCTGTCTTCCGGCGTACTGTCCGCGATCACGCGAAACATGATTCGGTCAAAAACGCGCACTCCGCAAAAATCAAATATACAATCCTTCCAGATACGTTCCAGAGGATCGCCGAAGACGTTTTCTTCCCGCTCCTGTGGCGTATTGGATGTATTGAAGACCAGCGCGGCTTTGGCTTTCAGGAGGCCGATGGGCAAACCTCCGCCGTTGTCGCCTTCCGGAAAGCCATAGGCGCCCCCTTCCCGCAGTACGCGGTCCACCCATCCCTTCATGATCGCGGGCGGCTGCCCCCACCAGTTCGGGTGGATGACGATGATCCCGTCGGCTTCCCGAATTTCCCGCTGATGCGCCGCAAGCAGTTCGTCTCCGGTCATATCGCTGATCAGTTCCTTGCCAGAAATGACCGGATCGAATCCCTCACCATACAGATCGTGAAAACGCACCGTGTGGCCGTTCTCTTCCAGTGTGCGTACCACGGCTACAGCGATGGCGGCGTTAAAGCTCTGCTCGTACGGATGCCCTAGGAGGACGGATACATTCATTGTGGTTTCCTTCGTACCCGATGCCGACACTATTCGCCCCAGACCAGTGCCACCCAGTCGCCGGACTGCACGCGCCGCGCCTTGCCGAGTTCGGCATACGCCGCCTCGACCGCATCGGCCTGCACGTCCAGCAGGCCGGAGAGCACAAGGCACGCGCCCGGCTTCATCCGGGCCATAAGCGCCGGGGCCAGTTCGCGGAGCGGGCCGGCAAGGATGTTGGCGACCACCAGATCGAACTGCTCGCCTTCGCCCGCCTCGGCACTGCCGGGGACGATGCGGAAATCGTCGGCCACCTTGTTGATGACCACGTTCTCGAGGGCGTTGTCTACAGCCACCGGATCGATGTCCGAGCCGAGCCCGGCAAGCCCGTTCAGGCAACAGGCGATGCCGAGGATGCCCGATCCCGTGCCCACGTCGAAGAAACGCTGCCCGGCCTTGAGGCGCCCCGAGGCCAAGAGTTCGGTAATCGCTTCGAGGCACAGCACCGTCGTGTTGTGGTGCCCGGTCCCGAACGCGGATTTCGGCTCGATGATGATGGGCTTGCGGCCTTCCAGCGGCGTGGATTCAAGCAACCACGGCGGAAGCACAATGAACTGTCCGGCGCGGACGGGCGTGAAGAACTCGCGCCACGCCACGGTCCAGTCCTGACGCGGGATGCTGGTCTGTTCGACGTCGAGGCCCGGCAGCCATGCCCGCAGCGCGCTGAGGAGGTTCTCCTGCACGATGGCGTTGTCGCAGTGCACGCGGAAACGGGTTTCGCCGGTGGGGAGGCTGTCTTCTTCCCAGCCGTAGGAAATGTTCCGGACCAGAAGCCCGGCGACGGTATCGTACTGCTCCTCGTCGACCACGATGTCGAGACGGATGAGATCGGGTGTGGCCATGCCGTATCCTTAGAGAATTTCGCGGAGGAACGCCTTGGTGCGCTCGTGCTGCGGGTTGGTGAAGAACTGTTCCGGGGTCCCCTCTTCGAGGATCACGCCGTGGTCCATAAAGATGACGCGGTCGGACACTTCGCGGGCAAAGCCCATTTCGTGCGTGACGCACACCATGGTCATGCCGTCCTTGGCCAGATCCTTCATGCAGCTCAACACTTCGTTGATCATTTCCGGGTCGAGGGCGGAGGTGGGTTCGTCGAACAGCATGGCGCGGGGCTGCATGGCGAGCGAGCGGGCGATGGCGACACGCTGCTGCTGCCCGCCGGAAATCTCGCTCGGGCGCTTGGCGGCCTGACGCGCGATGCCCACGCGGCCGAGCAGTTCCATCGCCAGATCCGTGGCCTCCTTCTTGCCCATGCCCCGGACCTTGATCGGCGCGAGGGTCACGTTTTCAAGCACGGTCAGGTGCGGGTACAGGTTGAACTGCTGGAAGACCATGCCCACCTCGGCGCGCAGGGCGTTCACGTCCACTTCCGGGGCGTAGATGCTCGTCCCTTCAAAGAGGATGTCCCCCTTCTGGATCGGCTCCAGACGGTTCAGGCAACGGATGAGCGAGCTCTTGCCGGACCCGGAAGGCCCGCAGATGACCAGCACCTCGCCCTTCTCGACCCGCTCGGAAATACCTTTGAGCACATGGAACTCGCCGTACCATTTATGGACATCCCTGATTTCGATCAGCGACATAGATTCATCCTTTCTCGTTGACTTCCATCCGGGACGCCCCGGGGCCGCAACGCGGACCGCCGACGGCTCTTTTCCCGGCATACCGTTTCAGCATAACAGGAATTCCATGAACAGGGAAGCCGCCATTGCCCCCTATTCTTCCTTATGCTATCGCTTTTGCACCTCATTTGAACCCAAACCACAGGAGATCGTCATGGCGTTGTTCACCAAGGAAGAGTCCCTCGCCTACCATGAGGAACCCCGCCCGGGAAAGCTTGAAGTCCTTCCCGTCAAACCCTGCTTCACCCAGAAAGACCTGTCGATGGCCTATTCCCCCGGCGTCGCCAACGCCTGCCTCGCCATCGCCGACGATCCTTCCCTCGCCAATGCCTACACCGGGCGCGGCAACCTCGTGGCCGTCGTTTCCAACGGCACCGCCGTCCTCGGGCTCGGCAACATCGGCCCCCTCGCGGGCAAGCCGGTCATGGAAGGCAAGAGCGTGCTCTTCAAGGCGTTCGCGGACGTGAACGCCTATGACATCAACCTCGCCCTCACCGATCCCGACAAGATCATCGAAGTGGTGAAGGCCCTTGAGCCCACCTTCGGCGGCATCAACCTTGAGGACATCAAGGCCCCCGAGTGCTTCTACATCGAAGAGGTGCTCAAGAAGGAAATGAACATCCCGGTGTTCCACGACGACCAGCACGGCACGGCCATCATTTCCGGCGCGGGCCTCATCAACGCGCTGGAAATCACCGGCAAGAAGGCCGAAGACTTCATCGTGGTCGTGTCCGGGGCCGGAGCGGCGGCCATCGCCTGCGCCAAGTTCTACACCGAGCTCGGCATCGCTCCCGCCAATATCCGCATGTTCGACTCCAAGGGCATCCTGCACAAGGGACGCACGGATCTGAACAAGTACAAGGCGCAGTTCGCCCTGTCCGAAGATATGACCATGACCGAAGCCCTCAAGGGCGCGGACCTCTTCCTCGGCCTGTCCAAGAAGGATCTCCTCACGCCCGACATGATCAAGGGCATGGCCGACCATCCGGTCATTTTCGCCTGCGCGAACCCCGATCCCGAAATCGCCTATCCGCTGGCGATGGAAACCCGCCCCGACTGCATCATGGGTACGGGCCGCACCGACTTCCCGAACCAGATCAACAACCTCTCCGGCTTCCCCTACATTTTCCGCGGGGCACTGGACGTGTACGCCACGGAAATCAACGAGGCCATGAAGCTTGCCGCCGCCCGCGCCCTCGCCGCGCTGGCCAAGGAGCCGGTGCCCGCCGAAGTTTCCGCCGCCTATCAGGGCCAGACCTTCAGCTTCGGGCAGGGGTACGTCATCCCGAAGCCCTTTGATCCCCGCCTCATCGAATGGCTGCCCCCGGCTGTCGCGCAGGCCGCGATGGACACCGGCGTCGCCCGCAAGCCCATTGAGGACATGGACGCCTACAAGGCCAGCCTCCGCGTCCGCATCCAGAAGGCGCAGGGCCGCGCCAACGCGCTGATCGAAAGCTACAAGTAAGGGTTGCTGGAAAAGAAAACGGGGGAAGGAAGCCTTTCTGGAGAGAGGGTTCCTTCCCCTTCTCTGTTGCCGGAACACCCCTCCTTTTTCTTCCAAGACGTCCGGTGCCGTCAGGCCCCGTGCCAGCTTTCGCCGGCCCCGGAGAGACCCGGCACTCTTCGGGAAGACGCCCTTCCTACGGATGCAGCGATTGCGCAGGCGGCTTCGTAGGGCGTCAGGGACATCACATCCAGTTTGCATGTCGGCAGTGCGGCGTAGGCAGGCAGCCGCCGGAGGCTTCGCGGGATGACGTCGGCCTCCCGGATGCCGTCCCGTACGTCGCGTTCCAGCCGTTCCCGCAGAGCCTGCTCCATGCAGACGAGTGAAAAGCTGTGCAACATAAAGGGGATATCCCGAAGCGGGCCGAGCACGGCCTCGAAAAGGAGGGGCTGATCCATGACCCAGCAGAACAGCACGTAGCGGTAACTCGAATTGTTCAGATAGGCTCTGAGCAGATGCGTGATATTGGACAGCACCATCCGTTTGTTTTCTTCCGAAACGACAAAAGGGTTCATGTTCCAGCACCAGTCGCCGTCCAGCCAGACGCCCGGCGTGAGCTGCCGCAACAGCTCTCGGCAGACGGCGCTTTTCCCCACGCCCATTGCCCCGCCTACGAGGATGAGCTGTTTCTTCATGTCTCCCCCCCTAAAAAATTATGCTTTTTTTGCATGGAACAGCCCGGATGCCCCGAGAAACGGGAAGCAACAACCCCCTAACGGCAGGAAAGGCGGCCATCAGGGAAGGGAAAAGAGCAAGGCGGCATCTCCCGAAGGCGTTCATGCCCGCGGTTCCCTTTTCGGGAAAAACCTTATGGAGGGGAACCTGCCTGAAAGGCGATCTTTATCATGAATGGACAGGCCGGAAGGGGCGGCAGGGCCTGAAAAGGTACCGTATACAGGGGCACCCGTCTCAACGGCGTCAACGGCACAAAAAAAGGACACCCTCAACAAAGGATGTCCTTAAAAAATGGCGGAGCGGAAGGGACTTGAACCCTCGGCCTCCGGCGTGACAGGCCGGCGTTATAACCGACTTAACTACCGCTCCGCGGAGGCGGCTTCCGAATCGCTTCGGTCGCCTGACAACCCGTGAGGATTGCCGAATATGAATATCGGAAAAAATCCGATAAGAACCAAATGGCGGAGCGGAAGGGACTTGAACCCTCGGCCTCCGGCGTGACAGGCCGGCGTTATAACCGACTTAACTACCGCTCCGTGCATGGTGGGCAGTACAGGACTTGAACCTGTGACCCCCGCCGTGTGAAGGCGATGCTCTACCAACTGAGCTAACTGCCCATGCAGGAGAGGTATTTACCCGGCCTGCCCTGATCTGTCAACAGAAAAAATGCTCTCCTGAGAAAAAAAGATCCGCGGTTTCATGCCCGCCATACCTTTTCCGCTATCCCGGCCTCTTTACATTGCCCCGCCCACTCTTATGGTAAGGGCTGGAAATGAATCTTCAAGGCTTTCCCGGCGGCATGTCCGCGCCCTCCAGCCGGCCCATCCCGGCTGGAGGGAAAGAAACCAGGAAATACGCCCTTTCAGAACATTTGCGTTTTCAAAAGAACCCCGGTATCTTCAACCCCATTGTTTTCAGCTACTGTTTTCAGCTTCGGAGGCTGTTGTATGTATAGGAAGTCACGGGCCGTCGCGCTCTTTTTGCTCTCACTCCTGACCGTCGGTTCGTTGACATTCGGACAGGCCTTTGCCGCCGGAGAAGACAGCCGCTTCGATGCGCTCAAACGGTTCAGCCAGGTCCTCGACATCGTCGAGCGGTATTACGTGAAGGAAACCCCGCGCCCCGATCTGGTGAACGGCGCGCTCAAAGGGATGCTCGAATCCCTCGATCCCCACTCAACCATGCTGTCGAAGGAAGAATTCAAGGATATGCAGGAAAGCACGTCCGGCGAATTCTTCGGCATCGGCATCGAAATCACGATGGAGAACAACCAGCTGACCGTCGTGACCCCCATCGAAGACACGCCCGCCGACAAGGGCGGCATGAAGTCCGGCGACATCATCCTCGCCGTGGGCGGAAAGCCCACGCTGGAAATGACGCTTCAGGAAGCCGTCTCGCATATCCGCGGCCCCAAGGGCTCCGAAGTGGTGCTGACCATCCTGCACCGCGACTCCAAGGAGCCCGTGGACCTGCGCATCAAGCGCGACGCCATCCCGCTCATCAGCGTGAAGTCCCGCGAACTTGAGCCCGGCTACTACTGGGTCCGCCTCACCCGCTTCAGCGAACGCACCACGCAGGAGCTGCTCGACGCCCTGTCCGACGCCAAGCGCAAGGGCCCCATCAAGGGCATCATCCTCGACCTGCGCAACAACCCCGGCGGGCTGCTGGATCAGGCCGTCAGCGTCTCCGACGCGTTCCTGAACAAGGGCGTCATCGTCTCCATGCGCGGCCGCCAGGAAGAAACCGCCCGCGAATTCGTCGCCAAGCCGCAAGATACCGACATCATCGACACCCCCCTCGTCGTGCTCGTAAACGGCGGTTCGGCCTCGGCCTCGGAAATCGTGGCCGGAGCGCTCGGCGACCAGAAGCGCGCCCTGCTCGTTGGCGAACGCACCTTCGGCAAGGGGTCGGTGCAGAACATCATCCCGTTGTCCGACGGCTCGGGCCTCAAGCTGACCGTGGCGCTCTATTACACGCCGTCCGGCCGCTCCATCCAGGCCGAAGGCATCATGCCCGATCTGGAAGTGCCTTTCGAAGCGCCGAAGGAAAAGCCCGCGCCGCTCAGCTCCCTGCGCATGATCCGTGAGAAGGATCTGAACAAGCATCTTGAAAAGACCGACGGCGACAAGGGCAAGGCGTCCGGCAAGAAGGTGGAAACGCCCGCTCCGGCGGCGAACGAACCGCTGCCCGACGCGAAGGAGTTCCTTGAGCGTGACAACCAGCTCCGCATGAGCCTCCAGTTCGTGAAGAGCCTTCCCAAGATCCGTACCATCCACTAACAGCAATCCTCGGCAGGAGGGCATCGCCGGTTTTCCCGCGATCCCTCCTGTCCGTATGTACAACGGCAGTTCCCTGCCGATGCCATTGGAGTTTCATGGAGTGGTTTCCCGCACTGCGGAAACGGCTGGCCGCGCGTGGCGTGCACCTGCCTGATCCGTATCCATACACAGCCAGGACGTTCAAGGGATCGGTTCTGGCCACCTTGCTGGCGGCCATCCTGTTCCTCATCGCGTATGCGGTGTGGGAAGCCGCCAGTTACACGGCGCGCAGCGTACAGCGGACCGCGTTCATGACCATTGAGACGACGGCGGCGACGTCCCGTCTGGTCACCGAGAAAGCGGGACAGGCCGTGGAGGCCCTGTTCCCCAAACCGGCCCCGGTTACCGAAGCCTCCCTCGAATCCGTCCTCCCGCCGGGCAGCCATCTGGGCAATCAGATGAAGGACGCCATCCGGCAGAATACCCTGCCCTATCAGGAGGGTTCGGGAACCCTGACCGACGCTGCCCGCCAGATCGACTTCGCCCTGCTCCAGACCGTATTGCGGCTCAAGCTCGACAAGGGGCGCATCCTCCTCCTGACGTCCGACTACCGCACGCAAGGCAAGGATATCTACCACCTCCAGCGGATGCGCATCTATCTGCCTCCCGTTGTCCAGGATCCGGCCCAGCAAGCGCCTCGGAACGAAAACGGGAATGCGCCGTCCGCCGAAACGGGCGATGTGAAAGGCCCCCCCGAACCGATATTCCGCTTCCTCAACGCGCTGGCCGAAAGCCTCGACACATGGGCCGACCGCGCCGTGCTCACCGAATCGCCGGGCAAGCTCACGCTGGCGACCAAGGGCGTACTGACGCACGAAATCTGGTTTGAAGCCACGACCGATGCCTTCCCCATCCTGCCGCCCACGGACAAAGCCCCGCGCCTGACCATCGTCATGAACGAATTGGGCGGCGACAAGGCCGTAACGGCCTCGCTGCTGGCCCTGAAGCTGCCGATCACGTTTTCCGTATTGCCCTTTGCCAAGGACGCGGCGGCGACGGCGACGGCCGCGCACGAGGCCGGGCAGGAGGTCCTTGTGGACATGCCGATGGAGACGATGCAATCGCCCTTCGTCAAGGCGGGCCCCGGCGAAATCACCACGAAGATGTCCGAGGAAGACATGCGGATCCTGATGGACGACGCCCTCGGCCATGTGCCCTACGCCACGGGCGCGAGCAACTTTATGGGCTCCCGGCTGACCACGGATACGGCGGCGACGCGACGTTTCTGTGAAATTCTCGCACGTTCCGGGCTATATGTGCTTGACGACGTGACCCATCAGGAGTCAATTTTATACGCGGAGGCGCGAAGGCGCGGCCTTCCGGCGTGGCGCAGGGCACTCACGCTGAATGATGGCCCAAAAACCGAAGGCGCCGTGCTCGCCGACCTGAAAAAGGCGGAAGAAACGGCGCGGGCCAAAGGGCACGCCGTGGTCATAGCCACCCCTGCCCCGCACGTTCTCACGGCGCTCAAGCGGTGGTCGCAGGAACGGGACAAGGACATCCGCCTGGTTCCCCTGCGCCTCCAGCCCGTCGAAGAAGAGACGTTTGCCTCGGAAGACATCCCCTCCGAACGGCAGGACGATCCCACGTCGCCTATCGAGCATTAGCCGTAGCAAGCCTCCTGAGGATCTCGATCCTCTTTGGGTGCGGCTGCAAAGCTTTCCCGCACGACGGCGGAGGAAAGCGGCCTCTTCATTTCCCTGTGCCGGACCTGTTCCGCACGCGACATTTTCAGAAAAGGAAGATCATGGACACACCGGCATCCCTCACCAGCAAGCGTATCGGCTGCATCGGCTGCGGCAACATGGGCGGGGCCATCCTCGGCGGGCTCGCCGAGGTTCCCGGTCTGGAACTCTACGGCTACAACCGCACGCCTCAGCGTCTTGAGCCCCTCTGTGCCAAGGGCGTAACCGCCGTACCGGATATCCCCGGCATCGCCGCCCGCTGCGACGTCCTCGTCATCGGGGTGAAGCCCTACCTCGTCGGCGGCGTGCTCGCCGAAGCCCTGCCCTCCCTGAAGCCGGAAACCGTCGTCATTTCCATCGCCGCCGGGGTTACGCTGCACGATCTGCGCGACGCGGTACAGGGCCGCTGCCATGTGGTGCGCGTCATGCCGAATACCCCCGCCCTCGTGGGCGCAGGCGTGTTCGGCATCCAGGAGGATCCGGCGCTGCCCAAAGACGTGTTCTCCATGATTCTGGACCTGTTCGGGTTGCTCGGCTCCACCATCGTGCTGCCGGAAAAGAAGTTCAACGCATTTATGGCGCTGGTGGGCTGCGGCCCGGCCTATGTCTTCCATTTCATGGACGCCCTCGCCGAGGCGGGCGTCACCATGGGCTTTACCCGTCAGGAGGCGCTTGAGCTGGTGACGCAGCTGGTCCTCGGCTCCGCCAAGCTGGCGGCACTGCCGGGGAGCCATCCTGCCATCCTGCGCGAACAGGTGTGCTCACCGGCGGGCGTGACCATCGCGGCGGTCAACCACCTCGATCGCACCGCCGTGCGCGGCCACCTCATTGACGCGGTACTCGCCGCCTACGCAAAGAGTTAGCCCAGAGCGGAAGAGATTTCCCATCCCCCGGTGGCCTGGAAAACGGCCCGGCGGAACGTTTTTCGAGACATTTACACGGCGGACCGCCGTTCCGCAAACGCCTGCGGAGCGCGTCTCCCCGTAATTCCGTAACGCGTCGCGGCCATGCCCGGCATGGCGGGCGGCGGCAAAGGAGAAACGCAATGACAGGTCATGATTATTTTCGTGCTCTGCTGGAAGTGACGACGGTGATCAATTCCAGCTTGGAACCCACCGTGGTGCTGCACAAGATCACGGAACAGACTGCCAAAGCCATGAACTGCAAGGCAAGCACGCTTCGCCTGCTTGACCGTACGGGAAAGCTTCTGCTCGCCAGCGCGGCGTGGGGCCTCTCTTCCGGTTACATGCGCAAAGGCCCCGTCGAAGTGGCCAAGAGCGGGCTGGACGGCGAAGTCCTCAAGGGCAAACTCATCCACCTGCGCGATGCGTGCAGCGACGGCCGGTTCCAGTACCCCGAGAGTGCCAAGGCCGAAGGGCTCGTTTCCGTCCTGTCCGCCCCGCTGATGGTGAACGGCAAAGCCATCGGCATCCTGCGCGTCTATTCCAGCGAAGAGCGCGATTTCACCCCGGACGAATGCGATTTCATGCTCGGCGTAGCGAACATTTCCGCCATAGCCATTGAAAACGCCCGTATGCACGAAGCGACCCGCCTCAACTACGAGTTGCTGACGTCCTACAACTATCAGGTCTTTGAAGACTAAAGGATTCCACATGCAAAAAGTAAGAGTCGGCATCAACGGTTTCGGCCGTATCGGCAGGCAGGTCTTCCGCGCTCTGCACGCCAAATATCAGGATAAAGTGGAAGTCGTCGCCATTAACGACCTCTTCGATGCGGAAACCAACTTCCATCTGCTCGAATACGATACGAACTACGGCCGTGCCAATCTTGACGCCGTGGTGGAAGGCGACAATGCCACCGTAGGCGACTGGAAGATCCATTGCTTCGCGGAACGCGATCCAAAGCTCCTTACCTGGGGAGCCTATGGCGTCGACGTGGTGGTCGAATCCACGGGTATTTTCCGCTCCGCCAAACAAGCCCATGTCCACATCGAGAACGGCGCCAAGAAAGTCATCATCACCGCCCCGGCGAAGGAAGAGGATCTCACCATCGTCATGGGCGTAAACCACAACGACTACGATCCGGCCAAGCACCATGTCGTTTCCAACGCCTCGTGCACCACGAACTGCCTCGCTCCGGTAGCCCTCGTCGTGGAACGCCTCTTCGGGATCGTTTCCGGTGCGATGACCACCGTGCACGCCTACACCAACGACCAGCGCATCCTCGATCTGCCTCACAAGGACCTGCGCCGGGCGCGTGCCGCCGCCTGCAACATCATCCCCACTTCCACCGGTGCGGCGCAGGCCGTGGCCAAGGTTATCCCCTCGCTCAAGGGGAAGTTCACCGGCTGGTCCCTGCGCGTGCCAACCCCGACCGTCTCCGTGGTGGACTTCACCGCCATCCTGAACAAGGACACCGACACCGACACGATGCGCGCCGCACTCAAGGAAGCCGCCGAGGGCGAACTGAAGGGCATCCTCGCCTACAGCGACGCCCAGCTCGTCTCGATGGATTTCAAGGGCAACCCGCACTCCTCCATCGTCGAAGCCGAATACACGACCGTACAGGACGGCAAGCTCGCCAAGATTGTCTCGTGGTACGACAACGAATGGGGCTACTCCAACCGCGTCGCCGACCTCATCATGTGGATGAAGGAAAAGGGATTCTAGAGCAATAAATGTGGGGGAGGGGAGAGGGAAACTTTCTGGAGAAAGTTTCCCTCTCC
>ENA-UOOA01002546-UOOA01002546.1-human-gut-metagenome-genome-assembly--contig:-P61old-NODE-2546-length-25488-cov-23.719262_pt1 | contig 25488 bp, 19 predicted proteins | sample MGYA00242467_ERZ724014 | MGnify/ENA metagenome assembly ERZ724014 | reverse complement strand
GGAAGATGCTGGGCAAGAAGCCCCGCATGATGTTCATCAACCGCGTGGAGGAGGCTAACGCCGACTACGCATCCTGCATCGAGGCCGTCAAGGCCAAGTACGGCACCGCCATTGCCCCCATCGTGGCCACCAAGGCCGACGGCAACAAGGCCGTCACCGTCATCGTGGACCTGCTGCACAACAAGGCCTACGACGCCAAGGGCGAGTGCGCTATTCCCGCCGACATGGCCGACGAGGTGGAGGCCCTCCGCGCTGAGCTGATGGAGGCCGCCGCCGGCGCCGACGAGGAGCTGATGGAGAAGTTCTTCGAGACCATGGAGCTGTCCGCCGAGGACATGGCCAAGGGCCTGCAGATCGGCGTGCGCGAGGGCAGCGTGTGCCCCGTGCTGTGCGGCAGCGCCGTCACCGGTATGGGCGTGGAGATGCTGATGCAGACCATCGTGGACCTGGTGCCCGTGGCTACCGATATGCCCGCCGAGGCCGCTGAAGACGACGACGGCAACGCGATTGAGGTGGCCCACGATCCCAACGGCTCCGCCGCTGCCTTCGTGTTCAAGACCATCTCCGACCAGTACGGCAAGTTCTCCATGATCAAGGTCATCCGCGGCAAGGTCACCAGCGATATGTCCCTGTATAACATGACCACCGGCAACACCGAGAAGCTGGGCCGCCTGTACACCATGAAGGGCAAGAAGGCCGAGGAGACCAAGGAGATCTGCTGCGGCGACATCGGCGCCATCGGCAAGATGGACAAGGTCAAGACCGGCGACACCCTGTGCGAGCCCAAGACCTATGTGAAGTTCGCGCCGCTGGCATTTGCCCCCGCCTGCTACGAGCGCGCCATCTCCCCCAAGACCAAGCAGGAGATCGAGAAGCTGGGCACCGGCCTGAACAAGCTGAATGAAGAGGATCCCACCTTCTCCGTCACCAACAACGCCGAGACTCACCAGACCGTCATTTCCGGCGCCGGTGATATCCAGATCGACGTGCTGTGCGCCAAGCTGAAGTCCCGCTTCGGTGTGGATTCCGAGCTGAGCACCCCCCGTGTCGCTTACCGTGAGAAGATCCGCAGCACCGTCCGCAAGCAGGGCCGCTATAAGAAGCAGACCGGCGGCAGCGGCCAGTTCGGCGATGTCCACATCATCTTCGAGCCCCAGAGCGAGCAGGAGGATATGATCTTCGAGGAGAACGTGTTCGGCGGCTCCGTGCCCAAGAACTACTTCCCCGCCGTGGAAAAGGGCCTGCGCGAGAGCTGCCTGCACGGCGTGCTGGCCGGCTATCCCGTGGTGTTCCTGAAGGCCACCCTGGTGGACGGCTCTTACCACCCCGTGGACTCCTCCGAGATCGCGTTCAAGCTGGCTGCCAACCTGGCGTTCAAGGCCGCTCTGCCCGAGGCCAAGCCCGTGCTGATGGAGCCCATCGGTGAGCTGAAGGTCACCGTGCCCGACAACTACGTGGGCGACGTGATGGGCGACCTGAACAAGCGCCGCGGCCGCGTGATGGGCATGAACCCCACCGGAGACGGCGAGACCGTGCTGGAGGCCGAGGTGCCCATGGCCGAGATGATGAGCTACGCCATTGACCTGCGGTCCATGACCCAGTCCCGCGGTACGTTCACCTTCAACTTCGTCCGCTACGAGGACTGCCCCGCCGCAGCTCAGGAGAAGGCGATCGCAGCCGCCAAGGCGCTGGCCGAGGCCGAGTAAGGGATATACGACAAGCACTGAAAAGCGCCCGTCCGGGAGGACGGGCGCTTTTTTGCGCGCTTTTGGGTATAAATTATTGCAGGGGCGTCTCCAGCTTTTGCAGGGACTTTTTGAACTGCACCGAGAACAGGACGGCGGTGAACGTCACCGCCAGCACGTCAGCCACGGGCTCCGCCAGATAGACGGCTGTTGTGGGGTCCGGCAGGAAGCAGGGCAGGATGTAGATCAGGGGGATCAGCAGCACGAACTTCCGCAGCACCGCTACAATGATGGAGCAGACAGCGTTTCCGGTGGAGACCAGAGTCATCTGGCAGGCGATCTGGATGCCGAACAGGCCCAGCCCACCGCAGTAGATGCGCAGCGCCCTGGAGGTGAAGGCCAGCAGGGCCGCGTCGGTGGTGAACAGACCGGCGAACACCCGGGGGCACAGCATCACGAAGGCCCACAGCATCATAGAGTAGATGAGGCAGGCGCGCAGCAGCAGGCGGAAGCTCTGCCGGACGCGGTCTGTGTTCCGGGCGCCGTAGTTATAGCTGGTAATGGGCTGAGCGCCCTGCGACAGACCAGTCAGGGGCAGCAGGGCGAACTGCATGACGCTGGTGAGGATGGTCATGGCGCCCACGGCCAGATCCCCGCCGTATTTCAGCAGGGAGGAGTTGAAGCACACGGAGATGACGCTCTCACTGGCCTGCATGACAAAAGAGGACGATCCCAGCGCGATGCAGGGCGGCACCAGCCGCAGACCGGACAGCAGGTTCTCCCGCCGCAGGCGCAGCAGCGTCTTTTTGCCGCAGAGGAACGATGTGACCCAGACGCAGGACAGGGCCTGAGACAGCACGGTGGCCAGCGCCGCGCCCCGCACGCCCATGTCCAGAGCGAAGATGAACAGCGGGTCCAGCGCGATATTGGCCAGCGCGCCGATGAGCACCGTCAGCATGCCGGTCCGGGCGAAGCCCTGGGCCGTCACGAAGGCGTTGAGGCCCAGCGTCAGCTGGACGAACACGGTGCCGGCGGCATAGACACCCATGTAGTCGGCGGCGTAGGCGACGGTGTTCTCGCTGGCGCCGAACAGCAGCAGGAGGTCGCGGCCCCACAGAAGCAGCACGGCGGTGAGGGTCAGGGACAACAGGAGCAGCAGGGCAGCGCAGCCGCCCAGCAGCCGCTCCGCGCCGGCGTGGTCGCCGCGGCCCATGGCAATGGAGGCACGGGGCGCACCGCCGGAGGCCACCAGTGCCGCAAAGGCGGAGACGATCATGATGAGGGGCATGCACACGCCCACGCCGGTGAGGGCCAGGCTTCCGTCGCCGGGCATGTGACCAATGTAGATGCGGTCCACGATGTTGTAGAGCATATTTACCAGTTGGGCCGTCACCGTGGGGACCGCCAGCCGGAACAGGAGCCGCCCTACCGGCTCCGTACCGAGAAATGTCTTGTCTTGCTGCATAAAAGCCCTTCTGACGCTACGCCATGGCGCGGAAGCGGTCAGCGATCCGGGCCGCCGCCTCGTCCAGCGTACAGGTGGATGTGTCGATGCACAGGTCGTAGTTGGTGCTGTCGCCCCAGACATGGTGGGTGTAGGTCTCGTAGTATTTCCGGCGCTGTTTGTCCATTTTCCGCAGCAGCCGCACCGCCTGAGGCTGGGTCAGATGCTCCTGCTCCATCTTACGGGCAATGCGCTGTTCCTCCGGCGCGGAGACGAATACCCGCAGCAGGCGGACATCCGCATCCCGCAGGACATAGTCGGCGCAGCGGCCCACAAACACGCACTCCTCCCTGCGGGCGATGCGGCGGATCTCGTGGCTTTGCAGGGCGAACAGCACCTCGGACGTGGGCTTGCCCCGCACGACATGGTAGTTGCCCTCGTGGACGGTGCGGAACAGGTAGGGGTTGGTGGCCTTTTCATCGGAATCGCTCATGACGGACTCCGATAGCTCGCCGTATTCGCAGGCCAGATGTACCAGTTCCTTTTCATAGACGCGCAGACGCAGCAGGTCCGCGGTCTTGACGGAGATCTCATGGCCGCCGCTGCCGAACTGGCGGCTGATGCAGATGATGCGGTTTCCCATGCTATTGCCTTCTCTCTTTTGTTATTGCAGCGCATTCAGCACCGCGCGGGGGAACGGGTAATTGCGGGAGACGAACCGGATATCGGCGCTTAGGGAGGCGCTGGCCTCCGTCAGCGCCACACTGATGCTGCCGGAGCAGGTGATACGAACGCTGCACAGCTGGGTGTCCTGCACCTCCATGGTGACGCGGCCGCCGGTGAAGGCGACATGCTGGGACTGGATATCCGGCGCGATGGCGGCGGCGAACTCCGCAGCTCCCGCCTCGTCCAGCGTCAGAGTATAGGTATCTGTGCCGCCGGTCTGGGTGCAGGCGGCGGTGCCGTTCAGCACCAGCTGGTAGGCCAGCTGAAGGAGCCGGGCCTGGGAGGCCAGAGCGTCATCGGTGGTGAGAACATGGCCTTCCGCATCGCAGAGCTTATCGCCGGAGAAGTACAGGCTCAGCGCGCCCTTGCGGACGGCGGTGAAATCCTGACCGTCCACGGTGCGGCGGTCATATTGCAGGGTGTCGCGGAGCACCAGAGGGCCGCAGTCCGCCGTCAGCGTCAGGTCGGCGGCCAGTACCTCCCTGCTGCGCAGGGCGGCCCAGGACCGCAGCAGGCGCAGGGTATCCGCGGGCAGCACGGTATTCTCCGGCTCCGTACCGCCGGCGATGGCGGCGGTCACCGCCTCCGGCACCTGGGGCGCCGTGATCTTGGCGGTGAAATCCATCACAGCGGTGAGGACGGGGGCGTCCTCCGGCCCGGCAGTGAGCCGGAGGGACCGGGCGCGGCCATCGGCCACGGTCAGCACGGCGGTGAGCCTGTCGATGCCGGTGAGGTCGCCCACCTCCGGCTCCAGCAGCGTCAGCAGGGCGTCCGCGTCGGCGGTGGACAGCGCCGCCGTATACAGGGTGTCCGCATCCGTCTTTTCGCAGTCCACATGGGCCTTGCGGAACAGAGCGGCCAGGTCGGAGAGGGTCATGCTGCTGCTCAGGCGGTAGGCGCGGCCGTTCTCCAGATACACCGCATCGCCGGTGCAGTAGACGGTCACGCCCTGCCACCGGACGGTGACGATGCGGGTGGTGTCGGCCCTGGTGCGGCAGACATCGGCGCTGGCAGTGAAGGTCTCGCCGCTCTGGACAGAGACGGTCATGGCCAGCGAGTCGGCGTTCAGGGCGCGGTGCAGCAGACGCCAGGCGTTGAGCTGGCGGCCCAGACCAGTGGCGGTCAGGAGCACCGCCGCCGCAGCGGCGATGCCCGCAACGATACTGACGGGGATCCACCAGCGCCGCTTTTTCTTCTTGGCCGGGCGGGAGATGCGGGCGGGCGTTTCCGTGCTTTCAACGGCATTCTCCACCGTCTCGGGGGCGGAGACTGCGGCAGCCTTCCGCCGACGGCAGTGATGCCGTCCCAGCAGGATCGCCAGCACGATGGCCACGCACACGGCGATGGCCGCGGCCAGCGGCCACCACACCGATGCGGTGGTGACCACGGCGAATTCGGGGCTGGCGCCGCCTGCGGTGAAGGAGAGGTAGCTGCCCACGGTGTCGTAGGACACGGCCTGCCAGCCGCCGCCGTCGTTGACATAGAGCCGCAGGTGCGATGCGTCCTGAGACGGCAGGTAGCGCAGCGTGTGGGTCTCCTGGCCGTCATCGGGCAGGGATACCCGCCACTGTTCCGCCACGCGGCGGTTCACGGTCAGGGGCGGCAGCTGCCCTTCCTTCAGGTAGGAGAACCAGTTGGCAGCGCGGTCTGCGAAGCTGCCGTCTGCCGCGTGGAACTCCTCCGGCGTCAGAGTCAGGGCTGTGGCGGCCATGGCGTCGCCGTCGTTGAAGTCACCGCCGGCCAGAATGACGGGACGGCCGTCCTCGCGGGTCTGCTCCGAGGACAGGGTGGGCAGCAGCGCGTCATAGACGGCGGTGACCACCGTGTCCAGATGCAGGCCGTGGAGGTCGGTGCGATCCCAGTGGGCGTAGATGCCGTCCTTTTCCGGAAGCGGCGGATAGACGCTGCTGTCAAAGGATGCGCCGTAGGAGAAGGTGCGGCTGGTCAGCACCTTGCCGTCGGAGACGAAGGACAGGGTAAAGGTGGTCATGCCGCCGGGCATACCCTCCGCCGCGGCGAGGGTGTCGAAGCTCACAGGCTCCGCGCGGCCCGCGAAACTCTGGCGGTTGATGCCCGCCAGTGTGTCGGAGACGAAATAGTTATCGGTGAACGTACCGGTGTCCGCGCCGGAGACGGCGCCCTCGTACTGCTGGCAGCCGGTGATGTCCACCAGCGACCAGCAGCCGGTAACGGTGCTGGCGCTGCCGTCGGATCTCTCCGCCACGCCGGAGCCCACGATACCGCCCACGTATTTTTTGCCGCTGAGGGTACACTTGGCATAGCTGCTGCGGACGGTGGCAGCGGTGAGACCGGCGATGCCGCCCACGCAGCTGCCGCTGTCACTTTCCACGCTGCCGTAGCTCTCACAGGAGATGATGAGGCCGAGGTCCATGCGCCCGGCGATGCCGCCGGTGTTGCTGCGCTTGGCGGAGACGGCACCGGTGTTGGCGCACTGCTGCACCACGGCGCGGTACTCGTACTGGCGGCGGTATTCACCGTCCAGATTGGCACTGACGTCATCCTCTGGGTCCAGCTCGTACTCGATGGCGATGGAGCCGGCAATGCCGCCGGTGTTGACATCGCCGCTGACCGTACCGCTGTTGGTACAGGCAGAGGTCTTGCCCAGCGTGATCTTGTCGATGTTCCCCTGCGAGCCGTCAGAGATGACGGAGGCGGGGTTGCCGGCGGCGGAGATGGCGGCCAGCACGGTGTTGGATACCTCATTGAACTTGCTGTTGATGTCCCGCAGGTCGTCCGCCACGGTGTCCACCGAGCCGGAGGCGCTGTTGTTCAGGTCGTTCAGGCGGCTGCCGAAGCCGGTGATGGCGGCCAGGGGGTCCTGCGGGTCGGAGAGGGCGTCCTTCAGGTAGTCGTTCATGTCGCTGAGCCGGTCGGACACGCCGCCTGCACCGTCCTGGGCGTCATTGGCGGCCTGATCGGTCAGGGACTTCAGTTCGTACAGCTGGCGGTTCAGCTCCGACAGATAGGTGGGAGAGGCGTCCATCTGGATATAGGGCTCGATCTGGCCCACCACGCCGCCCACGTCCTTGCGTCCGGCGATGGCGCCGTCGTTGCGGCAGCGCAGGAGCTGGCCGCAGCTGCGGCCCACCACGCCGCCGGTGTTATAGCCGATGTGCTGGTAGCCCACGGCGCCGTGATTCACACAGTCGGACAGCGTACCGGCGCTGTATCCGGCGATGCCGCCGGTATCAGCGGCGGAGGCGCCGGTGTTGGCCTGCCCCAGCTTGGACAGGTCCGGCGTCAGCGTCAGATCCAGATCCTCCAGATCCAGAGGGGGATCGGTGCTCTCCACGTTGACGCAGGCGCTGTTGGTGCAGTCGGCCAGCAGGCCCTCGTTATAGCCTGTGATGCCGCCGGTCATGCTGTCGCCGATGACCGCGCCGCGGGTCTCACAGGCCAGGATACTGCCGGAGGCGCCGGTGTGACCGGCGATGCCGCCTACGTATACCTGACCGGACACCGTGCCGGTGAAGCTGCACTTTTCGATGGCGCCGTTGTTCTCGCCGGCGATGCCGCCCACGCTTCGGCCGTCACCGGAGGGGGTGACGGTACCCACCGCATGGAGGCTGCGAACGGAGCCACCCGCCTGCACCACGCCGAACAGGCCGGCGGGGGACAGACTGTCCGTTATGCTGACGTTATGGATGGTGTGACCCTGCCCGTCAAAGCTGCCGCCGAAGGTGGGGATGGGCAGGAAGGACGGGTCCGCCAGCGTCAGGTCGCTGTCCAGCACCACGTTTTTATCGCGGGACCAGGTGTCCAGCGCGCAGCTGGCGGCCAAGTCCCGCAGCTCCGCTTCCGAGGAGATGTGGATGGTATTGCCTGCAGCGTCGGCCTGCGTCACGGGCAGGCAGGCCAGCAGCGTCAGGGCTGCCAGCAGAGCCGCGGCCAGATGCCGTATGTCAATTTTCTTCCTCGTCATCGGGTACCTCCTCTCCCTCCGCTCCGGAGAGCATGGTCAGGTCTACGTCGCCCTCCACCGTGGCGTGGATCATGCCGCGGACCGTGCCGTTGATGTGGCCGTACACCATACCGTTCACCGTCATGCGGCCGCGGCTGTTCTTCTTGGCCACCACGGATGGCACGGAGAAGGAAGTCTTGTCGATGACGCGGCTGCCGATCAGCAGGATCTGGGGCAGGGCGAACATGACCATGATGATGGAGATCACCGTGCCGCGGCCCAGACTCTCGCCGATGCCGGCGATGACGGGCTCCGAGGTCATACTGCCGATGAGGAAGCCGCAGATGGACATGATGGCGCCGGAGGTGATGATGGTGGGAAAGGCAAAGTTCAGCGTTTCCACAATGGCGCTGCGCTGGGCCATCTTCGCCTTCAGCTCCTGATAGCGGCTGGCGATGACGATGGCATAGTCGATGTTGGCACCCATCTGGATGGAGCTGACGATCAGGTAGCTCAGATAGAACAGGTACTTGCCGGTGACGGCGGGGACGGAGAAGTTGATCCAGATGCAGCCCTGGATCACCAGAATCAGCAGCACCGGCATACCGGCGGACTTGAAGGTGAACAGCAGCACCACCATGACCACCAGAATGGACACGATGCTCACCACCTTGTTGTCGATGGCAAAGGACTTCTCGAAGTCATACTCGTTGGTGGAGTCGCCGGCCAGATATACCTTCTGGTCGGGGTAATACTTCTGGGCGATGTCCAGAATTTTGTCGGTGAAGGCGTACGTCTTATCGCCGCTCTCCGGCAGGGTCAGGTATACCAGCATACGGCTGAGGTCCTCGCCCCGCAGCTGGTTCCTGGCGCTGAGCATCTGGGTCTGGGCGTCCTTCAGGGCGGCGGTCTGGTCATCGCTGAGCGTTACCACACCGGCGTCGATCTGGTCGCAGACGAACAGGAACATATCCAGCAGCGGCACCTTGTAGGTGGAGAGATGGCCCACCAGCTGGCCGTAGTCGCCGTCGTTGGCGGCGTAGGCGGCGTAGACCACCTGTGCGGCCTCGTAGTCCAGACCGGCCAGCTCTGCGAACTGGCGGGGCGTCAGTTTATCCGCCAGCGTGTAGCCGTCCATGGCCTCAATGTTCACAAGCCCCATGGTGTGGTCCACCTCGTCGTACTGCTCCAGCTCCGCCAGCAGGGCGGCCTCCTTGTCGTAGTCGCCGGCGGGGACCATCAGGGCCAGCATGTTGCTGGAGGTAAAGGTGTCCTCGATCATCTGCTCGGCGATCTGGTTATCGTTCTGGATGGGCGTGGTCAGCAGGCTGTACCCGTAGGCGAAGGGGCAGCGGGAGGACAGGAAGAAGCCCACGGTGATCAGCAGGGCGAAGATCACGGGCACCACGTGCCGCGTGGCGTAGTCGAAATTGCCCACGAAGGGTATCTTGGGCACGAAGCTGCGGTGCTGCGTCCGGTCGATGAGGGGACCGAACAGCATCAGAAGGCCCGGCATCACCACGAAGGCGGACAGCAGCGCGAACAGGATGGATTTGATGAGGCACAGGGCCATATCGGGGCCCAGCTTGAACTGCATGAACAGCATGGCCACCAGACCGCCGATGGTGGTCAGGCTGCTGGCGCCGATCTCGGGGATGGATTTGCTCAGGGAGACGATGACGGCCTCCCGCAGGTCCAGCAGCCGGTGTTCCTCCTTGAAGCGGTTGCAGAAGATGATGGCGTAGTCGATAGACAGCGCCAGCTGCAGAATACTGGTGACGGAGTTGGACACGAAGGAGATCTTGCCCATCAGGAAGTTGGTGCCCTGATTCAGCACCAGCGCCACCACGAAGGTCAAAATCAGCACCGGCACCTCGCCGTAGGTCTCGGAGGTGAAGGTCAGCACGATGACAATGACGATGGCCACGTAGATCATAATGACGCTGATCTCATGCTCAATAGTCTCCTGCTGGGTATTGCCCAGATCCGTGGAGACGTAGAGGTCATAGCCGCTGAGGGCTGCCTTCACCGCATCCAGAGACGTCAGGCAGGCGTCGTCATCCTCGTCGTAGGCGAAGGTGATGGAGAACAGAGCGGACATGTCGTTGTAGTGGTCGGTGGTCTTGTCGTAGGTCAGGCTCTGGACACCCTCGATGTCCCGGAGCTTGTCAGCCAGCTTCTGAGCCTGGGCCGGTGTGACGTTGGCCACCATTACCTCCGCCGTGCCGTAGGTGACGAACTGCTCGTCCATGACGGCCAGCGCCTGCTTGGTCTGAGAGCTGTCCGGCAGGTAGAAGGTCAGGTCATTCTCCACCTGGACCCAGTTACGGGAAAAGGCGGAGAAAATGAGGCCGATGATGGTGATGAGAAAGATCAGATTCCGCTTATCCACGATGAACGTGGACAGCTTTTCCATGAACGTGGCGCCGTTTGCGTTGGTCTGGCTCATGATCTGTGTATCCCCTCCTCCGCAGCGGTGCGCAGCTTCTCCATAGCGGCCAGCGGCAGGATCTGCACCACGTCGCCCAGTGTGCATTCCAGCCGCCGGCAGATGCGCACCAGCACCTCCAGCGACACCGGCTCGTTTTTCGACAGCTTGGCCAGCGTGTTGGAGCTGATGCCCACCTTGCGGGCAAACTCCGTTTTGGACCAGCCCCTGTCGATGAGCAGCTTGAACAGGTTGTTGTAGGATATGCCCATGGCAGTACCCCCTTTTTTGGCATTTTTCGCGTCTATCATAGCAGAGCCGGCCCTGCCTGACAAGTAAAAATTGGCAGACGCAGATATTTTGTGCACCTGCGACAAGCTCCGGCGGGGGAGACAGGGATGTTTTCGGCGGGGTGCAGAGCGGATAAAGAGGGGGCGGAACGCACCGTGTTCCGCTCCCTCTTTATGAATGCGATTGCGCAGCGGCGGGGAATTTGCTATACTGGTGTCAGCATGAGAAAGGAGACATTCCGATGCAAGAGCTTTCGAAAATACTGGAGACATCGCTGGGCGGGTACAGCCTGAGCCGCATTCTGTCGGCGGTGCTGACGCTGCTGGTGTGCCTCATCGTGTCGCGGCTGCTGTTAAAGCTGGCCAAACGGCTGCTGGACCGCAGCAAAAAGCTGACTGCCCGCCTGCGCCAGATCGTCCTGACATCGGGCAAGGTGGTACTTTATCTGCTGACGGGCATCATCACGGCGGAGGCCTTGGGACTGAACACCTCGTCCCTGACGGCGCTTGTGTCGGTGCTGACGCTGGGCGTGACCCTGGCGGCGGAGGACATTCTGGGCAACGTGGCCGGCGGTCTGGTGATCCTGACATCCCACCCCTTCAACATCGGCGACGACATCGAGGTGGCGGACACCGTGGGCACGGTGCGGGAGATCACCCTGAACCATACGAAGATCGAGACGCCGGACGGCCAGTTCGTCATGCAGCCCAACAAGGAGCTGTCCTCCAGCCGCATCATCAACTACACGGCCATGGGCCGGCGGCGGGTGGTGCGGACCGTGACGGCCTCCTACGACGCGCCCACCGAGACGGTGAAGGCCGCCTGCCTGGCGGCAGTGGCGGCCACGCCCAATGTGCTGCCGGAGCCTGCGCCGGTGGTGTATCTGACGGAGTACGGCAGCAGCGCCATTGAGTACAGCGTCCGCTGCTGGACCAGGGCGGAGGACTACTGGAACGCTTTCTTCGCGCTGAACGAGAACCTGCGCGATGCCTTTGCTGCGGCGGGGGTGGAGATGACCTACGACCACCTGAACGTCCATCTGGTGGAGAGGTAAGCGCCGTTACCCCTTCGGACGCAGGACCGGCGGCTCCTGCGGCATCGCCTCTGCGGCCATTTTTCTGAATTCCGGTGGATACCGCTTGCCCTCTGCTCCCCTTGGCATAGAAAAACACCCCATTTCTTAGTACAGGTATTTTACCATGCTTGTCTAACAAATGGGGTGCTGTTCATTTTTTGGCACGCATCAATACAGATGCAGCTCCGACAGGTAGTGGTCCATGCGGGACAGCCGCTGCTGGGGAAAGACGCCCAGCTGGCGGCTGACCTCGAAGGCGATGGCCTCCACCAGAAAGTTCACACCCAGATAGGAGTTGACGGCGGTGGGGCTGGTGAAATCCGCCAGCAGCACGATGTCCGCCCCCACGGCCAGAGGTGCGGTGAGCTTGTCGGTGATAACGATCAGACGGCAATGGGCGTCCCGGGCGATCTGGGCCAGCACGCAGGACATGCGGGAGTAGCGCTCCGCGCCGAAAACCACTACGCAGTCCTGAGAGCCGTAGTCAATGAGACCCTCCACGCAGCGGGTGTCCGCATCGCAATAGTAGGTGACGCGGTTGATGTACTGGGACAGCAGCACCCCCATATAACGGGCGGAGCCGGAAAAGCCGCGGAAGCCGGAGATGAAGATGTGCTCGCTCTGCAAAAGGAGCTGGGCGGCCCGCTCAAATTTCTCCGGCCGGTTCTTCCGGTACGTCTCCTGCAGCGTCTCCATGGCCAGCTGCAGGCACTGGAACGGGCTGCAGTTCTGGTACTGCTCCAGCTTGCCCTCCACCTGCTGCCGGGGGATGACGTAGCGGCCGCTCTCCATGACCTGAGCCAGCTCCGCCCGCTGGCTCTCCTGTAATTCGCGGAAGCCGCGGTAGCCCAGGGCGCGGCACAGCCGGATGATGGACGTGTCGCTGACGCCCAGCTCCTGGGCGATGTCTCGGGCGGTCATGAAGTACAGCGACTCGCTGTGGTCGAGAAAATAGTCGGCGATGCGCTTTTCCGTGCGGGTGAGATCGGCGCTCTGGATGCGCTGCTACAAGCTGGTGTCCATAGGGCAAAACTCCTTCTGTCACAAAGTCTGCGGCAATTGTTGTTGCCGCAACAACATTATACTGTATGTTTTGTAGAAAATGCAACAGCGGCGGTGTAAATTGTTGAAAACCTATTGACTTTCTATCTTGTATGAATAAGATGTGAACAAACCTGCCGGAGACCACAGTCCTCCACCGCTTTCGGCGGGAATCACCAAAAAAAGGAGAAGATGAGAAATGGAAAATCAAAAGAAGATGCAGTTCTATGGCGGCACCTTCGGCGCGTGCCTGCCGCTGTTGGTGTTCATGGCACTGATGATCACCATTGCAGCCCTGCAGAAGGTCTCTCTGGTCCTGTTCTGCATGGCGGGCTTCGCCGGCCTGTGCACCGCCTTCCTGCTGGCCAAGGACAAGAAGGAATTTGAGAAGGCAGTGGTCGCGGGCCTGAAGAACGATACCCTGTGCGTCATTATCTTTGCCTTCCTGCTGGCCGGCGTCCTGTCTCAGGAGCTGCGCCAGAGCGGTCTGATCCAGGGCCTGACCTGGCTGGTGACGGAGCTGGGCCTCAGCGCCGGTTTCCTGCCGCTGGTAGGCTTTATCATCTGCGCACTGATCTCCACGGCCTGCGGCACCTCCAACGGCGCCATTGTGGCTGTTCTGCCGGTGCTGCTGCCCGTGGCCACCACCGTGGGCGCCAATCCTGCCGTTGTGGTGGGCGCTATCGTCAGCGGCGCCATCTTCGGCGACAACCTGGCCCCCATTTCCGATACCACCATTGCCTCTGCCCTGACTCAGGGCGCTGAGGTCCGCGACGTGGTCCGCACCCGTCTGCCCTACTCCCTGATCGCCGGCGTGGTTTCCGCCGTCCTGTTCGTCATCATCGGCTTCCGCACCTCCGAGGCCGTGACCCTGCCGGAGCTGGTGGACGCCTCCTACGCCAAGACCCTGATCATGCTGGTGATCCCCGTCATCATGATCATCCTGATGCTCAAGGGCTGGAACCTCATCGGCACTCTGATCGTCTGCGACCTGGTGGGCTTCGTGCTGTGCCTGGTGTTCGGCTTCATCGAGCCCGCCAAGATGGTGGACGCCGCCGGCCCCATCGGCGCCGGCCTCACCGGCATGCTGAACGTCATCTGCTTCAGCTTCTTCATGTTCGCCCTGCTGGAGATGCTTACCCGCAGCGGTGTGTTTGACATCATGCTGGGCAAGCTGCACAACGCCAGCAAGACCCCGCGTCAGGCGGAGCTGGTCACCATCCTGATCTGCTTCGTGGGCAGCGTGGCCATCGGCGCGGCCTCCATCACCATCCTGTTTGTGGGCCCGCTGGTCCGCAAGCTGCTGGAGACCCACAACATCGAGCGTACCCGCGGCTCCAACCTGATGGATGGCATCAGCACCGGTTTCGCCGGTCTGGTCCCCTACAACCCCGTGTGCCTGAACGCGGTGAGTCTGGCCATCGCCAGCGGTGTGGTGGGTGAGTCCTTCTCCTTCCTGGACTTCATCCCCTACAACTTCCAGAGCATCATGCTGATCGTCCTGTTCACCTTCAGCGCCATCACCGGCGTGGGCCGCCGCTTCGACAAGCCCCAGGCTGCCAAGTAAACAAATAACTTACAGATAGAATGGAAAAAGGAGATCCCTATGGAAAACTATGAGCATGGTCTGCTGTTTGACCCCGCTCTGTCTGCGGAGATCAAGGAGCGCTTCTGCTATGTGGATGCCGACCCCGAGTTCGGCAAGCGTCTGTTCTTTGAGAACTCCGGCGGCTCCCTGCGCCTGAAGGCGTCTGTGGAGGAGCAGGCCAAGTACCAGGCCTTCCCCGATTGCCCGGAACGCGTACACGCCCGCTCCAAGGAGCTCAAGCGTATCCAGCTGCGGGGCATCGATGATGTGATGCACGTGGTGTTCGGCGCCTCCGGCGGCGCGCTGCTGACAGAGATGACCGCCTCTCAGTGCATGTTCCAGATGGTGGGTGCCATTCTGGAGAACTGCCCGGGTACCAACGCCGTTACCTCCGTGCTGGAGCATCCCTCTGCCTTCGACGCCGTGAAGTACTACTGCGAAAAGACCGGCAAGGAGTTCCGCGTGGCTCAGGCCAATCCCAAGACCGGCGGCATCGACCCCGAGGAGATCCGCCGCGTGGTGGACAAGGACACCTGCCTGCTGAGCGTCATGTACGCCTCCAACATCACCGGTACCATCATGGACATGGAGGGCATCGTCCGCGCCGCCCGTGAGATCAACCCCGACATCTACATCGTCACCGATGCGGTGCAGCACGCGCCCCACGCCCCCATGGACGTGGACAAGCTGGGCTTCGACGGCGTGAACTTTGCGCCCTACAAGTTCTTCGGCACCCGCGGCATGGGCTACGGCTACGTGTCCGACCGTGTGGCCAAGCTGCCCCACCGCAAGGTGCTGCAGCGTCCCGAGGAGATCTGGGAGCTGGGTTCTCCCACCCCCGGCAACTTCGCGGCCATGAGCGCCGTGGTGGACTATGTTTGCTGGCTGGGCGGCCACTTCACCAAGGAGACCGATCGCCGCAAGCTGTTTCTGGTGGGCATGGAGCACATCCATCTGCAGGAGCGGGCTCTGCTGTATACCATGCTGGAGGGTACGGACAAGGCCGCCGGCCTGCGCCACATCCCGGGCGTCCACGTCTATGTGGACACTGAGGATCTGACGCACCGTGACCTGATCGTGGCCATGGGTATCGACGGCGTGGATATGACCAAGTGTGTGGAAGAGTATCAGAAGCGCGGCGTCACCGTGTTCGAGCGCGTGAACAGCAGCGTGTACTCCAAGCGCATCGTGGAGGGTGTGGGCCTCACCGGCGCCATCCGTGTTTCCCCGATGCACTGCCACACGGTGGAGGATATTGAGGAGTATCTGCGCGTCACCAAGGAGCTGGCGGAGGAGTTCGCCAAGTAAAAGGCTCTGTCTAAAAAAGACCGCCGGATGGGAGGTTTTCCTCCTGTCCGGCGTCTTGCTTTGCCTGCCGCCCTGAACCGCCATATAACACAAAGAACACCGGAGAAAGCGTACGCTTTCCCCGGCGTTCTTTGTGTTACGAAACCTCGGTGGAGTGGGCGGCTCTGCAGCGCTCCAGATGCTCCGCCTCCTCAAAGGTGGGCACGGGGCAGGATTCCCGATAGATGATCTGGGGGGTCACGATGGTGGGGCGGATGTCCGCCGCATCCAGCCGTTGGAGGGCCAGATCGATAGCCAGCCGCACGGCGCGGTGGGTGACCTCCTCCATTTTCAGGTCCACCACCGTCATGGGCGGCGTGGATTTGGCGAAGAACTGGGGCAGGGAGGTACAGGTGGTGATGATCTGCACCTGACTGCCCACGCGATAGTCGGCCTCGATCAGCGCCCGCATCAGGCCGAAGCTCACAATGTCGTAGGTGCAGATGATGGCCTTGGGCACGTTGTGGTTCCGGATCATCTTGATGCCCAGCTCGTAGCCCGCGTCGATGTTGTTCTCACAATAGAAGGTACGGGAGTGAATGTCCACGCCGTACTCCTGGCAGGTCTGGCTGATGGCGCTGGCGCGCTGGTTCAGGCCCAGATACTGGGCGGGATTGATGACCAGTCCGATGTTGGCTCCCGCCTTGCACACAGCCTGCTCCGCCGCAATGCGGCCGGAGGCATCCTGGTCGATGGACACGCAGGGGTAACCTTCCAGCACGCGGTTGTGCAGCACCACGGGGATCTTGGTCTTTCGCTTGGCCAGCGTGGCCAGATCCCCCGCGCCGGCGGAGACGATAATGGCCGCGTCGTATACGCGGCTGGACCAGAGGTCGTCCTCCAGATAGAGATTATTGGCCTCGTAGGGGCAAATGGTCAGGCTGATGGGCACGGTGTCGAACAGGATGGCCGAGTTCACCCCGTTCATGATGCTCACCAGCGTGGTCTCCAACCCTTTTTTTGGCCAGTAGATGGCGATGCGGGGCTTTTTCGGCTTGGGCGGCGCGGCCTTCCGCACGTATCCCAGCCGCTCCGCCGTGTCGAAGATCAGCTCCTGCATCTCGGAAGAGATACGGCTCTCCACTCCCTTGCCGCTGAGCACATAGGAGACGGTGGCCACCGATGTGCCGCACTGCTCCGCAATATCCTTCAGCTTAACGCCCATGTGCCGTGTACCTCCTTAATTTCTTGCTTAATTATACGTTTTTTAACCGCAAATGTCAATGCTTAAATAAATTGCCCGGAAGATACGCCGCGATTTCTGCCGATAACGGTGAAAATCTGCACAAAACAGGAGGATAAATTCTGTTGAAATCCCCGATTCTGCGCAAAACATCTTGACATCTTTAAGCGGAAACGCTATCTTTTAATCAGATAAATTAAAATTAAGCAACAATAAGCTAACCGCATTTCAAAAGTGTACAGGAGGCATACAGAAAATGCAAAAGATCAAAGTTCTTGAGTGCGGGCCGCGTGACGGCTGGCAGAACCTCAAGAAGGTACTGCCCACGGAGGAGAAGCTCAAATACATCGACGGGCTGTTCTCCTGCGGTATCCGGAGCATGGAGATCACCTCGTTCGTCAGCCCTCGGGCCATTCCTCAGATGGTGGACGCCGGTGAGGTGGCCCGCTACTGCGTGGAGAAGTACCCCGACAAGGAGCTGGTGGCACTGATCCCCAACTTCAAGGGCGCTGAGCTGGCCCAGGCTGCCGGCCTGAAGAATCTGACATACGTGATCTCCGTCAGCGAGTCCCACAACAAGGCCAACATCAACCGCACCCACGACCAGTCCTTCGAGGAGCTGCGCCGCATCCGCGAGAGCTTCCCTGAGCTGCAGCTGTGCATCGGCATGGCCACCACCTTCGGCTGCCCCTTCGAGGGTATTCCCGACCTGGACAAGGTGCTGCGCTTCGTGGAGCGCATCCGCAGCTGCGATGTGGACACCGTCTATCTGGCGGACACCATCGGCATCGCCGATCCCGCCCAGGTGCGCCGCACCGTGAAGGGCATCATGGAGCGCTTCCCCGACACCGAAATGCAGGTCCACATCCACGACACCCGCGGCATGGGGCTGGTGAACACGCTGGCGGCTATTGAGGCCGGCGTGGACACCGTGCAGTCCACTCTGGGCGGGCTGGGCGGCTGCCCCTTTGCCCCCGGCGCCTCCGGCAACACCGCCACGGAGGATCTGGTCTACATGCTCCAGCGAATGGGCTACGATACCGGCATCGACTTTAATCGGCTGCTGGCGCTGTCCAAGGAGCAGCACGCCGAGATCGATGGCATTTACAGCGGGCATCAGATGAACATCGCGGCCAAGAGCCCGTGCTGCTGACAGGAGGAACCATGAAAGCTTTACAGGATATTGTGGTACTGGACCTGACCCGTGTGCTGGCCGGTCCGTACTGCACCATGATGCTGGCAGACTTCGGCGCCGACGTGATCAAGATCGAGATCCCTGTCAAGGGCGACGACACCCGCGGCATGGGCCCGTTCGTCAACAATTCCAGCCTCTACTACGCCAACGTGAACCGCAACAAGAAGAGCGTTACGCTGAACCTGAAGGACCCCAAGGGCAAGGAGCTGTTCCTGGCCATGGTGAAGAAGGCTGACGTGGTGGTGGAGAACTACCGCCCCGGCGTCATGGACAAGCTGGGTGTGGGCTACGACGTGCTGAAGGAGGTCAATGACCGCATCATCTACGCCGCAGTCTCCGGCTTCGGCAGCTACGGCCGCAACTCCGCCCGCCCCGGCTACGACATTATCGCCCAGGCCTACGGCGGCCTGATGAGCATCACCGGCGAGCCGGACGGCGAGCCTCTGCGTGTGGGCACTGCCATCGGCGATGTGCTGGGCGGCATGAATCTGACCATCGGCGTCCTGACGGCGCTGCACGCCAGAGAACTCAGCGGAAAGGGCCAGCGCGTGGATGTGGCCCTTGTGGACAGCGTGATCTCCAGTCTGGAGACCGGTACTCAGCGCTACTTCGCCTCCGGCAAGCTGCCCCGCCGTATCGGCAATCGCTACGCCTCCGCTTATCCCTATGATTCCTTCAAGGCCAAGGACGGCAGCTTCGTCATCGGCTGCGGCAACGATAAGCTGTTCAACCTGCTGTGTACCAGGGTGCTGCACCGCGAGGACCTGCTGACCGACCCCCGCTTCCTGAACAACGCCCTGCGCTGCGAGAACCACGCCGCCCTGAAAGTGGAGATCGAGAAGTGGAGCACCACCGTGACGGCGGCGGAGGCCTACGACGCCATCAATGCCGCCGGCGTCCCCGCGTCCCCCATCAACGATCTGCACCAGATCAGCCATGACCCTCATGTCGTGGAGGACCGCCAGATGTTCATCCCCGTGAAGCATCCGGTCATCGGCGATATGCGCGTCAACGGAAACCCCGTCAAGCTGCTGGATATGATGCCGGAGGTCGTGACCTGCGCACCGGCTCTGGGGCAGCATAATGAAGAGATCTACGGCCAGCTGCTGGGTCTGGACAAAGAGCGGCTGGAGGCGCTGGCAGAGGACCACGTGATCTGATCCGGCGCTCCGTGTAGAGTTAGAGAAAGGAGTGTGTATGGAGGCAAGAAAACGACTGCGAGAACTGGTGGACGCCAAGGAGATCCTGGTCCTGCCGGGCGCATACGACGCGCTCAGCGCCAGACTGGCGGAAGCCGCGGGCTTTCCCTGCGTGTACATGACGGGCTACGGACAGTCCGCCAGCAAGCTGGGCGCACCGGATGTGGGCCTGATGACCATGAGCGAGATGGTGGAGCGGGCCAAGGATATGTGTGCGGCCGTGTCCGTTCCCGTTATCTGCGATGGCGACACCGGTTTCGGAAATGTGGTGAATCTGGTGCGTACCGTACGGGAGTATGAGAGAGCTGGAGCTGCCGCCATCCAGCTGGAGGACCAGACCACGCCCAAGAAATGCGGCCACATGCTGGGCCGTCAGGTGGTGGACGCGGAAGAAATGGTCAACAAGATCCGCGCCGCCGCAGCCGCGCGGCAGGACCCCGACTTCCTCATCATCGCCCGCACCGACGCACGTACCAACCATGGCGTGGAAGAAGCCATTCGCCGGGCCAGGCTCTATGAGCAGGCTGGGGCCGACATCATTTTCGTGGAGTCGCTGGAGAGCGTGGAGGAAATGCGCATGGTCAACGAGGCCATCGCCAAGCCCACCATCGCCAACATGGTGGAAACAGGCCGTACACCACTTCTGACTGCTGCACAGCTGCAGGAGATCGGTTATGATATGGTGGTGTTCCCCATTTCCGCGCTGTTTGTGGCGGCCAAGGCAGTCTACGACATGCTGATGGACCTGCGCGCCAACGGCACGACCCGGAACTGCCTGGACGAAATGATGAGCTTTTCCCAGTTCAACGACTTCATCGGCCTGCCTCTTGTGAGAGAACTGGAGGAGAACCGGTTCGACAGCGTTGCCAAAAAGCTGCGGTAAGCGAAACGTGTCCCGCCCGGCGGGACGCGGACACACAAAGTATTTAGGAGGAATCACATGAAAACGAGCAAATCTAAGATGATCCAGACAGTGATCTCACTGCTGATCATGTTCGTCGCCGGTTACTTTATCCCCACGTGGGGCCCTGTGACCAGAATGGGCGTTCAGTACCTGTGCATTATGATCGGCTGGATCTACATGAGCATCGTCACCGGCGGCCTGCTGCTGTCCTCCGTGATCGCGCTGACAGCCTGCGTGATCCCGGGCTACTACACGGCAGCCTCCATTGTATCTACCACCCTGGGCAACAGTATCACCCTGCTGATGATTTTCATCTTCATCATGGTGTACATCTTCCAGAAGACACAGACCGGTGAGTTTCTGGTGCGCTGGCTGCTGTCCCGCAAGGTCGTCAACGGCCGTCCCTATCTGTTCACCGCGTTCTTCTTCATCGCCATCATTGTCATCGGTGCCGTCATCGGCTCCTTCGGCATCATCCTGCTGGCCATCGCCATCCTGGACGCCCTTGCGGAGGTTACAGGCATGGACAAAAAGAATGACTGGTTCCGCTTCCTCCTGCTGGCTACGGTGGCCCTTTCCGGCACCACGGAGGTGTTCTTCCCCTTCAAGCCCTACGCTGCTCTGTACATGAGCATCTTTGATGCCCAGCTCAACACCATCGGCGCCGCCTGCGACGGCAACACTTGGCTGATAACCGCCGCGATCATGGCTGTCCTGTCCTTCGTGATCCTGATGCTCCTGGCCCGTTTCGCGTTCAAGTTCGACCTCAGGCGTATGAAGGAACTGGACGTTTCTGTCCTGCAGACTCCCGAGTTCAAGAAGATGTCCAAGAAGCAGGTGATCGTGCTGATCTCCGTGATCCTCACCTTCTTCTATCCGTTCATCCTGATGCTCCTGCCTAAGGAGTCTGGCGTGTACCTGTTCCTCAACAACATCGGCCAGAACCTGTTCATGGGCTTCGTGATCTGCCTGCTCTGCCTGATCCACGTGGACGGCGAGCCCATCGCTGAGATCGGCGATGTGTTCAAGAACGGTACCAACTGGCAGATCATTTTCGCTGTCGGCTCTGTTATTGCCATCGGCGGCGCCATGGCCGCGGATGTCTGCGGTGTGGCTACCTGGCTGCTCAGCATCTTCCAGGGCGTCTTCGGCGGCATGAGCATCGTCACCGTGGTCATCATCGTGTGCCTGCTCAGCTGCATCATCACTCAGTTCTTCTCCAACTCCGCCACGGCGATCCTGTTCCTGACGGCCTTGGCCCCTCTGGCCGTGGCGTTGTATCAGGAGGGCGTTAACGTCTCCGTGTTCCCCGCTCTCATCGGTACGGGTACCCTGACGGCCTGCCTACTGCCCTCCGGCTCCGGCCAGTCCGCCATCATGCTGAGTACCGACATCTTTGCCGATGATGGCCAGCAGTGGGCACTGTCCAAGGGCGTCATCGTGCTGGTGGGCATCACTCTGGCCATCGTGGCTGCCGGTATCATCAGCATCCTGATCCTGTGATAAGGAGGTATTACCATGGATGATATTATCAAGGTCAAGCACCGCGGCAGCTTCCATGTCGGCGGTGAGAAGGTCAAGCTGGAGAACGCCCCTGTGGAGGATTTTCCCTATCAGGGTAAGTTCACCTTCCACTCTGACCCCAACGGTACCCACTGGGCTAAACAGATGTACGTGCAGTACACCGAGCTGGCCGAGCCTGTCAGCAAGTACCCCATTCTGATGTGGCACGGCGGCGGTCTCACCGGCGTTACCTGGGAGACCACTCCCGATGGCCGCGAGGGCTTCGACACCCTGTTCCTGCGCCATGGCTTCAACGTCTACGTGTCCGACGCCGTGGAGCGCGGCCGCGCCAGCTGGGCCAAGTTCCCCGAGATCAACCCCACGCCTCCCATCTTCCACTCCTACGAGTCCCGCTGGCTGAACCTGAAGATGGGCGAGACGTATCCCATCCCCTACGAGGGCAACCGTTTCCCCATTGACCACTATGACCAGCTGATGATGCAGGGCGTTCCCCGCTGGCTCACCTCCGACGAGTGAACCATCGACGCCTACTGCAAGTACATCGAGCGCATGCAGCAGCATGTGGACGGCGTCATCATCATGGTCCATAGCCAGGGTGCGCTGTATACCAAAAAGATCATGCAGAAGTACCCCGACTTCGTGAAGGCAGTGGTGTTCGTTGAGGCGGCGACGCTGCCCGCGCTGGACGAGGACCTGACGGCGTTTGCCAAGATCCCCCAGCTGTACGTGTACGGCGACTTCATGAGCGAGGACTACAAGGTCGTTCACTCCTGGGTGGACTCCATCCGCAAGACAGCGCCCGCCTGGTACGCCAAGCTCAACGAGCTCCACGCGGATCACACGTGGATGAACCTGCCGGCCATGGGCATCAAGGGAAACTCCCACATGCTGATGATGGACGACAACAACGACCAGATCGCTGACATGATCAACGACTGGCTGGTGAAGAAGGTCCCCTGCGGCAGAAAATAAGCTAATTTCTCTCCTCTTTTGGTACTTTTGGGCGAAGGACCGGCGCAGCTGCAGCGCCGGTCCTTCGCCCGTTTGCGTCGGCCCGATACCCTCTCCGCCGATGATGGCGGGAGCGCTCCGGCCGTCCTTTGTGATCTTGTGTCAAACGCCGTCATAGCTGCTCCACGGGCAGCGTCACTGTAAAGGTGGAGCCCTTTCCCGGACGGGAGAATACCGTGATCTGCCCGCCGCACAGCTTTACCACCCGCTGCACGATGGACAGACCCAGGCCATTGCCGCGGTCACCGGAGGAGGTGGCGGCGCAGTAGAATTTCTCGAAAATGTGGCGCTGGGTCTCCTCGTCCATACCCACGCCGGTGTCGGAAATGGACACGTGGACCGCGCCCTCGCCCTGCCGCAGCACCACGGTGATCTGGCCGCCGTCGGGGGTGAAGCGGATGGCGTTGGACAGGAGGTTGGACCAGATGTGCTCCACCAGCTCCTCACTGCCGTAATATTCCACGGGATCCAGATCGCCCTCCACCGTCAGCCCTTTTTTCAGCCAGTCCCGCTCCTGCTGCCGGACGCAGCGGCGCAGCTGCTCGTCCAGACTGTACCGCGTCTTGCCGGAGATGATCTCCGTGTTTTCGTACTGGGCAAGCTCCAGAATATGGGTGCTCATGGCCGCCAGACGCTGGGACTGCTGCACCACGGTGTCCGTATAGGCTCGCCGCTGCTGGGGCGTCAGGTCGTCGTTCTGCAGGAGCTTGGCGAAGCCGCGGATGGAGATCAGCGGCGTCTTGAATTCGTGGGAGAAGGTGTTCACAAAGTCCATCCGCAGCAGCGCCACGCTGGACAGCTCCTCCGCCATCTTGTTGAAGCTGCGGATGTACTCCGCCACCTCGCCCCGTGCGCCCCGCATCTCCACACGCACTGAGTAATCTCCGGCGGCCACGGCCTGCGTGGCCTGCATCAGCCGGGACAGCGGCGCCAGATACCCGCGGAAGATGAACACGGCCAGCACCACGCCCAGTACGGCGCTGATGGTCAGGATCAGGATGGGCCACAGCAGCGTATAGCCCGTGAGCTCCAGACGTACCAGCCGCTGTGCCAGCGCGACAATGCCCAGCGCCAGCACCACGTATACCACCACCAGTCCCAGCACCAGCAGGAACATAGTGCCCAGCAGCCGTACCGGCGGGTTCTCCTTTTTCGCCTTAGTTCTGCGCATCTTCATCCTCCCGCAGCATGCCCATGTAGCCGAAGCCGCGGATGGTCCGCAGCTCAAAGTCCCCGTTGTCCCGGAATTTCTCCCGCAGGCGGGAGATGTAGACCTCCACGGTGTGCTCGTCCACCTCGCTGTCCAGATCCCAGATGTCGTCGATGAGCTGCCGCTTGGTGAACAGTGTGCGGGGGTAGGACAACAGCTTGTATAAAAGCAGGAACTCCTTGGCGGTGAGCTGCTGGGCGCCCTGAGGCGAAACGACCTGCAGGGAGCCGCGGTCCAGAACGGTGGCTCCCACCGTCAGCCGGCGGTCCGCGCGGCTGCAATACCGCCGCAGCAGCGCCTCGATGCGCCAGAGCATCTCCTCCTCGTCCACGGGCTTCACCATATAGTCGTCCGTTCCCGCCCGGAAGCCCCGGCGCTTGTCCTCCTGTGTTACCCGTGCCGTCACCATCAGCACCGGCAGGTCGCAGTTCCCCTCCCGCAGCGTCTGGGTGAAGGTGATGCCGTCCATCCGCGGCATGGTGATGTCCACCACCGCCAGATCGCACTGGTAGTGCTCCATCACCTCCAGCGCCTCCACACCGTCCCGGGCGGGGCAGGGCTCATATCCCGCGCGCCGCAGCACCTCGCACATCAGAAAGCGGGCGCTGTCGTCGTCCTCAACTACCAGAATACGGAACATGACCATCCCTCCAGCGTTTTTTCTGAATTTTATCACATCCGCTCTCAAAAATCGAGGCTTTTTTGAGCTTACGTTGAGGTTTCTCCGGTATACTGCCCCTACAATCGGAGAGAATAGGAGGACGATCCCCATGCACAGACCTGTCTGCATCACCTACGACAGCACTTGCGACCTGACGCCCCAGCTGCTGGAGCGTTTCCGGATCCGCACGGTGCCCCTGACCATTCAGAGCGGGGAGCGGGTGTTCCCCGACGACGGGCGCTACACCTCGGCAGACCTGTACGCAGACTATCGCAGCCGCGGCACCCTGCCCAAGACGGCGGCGGTGAGTCCGGAGGAGTTCAAGTCATTTTTCGCCCCCATTCTGGCGGAGGGCTATGACATCGTACATATCGACATCAGCGCGGAGCTGTCCTGCACCTGCCAGAACGCGGTGCTGGCGGCGCAGGAGCTGACGGAGCGGGGAGAGATCCACGTGGTGGACAGCCGCCAGCTGTCCACCGGCGGCGGTCTGCTGGCCCTCCGGGGAGCCAAACTGCGGGATGGCGGCATGGCGGCGGCGGATATCGCGGCAGAGCTGCGCCGCCTGGCCCCTCACAGCGACACCAGTTTCGTGCTGGACACGCTGGAGTACATGTGGAAGGGCGGCCGGTGCAGCGGCGTGGCGGCACTGGGCGCCAACATGCTGAAGCTGAAGCCCTGTCTGGAGATGCGGGAGGGCAAGCTGGTGGTGTGCAAAAAGTACCGCGGCTCCATGGACAAGGTGTATCGCCAGTACATCGCGGAGCGGCTGGCGGGGAAGGCGGTGGTAGCCGACCACGCCTTCATCACCCACTCCGGCGAGGTGCCGGAGGAGACGCTGTCGCAGCTGACGGCGCTGGTACGGGAGCTGGCCCCCTTCGAGGAGGTATTCGTCACTCAGGCGGGCTGCACGGTTTCCTCCCACTGCGGCCCGGGCACGCTGGGCGTGCTGTTCCTGCGGAAGGCGTGACAAAACCGGAAATAGGGTCCAGACGGCGCCCCCGCAGGGCGCCGGCGGGGGGGTGGGGGGGTAGGGGGGAGAAGGCGAGATAAA
>ENA-UOOA01002543-UOOA01002543.1-human-gut-metagenome-genome-assembly--contig:-P61old-NODE-2543-length-25505-cov-9.036031_pt1 | contig 25505 bp, 21 predicted proteins | sample MGYA00242467_ERZ724014 | MGnify/ENA metagenome assembly ERZ724014 | reverse complement strand
TTATCCGCTTTGGCTGGCCGGGCTGCCCTGATGTGCTGGGGCAATTGAAGGATGGGCGCTTGCTGGGTGTGGAAGTGAAAGCCCAGGCCGGACGCCTGCGCGCTGAGCAAGCCCTATTCCTGGAGCGCATCCGATGCGCTGGTGGCGTGGCCTTTGTGGCGCGTGACCTGCGCGACGTACTGCGCGCACTGGGCGAGGCGCAGGGGCCGTAACAGGCCGCCGCATCCCATCCATTCATTCACCAACTTTGAAAGACAACCATGTACCAAAAATCATCCGGGCAACAACCGCCCCCCGCAGTGGCCGCAGCACTGGCGAAGCTTGAAGCCGCGCAACTTGCGCAACTGGCAAGAGGCGTTGCGACCTATGGCGCGATGCCCCGCAACCTGAACAGCCACCAACGCGAGGCCGTGCTAATTCTGGCCCGCCGTTTGAACCCTTCACTTTGAATCGAAAGAACATCATGCAAGCAATCAAAAATATCACCGCCCATGCCGACTACCGCGAAGCCGTTGCAAAGCTGGACAGCTACCGCGAAGCCCTGACCGATGCCCGGCAACTGGCTGACAAATTGGACTGCGAGCGCGTTGCGCACGATGTCAAAGACTTTGAGCCGAACGCGATTGAGCTTGCCGATAGGCTGCTTTCTGGCGTTGCCCTGCAAGACAATTTGAGCAAGCGAATCACCGAGACTGCGCGCAAGATTGAAGCGTTGCGCCGGGCGATTGAGTTGCAGCAGCGCGAGGTGCTGCGCATCCGTGGCGAACATTCGCGCCGGGTGTGTCGCGATGCTGTGGGCGAGCATGTTGCACGGGTGGCGCGTGTTGTGCTGGCAGTCGAGGAGATGCACGCCGCGAACAGGGATGAACAGGAGTTGCGCGCCACTATCGAGGCGGAGGGCTACAGCAGCACGCTGTTACCGGCAATGGCCTTTCTGCCGCGTGGTGAGGACTACTTCGACACACACGATGTTGATGGTGGGTATGCCCAATCTTGGGCGCGGGATGCTGCCGACTACATCGCATCCAAGGCCCTACCCGTTGAGGTTTACGAAAAGCAAGCCGCCCGTGAAGCTGCCGCCGCACCAAGGCGAGTGCCGAAGCCTGCCGCGCGTCTGAGCCACCCAGGAGAGGGGGAAATTGTCGGCTGACGCAATGCGACCGCTGTGGGGAGGGTGGCAAAAGCCTGGCGCGGCAGACTCTAGACCGCTCGGTTTCCGTGCCTTTGCAAAGTGTCCAGAAAAAAGGGAGGGGGGCTATCAAAAGTCTGCAACCCCCAACCGCCCGACACCGCACGTACTTGCACGTAGGGAAAATTTTCCACCTTTGAAATCAATCAAGTTTCAGCAAATCATGGCAGAACATGGAGGGCGCAGGAAAGGCGCTGGAAGGCCGCTAGGCAGTCGCAATCGACCCCGCCTGATACATGGCCTGCCTGAGACAAACGACCCGCTGGAATGGCTGCTGGCGCTGATGAATCACCCAGGGGCACCGCTGCGCCTGCGCATGAGTGCGGCAAAGGCTCTGCTGCCCTACTTTCACAACTGCAAGTGCTGACGCCGTTCAACAGGCGCAACTTGAGATTGCACCCTTCCGCGTTTGAAATGCCGAAGTTACGAAGCCCCCCGTGGGGCTTTTTTTTGCGCCTGCCGATGGCGCTGCATTCGGGCAACTTGCCTACAGATTGCCTACAAGCCCACAATGGAAAAAGGGTTCACTACTATTTTCATAGCAATGAACCCTTGTCTATATTGGTGCCGGAGAGATGAATCGAACACCCGACCTTCTCATTACGAACTCCAGCACTAACTGTTTCCAATTGCTGCCAATTGCTGTCTTCACTCTAGACAATGTGATTTTAGCAGCCCGCAACAATCGGGATTTATGTCGAAATTTAGCAGTAACTGTGACATAGCTGTGACGCGACAGGTGTGGAGTTAAGTTGCCGCAGCGTGGTACCTGAAGCAAGGTAAAGACATTGGTCGGCCTCGTCTGATCTCCTAGACTGGCGGGCTATTGGAGCAGTCGAATGTCCCAACCACATACAACACTATCTAAGCCAGAGCACGACCGGACCGCCCAGCAATGGGCCTGGCAATTCCTTCGCCGCAATCCGGAGTACGTCGCTGCTTACGAGTTGCTCTCATCGCTGACGCAAGAGCAGCTCAATCAACTCAGTTGTTTGGTTGCACGGTGCAAGGGCCTACTCCTGAGCGAGGACCTGCTCAATGAGTCGGTCATCGGTACGCTAGACCTCCGCTTTTTCGACGATAAATACCTTGAAGATTTGGATGATCTAGGCGAAACGGTTGAAGAGTATCGCGCTAAAGCTTCCGAAATCCTGGGAGCGGACGAGCAGCTAGAACTCATCGTTTCACGGCGTTTCTGGCTGGAAACCTACTGTCTGTGTAGATGGATCGACCCAGTACAAAACACGGAGTTAGATGCCGAAACTGCCGCTGGCATTTGGGCCCACCATCCATTCATCGAGTGGGGGCTTGCGAGTGCACCTTGGCTTCCCCTATTGGATGGGGTGGACCCTGATGAATTTCGTCCCACGCATCGGCCTGGCCGCAGTTTCAATGCTAGTTCAGAGAAAGTTGAAACGAAGGGGCCGATGGTGAAGGGGGCGGATGGGAATATGTTCATCCGTAGTGCTACCGTTTGGGGGCACGACTACGAGTTACCTGTCTTGGGTACTTCTGAAGTTGATGTGAGATTTGATCTCAATTTGCCATTGAATTTTCAGATCAAACGAGCCAAAGAAGAGCTTCAAAAGCATCAAAAGTTACTTCGCAACGCAAAGATCCTGGCTAAGTTTCCAAGCCAGGCCGACAGGAACGGTGTCTATCAAGAGTACCTTCTCATACTTGATCGCCTGAAGGAGGGCGCTACGCCAATCAGCCTTGCGTTGGAGTTGGAGCCAGTGGTGGAGAAACAAGTGAGACGCCGCAAAGGTAAAAATCCCGAGCCAGTGCCGGTGAAAGTGATTTTCGATCCAGCGAACCCGCTGCATGACACAGAGAAGATCACAGAAACAGTGAGACAAAAGATGGTGCGAGCGCTCAGGTTGAGAGACCGTGACTACAAAGCGCTAGCTTTCCTGTAGATACCAACCGTGCTTCATTCTGTCTGACTCGTAGCGTTCGAGAGGCGTCACGTTGTCACGACCGAAAGTACATGAGGACTCTAAAACCCTCAGCAAATTCCGACTCCTGTTGCTATGGCTAGCACTTTGCCGTGCGCCGGGTGTGGGTCCGAAGAACGCAACGTTGCCATCGTCATGTCTGTTAAATCGACTGCGTGACGCAAAACGTACCCAAAGTTGCGTCACTGTTTATGTGCTCGAAAACTGGAAAAGTTTGGGTGTCAGCAAGTGCTGATCAACAACTTTTTTCCAGGAGTACGGTATGCAGCAGTACCAGCCAAATTTTCCCTGTGCCCATCGTTCTAGCGGTGGCCGCACCAAAGTCGATTCGACTTTTGTTGCCTTTCTTCGCCGCGCCAATCAGCGCGCTGCCTACAACGAACCGATCTCGGCCGGTGTCACGATCTCTGAGCAGATGCCCCCGGCAATTATTTGGCTCACAGTCGCTCAGATGGCAGTCAAGCACCCGGCTTGGAGTGAGAACTCTTTGCGTGCACTGATCTTCGCCTCCAAAGACCGTGTTGGAGCAGTTCGCAGAGGTACCCAAAACATCATCCCCGGCAACGGTCTCGCCGTGGCTATTCGTCGCGTTGGTCGCCGCGTCCTTATCAACGAGACGGCGTTTTTGGAATGGGTGGAACGGCATGGCAGCGTTGACCGCAATGCACGCAGCTGACCGGAGCACTGTAAAGACTTATTGACCGCAAAAGTCAACTTCACAAGTCAAGTCGCTCTCTTGTTCCCTCAATTTTCAATCTCGATATGAAAACGCCAACGACAAAAAAACTCAAGGCCTCTCTGGCAAGCAAGCCTCCTGTTTCCGGTGCTGCTGGTGCATCTCGAACTTTGCAGCTCAATGCCTGTGAACTTCCACCAAGCGTCAAACACGTGTACCAAGCTGTTGATGCGAATGGCGATGAACTTGGCTCTGTTGTTGTGGAGGCCCTTGATACCAAGGGGCGCCAGTTTTACCTCCGCCTTGATCTCATGCAACTCGCTCAGGGCCGTCATGATGAAGTTGCCCGCCTTGCTGTTCGGGCTGGCATGCATGACTACCTCTCCACAAAGCGCTTACGTGAGCTGGGTGCAGTTCTGCTGCAAAACATCAGTTCAGTGATCCATTTGGTTGATCGTGATGGCTTCGGTCAGCTCAAAGATCAGGGTATCGAGTACCGCTTCTACGTGCATCGCGGGGTCATCCACTCTTTGGGCAAGGCCCCCTCTATCAAGATCGCATATGTACCCATCAGCGATCAAAAGCTGATGCAACCGTCGTGTGACGTTAAAACATGGAATGACCATATCGGGAGGTACCTCAAAGGCAATCCATTTTTGTTGATTGTGGTGCTTGCAGCTCTTGCTTCCGCAATGTGTCGCGCATTCAACTTGCCTCGTTTGATCTTGATGATCGTTGGCCAGAGTAGTCAAGGTAAAACTACGGCGCAGCAAGTAGCCCAGTCAACGCGTGAACAAGCGCGTGAGATCGAAAACTGTGCAGGTACTGCCAATGGTATTCGCGCCCGCCTTGAGCAAAGCCAGGACTGTCCAGCATTCCTTGATGAGCTTCACCTTGCCGAGAACTTAGACGGTTTAGTGAAGCTGATCTTCCTTGTGGGCAATAGCGCTAGCCGTAAAACCAGCGCCGCCGACCAGAAGGCACATGAGGCTCCACCGCTGACGTGCGGACTCATTGCCGCATCGGAAAAGACGCTGGGAGAAATCGTGGCGACTTCGAGAGTGACCCTCACAGAGGGCATCTCCGCACGGCTTTTGGAAGTGGTCGTCTCTGGAAAGAACGGTATTTTTCACAACGTTCCAGAGGGGCTGACGCCGAAGCAGTTCTCCGATCAATTGAAGACAGCATGCGAGGCGTATTACGGCGCCCTCTGGGACGCGTGGGTCAATGGTCTATCCAGCAATCATGCAATGCTCGTCGCGCGTCTTCCTGAAAAGCTTCAAGAGATTGAATCAGCGTTGTGTGCTGAGCTTGGCATTACGGACCGGGTCACGATCCGAATGGTTCGTGGTTTGTCAGTGTGGGTGTGTGCTGGCCACGCTGCTCTAAAAATGAAATTGCTTCAAGTCACTCGCTCCGAAATCATCGACGCAGCGAAGCTGGTACTGAAAGAGCATGTGGCACGTCAGAAGCATGGCACGACACCTGTCGGTGAAAAGGTGATTCAGACGGTACGTAACTTGATCGACCGTAATGCGAACCGCTTTCCCTCGCTGTCAATGTTTGGCCGTACTGAGCAAAGCGGGATTTACGGGTACACCAAAGGTGATGGAGAAGAGCGCTTGTTCTTGTTTCTGCCGGGTGTTTTTGAAGAGCTTGTTGGGGCTCAATTCGGCACGCAGATGGCCACCCAGAAATTATTTGATGCAGGGTATTTGATTGCCGATTCAGAGGGCTTTCAGCGTCAATTTCGTCTGCCTAAGAGTGGACAAGCGAAGGGCATCCGGAAGCGCTTCTATGCGATCAAAGCGTCTATTTGCTACGAATCCATTGCAGAAGCTGCGTAGACCTGCTGTCACGTTGTCACGTCCATTTCTGAGCCATACAAGCAAGTCAGCGTCAGGGTGCGTCGGTAGCACCGAATCAGCGGAAATGACCACTTGCTCGTATAGCTACCGTAATACACAACAAACAACGAATACATTCAATTTTGGAAAACGATGATGAAATCTTCCTCACATCCTCGCAAACATCAGTCCATTCCCACCAACAACCCTCGCAGGCTTTTCGGCGCAACATCGCCAGCAAAATGCGCATCAGTGGCTATTGGCAGTGCGCATAAGCTCACCACGCCCAAACGGGCAATGCCACAGCAACCAGCCACGGCGGTGAAACCGACCATGCGCTTTCTGCTGGCAACCACGGCGCTCAAACCGGCGTTGGCTTGGAAACCATTCTTTTCATGCCTGATTGATACCGTTGCGGTAATGATTGACGTGGACCACAAGTCCCTCCGCAAGATTGCGCAGAACAACCCCAATATCACCTGGAACGGCAACTACCAGCTTCAAGTCCACTCTCCCTTCTCTGCGACGATCAAGGCCCGTGTCTTTAGCCGTGAAAAAGGCACCAAGCTGATGATCGAGGCATCCATTCCTAAGTTCTTGACCGGCCAGAACATTGTTGGTGTGGAAGAGCTATTCGAGCCCTGTAAACAACTGATATTTGCCGTCCTTGAGCAGATGAGAATCGAGCCCACGGCAGCAGAACGCCGCAAAATCAATCGCGGGAAGTTCGAGATGACTCGCGTTGACTATGCTCTGCACTGTGATTGTGGAACTCCCGAGCGCGCTGCCGCTGTCATGGCAGCAGTCCGTAGCCTGATGTACGCCAAAGCCAAGGATTTCAGCGCATACGGTATTGAAACGGTCTACGCAGGCCAGCACAGCAACCGTTGGACGTTCAGAATCTATCGCAAAGACTTGGAGATCAATAAGCGCGGCCGGGGCCTACCCGCCAACGTCTACCGCCGGGACCGTCTGCTTGCCAAAGTGCAAAACTGTGCGCGTATGGAACTCGTGTTGCGCGCACCTGAACTCAAGCGCCTTGGCCTGAACGACCCGCTGGCATGGAACGTTGAAGCTGCCCGCCAGCGCATGCAAGTCTGGCTCAACCGTCTATCCACCGCAGGCGGCGTGGTGCCCAGCATTGACCACCTCGGTGAACTCACAAACGTTCAGCAAATGAAACTGCTCTTGTGGCTTGGCGGACATCGGACGGCATTTACCAACAGTCCCACCACATTTGCCGCTACGCGTAAAACCGTGTTAGCAAAAACTGGGATTGAGATTCGCGGAGAGCCCAGCGTCGAACTTCAGCACCGTGCCATGCAAACCATTCGTGAGGTCTTGCTCCATGGTACCGGCTTCAAAAGCTATGGCCACAAGTGGAATTCGCTCTGCCAAGGTGCTGATGTAGGAGCTGCTAAAACCCACCAATAACCGACGTCTCGTTCGACGCCAGCCATGGCCGAATGTCGCAACATGGCGCGAGTTTGAACGCGATCAGACACGCTTTCGATGGTTGGAGTTGTTGTGAGTCGCATGCAACTATCGAAAGCCACTCAAAACGGCCGTTTGGCGATCACATGCATGAGGGATCTTTGCTTCATCGCTGCTGCTGAAACAGTGGCTGTAACCAACGCAATGCCGCCACACGAAACTTTTGCGTGGAACGCTCGTGCACGGACCGTGAGTTTCTTTTAAAGCTAGCGCTGCGTTTTCCCCCAATCGCGCGCAAGCTCATACACCTCCGGCATCCACGCCTCTCTGCTGGAGAACACCACCAACATCCGGTCATTGCGGTAGTGCCAGCCAATACGCTGACCACCCCAGCCAGATGCCCATGCCGTGTCAGGCGCTGTGACGTTGTCCGTCCAGATCAGGTAGCCATAGCCACCGAACATACGTCCATGCTTGCGAGCCGCTGGGTTGCGATCATTGCCGATCTGCTTGACCATCGCAGCCTTCACGAAGTCACCAAAGCAATCCGATTTCTTTGACGACTCCTTGACCCATACCGCGAAGCGCATCCAGTCTTCCATGCGCAGTCGCATGCCTGAGTCTCCGAGTCCATTCTTGGCACGGTCTTGCGAATACAGTCCAGGATGAGCTGCGCCCATGGGGTTCAGCACCTGCTCTTGAATCCATTGGCTCAGCGGCATGCCCGTAGCGCGGCTGACCATGAGGCCAAGCGTTATGGGATCGGTGGACTTGTACGCGAACACCTCACCGGGCTTGTACTCTGAGAAAGCGCCGCGCGCTGCCTTGGAGATGCGATCTGTCGCAATCAACTCTGCGAGATTCAGCAAGCCCTGGTTCCAGTCCTTGGTCTGCTCTGGTGTCCAAATGGTGCTATCGCCGTTGTGCTCTGCGGCACCCGATGCCATGCGCAGCAGATCGTGCACCGTGGCATTGCCCAGCGCTCTGCCCTGCAGTTCCGGCAGCACATCACCGGCCTTGGATTGCAGCGTGAGCTTGCCCGCGCAGATGGCTTGTCCCACCGCCATGGCCGTCACCGTCTTGCCCATGGACATGCCGAAGAACAGTGATTCAGAGTCTGCCGGTGCATTGAACGCCGAGTACACGATGGTATTGCCGTCCAGCAGCGCAAAGGCTCTGGCTGGCCGTTGGCCGACGAGGGCGCGAGCACGGTCTACGAGAGCGCTTTCTCCAGCCGATGGCGCGCGTGTGTTCAACGCGCTCGGGTTAGGGCTTGGCTGCGTGATCTGGAACCAGCGTGGGCCAGTCTTGGCCAGCAGCCATTCGTCCGGCGCGGCGGCACCGCCATCAGCCACCGGAGTGACCTGAGCCATGGCCTGAGCGCAGAAAGTCAGGGCAGCGGCCGCCAGCAGCCGCGAGGTGTGTTTGGTGGTGAGCTGCCTCATTGGATGCCTTTCAGAAACGCCAGAACGTCTTTAACGGCCTGCTCTCGGGCCTTCTCGTTACTTTCCACCGTGACCCAGGACGTCTGCCTGCACTTTGGCACGTAGGCATTCCACTCCGCGTTATCGGTGAAGGTCTTGCCCGAATATTTGTCGTGAGCTGGCCCCCAACTGCGGTCGTTTGCTCCGTAGGGCATTCGTACGTCCATGGAGCAGAGATTGAAGTTGCCTTCGTTGTACTTCTTCCATGGCTGGTTGAGCCGGTCAAAGACGTGCGTGGCACCCGGATAGATCTTGTAGCTCACCGGATTGCCTGCTGCGGCGTATTCATCTGCCAACTCCATGCACGGCTTGGGCAAGGTCATGTCGTCTTTTTCACCGAGAATCATGAGCAGGGGGGCAGGTAGCTTGCTGTGATGATCCACCCGGTAGCGCATGTTGCAGCCGGGGTAGACCGCCACGCTGCCGGCCCATTTCACATTGGCGGGAACCACATGCTGCTGGTAAGTCGGCCATGCAGCATCCAGTAAGGCTTGCCCGCCACGCGACCAACCCATGTGGAAGATACGGCTGCTGTCGATCTGTGGATGGGTTGCCAGCAGCTTGAGCGCATACAGGGCATCCGTAGTGTTGGCCACGGTATTCCATGTCAATTGCTTGGTGGGGCCGGTCACGCGGTCCTCGCCACGCGGCTTGAAGCTGTCCACTAAAAACACGGCATACCCCGCGTTGTTCAGTGCTTTGGCCCACACATCGAAGTACAGGCTGCTTACGCCCTCACTGCCGTGCGAGAACACCACGGCGGGCACCTTTCCGCTGCTCGCTTGGGTTGGCATCAACAGATCGCCGTAAACCGTCACTTCAGGACCCAACCGGCCACGGATCAGTGCCCAGCGGTGGTCGGGGGTGGAGGATGTGAACTCAATGCGGCCGGTTTGACCGCCACTGAGGTCTGAAAGTGGTGCAGCCTTAACAGCTGGAGACAGGAAGACCGTAGTCCAAACTGACGCAATGAAACACAAAGCAGAGAGCTTTTGTTTATTCATATTGGATGAGTGCAAGGATTCAACAAAACGACGTTGGCAACAGCGACTATTGCGCTTTGGGTAGGTGCCGTTCGATAAAGGCAAGAATGTCGCTGCGCATGATCTCGGTGTACTTGTTGTTGCGACAGACTGGAAACTGGTTGTACTTGTTGAGTGCATTGGAACAACTGCCATCGACTCCTGGCCGACCAATGCCTCCACTGGGTGAGTCCCACGAGTGAGTCGCACCTTCAAAGTTGGTCCATTTCTCAACGCCTTTGAACACCTTCTCCACATTGCACTGCGACAAGGGTGTTGCCGAGTCATTGGTGCCGGTAAACGCAATCACCGGAGCCACATAGTTGCCAAGAGGCGGGGCAAACTGCTTGTCTGTGGTGCCGCTGGGAGATTTGCCAAAGGTCGACTCTTTGACATAGCAGTTCGGGTAGAGCGATGCACCGCCGACCAGCAAGGATTTCACCTCACCGCTGAGGTTGTGATCGCTGAAAGCTCGCAACACTGTCCAGCCGCCCTGGCTTCCGCCGATCACGAAAGTCTTCTTCGGATCAGCGCCTTGGCTTTGCGTAAAACGCGCTGCTGCGATCAGATCAAGCACACGCATGTTGGCACCGTACTCCGTCCATGCAAGCCAGTTTTCCGACTTTCCGCGCGACCAGTAGGAATCCAAGATCAGAATGTTGGCCTTGAGTTCTTTGCGCAGCCACACAGCCATGTCTATGTTGGCAGGGGATACGCCATGTCCACCGTGAACGAGGATGACGGTGGGGCGGTCAAACACTTTTCCGTGCTGTGGCGACCAACTGGAAATCAGTTTTCCCTTTCCACCGTAAGAGGGCACATTGGCGGAGAAAAGATTCATGCCGTAAGCCGCCATGGGCCGCTCCAACTCCCAACCGTTGGGTCTTTCTGGCGCGAACTGCACAGTAATCGCAGGCTGAAACTTCTCCACAGGGATCACATCGTCGTTTGCATAGCTGCTTACCGAGGTCACGCCGAGGGCAACCAGAGTGGCTAATCGACAAATAGCACTTTGAAATCGTTCGGTCATACGAGCTTTTTTCATTGGACACTTTTCAGAAAAGCCAGACGATCTTGGAGCCGATCTGCAATTGCGCGACCAATTGATGTGCTTTGTTGAGTCAAGCTCGAGGCCCGTCCGGGGCATTTGACCGCCAGCCTTTATGGGCTACTGCACCCATCGATCGCTGGGTTTACCAACTATCGATTTTTCTTTTTCAGTTCGCTCTGGATTGCAGGCAAAGCGTCTTCGTAGTTAAAGCCGTTCTGTCCCTTGAGCGGCGGCAAACTGACCTGCTTGTTCAACCAGTCTCGCAAGCTCTGACCTTCGCCAGGACGCACGAGTGGATCATGGCTGTTACCCGGATAACGGAACGAAGTGAGGTTCTGCGGGTTGTCTTTGAATTTCTCTTCAAAACCCACCGCAGGAAACTGCTTGCTACCGCCAGCCCATGGGTCTTCATCCTCGTTAGACGACCACATCGGCAACCGGGTATCCCATTTCCACAGATGTTCATAGTGCCGGTTCACGCTCTGCTTGTGGCAGATGCCGCCCTTGACCTGTGGTTCGTTGCGATTCCAGTTGTAAGTGGTTCGGCAGCCCTCGCTGTGACCGCTCAAGAAGATCGGTAAGTCCGTGAGCGTTTTGATCCACCGGATCACTTCTTGAATATCGTCGCCCCGCGCCGCGAGTCGTGCGGGGTTCTTGGCGGTGTAAATGCCCTCTGCGGCCCGTTCGCCAGCGCGTCGAAGTTGTTCCTCCGGCGATCCGCCAGGGCAGCCCGTCTTGTTTCCATCGCGCGTCACGAACTCCGGCGAGACCACAGCAAAGCCTTCACGGTAGTAGAACTGCGCGATCGTGGTTTCCCAGCCCCACATGCCACCGCATCCATGGTTGTGGATGATGACGCCGCGCACGCCCGGCAGCTTCTGAACCATGACCTCGAACTTTTCACGGTAGACCGCACCGAACAGTGGCATGTACAAGGTGCTGCGATCCAGAACATTTTTAGCCTGTGCTTTGTCGTAGGCGGGAGCATCTTTCCACTGCTGCGCTTGAGCAGGGTGCAGAGCGACGCACATCAAGAGAATAGCCGCCCACGACGTCATCGATTGAACACCCTGACCAGTTATTGTTGGTTTCATGGCTTCCCTCTCCTATCCAGAATTTTTAGTGTTGAATACTTTAGCGAAATCTCTCAGCATGATCATGACTGACTTGATGACTGGGTTTGAGGCCCAGTTGCCGAAGAACCTTAGCCGCACATCTGTGAAGCGCAGGATCAATGAAGCATCCCTGGCAAAGACCGGCGACCGGCCACAAGGAACACGTCGCTCACCGCTGCGCTAACCGTCTGGTGCGCCAGCCAGCCAAGTCACGCTCATGGCGTCCACCAGCGCGGAGTCGAATACCACGCCGCACACCAGATACGCCGATTCATCCATTGCGTGCTGGACCACTCTGAAGACCTCTGTGCAATGGTGAAGGCCAAAGCTCTCGCCGTACCCGCTGCACAGCACCACAGCGGCTGCTTTGTTGTGCGTCGGTATCCGTGCCCATGCATCGCGGCAAGCATCAAGCACCTTGTCCGCGTCGTGGTTGGACACCGTGAAGCTCACGGGGGAACTGCCGCAGAGCTTTAGCGTGTGGCACAAATCCACGAGGTCGATCTGCAGAATGGAGCCTTCTTCAGTTGCCGCCAGCAGCGCCGCCACCGTCTGCTGAACACCGTCGGCTTGGGCTGATGCCGCTGGCGGTGGCCACGGAGACAGCGCCATGCCACCGACGATCTTGAGAACTTGGCGCCGCATCAAAGTGCGCTTCACGCCGCCACCTTCAATTGAAACCGTATCGCAGCCAGCAAGCGAACTTCTTCGGCGCTCCACTCGGCGGCTTCGTACAGCCAGTGCACCGGCTTGCGCTTGCCATCTTCCGAGGGCTTAGGCAGATTTGGTGGGGCTCGCCGATTTCCTGGGCTGCTCACCGACATGCGCAGCCGCGCGTTGAAGGGCGAATAGCTAGGCTCGCTGGCACTGGGGTCAAGTAAAAGAATGGTGTCCGGCTTTATTGCCCTACCAGATGCACTTCCTTCACAGCCGGTACACAAAGCCCAGTGGCTGGTGCGGCGGTTCTTGACGCTTGCGAACGTCACGGCCATCAGTTCTCCACGCATCAGGTTATCCACCGCCCATTTGTCGAGTCCGCCGTCCGCAGCTTGTCGCAATGTCAGGCTCAGCGGAAGCTTGAGTTCGTTGTTCACCAATTCAACAAAGTCGTGTGCATGGATGCCTTCAAAAAACGTGTGACGAAAGGCGGAAAAAACTTCCGCAGGTAGACCATATTTCCGCCGAGACATGTCTTCGAGCGCGTCGTGCTTTGCCAAATCAAAAATGATCAGTGCTGCTGAAAAAACATGCAGACAACATGCCCCATCCATGCAGCCTTGAGCAAAGAAAACGGGCACATCATCGCGGCGTTGCTTGGACTTGACGGTCAAGTAATGGCCGGTCTGGAGGGTAGGATAGAAGCGCTGCCAACGGTAGGCCACCGCATCAGTCTTCGATTTTGACGCAGCCACCATTTAGTAGTCCCCAGGCAACAGCAAAGTCGTGTATTCACGCTTTCCATCTTCGTTCGTGCCATCGGTGGTGACCCAGACAGTGGGCAAATCCGCACGCTTCGAGCGTGGTGTTGCCTTGAGCTTTTCTGCATCAACAAGGCGATACACGCTCATGATTCGGCTGCCATCGGTCAGTGCCATCGCGTTGAGTGCCGCATCGTCTTTGCACAGGTCACCCCAGTCATATTGCAGGTGTCTTGCTAGCAGAGCGGCTGCGCTGAAGCCGGTTTCTTGCAGCAATTGCAATGCGCCGGGAGTGGCCACAATCTGGCCCATCGAGAACCGGGCCGCGTTGGAGTAGATGATCGGTGACGTGGTGGTCGATGCTGGTGCACCGGCTTTGGAGGTGTGGTTGGTGGTCATGGAAATCTCCTTGGATGTGGAACGAAACGAAACGGCGAAAACAAACGGGCGTGCGTAGACCTCCGCAAACAGGTACCGGATAGAAAACGCGGGAGAGAGAAATCACTGCGACTGCAGAACAGCAGCCGACGAGAGACGAAGCCTTAGCGAGAGGCCATCAACGAAACTTGCGCCTGGCAGAGCGCGGTCAGCAGATCAGAGTCCGAGGCGTATTGCTGCTCGATCCAGTCCGCAAATTGGTCAGTAGCGGATAGCCATCCGCTCAGAAGTGAGGGCATTTCTCCATCAGCACTGATGCCGTTGAGAAAGCTCCAGGTGTGCAACCGGCGCGATGCCACGGCACTACGAACGGCGTCCAGCGGCATTTCGCACAACAGTGCCAGCACTTCACAACCATCCCGCTCGTCACGCACTGGGATGACTGGCAAGATCGCACCGCCGAAGCGTCGGATGCAGTAGGACCACAGTAGCCATTGCAACTCGAACTGTGTGAGGTTCAGCAGGCGAGCCAGCGCACTGAGGTTCGTGCCAACGAGTGAAGATGGAGGCAGCGGCGATAGCTCCAATGCAGCCATCCGGGCAGCTAGTTCTGCCGGGGCCGTTGGCATCGACAGATTGGCGGAATAACCATCAGCATCCACCATCAAAAACGGCGGCAGATCACCGTCAAACACAGGCTGCCGTTGGTACCCAAGCTCACGCCAGCAAAGTTGCTCCAGATCACGGCATCCCCTCGCCAATTCCGGGCCGTTCAGCCATTGGGGAAGTAGCGTCCCTATTCGATGCAGCAAACGGCCCATGTGGTGACGACGGAAGGCCGCATTGCAGGTGGCTTCGTGAGTCATGATTCCCTCCGGACGTGTGCACGCCGACCGCCTAGACCAGCGGGTCAACAAGGGGCTACGACGGCGTGGAAAAACTGCTTGGAATAAGGCCGAACAGAACATTCAGCCGGGGCTTCAAACGCAGCATGGCGAGGCAAAAAATTACCGCAAAACAAGCCATAGACTGGCTTAAAAGCGCGGTAACTGCGCTCAAATTCGCGTTATTCAAAAATAAGCGTATTTTTTGCAATTATATATCAAATTGAATATAATCGTTTAAAATTTGAGCAAAATCAGCGCAAAATCAACCAAATTGGTCATAAAACAGCCCTGAAAATCCGAATTTCGTGCCCAGTCAGCGCTTTCCACACCATCGGTTGGATCAAAAACTGCACTCTTTTTGCTTAAATTTTGAGCAATTTTCCGATCTGGACGATCTTGCCGCTTCTCAGTCTCCACCACTGCCGCCGTCGTCCACAATCGTCGGTTGCGTAAAAAATCTGCGACGCCCCATGGCAATCAAGAAATCCGAGCTTTACTCTTCTCTCTGGTCATCGTGTGACGAGCTGCGCGGCGGCATGGATGCCAGCCAGTACAAAGACTATGTGCTGGTGCTGTTGTTCATCAAATACGTCAGCGACAAGTACGCCGGTCAGCCCTTTGCGCCCATCACCATTCCGGCCGGGGCCAGCTTTGCCGACATGGTGGCGCTCAAGGGCACCACGGACATTGGCGACCAGATCAACAAAAGAATAGTCGGCCCACTGGCCGCAGCCAACAAGCTGGCCGACATGCCGGACTTCAACGACGCGACCAAGCTCGGCACCGGCAAAGAGATGGTGGACCGGCTCACCAACCTCATTGCCACATTTGAAAACCCCGCGCTCGACTTCTCCAAGAATCGCGCGGATGGCGACGACATTCTTGGCGATGCGTATGAGTACCTGATGCGCCACTTCGCCACCGAAAGTGGCAAGAGCAAGGGCCAGTTCTACACCCCCGCCGAAGTCAGCCGCATCATGGCCAAGATCATCGGCATTGGCGGCGCGCACACCACCAGCGCCACCACGGTGTACGACCCAACCTGCGGGTCGGGATCGCTTCTTCTGAAAGTGGGCGACGAAGCATCGGCCAAAGTCACGCTCTACGGCCAAGAAAAAGACTCGGCCACCAGCGGCTTGGCGCGCATGAATATGATCTTGCACGACAACCCCACGGCAGAAATCCGCCAGGGCAACACGTTGGCAGACCCAAAGTTCAAAGCCGACTTGAACGGCCAAGACGTGCTCAAGACCTTTGACTACGTGGTTGCCAACCCGCCGTTCTCTGACAAGCGCTGGAGCACCGGCATCGACCCGCTGAACGACCCCTACGGCCGTTTTGAAACGTTCGGCGTGCCGCCCGCCAAACAGGGCGACTTTGCCTACCTGCTGCACATCATCCGCTCGCTCAAAAGCACCGGCAAAGCCGCGTGCATCTTGCCGCACGGTGTGCTGTTCCGTGGCAATGCCGAGGCCGACATTCGCAAGAACCTGATCCGCCACGGTTACATCAAAGGCATCATCGGCCTGCCTGCCAATTTGTTCTATGGCACCGGCATCCCGGCCTGCATCATCGTCATCGACAAAGAAGACGCGCATGCACGCAAAGGCATCTTCATGATGGACGCCAGCAGCGGCTACATGAAAGACGGCCCCAAGAACCGGCTGCGTGAGCAAGACATTCACAAGATCGTGGACGTGTTCACCAAGCAGATCGACGTACCCAAGCTCGCCCGCATGGTGGGCTTGGAAGAGATCGAGAAAAACGAATTCAACCTGAACCTGCCGCGTTACATTGACAGCAGCGTGGCCGAAGACCTGCAAGACATTGCGGGCCATCTGCAAGGCGGCATTCCAGAGTCTGATGTGAGCGCCTTGCAACCCTATTGGGCGGTGTGCCCAGGCTTGCGCCAATCGTTGTTCACCACACTGCGCCCTGGCTACTTGTCGCTGACCGTGGACAAGACCGCCATCAAAAGCACCATTTACGAACACCCCGAGTTCGCCGCCTTCATTGGCCGCATGAACGCCCTGTTTGATGGTTGGCAGCAACAAACAGCCCCCAAACTCAAAGCTCTGCAGCCCGGTTTCCACCCCAAGCACCTGATTGTCGAACTGTCCGAAAACCTGCTCGCCCACTACACCGGCCAGCCGCTGATTGACGAATACGCCGTGTACCAGCACCTCATGGACTACTGGGCCACCACCCTGCAGGACGATGCTTACCTGATTGCCGCCGATGGCTGGAAGGCGGAAACCTACCGCGTAATCGAGGTGAAGAAGAACAAAGACGGCAAAGTCACCAAAACGGTGAACAAAGGCTGGGCCTGCGACCTGGTGCCCAAGGCGCTGATCGTGGCGCGTTACTTCGCGAAAGACCAAGCCGCCATTGATGAGTTGACGGCCAGCCTCGACAGCATCACAGCCCAACTCACCGAATTGGAAGAAGAGCACAGCGGCGACGATGCGGCGTTCTCAGGCTTTGACAAGATCAACAAGGCCAGCGTGACCGACCGGCTGCGCGAAATCAACGGCGACGCGGACGCCAAGGAAGAAGCGGAAGTGCTGAACCGCTGGCTCAAGCTGGCTAAGGAAGAGGCGGATTTGAAGAAGCGCTTGAAAGATACCGAGGCCGCACTCGACGCCAAGGCCTATGCACACTATTCCCAATTGAGTGAAGCCGACACCAAGGCGCTGGTGGTGGATGACAAGTGGTTAACGGCTTTGAGCACCGCCATCCACGGCGAAATGGACCGCATCAGCCAGGCGCTGACGCAGCGGGTAAAGGAGCTGGCCGACCGCTATGACACGCCCATGCCGCAAATGATCAGCCGCGCGGCGGAGTTGGAGGCCAAGGTGAACCAACATCTGGAGAAGATGGGGTTTGCATGGAACTGATGCCGGGGTACAAGCAGACCGAGGTGGGGGTAATTCCCGAAGATTGGAGTACTGCGAGGTTGTCGGCGCTGGTTGAAAGAGGGTCGCCAATTACTTACGGTGTTGTTAAACCCGGGAGTAATGACCTTGACGGTGTGCTCTTCATTCGCGGTGGAGATATTTTTGCTGGAAAAATAGAACAAAGGCAGCTCAGGAAGATACCCAAAGCTGTGTCCGAAAAATACAAGAGGACACTTTTGGAAGGGGGGGAAATTTTAGTTAGCTTGGTCGGCTACCCAGGTGAAGCTGCCATTGTTCCACCTTATCTTCGGGGAGCCAACATTGCTCGGCAAGTTGCATTGGTACGATTGAGTAATCAGTTGCAGATATTTCCTGATTACATATGCAAATTCCTTCAATCTGATCTTGGCAAACGTCAATTGCTGAAAGAGGCCATCGGCTCGGCTCAGCAGGTCATCAACCTGAGAGACATTCAAAAAGTTGCCGCTGTAATACCTCCAACTACATCAGAACAACGTGCTATCGCAGAAGCGTTGAGTGATGCCGATGTCCTCATCGAATCCCTAGATCAACTCATCGGCAAAAAGCGCCAGATCAAACAAGGCGCCATGCAGGAATTGCTCACCGGCAAGCGACGGCTGCCGGGGTTTGGTAGGGAGTGGTCAACAATTACTATGAGAGACGTACTAACAATGCCGGCAACCTACGGCATTGTTACAGCTGGCGCATTTATTCAAAACGGCGTAAAGATGCTGAGAGGTGGAGATATTTTTGATGGATCAATTAACAATGAATTGCCCATGGTCTCACTTGAAAAATCTGCCGAGTACAGCAGAACTGTATTAACCAAGAATGATGTTGTCATAGCCTTGGTTGGTTATCCCGGTGCATCGGCAAAAATCCCGGATGAACTAATCGGAAGCAATATTTCTCGCGCAGTAGGTCTTTTAAGATTGAACGATAGGGTTAGCCCCGACTATCTGGTTTGCATGCTCAACTCACCTGATGGCAGAAGAATGGTTCTAGCACCAAGTGCAGGCTCTGCCCAACAAGTGGTCAACCTTGCTGCACTCAACAAGTTACAGTTTTCAATCCCAGTTAGGGAAGAACAAGAAGCAATTGCTTCGATCTTCAACGAAATGGACACCGAACTCGCTGTGCTGGAGTCCCGGCTCACCAAGGCCCGCCAGATCAAGCAGGGCATGATGCAGGAGTTGCTGACCGGGCGGATTCGGCTGATATGAACAGCAACGATTCATGGATGCCCGCGTGACAATCCAGCACCATATGAGCGAGGAGTACACGGATAGCATGGAGGCGCTCCTTCCTGCGCTGGCGCAAATGGCCCTGCAGCGCGCGCACCGTCGGGCGCTTGCTACCAACAGGGTGTTGGTACAGGCCCGCAGGAGCCAGTTGCTGGAGACTTTCTCAGATGGCACGCTGCGGGTGATTCATATCATCGCCAAACCCATAGCGGTGGCTAGGGGCACCAGGGATTCCGGGCGTGCAAGGCGTGACTACAAGAAACTGAAAATGGGCTTTTTATGCTGAAGCACCTAATACTGCACAATTTTCGCCGGTACGAATCGGCACAGTTCCAGTTCCATCCCCAATTCACCGTGCTGATCGGCAACAACGGTGCGGGTAAGACAACGGTTCTGGACGCCCTAGCGATGATGCTCAATACCTACTTCCAAGGAGCGGGCCTGCCCACCGGAGGCGGCACTATCAAACCCGAAGATGCCCGCTTCATCCTTACCCATAAAGAAGGACAGGTGTTCCGGGAGCGCCAGGATGAGGTGTATCTCGAAGCACTAGCCCATCTGCACGGTGTGGATGTGACGTGGCGGCGCGACATTGGCGACCGGGGTGGCAAAGCCAAGGAACTGGTTCGCCTGGGGGCCAGGGGCAGAAGCCAGATCAAGGAGGGGCTTGACCCCGATCTCCCGCTGCTGCTGTACTACGGTGCGGGCCGTTTGTGGAAGCTGCATGACGATGTTGAGACGGAAAGGCCCTCTTCGCAACTCGATGCCTACCGTTATTGCCTTGACCCGAAATCTGATCAAAAGTCTTTTGAAAAGTGGTTCAAGAAGCTTGCCTACTCCGAGCTTCAAAAGCGCACGCCCATCCCCGCTACTGCGGCGGTAAAGGGTGCGGTACTAGCCTGTATACCGGGTGCGCAAGACTTTTTTCATGACACGGATCAGGACCAGCTCACCATACGCTTGGAGAAGGAGGGGCTGGTGCCTTTTAACAGTTTGAGCGATGGCTATCGCAACATGGTGGGCATGGTGGCGGACATTGCACACCGGGCCTCACGGCTCAACCCCCACCATGGCGCAGATGCGGCCTTGCGAACGGAGGGCATAGTGCTGGTGGACGAAATGGACCTGCATTTGCACCCCAAATGGCAGCGGCGAGTGGTACGCGACCTGAAACGGGCGTTCCCCAAAATTCAATTCGTGGGCTCCACCCATTCCCCATTCATCCTGCAGTCACTGGAGCCAGGTGAAGTGATTGACCTGGACCAGCCCCGGAAAACTCTGAACCTAGACCTTGTGCCTGATGGAATCGCGACCCCTGGGCCAAAGCAGGATTTCAGCAACCGCTCCATTGAAGACATTGTGGAGCGGGTGATGGGGGTTCCCCTGCCGCAGCGCAGCGAGCGCTACCAACGGATGTACGACACAGCCAAGGAATACTACAAGGTGCTTGAGCAGGCCAAGGAGGCAGATGAAGGTACGCGACAGGAATTGAAGGCTAGGCTGGATGAGTTGTCGGCACCGTTCAGCGACAACGTGGGCTACCACGCATTTCTGGAAATGGAGCGCCTTGCTGCGGGCATGGGTAAATCAACGCACGCCGAGGAGTCGTGATGCGGCCAGTGCAGCGAGGTGCTTGCCCCCAGGATGCAGACGGAAACGATGTTGCTTTCACCGAGTACATGCAGGCGCGTCGGGCGTTGATCGAGCGCCTGGGTGAATGTTGTTCGTATTGCGAAATGCAGTTGGACGCTTCGCTGGCGGTCGAGCACGTTCAACCCAAAAAGCCGCCGGGGGCCGCGGCTGCTCTGCCTGAGCGTGAGCTGGCTTGGGGCAATTTTCTACTGGGCTGCACCAACTGCAATTCCATCAAAGGGGATACGGATGTGGTCCTGGGCGACTATCTGTGGCCCGATCGCGATGACACGTACCACTGCCTGCGTTACAGCGAAGGCGGCTTGGTGCAGAGCGTGCCTGGCCCGACACAGGTCCAGGCGGATCGCCTAATTGCCCTGGTGGGACTGGACAGGACCCCCGATACCGCCGGGCGTCGGACCGACGTTGGCTCAACCGCCGGGAGGCTTGGGACATAGCCGTGCGGGCCAAGGACCGGCTGGCTCGCTGCCCGCAGGAAGACATGAAAGATCAGATCATCGACACCGCGAAAGCCAAGGGCTTCTGGAGCGTATGGGCAACGGTCTTTTACGATGATGTGGATATGCTGGCGCGCTTGATGGCGGCACACCCCGGAACCAGGACAACTTACTTCGCGTCCCTCAATCCGCCAGCCTGACATTCACAGACCGCTGCTGGCTGCGGCCTTGCCGCCTGCGCTCCAGTTCCTGCACGCTGTTCCCCGAACGGCGCACTGCTTGTGGGCTCGGCGTGAGGGGCGGAGAGGGATAGGAATTTTGGGGGGGCGGTCACATCAAGTGGCTGGTGATCCAGTGTAGTGAGTGAGCTTGCGGCGAGGGAGAAAACATCCATATGAACGACATTGGCAAGCCAGAGCGTGCCACGCAAAACCGCGTGGTCAAACTGTTCTGCGACGAGTTGGGTTACCGCTACCTGGGCGACTGGGCCGACCGCGCTGACAACAGCAATATCGAAGTGGGCTTGCTGACCGAGTACCTGACCAGCGCGGGCTACACCCCACCGCAGATCAGCACGGCACTGCACAAGCTGCGCACCGAAGCCAACCACCCCGAGCGCAGCCTGTACGGCAACAACCAGGCCGTCTACCATTTGCTGCGCTATGGCATCCCAGTGAAGACCGAGGCGGGCAAGGCGACGGAAACAGTGCACCTCATCAACTGGAAAGAGGCCACCAACAACCACTTTGCTATTGCCGAAGAAGTCACCCTCAAAGGCAAACAGCAGCGGCGGCCTGACTTGGTGCTGTACGTTAACGGCATCGCCATTGGCGTGCTGGAACTCAAGAACAGCCGGGTCAGCATTGGCGATGGCATTCGGCAAAGCTTGTCGAATCAGCAGCCCGAGTTCAACGCATGGTTCTTCAGCACCGTGCAGTTGATCATGGCGGGCAACGATTCCGAAGGGATGCAATACGGCACCATCGGCACACCCGCAAAGTTCTTTCTGACCTGGAAGGAAGACGAGGCAGACAACAGCCGCTTCAAGCTGGACAAGTACCTGCTGAAGATGTGCAACAAGGCCCGCATCATCGAGTTGATGCACGACTTTGTGCTGTTTGAGAGCGGCGTCAAAAAGCTGCCCCGCGTGCACCAGTATTTCGGCATCAAGGCTGCGCAAGAGTATGTAAGGCAGCGCAAGGGCGGCATCATCTGGCACACACAGGGGGCGGGTAAAAGCATCTTGATGGTGCTGCTGGCCAAGTGGATTCTGGAGAACAACCCACAGGCGCGGGTGGCGATCATTACCGACCGTGACGAGCTGGATAAGCAGATCGAACGGGTGTTCACCGACGCTGGCGAGACCATTTGCCGCACCAGCAGCGGGCGGGACCTGATGAGCCAACTGAGTCAGGCCACGCCCCGGCTGCTGTGTTCGCTGGTGCACAAGTTTGGCGTGACGGCCAAGAATGCCGATGCAGACTTTGATGCCTTCATCAAAGACTTGCAGGCCCAGCCCAGCACTACGGTGGGCGAGGTGTTCGTATTTGTGGATGAGTGCCACCGCACCCAGGGCGGCAAGCTCAACCGCGTGATGAAGGCGTTGATGCCCAATGCGGTGTTCATCGGTTTCACCGGCACGCCCCTGCTCAAGAAAGACAAGGCCACCAGCCTCGAAGTGTTTGGCGGCTATATCCACACCTACAAATTCAGCGAGGCGGTGGAAGACGGGGTGGTGCTGGACTTGGTGTACGAGGCGCGCGACATTGACCAAAAGCTGGGCTCGCAAGACAAGATCGACCAGTGGTTTGACGCCAAAACCAAAGCCCTGAACGACTGGCAGAAGCAAGAGCTGAAAAAGCAATGGGGCACGATGCAAAACGTGCTCAGCTCCAAGGCCCGTATGGACCGGGTGGTGGCAGACATTATTTTTGACTTCAGCGTCAAACCCCGCCTGTCCAGCGAACGGGGTAATGCCATCTTGGTGGCGTCCAGCATCTACGAGGCGTGCAAATACTTCACGCTGTTCCAGAAGACCCTGTTCAAAGGCCGGTGCGCGGTCATTACCTCGTACAACCCGCAGGCCAAGGATGTGACGCTGGAAGAGATCGGCGCCAACACCGAAACCGACAAGCAGTTCATCTACAACACCTACACCGACCTGCTCGCCAATGTGCAGGCCAAACCAGGCAAGTCCAAAACCGAAACCTACGAAGACGAGGCCAAGGCGCTGTTCATCAAACAACCGGCCAACATGCGCTTGCTGGTGGTGGTGGACAAACTGCTGACCGGCTTTGACGCGCCGCCGTGCTCGTACCTGTACATCGACAAGTCCATGCAAGACCACGGCTTGTTCCAGGCCATCTGCCGTACCAACCGGCTCGATGGTGAGGACAAGGACTTTGGATACATCGTCGATTACAAAGACTTGTTCAAGAAGGTGGAAAACGCAATTGCGGTGTACACCTCGGAAATCGACCACAGCGCGGGCGGTGCCGACCCCGAAGTGATGCTGCAAGACCGGCTGACACTGGGCCGGGAGCGGCTGGACAACGCGCTGGAAGCCATGTTCTTGCTGTGCGAGCCGGTGCCCCCACCCAAGGGGGAGTTGGAGCACATCCACTACTTCTGCGGCAACACAGAAATTGCCGACGACCTCAAAAACCGCGAGCCGCAGCGCGTGGCGTTCTACAAGGGCGTGGTAGCGCTGCTGCGCGCCTATGCCAACATGGCCGACGAAATGACCTCTGCCGGGTACAGCGAAGCCGACGCCAAAGCCATCAAGACCAAGCTGGACCAGTATCTTGCCATCCGCGAGATCATCCGCAAGGCCAGCGGCGAGACGCTGGACCTGAAGCCGTTCGAGGCGGACATGCGGCACCTGATCGACACGTACATTGAAGCCAGCGAACCGCGCAAGATTTCTCCGTTTGACGGAATTGGCCTGCTGGACCTGATCGTGAAGACCGGCATAGCGGATGCCATTGCCAACAAGCTGGGGGACATGCAGGGCAACCAGCAGGCGATTGCCGAGACCATTGAGAACAACGTTCGCAGCAAGATCATCAAAGAGAGCCTGACCGACCCGGCCTACTTTGAAAAAATGTCTGCGCTGCTCGACGAAATCATCAAGCTGCGCAAAGACAGGGCCATCGAGTACGAAGAGTACCTGCAGCGCATTGCCGACATTGCCACCAAGGTGCAGGCAGGCAAGGCGGAAGACACGCCAACCAAGCTGGACTCGCCTGGTAAGCGTGCCGTGTTCAACAACGTGAAGAACTCACCGGTTCTGCAGGCCAACCACGTAGCTGAACCAGATGCCCCTTATGGCCTTGCCGACAGTGAGGAAGATCCAGCTGTAGAGCTTGCCCTGAAGATCGACAAGGCGGTGAAGCTGGCCCGACCTGATGGTTGGCGCGGCGTGCAGGCCAAGGAGCTGGTGATCAAACGAGCGCTGTATGACGTGCTCAAAGACGTGGATGAAGTGGAGCGCCTGTTCCTGATCATCTACGCACAGCCGGAATACTGATGCTTGAGACCATCGACTTGGGCGGCATCCCTGCCGATGTGGTCAGAAAGCGCATCAAGCATGTGCACTTGAGCGTGTACCCACCTGCTGGCCGGGTGCGGATTTCTGCGCCAGAACACATGGCGCTGGACACCATTCGGGTGTTTGCCATTTCCAAACTGCCATGGATCAAAGGGCAGCAGCGTAAAGTGCAGGCGCAGGAGCGTGAATCGCCTCGTGACTACATCGACCGCGAGAGCCACTACCTGTGGGGCAAGCGCTATCTGCTGACGGTGGTGGAGCGCGACGCCGCACCCAGCATCGACCGCCAGCACAACCGCATCGTGCTTTCAGTGCGCCCCGGCACCACCACAGAGCGGCGCGAAGAGCTGCTGGATGCTTGGTACCGGGAACAAGTCAAAACGGCCGTGCCGCCACTGCTGAAAAAGTGGGAGGCCTTGATGAACGTGAAGTCATCCAAGGTCTTCGTGCAGCGCATGAAAACCAAGTGGGGCAGTTGCAACCCCGCCAGCCGCGCCATCCGCCTGAACACCGACCTGGCCAAGAAACCACCCGAGTGCCTTGAGTACATCGTGGTGCATGAACTGGCGCACTTGATCGAGCCCAGCCACAACGCCCGGTTTGTGTCGGTGATGAATCTGTTCATGCCCAAGTGGCAGCACTATCGGGATGAGTTGAATAACCTGCCGGTCCGACACGAGGACTGGGATTATTAAGCTAGTCTGCCCCTTTGACCCAATAAATCGAGACCGAAGACATGAAGAATTATTTTCGAGTGATGCTTGGTGCCAAAAGCGCTTATGCAGCACTTTGCCGTGAACAGGGATTCATTGGTGCGGATTACCAGATAGCTCAGGACCTGAGTGCCGACTTGTTCGATAACTGGCGAGACTTTAACCAGAAGTACCGTCCGATTTTCTTAGGGCAATGCTGAACAAGTAACGTCATATCCATCGCACAGCCATTTGAATGCCAAATGGCCCGCAAAGATACTGTGCTTTGCCCCACAGGGCCTGTTTCGGGAGCCTTTGAGCCCCCTTCGGACCCTTACGGGCGCACCTGTCCCTGCAGGCGCCCTCGGGCAAGGTAGATGTTGGCCAGCGCCAAGGCCGTGAACGCACGCGTGGCGTTCTTTTGCAGCCCGCGATAGCGCACCTTGGTGAATCCCCACAGGCGCTTTACCACCGCAAAGACATGCTCGACCCGAGCGCGCACCCGCGATTTGTTGCGGTTCTTGGCCCGCTGAACTTCGTCCACCTCGCCTG
>ENA-UOOA01002540-UOOA01002540.1-human-gut-metagenome-genome-assembly--contig:-P61old-NODE-2540-length-25521-cov-6.735019_pt1 | contig 25521 bp, 34 predicted proteins | sample MGYA00242467_ERZ724014 | MGnify/ENA metagenome assembly ERZ724014 | reverse complement strand
TTGTCACTGCTGTTTTGATTCCGCCAAAAATCGTTGTAATAACGGTCTTGATTCCGTTAACTACCGTCGTTACTGCTGTCTTGATTCCGTTCCAAACGGTCGTTACAACTGTCTTGATCGTATTGATAGTTGTTGCAATTCCAGTTTTTATTGTATTCCATTTTTCTGTTACAGTGGTTTTGATTCCTTCTACAACTGTTGAAACAGTATTTTTAATATTATTCCATATTGTCGTAGCTGTCGTCTTGATCCCATCTATTGCCATTGAAACATTTGTCTTTATATTGTTCCATTTTTCTGTTACAGCAGTTTTGATTCCCTCTACAGTATTAGTTACAGCCTGTCTGATATTTTCCCACGCTGTCGAAGCTACTGTTTTAATATTTTCGCATGTATTCGAAAGGAAAGTTTTGATTCCTTCCCATATGTTCTGGAACGTCTGTGAAATACTAGACCATACTTCGCTCCACGTTGTTCCGCACCATCCAAGTACAACATTGATTGCATCCTGCAGCATTCCAAGTGATAATTTTGCAGCATTTACAATACCCTCAAATGCAGACGATACAATGTTTTTCACTGCTTCCCAACATCCGTCCCAGTCGCCCCGGATCGCGGACGTTATAACTTGTATGATTCCCAGTATGACATTTAACGTTGTCCGGATCGTGTTCGAGATCGCCGCGAATGTTCCTTCGATCAATGGAGCCATAAACTCGCACAAGCCATTCCATATCGTTTTTATTGCGTTCGATACATCCTCGAATGTTATTCCTGTGCTTTCAATCGCTTCTTTTACACCTTGTACGAATGTTGCGATAGTTTCTTTTATGCTGCTCCAAATTTCTTGTATTGCATTTCTGAAATCTTCGTTAGTAGTCCAAAGTGTTGTTACAACTCCGATCAATACCGCGATCGATGCAGCTGCCAAGCCAATAGGCGAAGTTAGCGCACCTACTACTGTATGCAAGCTTTTTACACCATTAGCCACACCGCCAAACAGAACTTTCAATCCTCCAAGCGGATTCATTAGCGTTCCTAAAATGGTGTGCAGTCCCTTGAAGCCTCCACCCATCGACGCGACTTTTGATATTACACCCCCGATTCCTGTTGACAACTTACCAAAAGTCAATAGTACTGGCGATATTGCTGCCACTATGCCGCCAATTGTTATAATGTTCTTTTTGGTTTCATTATCCAGGCTTAAAAATTTATTTGAAAGATTTGTTACAAATTCGATGCCTACTTCTATTTTGGGTGCCAGTTTTTCGCCAATTTCAATTGCTACGCCCTCAAGCGCACTTTTCATAATAGTCGCTTTTCCTGCCAGATTATCAATCATGGTTGATGCCATCTTTTCAGCTGCTCCATCGCTGTCGTAGATGGCGCTTGTTAAGCTTTCAAAGTCTGCCGGCGCTGCGCTTACGATTGCCAGCAAGCCAGACATTCCCTCTTTTCCTGCCAGGGTTGCGGCGTATTTGGCTTTCAGTGCGCCCTCTGCGCCGTATGCCTTTTCTGTCAGATCGGCGACTGCATCGTTATATTTCTTTTCTGTTAGCTCGCCTGATGCATAGCTGGCTTCAATGTCTGCAAGGCTTGCTTGAAACTCATCCATTGGCATTTTGCATTGCCCAAAAGATCCTCGCAAATCGTTCATGATGTCCATGAGAGATTTCATTGAGCCATCATTATTCTGCAATGAAATTCCTAGGTAGTCCATTGCATCTGCTATAGTATCCGTAGGCTTTGCTAAATTCGTCAGCATCGTCCGCAGTGCCGTTCCTCCTGCTGATGCCTTAATACCACTGTTGGCCATCAAACCTAGCGCGATTGCTGTGTCTTCTACGCTGTATCCCAACGCGCCCGCCACCGGCGCGGCGTATTTGAAAGATTCGCCTAACATTGACACGTTGGTGTTAGAATTAGACGATGCTGTAGCAAGCACATCGGCAAAGTGTGTAGCATTTGCAACTTCTTTGGAAAATCCGTCTTTAATGACAGTTGTTGTACCGCTTGCAGACAGTCCGAAAGCTGTCATTGCATCGGTTACAATGTCTGATACACCGGCAAGATCTTCTCCTGATGCAGCAGCAAGGTTCATAATTCCTTCGATGCTATTTAACATGTCGTTGGTCTTCCAACCAGCCATCGCCATGTACTCCATCGCCGCGCCTGACTCCGTGGCGCTAAATTTTGTCTTAGCGCCCATCTCCTTTGCCTTATCTCCAAGCTTTGCCATATCTTCACTTGTAGCCCCTGATATAGCGCCCACTTTCGACATCTGAGCCTCGAAGTCTGCAAAAGTCTTTACTGATACCGTAGCAGCTCCCGTAATCGCGGTTGTTACTCCTGCAAGTTTTTCACCTACACCCGATATCTTTGTGCCGACTTTTTGCATACCATCGCCAAGCTCTTGCAGGTTGATCGTTCGCAGCTTTGCCTGCGTTTGCTCAAGCTCCGTTTCAAGATTTTGCAATTCCTGTCTTGCATATTTTGTTTGCGTTTCCGCATTTTTCAGTCTATCCGTTTGTGTTTGCGTTGCAGTTTCAGCCTTTTCCAGTTTGCCTTTCAACGTTTCCAGATTCTTTGCCAGCTCTTGCGTTTCTTCGCTGTTTTCCCCTGTTTGTTGTTTGCTTTTTTCAAGTGCTTTTTCCGCATCCGCAACTTGATCCTTTAAATCTTTTTCTTTTTCTTTTGCTGCTTCAAGTGCGGTTTTTAATTTGTCTGTGTAAGTTGTGTGTGCTTTTATTTTTTCTTTTTGTGTATCAACTTTTCCACTTAATTCCTGCACTTTTGCTTTCAGCTGGTCATTCGTGCTGCCTAACAGCTGCGCTTTTTGTGATGCCAGAGAGTATTCCGTCTGAATGTCTTTCATTGATTGCGCACACGCCTTCATTTCCTGCTTAAATTCAGACGTTGCCGCGCTAATCTTTACACTTGCGTTCGCCACGGCGTACCCCTTTAACTTTTAACTTTGTTCGTTCTGCGTCTCCTCTGCTGTATCAATTTCGAATCGTACATAGTCCAAAAGCTTTACTATGTCCGATTCCATGCACTCTTTATACCCTGTGTTTAAAACGCGTGTTGCAATCTTTACCACGCGGTCTACATTGTCTTTCAATGCTTGCCAGATATCCGTGTTATCGGTGTCGTCTTCGTATCCGTTTTGCCGATCGTACTCATCAAATGCGCTTGTTTGCATTTCTTCCACTGGCTTGTCCGAAAGATCTTCAAACTTTTTTATAACAATATTTTGCATTACAAAGTGAACTGCATTAGCAGCGTGTAAAAACTGCCCCATATCTACGGTGTACAGCTCGGCCATTGACGGGCGCTCCGGGTAAATCTCTTGTAGGATCCGCAGATTAAAATAAATATTTTCCAGCAGATCGGTGCTATCATTTTTCTGCATGATTTCCAGATACGCCCGGTAGGCTCCTACCGTTATAACATTGGTTTCGTACTGCTTGCGGTGTTCCTGGTCGATGTGGCAAGTAATTCTGATTTCAGGAATTACTCGCCTTCTCCAAAATCCGCTTTCAGTTTATCAATCTTCTTTTTCAGATCGGATGCAATGATCGCATCTACCGCCATAAAATGATAGATCAATTCAGTTGCGTCCGTCTTCTTTAAGTCTTCCATCGGAATCTTGTTTGAGAACGCAACCTGCAGCGCCTTACAAATCAGCTCAATGTCCTCTTTCTTGTAATCTCCGTCCGGATTTACCTGATCACGAATTTCTGTAAACTCTTCGTAATCCCCCGCGCTGATTCCATCGCGTTCATATTCCTTGTTGCCTACAATAAGTTTTACTTTCATTTTGTGCCTCCCAAAGTCATTTTTCGCTTACATCACTATTATTTATTAAGCTGCCGCTTCTCCCGGCTCCTGCACTTTTTCAAACCACTTTTTAATTACTTCTGCCGCTGTTGTATTCTGTGCAGTCAGGTTGTTCTCATCTACAGTCAATTCGACATTTCCATCAATCTTGCGCTCGTAGAATTTGCCCTTGACTGTCTCCGTCTGCGCGGTCGGCTTTCTTCCATTTGTTTCTCTGTTGGTGTCCTTGCCCTCTGCAAAACGCCCAGCATACAACCAAGTAAAGTCATATGTCCCATTTAGCTTTCTTGATCGGTAGCCAAGTGCCACCTCTGGTGCTTTATCATCTTTATTTTTGATTAAGTATCCATTTTCATATTTATGTCCCATCAACAGTGCCAGATCCTGCGGTGCCAAGCTGTTTACTTCGATCTCAATCTCTGTACCTTCGTATGCATCCAGTGTCTCCTCGGTTCCATCATCGCTTTCCAGTTCTTCGCTGCTGCGCTTGTCGCTGATTTTTGCCTTGATCGCGCGCGCCAGTTTTACTGGCTTTTCTGCGGTATAAGCTTCTGTTGTATTCTCTGTTAATAGTGCCACGTAAATGTCCTTTAAACCTACATTTCTACTTCTTTTTACTTCCTGTGTCTGTCCTGACATTAGTTTTCTCCTTCCTCTTGCATTCTGTAAAAACGCATTGCTTTGTTAAAAATTTTAGGTTTTGATTCCTCTGCGTCGTTCCCGTCCTGGTAGTAAAAACCAGATCCTTTCAAAAGTTTTTTAACTTCTGCCTTCAAATCTTCCGCGTCGTACTCTGCCCAAATATTTACTTGCAAATACCCTTCTGCAGCTTCGTTTGTGTCGTCGCTGTATCCCTCTTCCGCGTCTGATAAGTTCCACAAGGTAATATGTGTTTTCTTTAATGACTCATCATACCAACCTTGCTTTACTACGATGCCACGGCTACTAATCGGCTGTAGTGCCTCTGCTGCCGCTGCGATTATATCCATTAGCTGCCTCCTATCTTGCTTTCTACAAACGCTTGTATTTCTTTTTCTGCAATTGCATCAAACTCTGACCAACACTCTTGTATCGTGCTATAGATAAAATCGTGCGGTTTCATTTTGGTTGTCCCCCACTCAACAAATTTTACATAGAAAAATTGATCGTTGTCCGCTTTTTCCCATCCTACAGTTGCAGAAGGGTGTCCCCCTTGTTGCCTGATGCCAGATACCGGCACACTGTCTGCTGCGTGTCCACTGGGTCGATATCCTTTTTTACCACTCTTTGTGTTATCGCGCGATTTCGGCACCTTTGTTCTCATTTTTTCGGCAGCGATATCTCGGCAACGCTTTACTATTTTTCGTTCAACCGCTGCCGACTCTGCATCGCTCGCCAAGGCTTCAAAATTCTTTTGCAGTTCGTCAAATCCCTGCAATTCCATTTTTACAAAAGCCACATTTGCTCCTTTTTGTGTCACAATATGACACATTTTAATCAATGCGATTCGCTTTGATGATAGCTTTTATCTTTTCATTGCGTTTTAAGCTTACGTGGTACACGTCGTATAGATCTCCCTCGTATCTGATATAAAAATCTTTGCAATGCGTCTGCATTGTCTTGATCTTTTTGCAATATCTGACCTCAAAAGCTATCGTGTTTTCCAGCTTGACGTTCAACGCGTCATAGATCTCACTACCGTAAAGATCTGTTGGTGTTGCCCATACGCTGTTGTAGTAATCTTTGTATCCCACATGCGCGCGCCCTGCATCTACCTCTTCGACCTTCTTTAAAATGTCTATTTTTACATCCATTGCCAATCCCCCGTTACTTTAACGTCTCTTTGATTAACATTGTGTGTATCGCAGCACGCAGCGCTTTCGGACTGCTTTCCCGGCTGTCTCGGTTGTCGTAAAGGTCTTTTACTGTTGCCATGATTAGAATTTTCTGTCTTGCTGTTGGCTTCTCCTCATCAAACGCCGGTATTCGTTCTTTCAGTTCTTCTAGTGTCGCTTCAAGCATGATCGCCAATATATCATCGTCGTCATTGTAATCTATCCGCGCATACTGTTTTACTGTTTCAAGTTCAAGCCTCACATTCTTCTCCTTATCCGTTCACGGCTTCGGTAATTTCGCCGAACACGAAAGCATTTTTATCAACCTGCTTTACGTCGAAGCGATCACGCACCTTTACGCCTGTCTCATCTTTTTTCCATAAGTCTCCAGCAGTGTTGGAAATCTCAATAGACATATACTCGCGGTCAAACAGCGTTACCGCTTCGGTTAGATCTCCACAAATTACCGGATATGCATAACCGGTTGTCTTTTTCTGTGAATCTTTAATTTCACGGGTTTTTAATGTCTTGTTTGATAGCTTGATAACTGGATACATGCCAAACAAGATTTTTGCTGTTGCCTTTGTCGGATCCGGCTGCAGAATATAGTCACCGTCGCTGTCTTTCAGCTTGTCCAGGTAATTAAAACCGTTCTGGTTTGTAATGATTACAGCATTGTCTGCAATCGCCGGATCCAGATCAACGTTAAAAACATCTTTCAGTCCGTCAATTCCATTTACAGCCTTTGTGGTGCTTCCTTCCGTGCCATACTGCACAGCGTCTTTTAATACCTTGAGAATAAAAGCATTTCTGGTTGCTCGGCTCTTTTTTGCAATGTATCTTTTAAGGTATCCCATAACATTTTCCGGGGTATCCTGCAACAGTTCCTCCGTAATCTTCAAGATTCCACCCTTCTTGCTGACCTTATACGGCACGTTTTCAAACTGCGGTGTCGGTGCGTCTGGAAATGCTGCCTCTTCATCTACGTTATCCCACGGAGTTGTATCTGCTTCTTTTTCAACCACACGGGATCCGGTCTTTGTTTTTACTGGCTCTACGTTCACATACTGCTCAATGTCATCCTGTGTCCTTCGCAGCTCTTTAATTTCCGTCTGAATGTCCTGTGGCACTACAAGGCCGCCGTCCGCATCTGTACTCTCTACCATCGCATTGTAGATTTTTACATCTTCTGCATCAGCCTCTCTTTTCAAAATTCCTGCGGTCAAAAGATTTACAAACGCCTTTATCTTTCTTCTTTTATCTGGCTTCTGATTCAGCATTCTTGCAGTTCCGGTTCCTGCTGATCTGGCTGTGTCCTCTGCCATATCGTCGTCCAGATCCTTTATTGTATCGAATACCGCCTGCAGCTCATCCAACTCTTTTCTGCTCTTTTTTGCAGCTGCTACGTTTCCCACGCTTGCATACTGTCTTACTTCCTTTTTCTTTGCATTGATTCTGTCAAGCAACTCTTGCATTTCTCTATCCATCTTCGCCTCCTGTTATATTCCGTAGTTTTCAAGTCCTTCCAGAACTTCTTGTAATTCCTGCTGCTTTCTCGCTTCTCGCTCATCAAGTGCCGCTAAAACCGCATCTACTACTTCCTGTGTCGTATGTGTTGGGGTATTAAGCAAGCTCTTTGGCGTATGTCTGTAACTTTTCAGATATCCGCTTTTGGCTGCGATCGCTGCCTGTGCCGCATCTGACTTAAAGTTAAAGTATTTTTGCGCGCTTGCGGCTCCAAGCCAAGTCTCTGCGTTAATCAGCTTTGTGATTGCGTCGCGTGTGATTCCTGGCTTCACCTTTGACATGTAGACATCCGTTATGCAATCCTGGCAAGCATCCAGGCGTTTTATTGTATCCTTAAAATCGTTTGCGTTGCCAATGGCAATTGTAAGCGGCTTATGCATCATAAATTGCCCACCATTATGTATGATTACTTCATCACATCCAGCTACAATTACAGATGCAATTGATGCTGCAAGTCCATCAACGTGTCCCGTTGTCTTTCCCTTATGCCTGCGAATCATATTCGCGATTGCAAGCCCTGCGTAAGCGTCGCCACCTCCTGAGTTCATATAGACATTTACTGGTGCTGCCGCCGGAATCGCGTTAAAAAAATCTTGCACGTCTTGTGGGCACTTTGTTTCTATGTCCTCGCTTTCCCACGTTGCCCCTCCAATATCTCCATAAAAATATAGATCTACCGGGTCTTCTTCTGATTCTTCCTGCTTTGGTGGAAATGGTTCTTTGTCTGGATCCTCTTCTGGATCCTTGTTTGGATCTTCGTCCGGGTTTTCTTCCTCTTCTGGATCTTCTGTCTGCTCTGCGTCTGGATCCTCTTCTGGGTTTTCCTGTGCGCTGCGTATTTCCATATACCCTACGTTTTTTAATTCCCCTGTGATATAATCACGGGCTTTAAAATTCAAGCGTCTTTTTCTCATGCTGGGTTTCTTCCTCCTTTCCTGTTTTTTTGCCGCTGCCTGGTGGCTCTCGGCTCTGCTGTGTCTGCTGTGTGGTATCCTCTGCCGCGTTCTTTTCTGCAATTTGCATTAGCAACTTTAGCGGCACGTATGCACCATTTATTAACAGATCGTCTCCTCCGTCCGCGTCCGGCAGATCTACTTTACGCCTTGCCTCGTTTGGCTTCCGGATGCCCTTGTCTACTTCCATTGTCAGAATCTCCGTCTGCGTTTTGCTATCCGTTCTGAGTGTTGCCCGCTCGTTGAACTTGAAGTAAAAGCCGTTTCTTTCTTTTTCGGGTGACAGGCATTTATAGTTGATTTCTTCTTCATATCCCTTGATTATGTATAGCAGCGTATCAACCAAGAAACTTAACTGCTGCATTTCGCTGTTTGAATAACTTGATTTCTCATAATCATTTAATTGGTTTGGTTTGACCCCAAACGCTGCACCGATCTGCAGCGCATTATACTTTCTCAGCTCGAAAAACTGCGCATCTGTTAACTTGATGTCAAGCGGTACAAGCTTAAATCCAAGCGGCACCGGAATGATACGCCCTGTGTTTTTGGCTCCTGCTCCAAATTTCTCGAATGCTTCGCGCAGCTTATCCATACTTGTAGAATCCAGGTCGCCGGTATACTCCAAGACTGATTTTGCTGTAAGCCCTGTTTTATATAGGCTACTTTGATAATTTTGTGCCTCCAGATTTCCGTGCACCTGTTCGCTCAGGATCTGTTGCACTGGCAACCCGTAAAGACCATCAATGCAGTGTGATGTCTTGAAATGTAGTACTTCGCTATTTTCAAAAATGTAACTTTTTCCGCTGTAACGATCTGTATACCAGTACCATATCTGACCTTTTCCCTCGAATATTCCAGCATCATCTACGATGATTTGCACATTTTCGGACGGCATTAACCAAAGTGCAATCGGCTTATACTCGCCCCCGTACTTCATGCGATCAAATCGCATTTGCTTCCAGACGTAAGCATTGCCGTAGTGATTTCGGTTCATTTCTACGGCATTCCAGAATGCTGTCGGGGTTGTAAATTCATTTGGGCGCTTGCATATCAGCGTTGCCATTTCGTCCATTTCTGCCATGACGCTTCCTTTGCTTGTACGCTGATAATACTTTATAGGCATCTTTGCCAGTCCCTCTGACAGCATTTTTAGACATGTGAAATACGTTATTTCAGACATTACACCTTTCTTTTTGCCACTGATTCCAAGCCACTCGACAAGACTTTCATCATCCATTGATGCCGTTATACTTCCACTTTGCTTGTTGTGCGGTTTTAGCCCGATATCTCGTGCAATGCCTTTTATTATTTCTTTCGTTATTCCCACTTTTTCTTTTCTCACCTCCTTCCTCATACGTCTTTTTACTGGTATTGCTCTATCATTTGCAGATAAGCATTTACCATCTCTTGCGTGTCAACTATATATTCGTCTTTCATTGCCATTACCCAAGCGTCTATAATGGCATCCGCCGTGTCGATTCGATCCTCTGCCAGATCTTTGTCTATTTTGATTTCGCCATAGCTATTACTTATTGTTTTTGCGTTTTCGATCGAAAGCGTTAAAAGCTCGTTTTCTTCGTCATATTCAACATTTCCTGCCATGATTTCCAGTCTAAAGTCCACGGTTGGGTCGTTTAGTATCCTGGCCGTCTGCGTTATACTTAAACAATCGAAACCCAGGCGCTCCAGATCTCCCACGAATGCACTAGCGTTGTGTGGATCGTAGCAAATCATTTTTACCTTTAAGTCGTAGTCACTGATTAGCTGCTTTAAGTGGGCTATAATATACTTATAGTCCGTCTTGATTCCTCCAAGTGTTTCTGTTACGGTTAGCAATCCGTGCTTGATATAAATGTCGTATGGTACGCCATCGGTCTTTATATGCTCATCGACGCGCCTTGACGGCATGAACGAATGCGCATACACATAATACTTTTTGTTGTTATCTGCCATATATGGAAACACAAGCGCAATACTTGTAAGATCTCCACCTGCAGATAGATCAACGCCGCAGTAACACTTTTTACCTCGGAATGCTTCTAGTTTGCGATTGCTTCCACAAGCTTTCCAGACAGCGATATCTTTTAAATAACGATTGCTCGCCCATTGCACCCACTGATCCAACTGTTTTACAATAAAGTCTCGCAGATCTTCGCCGCCCATCTCCTGTGCTGTGATTGCTACCGGCTCCATGTTATCCAGTGCATCCGGATCGTATTGCAACGCTGGGTTTGCTTTTAGCCAGTTTTCTTTTTTAAAGAGGTCGTCCTCCTCATCCAACTCTGCTATAAAAACGAATTGCGATTCATTTGCAAGTGCGCCCGACAATATTTTCTTGCATGTCTCATATAGTCGATAGCACGGGCTTTTCTGATTGAAACCAGCGGTTGTAATCACAGAGATTAACGCTGATTTCATCTTTTTAATTCCGCCTTCTAGTAACTTGTACATTTGATTTGTCCTGTGGGCATGGTACTCATCTACGATTCCCAATAGCGGGCGGAATCCGTCAATGCTTTTTGTGTCACCGGAAAGCGCCTTGATTGTTGACTCTGTAATTAAGCAGTCAATCGTGCTGTTGTGTTCATGAATTGCAAAAAGCTCCTCCAGTTCTGGATCTGATCGAATAAATTTCACAACTTCTTTAAAAACAATGTCTGCCTGATCTTTTTTCGTTGCCGTGCAGTACAACTGCCCATAACGATAGGCAACAAAATTTCCATAATACGCGGCTAGAATACCATTCAGAAAACTTTTTCCATTCTGACGGGCAAGCTGTACATATGATGTTCGAAAGCGCCGGTATCCTTTCCCCTTGATTCTCCATCCATTCAGTGAGCCAAGTATAAAACATTGAAACGGATACAATACAACTGGCTGCGGTTCTTCGCCCTCTGCGATTGTTAGTGTCTCCGCGAAATTTATAATGTCCTCTGCCTGACCAATGTCAAAATAGTATTTAAAGTTGGGGTCTGTTCTGCTGCGCTCCAAGTCCTTCAGGTGGCGTTTGCAAGCCAGTTTTATGCTTTTACCAGCAACGATTTTGCCATTTAAGACATCTTCTGCATACTGTGTTGCGCGATCCGCCATATTATCCGCTTTCTGACTTTGCGTATTTTATAAACTTATTTTCCTTTGGTGGCTCTGTATCCCGCGCCACAACCAAACGGCACCGACTCGACACTGTAAGCCCAAAGTCTGCCGCACCCTGGCGGCACTCTTTAAATACTCGGCTACGCATAATTTGCAGCTGATTGTATTCTGGATTTACTATCATGGTTTCTGTTTCCACCATGAGCGGGTTCCCATCTTCACTTTTTTTCTGTAGATCAATGCGTTGTTTTATCATCAGCGGTGTTTTTCGCAGTATCTTGTTGATCGCTGCAAACTCATCCTCGACAATAATTAGCCGTCCCAGGGCTTCGCAATCAATATTTGCAATAATATCCAGTTCTTGCAGTTCGTCCGCGATTGCCCTAAAACGTTTCTTTTGTCTCGCAGTAAGAAAGGATGGTGGCTGGATGTTATCGCTTTTGGCTTTAACTTCTGTACTTTTTCGATTTTCAATTTCTGCCTTTGTCAGATGCTTTCTACCTTTGCCTTGCACTACACTTAATGGTTGCCGTGTTCCTGCCATGTCTCCTCCTCCTTTCTTATTTTGTGTCACAATGTGACACAATCTTCTTTCCTCTGTTTCTCCTTTTCAAGAATTTTCCGTGGGGAACTTTCTCTACAGATAAGGGGAAGCGGGACTTTTTCGGGGTCTCTCAAAACAATTTTGATACCCCCACCCTCTGCGGATGCTCTGCCAAGATCTGGCGCAGCAGAGCTTGCGTAGTCGCCTTTGTGGCTGCGTCCTGGTCGTACAGTGTATGGATAGCGTTGTGTGTACTGCTTGCCAACGGAATTAAGTTTGTGATATCAAGCCGTCGCGTCCAGTCTTCTCTCAATGGTGTTATATGGTGTACTGTATCGGCGCGTCTGATCTCATGCAGAATGTAATAGGCGTAAGGATCAACAAAGTCATATGCCACAAGGATTTGTCCGCGCAAGTTAAGCCACGGCTTCGACGTATAGAACGCCGCAGACTTGCTGTCTCTTTTATGTGCGTTATAGTCTTTATACCTCTGCCCTGCAGATGCTTCGCACTGCTCGCACATCTGCATTGTCTGCGGTATCAACTTACCGCACTTGCATATATGTAGCAGCATTATGCCTCCTGTTTGCTATATGTGCGGCTTTCTTTTTACCTTTTTACTGACTCTGGTAAATAGGTTGTTTAGCCTGTATGCGCCCACTACTGCTGTGAGCGCATCTTCTGTAAGCTTCAAATTTGGCAAAAATTAAGCGGCTTTTTCAGCCGCTTTCTTTCCGGCACATTACCATTGTAATTGCCGTTTTTTCACATTAACAGTTCACCTTTTTTTCATGTTTTTTTCATTTTATCCACATTTTCCTCGACTTATCCACATCTTTTTTTACTTTCTAATAGCTGCTACCCCAAATAGCTTTACTGACAAAATGCTTACCATTTCAGACACCCATCTACGAGGGGTACTATCTCCCATTGGTATTCGTTCTATAATTTGTTCGTAGGTGAGCTTTTCAAAAAAATATAGCTTAAAAACCTCATATTTTTGCGACTGTCCTTTTTGCATCTGCTCTTTTTCCAGTTCTTCCAGGCATCGGCGTATATTGGCCACTATGACGGCAGTTGGCATTTGTGATTTTTTCAACAGGCTTAAAAATGTGTTTTCTTTTGTGCTTTCTTCCGCATCTTCTACTATCTCATTTTGTAGGCTGCTTATCAGATCGCTATATTGTTTCAAATATCTAAAAGTGAGGTTATACGCTTTTTTACTTTCCCTTTCCTCTGCCTCTGCGCGCTCCGCTTTCACCGCACGCTGCACCGCATGATCTATCAGTGCTTCAATCTCCCTTTGTTCCAACTTGCCGCCCTCCGGTTTTTACTTTCTTATATTTTGAATATAAATTCCCAAGTCTTTACGCATTCTTTGTCTGGTTTGATACAGCATAGGCTGCGCTTTCGTATCATTGGCATATTATGCAGTTTGCGCCAATTATTTTTTTCTCGATTGCGTTTTGCTTTTATGCATTCCGCTCTCGCCTTTGCTTCCTCTTCCAGTTCTGCCTCTGTTGCTGCCATTTTTGCCAGTGCTTCTGCCTGTTCTTGTATTGTAGCCGTTTCGTTTGTCTTGTCTGGTTCCGGTGCCGGATCAAAACCAAGTATCTCTGGTTCCGGTGCCGGATCAAGGCCAAGCGCTAAATCTTCATTGATTTTTTTCATGTTGCACGCAAATTGATGCATTGCTTGACTTACTCTTTTAAAAAATTCTCCTATCATTTCTTTTCTTTCCTTTCTCGGATTCCTCGAAGTGTCTTCGCGATGCTGCATGTGATTACTAATAGCATCAAAATTGCGATAACCGCTAAAATAATTGCTCCCAGTAAAAAAAAGATCTTTAACAGCTGTGTTAAAAATGCTGCCGTCTCCATTAGTGCTAAATTCATGTTTATTTTTCTCCTGCTCTCTTTACTCTTAACCGTTGTCCGCACTTTCGACAGTAATTGTCCGAAAAGCGGATATTTGTGCCGCAGTCCGGGCAATGCGCCCGGCTGCCAATTTGTGCTGCATCTTTTATAATTGCTTTGTTTAAGGCATACTTGACGATTTTATATCGTCTCAAACGGTCTTTTGCAACTATCAAGTCTGTGTTTCCTATTCCAGCATCTATTATTCTATTTTGTAATCTTTCCAACGTCTCCACCCAGGCAAGTTCTTGAAGTAATCTCTTTTGCTGCATGTCTTATACCTCCCTTGCACAAGTGATTGCTCCGATACCCAAAATACAATAGCCATCTTGCAAACCCTCGTAATCTTCTAGCATGTACTTTATCGTACAGCGAATTACGTTTCCAGTTGCCCTTCCTTTTGCAAACTCGTGCATTTCCAGCACATCGCCCACTTTGTAGCCTCTGTCATTTTTTCTTAGCTCGAACGTCTTTTTTCGCGTTATTATATCGTCGTAATACGTCGTTGATAATTTTAGGTAGTGTGTTTTGGGTTTTAGTTCCATGTATGGCTCTGTGTGGCTTTCTGCGGCTTTCTGCGCGGTCTGCATATTTTCGTATACTTCGCCCGTTGAACCATCTACAACGCGGGGCTGTGCGGTTTCCTGTTGCTTTGGCTGCTCTTGTGTCTTTTCTGCCTCTGCCTTTTTTGCCTTATCCTCAAACGTATTGCATTTTACTGTCGTCTCCGATTTCTGATAGCAGCTATCCCAGTTTTTGCAGCGATAACATATACTTTCAACATTCATTTGTTGTGCGCCATAGGTTTCGGCTGACTGCGTCTGTTCCTGCGGCTTTACGACTTCGCGCGCCTGGGCGCTGGATATGGATCCAGTTTCTTTGTATACTCGCAGCACCTCTTGCTGTGCTGTGTTGTCCATCTTTGCGACCGTATAAGCTGCTGAAAAATTTATTTTTTCTTCTTTCAGTGCTTCATATAGTTCCGCATTCAGTCGCTTTGCGATTGTTTCCATCTGTCCGACTTTCGCCGCGCTGTAATTCAATATTGCCGCGATTGTATCACGTAATCGCCCGTCTTGCAGATCGTAGCCTTTAAGCATTTCTTTGTTTTTCTTCATTTCTTGCAAGGTTTCTTTTAACCGCTTTTCTTCTTCGATCTGCTCCCACACAGTCTTTACGCGCTGGCGGTTACACATGATAATTTCAAGCATTTCCGCGCGTTCATTCTCTGCCGTGCGGATCTGGCACGTTACCGTCGCAAACTCTGTATAACCGCTTTTTTGCAATAGGCACAAGGCGCGCCATCTGCGCTCCCCGCCTAACAACTTGTAGTTTCCCTTTTCCGTTGGCGCGTACATTACTGTAAGGTTTTCTAGCAATCCAACTGCCTTAATATCTGCTGCAAGCGCTTCTATATCCTGCATTGCATAGAAATTTTGTCCATTCGGGTAGATATCTGTTATACTGATATCCTTCGTCCTAAATCGTCCACATGGTTTTTCCTCTGCCTGTTGGCGCGTATTACGATTCAAGGCATTTAATACGCTATATCCCCCTGCCATTACTCCTCTGCTCCTTTCTTTGTTTTTCTGGCCTTGATCTCTGCCAGATCATCTAGCAGCTCCGCAGCAACCGCGCGATAGTTTTTCGTTGCTATTCCGTTTTTACTGAATACCGGAAGCGGCACGCCCTCAAGCGCTGCTTTTTGTACTACAACGCTTCGTGTAATAGCTGCCTCGAACACATCATAACCACTAAAAGCGTGTAGCCACTCTTCAAACTCCTTATTTGCTTTATTTCCCTGTTTCATCGTAAACAAGGCTTTCATTTGTAAATCTGGTTTGATGCTCTTTAGATCTTCTGTCTGCTCCCATAATTGCTGCAAGCCATCAATCTCATAACCGCCAAACGGGACTGGCGCAACAATTAGATCTGCTGCGATTACCGCATTTAAAACCGTCATGTCTAATCCAAGCGCACAATCAAAAATAACAATATCATAGGCATTAGAGCGCCATTTTCTTTCCGGTGCTTCCAAGCGCTCTAATGCGCGATCCAGTATGTGCAGCTGTTCCGCCTCTCCATACTGTAGTACCTGCGCGTTTGCCTGCATCAAGTACATATTAGCCGGTATGATATCCAAATTTCCTTTTGTCTCTGGATCCAATACCGTTACCTTTAGCACGCATTCTTCCGGCAGCTCATCGCCCTGCATGATTGAGTGTGTTCCTCTTCCATCTGAACTATATTGTCCAAGTGCCTTGCTTGCATTACCCTGCATATCGCAATCAATCAATAATACATTTTTGCCCTCTGCCGCCAGAATCGTTGCCAGGCTAACCGCCGTTGTTGTCTTTCCAATACCGCCTTTAAGATTTAATACTGCCACTCTTTCCATTGTCTCTGAATCCTTTCTTGTCTTTTACTATTTTTCAAAATGTCAATCCTGTGTTGTTGGCATTTTTAAGTATTCTTCTAAAATTCCTATTGCTGCCTGTGCACCGTATGCAACATGTGCACTATATCCTGCTTTGCTCATATCCTGTAAAAACTCTGCCTGGGCATCCGTTAAACGGTTTTTTCCGTATTTCATTTCGATATACAAGCCAAAATATCCGCCATGTGCTACCGGCAAAAATAGATCGCTTACACCTGCTTTCACGCCCTGGGCTTTGAACCTCGCGGCCTCAGCTTTGTTTCGCTTTCCGCCATTCGGGATATGGTGCAGCCATTTTAATTCTGGAAATCGGTTTTCATTCCACTGCGCCCAAGAAATAACTGTTTCCTGCTCTGTGTCCTCTCCTATGCGTCTATTACTGTTCAATTTTCTTCGTCCTTTTTTATCATATCTTTTGTTACCTTTACCCCTCTATCGACTTCCAGACAGAAATGCGGGTAGGCTCCATCCGTAATCAGCGTAAAACCTTTTACCGGGTATCCAGTAATACTGTTACCTCTGCGCTGCAGGATCGTGATATGTAACTGCGCGTCCTTGTCAAAGTTCTGTAAATACGCTGCCAGTGTTGCCGCTGTAAACGGTTTGTCCTCTGGTCTTTTCTGCTTTCTCTTTTTCATCTCGCTGCTCCTTTCGCATTCTTACTCGGACGTAATAACGCCCATTAAAATTGTTATAGTACACGTCGGATCCAGTGTATACATAACCTTCATAGCGACGTTTTCCGCGTCTGGTCTTCACTGTTTCTACATACTCGCGTATATAGTCGCGATTCGTTACCATTTTGTTTATTTCTTTTGCGCGCGTCTGATGATGCTTTTTCTCTGGCGGCTGCGTTAGATTTGTGCTGCTGTTCCAACGTTTTTTATACTTGCGTCTTTTTGTGTCTGCGGCTGGCTTTGCCATGTACCGGATCGCGCCCGTTATTCCGTTTTCATCTTTCTCAATCCGGCGGTACTCATTCCTACCACCGTGCTTCCAGGTTGCCATTACTGTATCTACATCCAGTAGCGCATCCATCAGCAAGTGGTGGTGGATCCTTACTATTTTTTCATCCTCGCTTACTTCCTCGGTTACGTAAACATACTTTGCGTTTGGTAATCCTCGGCGGTTTCTTTTCGCATTGATGTTACGCAAAAACTTCTGCATATTGGCTATAGCTACGTCTATGCTTGCTGGATCGTCCGCGTATGTCAGCGTGATCCACAGGTCGCCCTCATGGAAGTTATGCTCGCACAAGAGCCAGAAACGCTTTCTTGCCATCTTGCCATTTAACTCCCTTTGGGCTTTCTGCTGCTTTGCCTTGTTGATCGGCTGCACTCCCTCTTCCCTTGCCTGTGTTCTGGTAAACTCTGGATAATACTCAATCTCCAGCTGATCACCTGCGAACTGTTCCTTTGTAGCATAGATGCCATTTGCCTTTCCAGTCCTCAGCATCTGCTCTACAAAGTATTCATCCAGATCCTCTGCGTTCTGGCTAAACTGCTCCTGGTAATCGTAGTCTATATAGCGCTGTCTCTTTCTGCTCCTGCTGCCTGCTGTCTCTCTTTCTTTTGCCGCCATGCCTCTTGTCTCCCTCTCTATCTGCTATCGGTAGTAGTTGGCGGTAAATGGTAGGTATGTGCAGACTTGTTAATATACATTACAAGCCCGATAAAAGGGGCGCCCCTCTTTTTTTTCGTGCCGGTATTGCTTTTTCTTACACAATGCATTATACTGTTTTTGTTAAAAATTCCTTTTGTCCGCAGCGTTGCCGCCAAACAACATAGCTGCGGACACATTTTTATTATTTATTATTTATGTTCAAATAGTTCCATTACGATCTGTGTAAACGATCTTGCTTCTCTGCCGAATTTTTCACGGTATAGTTTTTTCGCCGTTTCAATGCTTTCTCTCATTTCTGGCATTTCCTCTTTTGTTGGAAACTCTATTATTTCTCGCTTACCTGCTTCTATAGTTCCTTGCAGCATACTAAATACAAGCTCTGCGTCTTCGTTGGTATCATATGCCGCCACCAGTATTTCCTGTCTTCCAGGAAATTTGGCAATATAGATGCATTCGGCTCTTAACTTGAGCATCTTCTTTGACAAATCGTACAAAGTCTTTTTGTTCTGTGCCATTAAAAACATTTGTTCTTATCTCCTTAGTTTTCTAACATCTTTTTCAACTGTTTAAGAAGTTCTTCCAAGTTCTCAGGCAGCTTTCCAAGTGCTTTTCCTGCATCTTCCATATACTTGTGAAATCCTGCGATCTCCTCGCGCGTTGGAATCTCTAGCACCTTTTCACCTGTCTGAATCGCTCCATTGATAATTCTAACTACGAGCTTGCAGTCATCCGCCGTGTCGTACTCGCCCACCTGGAAGTCTCCGCTTGCATTTTTTAAGATCAAATAATTTCCAGATGAACCAATCATACTTCCTGTCATTTCCTGCACCCATAACTTGTCCTGCGATACTATAAACATTTTATTGTCCTCCTGTTTATCTGCTGCCCTCGCACTGATTGCCTACGCAGCTGATTTCTTTAATACAGTCTTTTGGGATTCTCATTCTGTTGGTATATGCTTCCCATCCTTGCTGCAATTCTTCTTTTGCCGTTTTTACATCATGTGTTCTTACCAGCAATCCATTCTTTCGGTAGCTGCTTGTCCCATATTCGATCCGGTAAACAGGTTGGCTCCGCTCTGGCACCCACAACGCACGGTTTCTAAACGCCTCTAAAATTGTCATGTTTCTCCCTTCTATCTATTGACTTTTTATTTGCAAGCGTGTATGCTTGTAATGTCTCGGAATGTCTTTCTATTGACATCGCCGCCGGTTCCTGTGAATAAGCCGGCGGTATTTTTTATGCTGTTTTTTCTTCTGCCTTTGCTTCAATATCTGTTCCTGGCTTCTTTGTAATGGACTTAACCGTTACGATCGCGCCGCCACGGTTAGTAATAATGGTTGCCAGGGCATCGAAGAAACGCTTTACATTCAATTCGTTTTTCTGTTCTTCCATTACTTTCCCTCCGACTTTTCATACAGTGGAATTCCATCAATGATAATTCTTTCTACTTGATAGTTTCCATTGCGCAGCTGCTCTTTCACTTCTACTTTGTGTCCCATTTCCCTTATAATTTGAATATCATTTTTCAGTCGCCATCTTGCCGTATATTTCCGGTAAATCTGCATGTTATTTGGCTCAGCATTTACGCTTACGGCATCCGCAATGATGTAGTACTTCATTTTGTCCATGTACTGGCATTTCGCAAATATGTCTGCTATCGCGTTTTCTTTTGATTTTAGATCAAGGTTGATGCTATCTGTTTCTTCTAGCAGAATCTCTTCCCAAAATGGCATAACGTAATCTTGATTGATATTAACAGCATGCTTCATTGCCTCTGTTAGTACCACGTAGTCGTATTGTGTTATGTACTCCAACGCATACAGCGCCCTCAGCTTATAGCGCATATATACTGAAAACTCATCCATGCTTTTCTCGTGCCGCTGCATTGCTTTACACTCTGAATTTATTTTTGTTTCATAAGTTTCTATACTTTCCTTTTTGCAGCCAATAACGCTTCCGTCTCGAAATCTCACATAGCCAATATTTTCACCTGTATACTCAATATTGATAATTTGCGGTGTATACTCGTCCAGCTCCATTCTGAAAACTTCGCTGTATGTTTCCGCATTGGTTATAATAATTTCATCCCCCAGTATCTTTGAATACTTTTCAAAGTATCCTTTACCCTGCTGCCTTACTCGCACCTCTATAATCTCGCGCTCTATAATTCCTCCTGACAGCATATATGCATCCGCGATAAAATTTCGTCGTTCCACATTGTTTTTAAATACTGTTACAACGAACTTTCCTTCTATTGTCCGATCCTTCCACCACTCTTTCCCCTGATCTGGTGCAGACGCTTCCTCTTTTGGTTCTTCCGCTGCCATTTCTGGCCCGTCCTGGATCTTGACTGCCTTTTCTAATTTCTCGGAAATCTGCGCGCGGTTGATTTGTGCCGCTGTGTTCGTGGTCTCTGCCTCGACTCCTGGCAACGCATCTGCATAAACCTTTTTAAACTGTGTATGCCATGCTTCTTCTGCCTTTTTGTACGCTTTCTCATCTTCCGAGAAAAGATCTACTCTATCTGCTTTGATATGCTCGCGATATGTAGCTACAACGCTCTGGTACTGCTTTTGCAGCTGATCCAGCTTTTCAAGCTCAGCTTTTAAGTTTTCTTTTAACATCTCTATGCCTTTCCTTTCTTTCTCCTGCTGCTAATGTATGTGCAACAATCATTAAGCTGTTTTACCTTCTGCCTTTGTTGTTTCCTGCTGCTTACTCTCCTTCTTAGCCGTTCTAAGTCCTGCCAAGAAACATTCCAGGCCAAAGATCTCATAATCTGATAACTTTGATACAAGCTTAATTGCTCGTCTGTCTTTTTCTGTAATATTCATTCCTGTCATGTTATCTTTCTCCTTTCGGTTTAATAATCATCTTCTATTTGTTCGTCTGCCTCGGTGTAATACTCGCCATCATATCCGCGCGCCATTAGCTGCAAATAACATTCCCAGCACACACATCTAAATGGGATCCCGTGACAATCTTTTGTAAAAGTCATGTCGTGCAGCTCGGTTTCTTTCCCGCACACCGGGCAAATTCTTTTATCTGTCTCCATGCTCTACAGTTCCTCTGCGAATTTCTTCATTTCCTCTACGTTTTCCTTGAAAAGCTCTGAAAGTCTCTTAATGCTCTCGCTTGTAAGCTTCTTGCCCTTGTACTCCACGAATACCTTAATATCTCCCGTGTTGCCGCCTACATTCTCGGTTAATGCATAACACATATCTTTTGTTCTTGCCATGTCAGTTTCCTCCTTTGGTTGTCTATTCTCGCGCTCGTTCTCTCTGTCATTTCAATATTGATGCAATTATAGAAATCATTGAAATGATAACTGCGACAGCAGATATTGCAGCAGGTAAGTATGGTTTCTTGTTTTGTGTATGGTTTCTGTCTTTTTGCTGCAATACTGCTTCGTAGGCACTTTTTGCAAGGACTTCAATTTCTGTATCGTTCAGTTCCAACGCTTCCAGCACAATTGTTATTCTTTCCGTCGCCGCTTTTATCTTCTCCATCCGTAACGGTTCCATGTTTTCCTCCTTTCTTGTCCTTTATGCGTTCATTATAAGCCGCTATCAGTACTTTGTCAATCTCTTTTTGTCCTGTTTGCGTTAAAAATTGCTTTACTTTTTCTATTGCTTGTGCTATGCTCATTACGAAAGGAGGTTGTTGAAAATGGAAAGTATCAATCAACGCTTTGCAGAATTGCGCAAGGCGTGTAAAAAAAATCAAGTCAGCTTTGCAAAGGTTTTGGGGCTTTCTCGATCTGGCATCACTGATATAGAAAGCGGCCGCAGGAACGTAACCGAAAAACACTTGATTATGCTATCTAACTGGGATGAATACAATGTCAATATTGATTGGCTGCGCACTGGCAAGGGCGAAATGTTTTTGCCTACAGAAACAGACGCGCTGGAACTGATCCGGAAAGAATACAGCTTGACAGATGCGCAGCTCGGCTTTGTGTCAACTTTCGTCCGGCTCCCGGAAAGTGAAAAGAACACAATTCTAAAATTCCTGCAAGCTGTCGCCGCAAGTAATGAGACATTCGAGGAAAAGGTTCGCAGAGAATCAGATTTATGTCCAGATACCCTGGAAGATTTTGAAGAGGTTTACCCCTCTGTAGAACAGGATCCGGGCGAAAACAAAAAAACTGGATGATCCCCCGGAGGGGACACCCAACAAAAATCCGCTTTATCGTTTTAAAAGTATAATTTGTATCGTGCTTTTGAAATTAAGATTGTAATACATTGTTCTTGCGCTACGAAAATATATTGCATATATTGTTGTACCCTTGTAATATGTATATTTCTTTTTTATTTTCATTTTTTCCACGACCTTTCTTTTGCAGAAAAGTTGGGTGCTATGACATTATATTTTTACATTGCGTGTAAATCTACTGGTATTTTCTGGTAGTTTTCACGCAGCGATGCGGAATTATACCACAATAGAAAGAAAAGGAGACTTATCCCATGAAAAAGAATTTTGCTGCCATGATAGCTGCTTCTGCTGTCCTGGCATCTACTAGCCTTGCTTTTGCTGATGAAAAAGATGATCGTATCGCAGAACTCGAAAGCCAGGTTGACGAATTACAGACTACAATTGATGATATGCAGTCTATGATTGATGATTTGAAAGCGCAGCTTGAAAAATACACCTCTGCTTCTGATAAGGACGTTTATGAAATCGGTGATACCTGGACTGTACCTGGTCAGTGGTCTTTGACTATTGATTCTGTAGAAGAAGTCGAAGAACGCAACGAATATGCAGACACTGATCCGGCTGCTGTGTATTTGATCACATACACATACGAAAACTTAGGATATGAGGATGCAAGCGGCTCGTTGAATGGACTTTACATAGATCTTTCTACCGCCGGTATCGTTGATTCAGATAAGAAGATGGGATGCGCTTACCCAGGTGATCTTACTATGTATCCGCAAGAAACCCCTGTTGATGCTAAGTGCGAAGCACAAGCTTGTATCGGTGTTGACAATGTCGGAAACTTTAAGATCAATGTTTCTATGTATGATGGTGATGAAAAGGAACAAACGGCAACGTTTCTTGTTGTTGTGGATTCAGAAGAAGAAAGTTCTGAATCCGCAGAGTAATTTTTATTTTTAGCAAAAAAGAAAAAGCCAACTCTTTCGAGTCGGCTCATTCTTTCCGTCTATGCAACGGCAGTATATCTTAATTGGCGTTTTGATTATACCACGAAAAGCCGCGTTTGCATAGGCTTTTCTTTTTATACCCATTTTTATTTTTTAAAAAAAGGAAGGTATCTGTTATGGAAAATCAAAACAAAAAATCTTTGCTGCGTGTTGCTGTATACATTCGCGTTTCTACCGATCAACAGGCCAAGAAAGGCGACAGTGTGGACGAACAAAAAGCGACTTGTATTGAATATGTTAACGAACACGAAAACATGATTCTTTTTGGAACTTATATTGATGATGGTGTCAGCGGCCAAAAACTGGATCGCGGCGAATTTACGCGCCTGATGAATGATGTTCGCGCCGGAAATATCGATCTAATTGTCTTTACCAAGTTAGACCGTTGGTTTCGATCACTACGACACTATCTTAATACACAGGAGATCTTGCAGAAATACAATGTTGACTGGCTCGCAATATCACAACCTTACTACGATACCACCACACCGCAAGGCCGCGCATTCGTTGCGCAGAGCATGGTCTTTGCGGAACTGGAAGCGCAGAACACAAGCCAGCGCATCATGTCTGTATTCGACTTCAAGTACAAACAGGGTGAGGTATTAAGCGGTAAAGTGCCGCTGGGGTACTCTATTGTAGGCAAACATTTGTCGCCAAATGATGACGCTTCCAAAGTCCTAGCGATCTTTCAGCGCTTCTCTCAGTTCGGTTCACTCAATGATACTGTTCGTTTTATTGAGTCTGAATACAACCTCGTCATGTCGATTGCGAATCTTAAAAAAGCAATACTAACTAATACAAAATACATTGGCATTTTTCGAGATAATATCAACTATTGCCCTGCCATTGTCTCACGTGAGCTATTTGAAGATGTGCAGCGCAAACTAACTTTTAATGTTAAGATATCACAAAAACATACTTACATTTTTAGCGGCCTAATACGCTGCGCTTGCTGTGGCAGCGCTGCATCTGGCTGTCAACAGCGAACATCCCATGCTGGTACTGTGTACAAGTACTCGGCGTATAGATGCCGTCAGGCCTTCGCTGTGAAGCGCTGTAGTAACAAAAAAATTTTTTTTGAAAATTGGTTGGAAGCCTACGTTTTGCAGCACATCAAGCCAGAATTGCAAAAAACTATTGTTTCTTACGATGTCGCTGCAGCTCCTGCTGTTGATCAAAAGCAAAAGCGCGCGCTGATCGCGCACAAAATTGAAAAATTAAAAGAATTGTATGTTAACGATTTGATTAGTTTGGAAGAGTACAAAGTAGACAAAGCGGCGTACAACGCCAAGCTTGACGAACTGACAGTTGAAACGACACCAGAAAAAGACTTAACGACTTTACGGCGGTTTTTGGCACTTGATCTTGATGCTGTGTATACCAGTATGACACCGGAAGAAAAGCGCTACTTGTGGCGCAGCATTATTAAGGAAATACGCATTGATGAGCAGAGGAATGTGACCATTATTTTTTTATAATTTTTATAGTACTAACCTATATTAACCAGTAGGTTCGTCGGCCAAGATGATAGCCGGTTTAGAAACAAGGGCGCGGGCAATCGCTACACGCTGCTGCTGACCACCGGACAGATTTTTAGGCATACTGTTCTTCTTTCCATCGAGACCCAGCATTTTCACGACTTCATTCATGAAATGCTTATCAACGGTATCACCATCCAGCTCCACCGGCAAAACAATATTTTCATAGACGTTCAGCACAGGAACAAGATTGTAATTCTGAAAGATAAAACCGATGTTGCGTCTGCGGAAGATGGTAAGCTGTTCATCCTTGAATTTCGACAATTCTTTTCCTTTTACTTTGATACTGCCGGAAGTTGGAGTATCCAATCCCCCCATCATATTCAGAAGTGTGGATTTTCCACTGCCAGAAGTGCCAACAATAGCCACGAACTCCCCATCCTCAATGGAAAGGGTCACGCCATCCAGTGCTTTCGTAATATTGGGCTTTGAACCATAATATTTTTTTAGTTCAGTCGTTTGCAAAATGCTCATAAAGAACACCATCCTTTCTTTCGTTAAGCCCATTGTAACGACCAAACCTCACAGGAATGTCACGAGCTATAAATTATTTTTGGACAATTCGGTTCTAAATGTCATAAGCCTGTGACATTTATTCTTCGGCGTACTTACTCTGCTCTCGAAGCAGGAAAACAGAAAAGGTTGACCCCTTCCCAACCTCGGATGTTACCCGAATATAACCGCCTTGCAAGGTTACGATCTCACGAGCCAGATACAGACCAATACCAATTCCATCTACATCATGTACGATGTCCTCCCGATAGAACCGCTTGAAAATTGCCCCCTGATGCTGTTCTGAGATGCCAATGCCTGTATCAGCAATGTCAATTTTCACATACATTTCCCAACTTTCAACCGAAACCCGGATTTGACCGCCCTCCGGCGTATATTTCACCGCATTATCCAAAATGTTGAACAGCGCTTCACCTGTCCATTTTCTGTCATGAGAAACGATCAAGCTCTCCGGGCAGTCCACTTGAACATTGATCTGTTTTTTCTCGGCGTTCAGAAGGATACCTCCCAATGCGGCGGCAAGCGTGTCATAAAGCGGCTGGCTTTTCTTTTCCA
>ENA-UOOA01002538-UOOA01002538.1-human-gut-metagenome-genome-assembly--contig:-P61old-NODE-2538-length-25574-cov-7.716682_pt1 | contig 25574 bp, 19 predicted proteins | sample MGYA00242467_ERZ724014 | MGnify/ENA metagenome assembly ERZ724014 | reverse complement strand
AAAACAAGACCGCGCCCTGGACGGGCGCAGCCTTGCTTTTTGGTGCCGGTGGCGGGGGTCGAACCCGCACGCTGTTGCCAGCAACGGATTTTGAGTCCGTCTCGTCTGCCAATTCCAACACACCGGCGAATATACGGCGCCGTCTCCTGCGCCATTTTTTGGGGGCTGCGGCCGCCGCAGCCTACCCCGTATTATACTGTATACCACACGAAAAAGCAAGCCTTTTTTAGCTGCCGCGGCGTTTTTTTCGGCGCACGGCAGCCGCCCGCAGCAGACGGCAGAGCAGCCACGCCGCCAGCCAGCCGCACACACAGCCACTGCAATCCAGCAGTACATCCCGCACCGCCGGACCGCGGCCGGGCGAAAGAAATTGCAGCAGCTCATCGCAAACGGCCGTCAGCGGCCCCGCCGCCCAGAACAGCCACGCCGTGCCCCGGCCGGGACGGCGGTGCAGGCGGAAGGCGGTCCACTCCGCCCCCAGCACCATATATTCCGTAAAATGCGCCACCTTGCGGATATAGGTGTACAGAAAGCTGCCGACAAATTCCTCGCCGAACAGGCGCACCAGCAGCTCCCGCACGGCGCCGCTTTCATTCGAGGAGCTTTCGCCGCTCATCAGGGATTGCCCCCAGATAGCGGCTGTTGTCAGCACCAGCAGCACCGGCCACACCCAGCTGCCAATGCGGTGCCATTTTGTCTGTTCCACGGCTCTCCCCCTCCCCTGCTCCGGGCACATTCTTGCCCATTAGTATAGCGCCTTTTCGCACAGCTGTCAACCTTCCGACCGCACGGCGCCGCGTGCCGCCGGGACGAAAAATTTCGTTCCCCTGCAGCGGTTGACAGCGAAAAAACGCCTATGCTACAATGAGAAAAAATCGAGGGAGAGTGTACCTATGAATGTTTCCATCACCGATTACGGTGCCTACATCAGCGGCGATCTGCAGACCGCTGCCATCCAGCGGGCGCTGGACGCCGTTTTTCTGGCCGGCGGCGGCACGGTGCGGATACCGCGGGGCATCTGGCGCACCGGTGGGCTGCGCCTGCGCTCCAATACCACCCTCTACCTGGAGACCGGTGCCATCCTGGAGGGCAGCCGCGACCCGGAGCAGTATCTGGCCTTTCTGGAAGATACCCTCGAGCCGGTTGACGCCGCCGCCACAGCGGATCAGCCGCGCTCCGTAGACCCCTGCAGCCGCTGGAACAACGCACTGATCCGCGCGCTGGATGCGGAGAATATCGCCATCATCGGCGAACCCGGCTCCTATATCAACGGCATGAACTGCTTTGACCCCACCGGCGAGGAGGAATACCGCGGCCCGCACGCCATCAATATGCAGCGCTGCAAAAACATCCGTCTGGAGGGCTACACCGTCTACAACAGCAGCAACTGGGCACACGCCATTTTTATTGCCGAGGATATCGCCATTCGCCATGTGACGGTCTACGGCGGGCACGACGGCTTCGATGTGCGTACCTGTGACCGGGTACTGGTGGAGGATTGCGCCTTCTACACCGGCGATGACGGCGTGGCCGGCTTTGACAACTACGATGTGACCGTGCGCCGCTGCCTATTCAATACCGCCTGCAGCGCCCTGCGCTTTGGCGGCACCAAGGTGCTGGTGGAGGATTGCCGCGGCTGGGCGCCGGCGGCCTTCGGCTTCCGCGGCGACCTGAGCCGGGAGCAAAAGGCAGCGGGCGTGCAGGCCAACGAGGGCTGCCGGCACAATACGCTCAATGTCTTCCTGTATTACTGCGATTTCCGAGCAGAGATCCGGCACACCCCCGGGGATATCGTCATCCGCAACTGCACCTTTGAAAACGCCGACAACCTGTTTGACCTGTGCTTTAATGGCAAGGACTGCTGGTGCCTCAACCGCTCCCTTGCCGACATCACCTTTGAGAATTGCCGGGTAACCGGCCTGTGCCACCCCATGACCGTCTGGGGAGACAAAAAGGAGCGCATCACCCTGCGGGTGAAGGACAGCCTGCTGGCCGCGCGGGAGGACAGCGCCGACATGGCCCTGGCGCAGCTGAAAAACTTTGACCGGATCGAGTTTGAACACGTCACCATCGAGGGCTTCCGCGATCCGCACTTTGTGCGCCTGAGCGAGGGGGAAATCTGCGTGGAGGGCGGCAGCTCTATCCGGGTGCAGGCCGGCGATCCGCAATAATTCCCTCCAATGCTTTCTCCCCGGTGTCCACCGGGAGGCCCTGCAAAGCAAAAGCACGCCCCGTTGATCGGCTTTCTGCCGGTGCCGACGGGGCGTGCTTGATTGGAAATGCCTCACGGTCTTATTGCTTCCCCTGCTCATCAACCACAGCAGCTGTGACCGCGGCGGGACGCTTTCCTGCGCCCTCCGCCCGGAAGCGGGACAAAAGCTGCCGAGTGCGCCAAGGCGGCCTCCCTGAACAGCGCCTGCCACACCCTCGTACTGGCTGCGCAAATACCACAACAGGGCCGAATAAGCTTCCGCAAGATAACCCGGCGGGCGTACCTCCACCGTGCAGGGGTGCGCCCGATTTTTTATAGCAAAACAGCCTGCGGACTGACATAATGGCCGCCCCGCATCGGCTCTCGGTGCGCGGCGGCCATTTTTGCTGCCGCCGGTCAGGCGGCCGGCGCCGTCTGTGCCGCCTGCTCCGCCTCCTCCAGCATGGTCTCGGCAAATATGCCGTACCCGGCGGTCGGGTCGTCCACCAGCACATGGGTCACCGCCCCCACCAGCTTGCCATTCTGGATGATCGGGCTGCCGGACATCCCCTGCACAATGCCGCCGGTCAGCGCCAGCAGGCGGCTGTCGGTCACCCGCAGCACCAGGTGCCGGGTAGCCGCCGAGGCATGGTAGCGCACCTGCACGATCTCGGCATCGTACAGCTCCGGCGTGGTGCCGCTGACCGTCGTCAGGATCTGCACCGCCCCGGTCTGCACCTCCTGCTTCATTGCCACCGGCATGCTCACACCGCCCGCCGGCAGGTGGGTCAGACAGCCGTACAGGCCGTCCGCTGCATTCACCTGCAGGCGTCCCAGCGTCCCCGGCTCAAAGCTGCCGCACAGCTCGCCCGGCGTGCCCTCTTCCCCTTTTTCCACACCGAATATGCGCGCCGGCACCACCTCGCCGCTGCCCACGCTCAGCGTCTCGCCGGTATCGGCATCGCTGACGGCATGCCCCAGCCCGCCAAACGCCCGGCTCTCCGGCTCATAGAAGGTCAGCATGCCAATGCCGGCGGTGCTGTCCCGCACCCATAGGCCGGCCTTGTAGCCCTCCCCCTCGGCCGCCCGCGCCGGGGTGAAGACGGCGGAAAAGGTGATCCCCTCCCGCCGGATGAGCATGGTCACACTGTGCCCGCCGGCCGCGTTGATGGCGGCCGCCACCTGCTCATTCGTCGTCACTGCGCGGCCGTCGATGGAGACGATGGTATCCCCCACGCGGATGCCAGCCGCCGCAGCCGGGTTCACCTTGCCGGCCGCCGTACGCACATCATCCATACCGACAATCAGCACCCCATCGGTATACAGCTTAATGCCAAAGGGGGTGCCGCAGACGGTCACCACCGGGGCATCCACCACCGTGACCGTCGCCTGCTTGATCGGCACGGCTCCCAGCAGGCGCAGGCTGGTCACATAGCTTTCCTCGCCGCCCTGGCGCCCCACCAGCGCCACCGTGTGGCCGCCGGCCACCGGCCGGCTTTCCACCAGCCGGCTGATCACCAGTGCACTGCCGCGGGTGATGGTATAGCGATCCGGCAGCGTCTGCTGCAGGTAGCCGACCGCGCCGAACAGGCACAGACACGCCGCCGCCAGCAGCCACCACAGCATTTTCCCCATTACACAGCCGGCTGCACGGCCGCGCCCCTGTTTTGTCATATCGCCTGCGCCCTCTCCCTGTTTTTTCATTATCCGGGCTTAGTTTGTCGCATATGGCCGGCAAAAACGCTGGAAAAATCCGCCGTGCAAAAATGCCGGCGCAAACAAAAAAGCCCTGACCGCTGTACGAACGCGCCGTACAGCGGTCAGGGCTTTTTCCGTTTTCATTTTATTTGGTATCTTCCCACTCCATCGTCAGCGGGCGCGGTGTCACCCGCAGGCGGGAGCTAAGCTCGCGGCACAGCCGGTGCAGCCGTACCGTCAGCCGCCGGACGCTGACAAGGGCGGCCACCAGCGCCGCCAGCACAGCCAGCAGCACGATCAGAAGCTGCCATACGCTGCGGCTGCTGTTATTGCAGGTGGTATTCTTCATTGTTTCTCCCGTCCTTTCCGTTTTGGCCGGCACGCGCCGACCCTATAGGCTCATTATAGAGGAAAAGGGCGGTATTTGTCAATGAAAAACCGCATTTGTTTTCAACCTGTTAATAGCCTGTTCACAAGCGCCTGATAGAATAGAGCCATTCAGTTTATGCAAAGGAAAGGAAGATTCCCTGTGCTGCAGCTTTGCAACATTGTCAAAACCTACGGCAGCGGCGACATGGCGGTGCCGGCGCTGCGCGGTGTCAGCATCGCCTTCCGCCACAATGAGTTTGTCTCTATCCTCGGCCAATCCGGCTGCGGCAAAACCACCCTGCTGAACATTGTGGGCGGGCTGGACCGCTATACCAGCGGTGACCTGATTATCAATGGCCGCTCCACCCGCGATTTCGGCAGCCGGGATTGGGATACCTACCGCAACCACACCATCGGCTTTGTTTTCCAGAGCTACAATCTCATTCCCCACCAGACGGTGCTGCAGAATGTGGAGCTGGCGCTGACCCTTTCCGGCGTATCCAAGGCGGAACGCCGCCGGCGCGCCAAAGCGGCGCTGGAGCAGGTGGGGCTCGGCTCCCAGCTGCGCAAAAAACCGGGGCAGATGTCCGGCGGCCAGATGCAGCGGGTGGCCATTGCCCGCGCGCTGGTCAATAACCCGGATATCATCCTGGCGGACGAGCCGACCGGTGCGCTGGATACCGAGACCAGCGTGCAGGTGATGGAGCTGCTCAAGCAGGTGGCAAAGGATCGCCTGGTCATTATGGTCACGCACAACCCGGCGCTGGCAGAGCAGTATTCCACCCGCATTGTGCGTATGCTGGACGGGCAGGTAACCGGCGACAGCGCCCCGCTGACCGAGCAGGAGCTGGCCGCCGAACAGGCCCTGGAACAGGAAAAGGCGGCCAAGCGCGGCAAAAAGAAGGAGAAGAAGCCCTCTATGTCCTTCTTCACCTCATTCGGCCTGTCACTGAAAAACCTGTTTACCAAAAAGGGCCGCACAATCCTGACCAGCTTCGCCGGCAGCATCGGCATCATCGGCATTGCCCTGATCCTGTCGGTTTCCCGTGGGATGAACGCCTACATCAGCGCCCTGCAGGAGGACACACTGGCCTCCTACCCGCTCACGCTGGAGGCCACCCATGTGGATGCCACCTCGCTGCTGAACATTTTTGTCAACAGCGCCAAGGCCGACAGCACCCATGAAAACGATGCCGTTTACCAGAAGGCCGTCATCTACGATCTGATCAACTCCCTTAACCAGCTGGAGGAAGACAAAAATGACCTGGCCTCCTTCAAAAGCTATCTGGAGCAGCACCTGGCGGATGAAAACGACACCACCGGCCTGCGTGCGGCGGTCAGCGGCGTGCAGTACAGCTATGAGCTGCAGCTGCAGGTATACACCAAGTCCCCGGACGGCAGCGTTGTGCGCTCGGACACCACCGAGCTGATGCAGGAGCTGATTGCCCAATACATGGGCACCGACATGGCCAACCGCACCGCCGCCAGCCAAAGCGGTTCCCTGAGCAGCCTGTTCGGCGGCATGGGGCAGTCGACCGGCATGTGGCAGGAGATGCTGCCCGGCGAGGACGGTTCCGCAGTCAGCCCCCTGCTGAAAAAGCAGTATGATGTCATTTACGGCAGCTGGCCGCAGGCATATGACGAGGTCGTGCTGGTGGTGGATGAAAACAACGAGCTGGACGACATGACGCTGTACGCGCTGGGTCTGAAAAGCCGCGAGGATATCGACGCCATCATGAAGGCGGCCGTGGATAAGACCCCGCTGGAGAAGAGCGACCGTCACTGGAGCTATGAGGAGATCTGCGCCACCCCGCTGCGCACCGTGCCGGCCGCGGCCTGCTACACAGCCGACGGCGCCTCCGGCACCTACACCGACCTGCGGGAAAGCGAGGCCGGGATGAAGTACCTCTACGATAACGGCCTGACCCTTAAGGTGGTCGGCATCATCCGCCCCAGCGAGGAGGCGGTTTCCGCCATGCTGACCGGCTCGATCGGCTACACCACGGCGCTGACCGACTACATTATTGCGCAGGCGAACGATTCGGCCGCCGTGAAAGCGCAGCAGGCCGATCCGGCCACCGATATTTTCACCGGCCTGCGCTTCAAGGATGCCTCCGCTGCCCTCACGGACGAGGAAAAGCAGACCATTTTCCGACAGACCGTACAGGCGCAGGATGAGGCCGGCAAGGCTGCCACCTACACCGCCATCATGAGCATCCCCCCGCAGGAGCAGCTGGATGCCGCCGTTGCCCAGACCGCCGGCTCTGCGGACAGAGCCGCCATGGAGGAGGCCATGCTGACCGCCATGAGCCAGCAGATGAGTGTGAACAGCGATACGCTGAAAAGCTACCTCAGCTCCATGAGTGACGAGGATCTGGCCGCTACCTTCCGCACCGCGGTCGAGGAGCAGGTCAAGGCGCAGTATGCCGCTGGGGTCAAAGCCCAGCTGGCCGGCATGAGCAATGCCCAGCTGGCCGCCGCCATGACCGCCGCGCTGGACACCTACACCCCGGCACAGTGCGCCGCCTACTACGATGCTGTGCTGCAGTTCTCCGATTCCACCTATGAGGAAAATCTGGTCAAGCTGGGCAAGGCGGACGCCGACAAGCCGACAGCCATTAACCTGTACGCCGCCGCCTTTGCCGACAAAGATGCCATCGAGGACGCCATCGCCGCCTACAATGAGCAGGTGGGCGAGCTTTCCCGCATTGCGTACACCGACTATGTGGGGATCATGATGTCCTCCGTGACCACCATCATCAACGCCATCACCTATGTGCTGATCGCCTTTGTGGCCATCTCGCTGATCGTTTCCTCCATCATGATTGGGGTCATCACCCTCATTTCGGTGCAGGAGCGCACCAAGGAGATCGGCATTCTGCGGGCGATCGGTGCCTCCAAGCGGGATGTGTCCGGCATGTTCAATGCCGAGACCATCATCATCGGCTTCACTGCCGGCGCCATCGGCGTACTGCTGACCTATCTGCTGTGCATCCCGATCAATCTGCTGATCCACCATCTCACCGGCATCAGCAACCTCAGCGCCTACCTGCCCCTGCCGGATGCGCTGGTGCTGATCGCGATCAGCGTCGGCCTGACGCTCATCTCCGGCATCATTCCCTCCCGCAGCGCCGCCCGCAAGGATCCGGTGGTCGCCCTGCGTACCGAATAAGAGCCAAAACCAAAAACCGCGGCGGCGCGTCCTATCCGGACACACCGCCGCGGTTTTGTTTCTGTACATTGGTATTGCGAGGAAGGCTTATTCTTCCTCTCCTTCCGAGGGGAAGCGCAGCTCGGCGTAGGCCGCCAGCAGATCCACCGTCTGGTCGATACCCAGCTTCAGGCTGTCCAGCACCAGATCGTAGCTTTCGCTGTTGCCCCAGCGGGTATCGGCATAGAAATTGTGGTAGCTGGCGCGGCGCTTATCGGTCTTCACCATCTGATCGGCTGCTTTCTTCTCGGTCAGGTCGGCATACTGCTCCACCAGCCGCTTGGTGCGTGCCTTGGGGTCAGCACGCAGAAAGACATTGATGACCTGCTGCCGCTTGGCCAGCGCATAGTCGGCACACCGGCCGATGATCACGCAGCTTTCGCCCTTATCCGCCAGCTTCTGGATGGTATCAAACTGCGCCAGAAAGATCTTCTGGTGGATGGGCATATCGTACTGCCCCATCGCCATGCCGTAGTTACCGAGCGAGAGGGAATACAACAGGCTGTTGGTCGGCACCTCGTCGTACAGCTCAAAATTCTCCGGCGCCAGGCCGCTGTGCTCCGCAGCCAGCCGCAGCAGCTCCTTATCATAGCAGGGCACCCCCAGCTTCTCCGCCAGCTTGCGGCCGATCTCATGGCCGCCGCTGCCGCACTGCCGCCCGATCGTGATAATCGTTCCATGTTTCATCCCAATGACCTCCTTATATTCTGGATGACCCGTTACGAAACGGTCCTCCGGTCTTTCTGTGGTATATTATAGCAAAAAATTTCCGGTTTGTACAGCTTTTTTGGGCAAGAAATATAAAATATGGTGATTTTTTTCTTTGTGTGCGCTTTACCATCTTTTGCAGCCGCTTTCCGGCCTCCCGGCGGTGCAACAAAAATCCATCCGGCCGACCTAAAAATCCATTGTCAAACCTCGGACGGCAGGATAGAATAAGGATGAACGAGTGGGACAAGGCCAGCCTGCGGGCCGGGTGCGCCCCCTCGCCTGAAGCATTTTTCAGGCTCTATCATTTTTAAGGAGAGATCACTATGAAAAAGATCGCGGTTCTGACCAGCGGCGGTGACGCCCCCGGCATGAACGCAGCCGTGCGCGCCGTTGTCCGCACCGGCCTGCATGACGGCATGGAGGTATTCGGCGTGGTACGCGGCTACAACGGCCTGATCCGGGACGAGCTGATCCCCATGGATCTGCGTTCGGTTTCCGACACCATCCACCGCGGCGGCACAGTGCTGTACACCGCCCGCAGCCCTGAATTCTGCACGGAAGAGGGCATGCAGAAGGCAGTGGATACCTGCGCACGCCATGGCATCGAGGGCGTGGTGGTAATCGGCGGCGACGGCTCCTTCCGCGGCGCCCGCGATCTGACCGCGCACGGCGTGCCCTGCATTGGCCTGCCCGGCACCATTGATAACGATATTTCCTGCTGCGAGTCCACCATTGGCTACGATACCGCCACCAACACCGTGGTGGAGATGGTCGATAAGCTGCGCGACACCTCCCAGTCCCACGACCGCTGCAGCGTGGTCGAGGTAATGGGCCGCCGCGCCGGCTGGCTGGCACTGAACGCCGGCATTGCCGTAGGCGCCACCAGCATCCTCGTACCGGAGGTGCCCTACGATTTCCAGCGGGACATCGTGGATCGCATGCAGGCCACCGCCGCCACCGGCAAGCACCACTTCATCATCATCGTGGCTGAGGGCGTAGGCCATGTCGGCGAGATCGCCAAGAAGATCGAAGAGGCCACTGGCGTGGAATCCCGTGCAACCGTGCTGGGGCATGTGCAGCGCGGCGGCAGCCCCTCGGCCCGCGACCGCATCCTGGCCAGTCAGATGGGGCACTATGCCGTGCAGCTGCTGCAGCAGGGCAAGAGCAACCGCATCGTGGCGATCCAGAACAACCATGTGTGCGATTTCGACATCACTGAGGCGCTGGAAATGAAGAAGCCCTTTGATATGGATATGTATCGGATGGCCTACGATATTTCTATCTGAGCATAAAACAGGAGAAAAAACTCCCCGTTGCCGGCAGGCAGCGGGGAGTTTTCCGTTTTGCCCCTCGGAGCCTTGCCCCTGCGGCACCGTTCCATTGCCCGCCGGCAAAAAAATACGCTCTTCCTCCTGTGCAGCAGTTGCATGCGGAGCAAAGTCGTGCTATACTGCTGAAAACAAGTCTTTTCAAAACCGGGCGGCAAACAAGGAGAGTGAGCATATGCGCCTGTTTGATATTCTGGGGCCGGTGATGGTCGGTCCCTCCAGCAGCCACACGGCCGGCGCCGTGCGCATTGGGCTGGCAGCACGCAAGCTGCTGGGGGAACCGCCGGTGCAGGCCGCCATCGGGCTGCACGGCAGCTTTGCCCTGACCGGGCACGGCCACGGCACCGATCGCGCTCTGATCGCCGGCCTGCTGGGGATGCAGCCGGATGATCTCCGCATACCACACAGCCTCACGCTGGCAGCCGAACAGGGGCTGCACTACACCTTTGAAACGATCCAGCTGCGCGGTGCACACCCCAATACCGCCCGCCTGCAGCTGACCGGCCGCACCGGCCGCACACTGGATGTGGTGGCGGAGAGCATCGGCGGCGGCCGCATCCACATCCGCAGCATTGACGGCATTGAGGCCAATTTTTCCGGTGAGCACAACACCCTTATCGTCCACAACCAGGACGAGCCGGGGCATGTGGCGGCCGTAACCGCCGCCCTGATGCAGCAGCAGGTAAATATTGCCACCATGCAGCTCTACCGCAGCCGGCAGGGCGGCTATGCAGTGATGATCCTGGAGTGTGACCAGCCCATCCCGACGGATATCGGGCAGTGGCTCTCCCACATCCCCGGCATCCGCAAGATCACGATATTCAATCAGGAGGAGAGCCTATGAGTTACACGGCCATTGCCGCCATGCTGGAGGCGGCCAAAGCGGCAGAGCAGCCCCTTTACGCCGTAATCTGCGCGGATGATTGCGCCGAGAACGGCTATACGCCGGTCCACTCCCGCGAACGCATGGCGGCGCTGTGGGCGGCCATGCAGCAATCCAGCCAGCAATACCGCGCCGATGACCGCTCTGTCAGCGGGCTAAGCGGCGGCGATGCCGACCGGCTGCGGCAGGCGGCGCAGGCAGGGCGGCTGCTGGGCGGCAGCTACCTGCTGCGGGTAACGGAAGAGGCACTGAAGATTGCCGAGTGCAACGCCTGCATGAAGCGGATCGTCGCCGCCCCCACAGCCGGAAGCTGCGGCGTGCTGCCGGCCGTACTGCTGCCCCTGGCCGAAGAAGGCAGCGTGGAGGAGGAAACCATCCTGCAGGCGCTGTACATTGCCGCCGGCTTTGGGCAGGTCACGGCCGCCCGCGCCAATGTCTCCGGCGCCGAGGGCGGCTGTCAGGCAGAGATCGGCACGGCCAGCGCCATGGCTGCTGCCGCGCTGACCCATGTACTGGGGGGCTCGGCCACCCAGTGCGCGCACGCCTTTGCCCTGGCCATGAGCAATCTGCTGGGGCTTGTATGCGACCCGGTGGCCGGCCTGGTGGAGCTGCCCTGCGTACGCCGCAATGTGATCGGCGCCGTAGGCGCCGTGAGCGCCGCCAATATGGCGCTGGCCGGCATTGAAAGCCGCATCCCGCCCGATGAGGTGATCGACGCCATGGGCGAGATCGGCGACGCGCTGCCCGCCGGCCTGCGGGAAACCGGGCTGGGCGGCCTGGCCGCCACCCCCACCGCCCGGAAGCTGGCAGAGGACATCGGCAAGGGGCAATAGCCGTGCGATCAAACAAAAGCTACTATAAGTCGGAGGAAAAGCCATGAGTAAAATACTGGAGTTTTTGAAAAACTGTGATTGCTTTTATGTGTTGACGATAAACGGTGATTTCCCCGCCGGAAGGCCCTTCGGTGCCGCAATGGAGCATGCCGGAAACTTATTTATCTCTACAAGCACCGAAAATGAAGTGCATAGACAATTACGAAATGACGGAAACATGCAGATACTGGCTAAAAAAGAACAGACAAGAGAATGGATGCGAATAACCGGTAGAGCTACTGAGTGTAACGACCTTTTGATGAAGCAGAAAATGCTGGAAGAATGTCCTGCTGTTACAAAACATTTTTCATCAGCCCACTCTGAGAAATATCTTCTTTTTCAAATCGAGGTTCTGAAAACCGAATTCCACTAAACATATTCCATTCTATCAATCAATACTGCAAACAAAAAGGGCACCCCTATAAACACGTCCCGGCGTAATTGAACCATACATTTTTACTCAGGAGCCGTTATGAGAAGCCAAAACAAGTATCAAAAAACGCAGATCACCTGTTATATCGGATTTATCACTCAGGCTATCGTGGCCAATTTTACCCCGCTGCTGTTTATCCGTTTTCATGGGGAATTTGGCATACCGCTCGGGCAGATTGCGTTGATCTCAACCGTTTTTTATATCGCACAGATTCTTGTGGATGTGTTCTGTGCAAAGTTTGTGGATCGGATCGGCTACCGGAGATGCGTTGTCGCATCGCAGATTGCCTCCGCCGCCGGCCTGGTGTTGTTGGCGCTCCTGCCCACCCTGCTGCCGGATCCCCTGTGGGGGATCCTGATCAGCGTGATCATCTACGCCGTCGGAAGCGGGCTTATCGAGGTCCTGGTCAGCCCGATTGTGGAGGCCTGTCCCTTCGAAAACAAGGCTGGCGTTATGAGCCTGCTGCACTCATTTTATTGCTGGGGCGTGGTTGGGGTCGTTCTGCTCTCCACGCTGTTTTTTGCCCTGTTCGGTATAGAGAATTGGCGTATCGCCGCATGCCTGTGGGCGGTTCTTCCCCTGATCAATGCGTACAATTTCTCGGTATGCCCGATCGAGCGTCTGACCGATGAGGGCAAGGCAATGCCGCTTAAAGAGCTCCTGCGCAAGCCGGCCTTCTGGGTATTCATTCTCTTGATGATCGGCGCCGGCGCGAGCGAGGCCTCCATGGCCCAGTGGGAATCCGCCTTTGTTGAATCGGCCCTGGGCTTTTCCAAAAGCATCGGCGACCTGGTCGGCCCCTGTCTGTTTGCAGCCATGATGGGGGTCAGTCGTCTGCTTTACGGCAAACTTGGCCATAGAATGGATTTGACCGGGTTTATGCTGGGCTCAGGCTTCCTGTGCCTTGCCTGTTATCTGCTGGCAGCACTTTCCTCTCACGCATCTTTGGGGCTGGTCGGCTGCATTCTCTGCGGCTTTTCCGTGGGCATCATGTGGCCTGGCTCCATCAGCCTTTCCTCGGCGCGGATGCCCCTGGGCGGCACAGCGCTGTTCGCCCTGCTTGCCATGGGCGGCGACCTGGGTGCCTCCATCGGGCCGGGTGTCGTCGGTGTTATTACGCAAAATGCCAATGACAATATGCATGCCGGCATGCTGGCCGGCAGCCTCTTTCCGGTAGTGCTGATCGCTGCAGCGGCCATAACAAAGGTCTTCATCCCGACCAAAAGCCCCACCGGACAGGTGTAACAAAAACAGTGTATCCACAAGAAAAACGGCGGGGCAAATCGTCCCACCTCCCACCGGCAAACAAAGGGGGAGCACCCACACGGGCGCTCCCCCTTTTTCCTTTCGCCGCGGCAGCGGTCACAGCCGCTTTTCAATTTCCGCATTCACGCGGGCACGCATGGCCAGCACAGTTGCCGCTTCCTGCGCACAGTGGCCGAAGGTGATCGTCTCCCCGGCAATCTCCTCCAGCAGCTTCACCAGAGCCTCATGCCCCATCATTCCCTCCAGCAGACGCATAGCCCGCAGATCCTGCAGCGCCTCGCGGAACACAAACAGCCGCAGCGACGGCTCCGGCCCCTGCGGGCCGGGATATACCGAGAAGGCATCACCGGCCGGGAAAGCGTGGCCGGCATCCGTTTCGGTAAAGGGATCCACCGGCCGCGTGGAAAACTGCGTATAATAGAAATTGTAGCCCCACTGTAGGAAGCCCTCCGCCGCAAATTTGAACAGCGGATAGGCGATAAACCGGGTACGCCAGGAGGGCATGGCCATCAGGCGGTTGGAGGAGCCGTCCACCTGCCCGCAGCAATAGTACGCCCACAGCGGCCGCACATCATGCTCAATAAAGGTGCCGATGGCTGTGGTGGCCACAACCGGGTGCGCCACCAGCCCACGGGAATAAAAGGCATAGGAGGACAGGGCATCCATCATCCGGAAGCCCTGCAGATGCTTTTCGGCCAGGCGCTTGGCCGCCGTATAGCTTTCCAGGTGCCCTTCCTCCGGCTCATCGGAGATGTGAAAAACCGTGCGTTCGGCCACACCGGCTGCCCGCAGCTCCGCCGTCAGCGCCGGCAAGAAGGCATCCAGAAACGCCTCATAGCGCGGGTCGGTCGCCGCCACATCCCAGCCAAAGGCGCGGTGCAGCACCCCGTCCTCCTCCACCATGATCTTCGGGGTGTACTCCGCCCCCCACTGGGTAAACAGGTGCGCCATCTCAAAATACCGGATACCGCAGCGCTCCCCCAGCGCGATCCAGCGCCGCAGGGCGGTAAAATCAAATGTGTACTGCCCGTTCCGCCGGGAAATGCCGACCAGCTGCACCGTCGGGCGCTCACCGCCCACAGCCGTATCCAGCGGCGGGGTGAAGATGGGGGTCAGCAGCATGTTCACCCCGTTTTCCGCCGCCATGCGGATGAATTTTTCAATCAGCACCCAGTGCTCCTCAGAGAAGGCCTCCACCCCGTAATAGGTGCTGATGCAATCGGTGTGGAACCACTGGGTGTACTGCAGCTCCTGCGGCGGCAGCGCGGCATCTATGGTGTGCAGGCAGAAGGTGGTCTCCTGCCGCTCTCCATCGGCCGCCGAAAACACCAGCGTAACCGTATGGTCGCCGGCCGGCAGATCGCCGGACAGCTCCACCCACAGCGCCTCATAGCCGGAATAGGCCTTCACCGTGGGCTGCACCAGCGGCTGCAGGTGATCCGGGTACAGCCCGCCGTTGTGACTGATATAGTTTGGGTCGTCCATGGCAAAGCTGAAGGTGGCCAGATACACCGGCACGCAGCGCACCGCATACAGCCGCACATGCTCGGCCACCGCCGATTGCACGCTGACCGTATATTCCTTCGGCTCATTTGCGCAGTAGGCCACCTGATAAAAGACCGTTTCCCCCCGCAGGGCGGAAAGCCCCGTGATCTCCGCTGCCGGGCAGGTCGTCTGCGGCAGCACCTTCTCCAGCGAGGAGGTCTGTAAAAGCTTGAGCATTTCTGTTCACGCATCCTTTGCTTTTTATAGTCATTCCACAGCATTATACTGCTATCTGTCGGCCGCCGTCTATGGTCGATTGTCTTATTTTCTGTAAAAATGTCCATTTTCGCATTTTTGCCCAGGGCATACCGTTTTTGTCCTCTTTCGGCTGCCGCGGGCAAAAGGCTTGACTTTCCGCCACCGGATGTAGTATTCTCCTACTGGATATCGGCTGCGCGGCCGGGCGCCGCCGCAGCAAAAGATGAGGTGACCATATGGAACAAAAACGCTATGACCGGCAGGCCTTCGCCGACCTGGCCGCAGCCTGCCGTGTGCCGCTGCATGAGCAGCTGCTGCACCCAGCCTGCCCAGAGGCACCACTGGACAACGGCGACAGCATCACACTGGATCTTGGCAATTACTATGTCGGGCATCTGTCCTTCCACCTGTGGCATGCCGACCGCTACCTGGATGCTCCGGTGCGCCTGCGGATCAAATTCTGCGAAACGGCGTGGGAGCTGGAACAGGACTTCTCCGTCAGCGCGGCGTGGATCTGCCGCTCATGGCTGCAGGAGGAGGTCATCCATGTCGATCGCCCCGGCCAGTTTGCTTTGCCGCGGCGGTATGCGTGCCGGTACATCCGCATCACCGTGGAGGCCACCCCGCAGAAGCTGCTGCTGCGCGACTGCTGCTTCCGGGCGGTCTCCTCGGCGGATACTGCCGCCCTCCGGCCGCTGCACACAGCGGATGCACAGCTGCAGCAGCTGGACAGCATCGCCGTAAATACGCTGAAGAACTGTATGCAGGGGGTATTCGAGGACGGCCCCAAGCGCGACCGGCGGCTGTGGAGCGGCGATCTGCGGCTGCAGGCGCTGACCAACTATTACACCTTTGATAACCGTGAGCTGGTCAAAAAGTGCCTGTTCCTATTCGCCGCCTGCCGCACCAGCGCGCAGGGATTGGTGCCCTCCGATGTGTTTGAGTATGTGCTGGACGGGGACAGCAACCATGTGGACTATGCCCTCTTTTATGTGGTCACCGTGTGCGAATACTTCACCCACACCGGCGATGCTGAAACAGTGGAAAAGCTGCTGCCCGTCTGCGATAATCAGCTGGCGGGCACAGCGGAGCTGATCGACGGCGAGGGCTACCCCAGCTGCTTTGTGGATTGGTGCGAAGGGCTGCAGAAGTGGCTGTCACTGGCCGGCATCTACCTGTATGCGCTGGAAAAATATGCGGCTGTGCTGGCGCATTTCGATCCGCCGCGCGCCGCCGCGCTGAACACCGAGCTGGCCACACGCCGCCGCACGCTGCAGGATACCTGCTTTGATCCCGGAAAGGGGCTGTTCCTGTGTGAGCGGGACGGCCGGCAGATCAGCGTTCATTCACAGGTGTGGATGATCCTCGGCGGTGTAGCGGCCGGGGAACAGGCGCGCCGGGTGCTGGAAACGGTCAGCCATACCGAGGGGGCGCTGCAGCCCTTTACCCCCTATATGCACCACTACATTGCCGAGGCAATCGCCAAGACCGGCGACACCGCCGGCGCACTGGCCTATGTCCGAAAAATCTGGGGCGGCATGGCGGACGCCGACACCTTCCGCGAAGTCTATGTGCCGGGTGATCCGGACTTTTCCGCTGTGTGGGACCGCAAGCTGAACAGTGCCTGCCACGCCTGGAGCAGCACACCGGCCTATTTCATCCGCCGATACGCGCAGCCGTAATTCTGCCCGCAGCCGTCCGCCAAAATGCGGAAGGCTGCGTTTTTATTGGACTAGGGGGTGGCTTTTTAGGGCGATAAGTGCTACAAGACAGTCATACACAAAAAGGTGTTTTAGAGCAGAAAAATCTTCATGATGGAAAATATTTTATCCCCTCTGTATATTTTGGTCAATTTATACTTGTTTTGGCGGATTTTTGGCTGGATACGGGTGTGGTTCCCGTCCTTCGAAAAGAAGCGGCGCTGGCTGATTCCGGTCATCATTTATGCCTTTTTTGCCCTGTCCTTTCTGGTGGCGTTTTTCCTGCCGGCCGGCCAGCTGCGCCGCTGGATGAAGCTGATCGGCAACTACTGGCTGGGGGTGCTGCTGTATATGCTGCTGGCCGTTGCCCTGGCCGATCTGCACCTTGGCTACAATATCGGTCTGCGGCAGATGCAGCAGATGGTGGAAAAGGTGAACGCCCAGCAGCCGGATCTGGTAGTCATCGCCGGCGATATTTTCGATAATGAATGGGAGGCCGTCGACCAGCCGGAGCAGCTGGCCGCCACGCTGCGGGGCATCCGTTCCACCTACGGGGTGTACGCCTGCTACGGCAACCACGATATCGAGGAGCCGATCCTGGCCGGCTTCACCTTCGGCGGCGGCCGGGAGAAAGCCAGCAGCCCGGAGATGGACGCTTTTCTGACCGAGGCCGGCATACAGCTGCTGCAGGACGAGGCCGTGCTTATCAATGGGCAGGTGTGGCTGTACGGCCGCCCGGACGCCAAGAAGCCCGGCCGTGGGATCGCAACCCGCCGCACCCCGCAGCAGATCACGGAGCAGCTGGGCACGGACAAGCCGATCCTGGTGCTGGATCATGAGCCGTCCGAGCTGGCTGAGCTGGCGGACGCCGGGGTGGATGTGGACCTGTGTGGCCACACCCACGACGGGCAGCTGTTCCCCGGCAACCTGACCATCCAGCTGTTCTGGGAAAACGCCTACGGATACTCCCGGAAAGACGCGATGCAGGTCATCGTTACCTCCGGCGTCGGCCTGTTCGGACCGAATATGCGGGTGGGCACCAAAGCGGAGATCTGCCCGATCACCCTGCGCTTTGCCGGGTAAAACCGGCGCAATTCGGCATAAAGTCGACATAAAGTCGGCATAAAGCCGGCACAAACCGCCGGAAAACACATAGGGAGAAACAACATGCAGACAAAAATCGTCCGAAAAGAGATGAAAAAACGTGCCCGGCAGGTCGTCCGGCGGCACTATGTGCTGCTGTTGGCCGTATGCCTGGTCGCGGTCTTCCTCGGCAATGAGTTTGCCGGCAGCCTGGCCTTTGCCAGCCTGCCCACGCCGCAGGGGATACAAACACAGGTGAAAAACTATATCGGCTCGGTGGAGCTGGAAAACAGCGGCTTCTGGAACAGTGTATCGGCGGTGCTTTCCATCGTGGCCGGGGACAACGACGAAACCGCCGGCAGCAGTGAAACACCGGCAGGCGAGGCGCCGGAGCACGCCGTGCTTGGGCGGCGGCGCGGCGTGCTGGCCAAGGTGGTCAACGGCCTCACCGGCGGACTGTTTCTTTTGCAGGTGACCAACGCGCTCTGCCGCCTCGGCCTGTCCAAAAATGTGGTGGTGGGGATCGTGGTGTTTCTGCTGCTGCTGCTCATCCTGGCCTATTGGTTCCTGATCAAAAACATGTACGCAGCCGTCTCCCGCCGGATGTTTCTGGAATGCCGCACCTATGAAAAGGTCGCGCCGCAGCGGTTCCTGTTCTTCCTGCGGGCGCGCAGGTGGCTGAATGTCTGCCGCAATATGCTGATGCTGTATATATTCCGCTTTTTATGGTCGCTGACCATCGTCGGCGGCATAATCAAGCATTATTCCTACTTCCTTGTGCCGTACATCACCGCCGAAAACCCGGAGATCGGCTGGCGGGAATGCATCACCCTCTCCCGCCGTATGATGAACGGCCATAAGTGGGAGTGTTTTGTGCTGGAGCTGACCTACCTCGGCTGGTGGCTGCTGGGGATCGTCACCCTCGGCCTGACGGATACCCTGTATACCAATGCTTACAGAACCGCATTCTTCACCGAATACTATGCCGGGCTGCGGCAGTGCGCGCTGGAAAACGGGCTGGAGGGCAGCGGGCGGCTGTGTGACCGCTATCTGTTCGAAAAGGCGGATCCGCCCCTGCTGCAGCAGGAATACCGCGACATCATCCGGCTGAAGGAGGAGGCGCCGCTGCCCCAGCCGCAGACCGGCCGCGTGCTGACCTTTATCGAGCAGAATTTCGGCGTCACCCTGCGCAACCGCGCAGACGAGGAGAAATTCCGTGCCTGCAAGGAGCGTGAGCTGCTGATCGCCGCCGCAGAGGACGCCGTGGAGGGGCGCAGCTATCCCGACCGGCTCTCCCCCAGCCCCATCCACCGCAAAAACAGCCGGCTGATCCGGCTGCACTACCTGCGGCGCTACTCCGTTACCTCGCTGATCCTGCTGTTTTTCATCTTTTCATTCATCGGCTGGGCCTGGGAGGTCGGTCTGCACCTGCTCAATGATGGCCGATTTGTCAACCGCGGCACCATGCACGGCCCGTGGCTGCCGATCTACGGGTTTGGCGGCGTGCTGATCCTCCTTTTTCTCTACCGGCTGCGGCAGCGGCCGGCGCTGGAATTCGGCGCCACCGTTCTGCTGTGCGGCATAGTGGAATACTTTACCTCGTTTTTCCTCGAAAAGGCCTTCAATGGGATGCGCTGGTGGGATTACAGCGGATATTTTCTCAATCTGAACGGCCGCATCTGTGCCGAGGGACTGTTTGTATTCGGCGTGGGCGGCATGGCGATCGTCTACCTGCTGGCGCCGGTGCTGGATAACCGCCTGCGGCGGCTGAAACCGGCAGTGGCTATCCCCCTGTGCGCCGTGCTGCTGGCCGTTTTTGTCGGCGATCAGGTGTATTCCTCCCATCACCCGAATGCCGGCGCCGGCATCACCGATTATGAGCGCTCTGCCGCTGCGGAGACCCATCAGTAGGAAAATCCCCCCGGTGTCTGTCCTGCGGACGGACGCGGGGGGATTCTTTCATTTCCTGGCGGTGCGGCAGCTCCGGTACACCGAAAGAAAAAGAGGCTGTCCCGAAAAGGGACAGCCTCTTTGGTTGCTTTGGGAATGGTCACGCTTACTTCAGCGCCTCGGCCACCGCCACCGCGCAGGCAACGGTCGCACCGACCATCGGGTTGTTGCCCATGCCGATCAGACCCATCATCTCCACATGCGCAGGCACGGAGGAGGAACCGGCAAACTGGGCATCGGAGTGCATACGGCCCATGGTATCGGTCATGCCGTAAGAGGAAGGTCCGGCGCCCATATTATCCGGGTGCAGCGTACGGCCGGTGCCGCCGCCGGAGGCCACGGAGAAATACTTTTTGCCGTTCTCGCCGCACCACTTCTTGTAGGTGCCGGCGACCGGATGCTGGAAGCGGGTGGGGTTGGTGGAGTTACCGGTGATGGAAACGCCCACATTCTCCAGCCGCATGATGGCCACGCCCTCCGGCACATTGTCCGCGCCGTAGCACTTGACCGCCGCACGGGGGCCGTTGGAGAAGGCCTTGGTCTCCACAACCGTAACCTCCTCGGTGTAGGGATCAAACGAGGTCTCCACATAGGTGAAGCCGTTGATGCGGCTGATGATATAGGCCGCGTCCTTGCCGAGACCGTTGAGGATCACGCGCAGGGGCTTCACACGCACCTTGTTGGCGTTCAGCGCGATCTTGATAGCGCCCTCCGCCGCAGCAAAGGACTCATGGCCGGCCAGGAAGCAGAAGCACTCGGTCTCCTCGGACAGCAGCATCTTGCCCAGGTTGCCGTGGCCAAGACCGACCTTGCGGTTCTCGGCCACAGAGCCGGTGATGCAGAAAGACTGCAGACCGACACCGATATTGGCCGCCGCGGTCGCTGCCGATTTGTCGCCGGTCTTCTCCGCCGCCTTCAGCGCAATGGCGGAACCGACGGTGTATGCCCACTTGGCATTCTCAAAGCAGATCGGCTGGGTCTCCTGCACGATGGTGTAGGGGTCGATGCCGTGCTGCTCACAGATGGCCTTGCACTCGTCAATGGAGGCAATGCCGTATTCCTTCAGGACGCCCAGGATCTTGGATTCGCGTCTCTCGTAGCCTTCAAACTGTGCCATTATTCTGTGCCTCCTTCTTATTCCTTACGGGGGTCAATATACTTGACCGCGCCGTCTTCCGCCGTGAAGCGGCCATAGTGACCCATCGACTTCTTATAGGCCTCATTCGGCTCCATGCCGCCCTTGATCAGGTCGGTCATCTTGCCGAGGGAAACAAACTCGTAGCCGATAACTTCGTCATTCTCATCCAGTGCCATGCGGGTGCAGTAGCCCTCGGTCATCTCCAGGTAGCGCACGCCCTTGGCCTTGGTGCCATACATGGTACCCACCATGGAACGGAAGCCCTTGCCGAGGTCCTCCATGCCGGCGCCGATGACCAGACCGTCATCGGAGAAGGCAGACTGGCTGCGGCCGTAAACGATCTGCAGGAACAGTTCACGCATGGCGGTGTTGATAGCGTCACACACCAGGTCGGTGTTCAGCGCCTCCAGGATAGTCTTGCCGGGCAGGATCTCGGCGGCCATGGCGGCCGAGTGGGTCATGCCGGAGCAGCCGACGGTCTCCACCAGCGCCTCCTCAATGATGCCGTTCTTGACATTCAGGGAGAGCTTGCAGGCGCCCTGCTGCGGGGCACACCAGCCGACGCCGTGCGTATAGGCGGAGATGTCCGTGATCTCCTTGGCCATCACCCACTTGCCTTCCTCGGGGATCGGAGCCGGACCGTGATGCGGGCCCTTAGCAATAGGACACATGTTTTCAACTTCACGGGAATAGTTCATGTTGGTACTCCTTTCGGTTTTTACTGTACGCGCCAAGCGGCGCATTTCCGTACTTTGTTATTATACCCGCATTGCGCCGCGTTTGCAAGTCCCGGCCGGGGAGAAATGCGCAAAAAGCGCAAAAAATTTGCTCCGGCACGCCCGACGCTTTTACAACAGTTTCCACAAAACGGGACAAACCGTACCAAACCAAAGGCCCGCCGCTGCATACTGTGCAGCGACGGGCCCGCTTCTGTCCCGGAAACTCACCCACGGGTGGGGAGCAGCGCGGTTACCTGCGACAGATGCCAGCCGGCCGCCTCCCCCCGGATGACCGCCTGCGGCAGCAGCAGCCGGTACGCCTGCCCGCGGTACCGGTAGGAGAGACCCTCCTCCCCGGCGGCGATCTCCGCCTGCGGGGTGCCGACGGTAAACTGCAGCTCACCGCAGTCCTGCAGCAGAATCTGTTCCGGCGTCAGCCGCAGGCTGCCGCTCCCCCCATCGGAAAAGCGCAGCTGCAGACACAGCGCCTCCCCCTGCGCCTGCGGCTCAACTGCCGCAACCGGCCGGCAAAAACGCAGACGGCATTCCTGTCCGTCCGCCGACCAAAGGCGGTTATCCACCAGCGGGAGGTTGTCATAGGTGGCGCTCCACTCATGACACGGCTCGGTCAGATAGCGTTCCTCATAGCGATCGTCAAACAGAAAAATATCGCGGAAAAACAGCTGCTCCCCCTCCAGGAACACATTGGCCCGGTAGTTCCGGCTGCTGTACCAGTAGGATTGGTTTCCGTTGCCTGCCCAGTCTGTGCGTGCCATCAGCGCCGAAGCCGGGGTTGTGGCAAACGCCTGCCGGAAGCGCTCAGCCGTCCGGCCCAGGTGCTCCACCAGCAGCCTTCCCGCCTGTACCGCCTCTGCCAGCCGCTCGGCCTGCAGGCGATACCCCTGTGCCATCATCGGCCAGCCGAAGCTGTTTTCCTGCCCGGTGGTCAGCTGCGCAAAGCCAACACAGGGGTTATCAAAATACGCCTGCAGGTACCAATCCACCACCGGCTCCTCAAAGGTCCACACCGGCTCCAGCGTGCAGCATCCCACCGGAGGATGAGGATATTTTTTCTCATCGTATCCATACAGCGGATCAATGCCCAGCATCCGGAAAACCGGGGCATCAATCTGCTCCGCCGGTGTCTGCGCAGGGCACAGCCCATTGCGCCTGGCGGGGTAGTAGCCGCCGCTGTAATACCCGCCCCAGAGGGTATATGCATCCACCGCGTACTGCTCCCGGCAGCAGCAGAAGCCCTTGACGCCATAGCGCTGCTGCATATACTGCATAGAATGGGCATCCAGCAGCCAGCAGCCGGCCACAGGGGGATAGCTGCCGAACAGCTCCCGGAATTTGCCGAAGATCTCATCAATCAGCTGTTCCCGCTGCGCCGGCGTATAGGCCATCAGAAAGCCGGGGTCGACATACCATTCCCAATCGTACCCCGGCCGCCCACGCCACGGAATACCCACTTTTTCCGTCAGCGGCCGGCAGAGCTCCAGCCATACCCCCACCTCGCAGTCCGGCCGGGCATTTTCCTCCTGGAACAGGGTGCGGAAATCCTCCCGCAGCATTGCATCATACTGCAGCAGGAAGGTGTGCGGCAGGCCATATTGCTTATCCACCGCCAGCTGGTTGACCACCGGCAGATACAGGTCCAGCCCGGCCGCCTCCGGGCGCGGCTCACAGCCACGCACAAAATTGACCAGGTTCACCACGCGATTTTTCTCCATACTTTCAACCTCCGGATGCATTTTTTCGTAGCATAGCACACCGGCGCGAAAAAGCGCAAGCCTCTGCCGGCAAATGCGTAAGGAACGGTACAAAAAGCCAAAAACGCCCCCGGCGGCGCCAAGCGCCGCAACCGGCGGTTCTGACAATTCCGCAACCGGCGGTGTATTGACAAAAGCCCGGCCGGCGCGGTATACTGGAAGCACTGAATTATCCGGATCTTTCCGCCAAAGGAGACACTGCCATGAAAAATGTTCCCGCGCTGTTCGGCAGCATGGTATTCAATGACCAGGTCATGCGTGACCGCCTGCCGCAGGAGACCTATCGGGCGCTGCGGCGCACCATGCAGAACGGCCGCCACCTGGACCCCGGCGTAGCCGCTGTGGTCGCCAACGCTATGAAAGACTGGGCGATCGAAAAGGGCGCCACCCACTACACCCACTGGTTCCAGCCCATGACCGGCATCACGGCGGAAAAGCATGACAGCTTCCTCTCCCCTGCCGGCGAGGGGCGTGTGATCATGGAGTTTTCCGGCAAAGAGCTGGTCAAGGGTGAGCCGGACGCCTCCTCCTTCCCCTCCGGCGGTCTGCGCGCCACCTTTGAGGCGCGGGGCTACACCGCCTGGGATCCGACCTCCTATGCGTTCATCAAGGACAATACCCTGTGCATCCCCACCGCCTTCTGCTCCTACGGCGGCGAGGCGCTGGACAAAAAAACACCCCTGCTGCGCTCCATGGAAGCCATCAATAAGCAGGCGCTGCGGGTGCTGCGGCTGTTTGGCAATACGGATGTGGGCATGGTGCGCACCACCGTGGGGCCGGAGCAGGAGTATTTCCTGATTGACAAGGCCGTCTACGACAGGCGCAAGGATCTCATCAATACCGGCCGCACGCTGTTTGGTGCCCGCCCCTCCAAGGGACAGGAGCTGGACGACCACTATTTCGGCGCGATCAAGCCGCGCGTGCTGGCCTTTATGCAGGATCTGGATGACGAGCTGTGGAAGCTGGGCATCCTCTCCAAGACTGAGCACAACGAGGCAGCCCCCGCCCAGCATGAGATGGCGCCTTTCTTCACCACCACCAATATTGCTGCCGACCACAACCAGCTGACCATGGAGCTGATGAAAAAGGTCGCTGCCCGCCACGGCATGGTGTGCCTGCTGCACGAAAAGCCCTTTGCCGGCGTCAACGGCAGCGGCAAGCACAATAACTGGTCTCTTTCCACCGATACCGGCATCAATCTGCTGGAGCCGGGCGAGACCCCGCATGAGAACGCGCAGTTCCTGCTGTTCCTGTGCGCCGTGATCCAGGCGGTGGACGAATACCAGGATATGCTGCGGGTTTCGGTGGCCGGCGCAGGCAATGACCACCGGCTGGGCGCGCTGGAGGCGCCGCCGGCGGTGGTTTCCATCTTCCTCGGCGATGAGCTGACGGCCGTGCTGGAGGCCATTGAAAACGGCACCGCCTACGATGCCAAGGAAAAGGTACAGATGAAGATCGGTGTGCACACGCTGCCCCGCTTCCCCAAGGATACGACCGACCGCAACCGCACCTCCCCCTTTGCCTTCACCGGCAATAAGTTTGAATTCCGTATGCTTGGCTCCTCCAAGTCGGTCTCCGGCCCCAATGTGGTGCTGAACACCGCCGTGGCCAAGGTGCTGGACGGCTTTGCCACCGAGCTGGAAAAGGCGGACGATCTGACCGCCGCCCTGAATGTGCTGATCCGCCGGGTGATCAAGGCGCACAAGCGCATCATCTTCAATGGCAACGGCTACGATGAGGCGTGGCTGCAGGAGGCCGCCCGCCGCGGGCTGCTGAACATGCCCACCACACCGGACTGCCTGCCCTGCTATATCGCACAGAAGAACATTGACACCTTCACCAAATACGGTGTGTACACCGAGGCGGAGATGCGCTCCCGCTACGAGATTCACCTGGAGAATTACGCCAAGGTGCTGCATATTGAGGCACACACCATGGTCAGCATGACGCAGAAGGATATCGTGCCGGCCGTGTTCCGCTACGGCCGGGAGCTGGCCGAGACCATCACCGCCAAAAAGGCCGCCATCCCGGATATGGACTGCACGGCGGAGCAGACGCTGCTGACCCGCATCAACGCCCTGACCGGTGAGCTGTGCCATGCCCTGCAGGCACTGCGCAACTGCCTGGCCGAGGCCGAAAAGCCCCACACAGACGGGCAGGCGCTGGCCAACTACTACCGCGATACCGTGGTGCCGGCGATGGAGGCTCTGCGCACCGCCGCCGACGGGCTGGAGGTGCTGGTGGCCAAGGACCGCTGGCCCTTCCCCAGCTACGGCGATATTCTGTTCTCTGTGCGGTAAAGCAGCCCCCAAAACGGCTCTGCCGCCGGCCGCCGCACAGCCGGGCAGAGAAAGTTTACGGTTTTGTTGATATTCGTTCACAAATTCCGCCCGCCGCCGCGGTATACTGGACACACAGAAGGACGAAAGGAAGTGTGCCCCATGCTGTATCGGCTGCGCAATACCATCGCCCGGTTTATGGCCGGACGCTATGGGACAGATACGCTT
>ENA-UOOA01002534-UOOA01002534.1-human-gut-metagenome-genome-assembly--contig:-P61old-NODE-2534-length-25606-cov-9.071308_pt1 | contig 25606 bp, 23 predicted proteins | sample MGYA00242467_ERZ724014 | MGnify/ENA metagenome assembly ERZ724014 | reverse complement strand
GGTGCTGCCGCAGAGCGGACACTTTTCGCGCGAACCGTCGTAGATCGTGCCGCAGTAGTCACAAACAACTTTGTTTTCCATATCTCAACGCATATCGTGCTATGCTTGGCCTCCTTTCCTCCGGCGTACGACAGGAATCGCCTCCGCCGGTTTTTCCTATCATACCATTTTCCGAAGAATATGACAAGAATGTTCTTGCATTTTTTGCAAAAATATCATAGTATATACTAGAAATAATTTGAGTTCTTGATTTAGGAGGCGAACCCGATGTCCGAACTGAAACTTGTCTCCCCTCTGCTGGATCAGATGTCCGTTGAGGAGGAGATCGCCGGGCACAATGGCTGTACCTGCTACGCCCTCCGCCACGTCCAGTCGGGCGAGCGCTTTGTCGTAAAGCGGATCTCCGTCCCCGCGTCTGACCTGCAGGTGCGGGCGCTGATCCTCTCCGGCGCTTACCCGGATGACGCTGCCGTCCACGCCTATTACGGCAGCGTTGCCGAGGATATCAAAAACGAGCTCGACACCGGCATGCGTCTGGCAGAGAACGGCTATTTTGCGGGCGCGAGCTCTTACCAGATCGAGCCGAAGGAGAGCGGCATCGGCTACGATGTCTATATCCTCTATCCGCGCATGGTCTCGCTGCGCGCCTTCCTCGACCACAGCGCCATGACCGGCCTGCGCGCCGTGAATCTCGGCATCGACCTGTGCGACGCGCTCACGGCCTGCCGCGATGCGGGCTATCTGTTTGAAAACCTCAAGCCGGAGAACGTGTTCCTCACGCAGTCCGGGCGGTTCCTGCTCGGGGACCTCGGCCTTGCGCCGCTGGAGGACCTGCAGTATGCCTCGGTGCCGGAGAATTACCTCGGCCCGTATTCCGCGCCGGAGCTTTCCGCCATCACGGCATCCCCAAACCCCACGATCGACCTGTATGCCATCGGTATGCTGCTCTACCGCATCTACAACGGCAACCACGGCCCGTTTGAGGACGAGGCCACGGGCGAGGCCATGGCGGACAAGCTCCGCCTGACCGGCAAGGCCATGCCGACGCCGATCTATGCCGATTATGAGCTGGCTGCCATCATCCTGAAGACCTGCGCTCCGCGTCCGGAGGACCGCTTCCAGACTCCGGCGGAGCTGAAGCAGGCGCTGGTCTATTATATGCAGCGCAACGAGGTGTCGGACACGCTCATCGTGCCGCCCATCGTCACGCCGGAGGCGCCGCTCGCGCCCGAGGCGGAGACGGACGGGGAGGACGCGCCTGCCCGCATGACGGACGCGGAGCAGCTCGACGAGAAGTTCCGCACGAGCTTCGCCCCGGACCTTTCCGGCGCGGGCACGGAAAAGGACATCGATCCCGACGCCGTGCCGGACGCACCGAAGCCGGAGCAGAAGGCCGAAGAAAAGCCGCAGCCGCCTGCCGAGCCAGAAAAACCGGCGGAGCCGGTCAAGGAGGCAGAGCCGGTCAAAGATACCGAGCCGGAAGCGGACGAGCCTGCAGAAGAGACCGGACCGGCGGAGGAAGCCGGACCTGCCCCGGCAGAGCCGGAGGACGAGGATCCGGATCAGATGGACCTCGACGCTTTCCTTGCCTCGGTGAATGCGGCCGTCGGCGACGTACCGCCGCAGCCGGAGGAACCGGAGCAGGAAGCGTCCCCGGACGAGCCTGACCGGCCCGCCGAGCCGGAGGCGACCTATGTCGATAACGACGCGGAGAGCACGCTCCCACCCGAACCGGAGAAAAAACCGAAGAAAAAGCGCCGTGCCGTCACGATCGGCATCGTGGCTGCGCTCATCGTCCTGCTGGGCGCGGCGGCGTGGTTCCTGCTTTCGTATTACTTTGTGCGGGCCGATGCCCTGCGCGTCGTGCGCTGCACGACGGAGGAGCTGACGGTCGCGCTGGAGAGCGGCGACAAGGCGGCGGACTTCCGCCTGACCTGCTCCGACATGTATGGCAATTCCTATCCCGCCACGGCGGCCGACGGTCAGTATGTCTTCTCCGGTCTGTCGGAAAACACGCAGTATACCATCACCGTCACGGCGGCTGACGGCCACCGCCTGAGCAGCCGCGGCGTCAGCACCCTCTCCGTCACGACGCCGGAGGCCACGGAGATCACGGATCTGACCGCCTCCCTCGGCGATGCCGACGGCAGCGTGGTGCTGAGCTTCAGCGCCAACGGCCCGACGCCTGCCCAGTGGACCGTGTCCTATGCGGCGGGCGACGGCCAGAAGCAGTCGCAGCAGTTTACCGGAAATACCGTTACGGTCACCGGCCTGACGCTGCAGAAGAATTACACGTTCACGCTCGAGGGAACGGATACCGTCTTCCTCACCGGCACGACGACGACGGAGTTCACGCCCATCCCCGTTGTGCAGGTCGATAAGCTGAATGTCAGCAGCATCGAGGGAAACACCGTCACCGTGACATGGGAGACGGGCGAAAACATTCCCGCAGGCTGGACGGTCACCTGCGAGGCACGTCAGTTCACGACGGTCACGCAGACCGTCACGGAGAGCAGCTGTGTCTTTGAGCTGCCCGACCTCAAGCGCGATTATACCTTCACCGTCTCGGCCGAGGGTATGCCCGCGCCCGCTGTGCTCACGCTGCCCGCTAACCCGCTCGTTGTGACGGGTCTGCAGGCCACGGCCAATGAGGACGGCACCATCACCGCCTCGTGGCAGACGGCCTCCGGTGCGCCCGCCGGCGGCTGGTATGTGACCTATGGCGTGCCGACGAGCAATCACGAGCCGCGTCTGCAGGAGTGCACGGAAAACTCCGTCACGCTCAAGGGCCTCATCCCCGATGCGGATTACACGATCTCCCTGACGCCTGCAGACGGTGCGGATGTGTTCGGCACGGTCGAGGCCAGCGCCAAAACGCCGTCCGGCGGCCGCTTCGACCGCTACGGCGCAACGCCCTCCACGACCTATATTTCCCTGTGGGAGACGCCGGCGGAGGTCAACTGGGATTACCGCTCCCTGACGACGTCCAAGACCTCCTTCTCAGCGGATGAGGACATCGCCCTGTGCCTGGAGCTGACGCGCAAGGAGGACTCCGACGACGAGATCACCCTGCTTTATGTCATTCGCAATGCCAACGGCGAGCCCGTGAGCGATGCCTCGGCGCAGCTCACCTGGGACCAGATGTGGCATGAGCGCCGCCATACCAGCACGATCCCGAATCCGGGTGCGGCAGGGGAGTACACGCTGGAGGTCTATGTGAACCGCCAGCTGCTGAAATCCATCGATTTCGCGATCTCCTGATTCTCTTTCGTTGACTATCCGGCCGGAGCAGGAAACCCCGGCCGGGAGTACAAGGCAACACCGCATCGTTCCCCTTCGGCCTTCGCCGGACATTTTTCGCCGCTCCATCGGTTCGAAACGCTTGAGGTGCACAAAGCACATCTGCACATTTCGAACCTCGGCTCGACAAAAAATCTCTCGCCGAATGCTCTTGCTGAATTGTGCGGCGCTGCTCTAAATCAAATAAGACGGCTCTGCCGTCCAAAGCGAGGAGGCAAATAATGCAAAACTGGTTTGTTGTAGTCATGGGACTGGTGACGGTGTTTGTCGTCCTGATCCTCATCATCGGACTGTGCTGGCTGCTGGGTCTGGCATGCCGCGGCAGCTCGAAGAAGGAGGAACTGCAGGCCGCTGCCGCTGCTGCGCCTGCTCAGGAAAGCAGCATTCCCAACCGCGCAGAGTTCCTTGCCGCCGTTTCGGCAGCCATTGCCGAGGCCAGCGGTACGGATGCATCTGCGATCCGCATTCTTTCCGTCAAGAAGCTGTAAAAACATATTGAGAAAGGTGAACAAGAAGTATGAAAAAGTATCGTGTGAACGTCAACGGCTCCCTCTATGAGATCGAGATCGAAGAAATGGCTGCTCCCGCGAAGATGAGCGCCGCCGCTCCTGCCGCCGCTCCTGCTGCCGCTCCCGCCGCCGCTCCCGCTCCTGCCGGTGCAGGCGCTCAGGTCAAGGCTCCGATGCCCGGCACCATTCTGGATGTCAAGGTCCAGGCCGGTCAGTCCGTGAAGAAGGGCGACGTTCTCGTCATTCTGGAAGCCATGAAGATGGAGAACGAGATCTGCGCTCCCTCCGACGGCAAGATCACCGGTGTGAACGTCCGCAAGGGCGACTCCGTCGAGACTCAGGCTCTCCTCTGCACCATCGCGTAAGCGGGTAAGGAGATGCCGTATGTTCAAGAAAAAGAATAAGAACCTGCACCGCGCGCTCATTGCGCTCATGGTGCTGGGGCTTCTGGTGTGCCTGTGCTTTACCCTCGCCTCCGCCGCCACCGCTGAGCCGGACTCCTCGTCAGCCGCGGAGACCACCGCTGTAGAGGAGCAGGGCGCACAGTCCAATACGGAAGCAATGACGAATTTCCTGAATCAGGCTGGCATCGCCACCCTGATCCACAATGCGGACTGGAAATCGATCGTCATGATCCTCATTTCCTTCGTCCTAATGTATCTGGCCATCGGTAAGGGCTTTGAGCCGCTGCTGCTCCTGCCGATCGCCTTCGGTATGCTGCTGACGAACCTGCCCGGCGCAGGTATGTTCCACTCCGAGATTTTTGAGGGCGGTCATATCCACTGGGACCTCATCAAGAACGGCGTCACGCTCTCGAATGGTGCGAATGAAGCCGCCGGCCTCATCGACATCCTCTACCTCGGCGTAAAGCTGGGTATCTACCCCTGCCTGATCTTCATCGGTGTCGGCGCCATGACGGACTTCGGCCCGCTGATCGCCAACCCGAAGAGCCTGCTGCTCGGCGCTGCCGCACAGCTCGGTATTTTCATTGCCTACCTCGGCGCGCTCGGCCTGAGCAAGCTGGGGATCCCGGGCCTTGAGTTCACGCAGAAGATGGCTGCCTCCATCGGCATCATCGGCGGCGCGGACGGCCCCACCGCAATCTATGTCACGTCCCGGCTGGCCTCCGAGCTGCTCGGCCCGATCGCCATTGCCGCTTATTCCTACATGGCGCTCGTCCCGGTCATCCAGCCGCCCATCATGCGCTGCCTGACCACGAAGAAGGAGCGCATGATCCGCATGGACGCCCTGCGTACGGTTTCCAAGAAGGAAAAGATCGTTTTCCCGATTGCCGTCACCGCGTTCGTCGCTCTGCTCGTTCCGAGCGCAGCTCCGCTGGTCGGCAGCCTGATGCTCGGCAACCTGTTCCGTGAGTGCGGCGTGGTCGACCGTCTGTCCAAGACCGCGCAGAACGAGCTCATGAACATCGTCGTCATTTTCCTCGGCGTCTCCGTCGGCGCTACGGCGAAGGCAGAGTCCTTCCTCAGCCCGATGACGCTCGGCATCCTCGCCATGGGCATCGTCGCCTTCATGTGCGGCACGGCCGGCGGCGTCCTGCTTGCCAAGTTCATGAACATCTTCCTGCCGGATGGCAAGAAGATCAACCCGCTCATCGGCTCTGCCGGTGTGTCCGCCGTTCCGATGGCCGCGCGTGTCTCCCAGAAGGAAGGCCAGCGCGAGGATCCCAGCAACTTCCTGCTCATGCACGCCATGGGCCCGAATGTCGCCGGTGTCATCGGCTCCGCCGTCGCCGCGGGCGTGTTCATCGCCCTGTTCGGCTGATAAGGAGGTATGTCCGTTATGGAAAAGAAGAATCCGCTGCGAATTACAGAAACCATCCTCCGCGACGCGCACCAGTCTCAGGCTGCCACGCGCATGCGCATCGAGGATATGCTCCCTGCCTGTGAGCTCCTGGACAACATGGGCTACTGGTCGCTGGAGTGCTGGGGCGGTGCGACGTTTGACGTCTGCATGCGCTTCCTGAACGAGGACCCGTGGGAGCGCCTGCGCACCCTGAAGGCCCACATGCCCAAGACGAAGCTGCAGATGCTCTTCCGCGGCCAGAACATCCTGGGCTACAAGCACTATGCCGACGATGTCGTCGAGGAATTCTGCCAGAAGTCCATTGAAAACGGCATCGATGTCGTCCGCGTGTTCGACGCGCTGAACGACATCCGCAACCTGCGCAAGGCCGTCGAATCCGTGAAGAAGTACGGCGGCTGGGCCGAGGTCGCGCTGAGCTACACCGTCAGCCCTGTGCATAACGACGATTACTTCGTCGGCCTCGCCAAGGACCTCGAGAAGATGGGCGCAGATTCCATCTGCATCAAGGATATGGCGAACCTGCTGCTGCCGCTGCACGCCTATGACCTCGTGCGCAAGCTGAAGGACAGCGTCTCCGTGCCCATCCACCTGCACACGCACAACACGGCCGGTACCGGCGACATGGTCAACCTCATGGCCTGTCAGGCCGGCGTGGACATCGTGGACTGCGCGCTGTCTCCGCTTGCCAACGGTACGTCCCAGCCCGCCACCGAGTCCCTCGTGGCGACGCTGCAGGGCTCCGACCGCGACACCGGGCTGGACCTTGCCAAGCTGAACGAGGCTGCCACGCACTTCCGCAAGGTCGCCGACAAGCTGAAGAAGGAAGGCTTCCTCGATCCGAAGGTCCTGCAGGTCGATACGAAGGCCCTGATGTATCAGGTCCCCGGCGGCATGCTCTCGAACATGCTCGGCCAGCTCAAGCAGGCAGGTCAGGAGGATCGCTATTACGACGTGCTGGCCGAGGTGCCCCGCGTCCGCAAGGACTTCGGCTATCCTCCGCTCGTCACCCCGACGAGCCAGATCGTCGGAACACAGGCAGTCATGAACATCGTCGCCGGTGAGCGCTACAAGATGGTCCCGAAGGAATCCAAGGGCCTGCTCCGCGGCGAGTACGGCAAGCTGCCCGGTAAAGTAAATGAGGAAGTCCGCCGCAAGTGCATCGGCGATGACAAGGTCATCACCTGCCGCCCGGCCGACCTGCTCAAGCCGGAGCTGCCGCAGTACCGCGAGGAGTCCAAGGACATCGCCCGCTGCGAGGAGGACGTTCTGTCCTACGCCCTGTTCCCGCAGGTCGCGCGCAAGTTCATGGAAGCCCGCAACAACCCGAAGCCCGCAGAGCCCGAGAAGAAGGCCGCCGATCCCAATGCGGTCCGCGAGCTCTATGTCGAGGACCTCGGCAGATAAGCCAACAAACAGCAAAAGACCCTCCCGCCGCCGGCGGGAGGGTCTGCGTTTATGTCCCCTGAATTTCGATGATCACATATTCCGACCGGCAGCCGGTCTTGAACAGGATGGCCCAGTCCGAAATGCCGGACGTGACGAGGAAGTCCGTATCCCCGCGCCGCTCCTGTCCGTAGACGGCATCGTCGCCATGCAGGTGGAACCAGCGGATGAGCTGCACAAGGGGGATGAGCTGCCCGCCGTGGGTGTGGCCGGAGAGCACGAGATCGACGCCTGAGGCCGCCTCGGCATCATAGTCATGCGGCTGATGGTCCAGCACGATGGAGTAGCGCGCCGTATCCAGCCCCCGTGTCAGCTCAGCCATGGATGCGCGGCCGCCGCCGAGGCCCAGCTCCTCTGAGGCGTCCTGACGGCCGATGAGCCAGAAGGCATCGCCGATCGGCACGATCTCGTCCTCCAGCACATGCACGCCGTTTGCCGTCAGTTCAGCGGCGAGGTCGTCGCCCGTGAAGCCGCGGGTGCACTTGCTGTCATACAGGCCCTTGTCATGATTGCCGAAGACGTAGTAGACCGGCATATCCAGCTGCCCGAGCGCCCTGCAGGCGGCGAGCATGTCTTCCTTCTCCGTATCCTCGTCGACAAAGTCGCCCGCGATTACGAGCAGGTCGGGCTTCTGCGCCGCGATGCGGGCCAGCTCGCGGGCAAAGCCGTCTGCGTGGAACGTGGTGCCCATGTGGGAATCGGCGAGCAGCGCGATGCGGAGCGTGCCGACGGGCTTGTCCGTATGAATGATATAGTTTGTCTGCCAGACATGGTGCGCCTGCACCCAGCCTGCCGAAAGATAGGCGGCCGTGAGCAGCAGGGCCGTGAGCCCGGCGTAATACCGCCGCCACGGCTTGCCGTGCAGCCGTTTCAGCAGGGCGAACAGCGCGTCGCTCAGCAGCCAGAACAGCGCCAGATGGAGCAGGCAGATGATGGCGTTCATATAGCCCCACGCCAGCCAGATCGCGGCGGAAGGAAGCAGCACAGCCAGCGCGGAGATCACCCAGCTCCAGCCGCGCCTGCCGCGGGCCAGCGCCAGCGAGAAACGGAAGCGATGCACGCGCGAGACAAGGTAAAACAGTGCTGCACACCCGGCCAGCACCAGACCGATCAGGATCAGAAGCCTGAGGATCATGTGCCCGCGCCTCCGTTCTGCATGAGAATGTCCTCTGCCGTCAGCATGGGGTACCGGCGCAGCGCCGTGCCGTCCAGCGGCTCGCGGTGCAGGTCGACGGCTGTAATGCGGCGGTTGCCGTAGGTCGTGTAGTAATAGATGCCGCGCGCGGCATTCCAGCACGAGGTGTAGATCGTGCGCTCAAATTCTCCCGGTGCGACCTCACAGCAGCCGCGCGTCTGCGAGACCGTCTCCATGATGTGGAAAAACTGCCCGACGCAGTCGGCCTCGCTCTCGCCGCAGACGGAGTGGAGCTTCGTGAAGGCGGCGCGGACAAAGCGCGAGCCGGAGGACAGGTCGCCCGGCAGGCCGAGCGCGCCCATGCCGCGGCTGTAGGCCTGCAGCGGCACGTCCGGCGCAAAGGTATTCTCCGGCTGTCTCGGCGACAGATGCATATAGTTGTTCAGCGCGAAGAGCTGCTGCGGGAACGGCGGGTTATTCGTCAGCACGCCGACAGGATTTTCGTAAATTTGCAGCCCCGCGGCCGTCGGCTCCAGCGTGAGGGCGCCGGTCGCGTCCGCGAGCAGCCAGTGCAGCTGGGCGGCAGGGAAGTGCGGGCTGAACGGCGTTCCCGTCAGGTTGACGGCCTGCAGCAGCTGCCGGGCCTCCGCCAGCGTGGCGCACTGCCGCAGCAGCCACGGAATGAATTCGAACTGCGCCACGTTCTGCCGCCCGTCCTGCGGCGCGGCATAGCGGGCGTTGCCGACAAAGTTCAGCCCGGCAATGCCGAGGCCTTTTTCGTTCACGGCATCGTAATACAGCGGATAGCCGTCCGCCACATGGGCCGTGCCGAGGATGGCATAGCCCTGCTCCGAGTCGCCGCCGTGGCGGAAGCGGAGCGGGAACCGGCGGGGGAGTACCACAAGCTCCTCTCCGTAGGATGCCTCATAGTCCAGCGAGCGGCCCATATAGAGCTCACGCGGCTGATAGGTGATCGCAGTGCACATAATACCTCCTGATAATATGAAGCCGCTGCAGAACGGCTTGCTCTGCAGCGGTATCGGTTCAATCCTCTGCGGCCAGCAGAATGATGCATTCCGCTGCCTCCTTCACCGGAGCGGAGAGCGTGAAGGCGTAGATCCCGCTGCAGTCCGCCAGAAGCTTTGGCAACGCTTCCGCCGGCAGGCGATATGCGGCGCGGACGTCCTCCGGCCAAAGCCCGGCCGTCTCGCTCCAGCTGACGCGCTCCTCCTCGGACAGCAGCTCGCTGCTCTCCGGCAGAACGTCGGCGTGCGCGCCCTTCAGCACGACGAGCACCGGCTCTGCCGTCTTGCCATACACGGTCTCTGCACCGTCCGTATCCGCTGCCATGCACTCGGGCGCCTCAACACCGGATGTTGCGGCATCGTGGTAAAATGACGTGACATTGCCGCTGTATCCCATCACGACGTCGCCGTGCGCGGCAGTAGCGGCAGTATCGTTGGCCTTCTGCTGCGCAAAGCCCTTCAGCGGACCGAGCAGAGTGAAGACGACCAGCGCGGCAGCGGCAAGGCCTGTGGCAAGCCCGCCCCAGTAGGCGCGGCGCGGCTTTTTGACCGGCCGCTGCGGTGTTTTGGCGGCGGCTGCCAGAATGGAGGCTGTCAGCTCGGCGGGCGGGACGGCAGTGTCTGCCCGCAGCAGACGGTCCCCGCGTTCGAAGGCCTGCAGCCGTGCGCGGCAGTTTGCACACTGCGCCAGATGCGCCTGCAGCCGCTGCTCTTCCTCCGGCGAGTTTTCGCCGTCGAGATGTCCGCTCAAAAGTGAAAGATAATCGTTACAGTTCATGGCCCCGACCTCCTTTCTGCGGATTAGACGAGGTGGCGGCCGCTTTGTTCCCGCTCTGGGACAGCTTTTTTCGCAGCTGGTCGCGGGCGCGGGCTAGGCGGGATTTGACCGTTCCCTCCCGCACGCCAAGCACAGCGGCGATGTCCGTATAGCTCAGGTCATTTTCCACGCGCAGCGACAGGATCAGCCGCTGCTCCGGGGCCAGCAGGTCCATGGCGGCCCGCAGCTCCTCCCGCTCCTCGCGCGCAAGCAGCTCCTCCTCCGGCAGCTTGGCCGGGTCGGGTGCATCGAGGGTATATTCCTCCCCGTCGGCGTCCAGCCCGGAGATGGGAACGACCAGGTGGCGGCGCGCAGCACGCAGAAAGTCGATGCAGACGTTGGACGTCAGCCGGAACAGCCAGGTGGACAGGCTGGAATCGGCCTGAAAGCTGCCAAGCCCGCGCCACGCGCGCAGGAAGGCCTCCTGCGTCATGTCGGCGGCATCCTCCGGATTGCCGGTCATGCGCAGCGCGAGCCGGTAGATGGCGGGCTGATGCGTCGTGACGAGCTGCTCAAACGCCGCCATATCGCCGTCGGCTGCCAGCCGGATCATGTGCTTTTCGTCGATGTGGATCACCTCAGATCACGCTTGATCTCTTTTGCCAGACGTTCTATGTCGGAAAAGGCGGAAATGTTGGAGATTTGTTCCTTATAAAATCCGCTGTGCGGCACGCCGCGCAGGTACCATGCAAAATGCTTGCGCGCCTCGAGGCAGGCAATATGCTCGCCTTTGTCCTCGAGCGCCAGTGCGAATTGCTGCAGGGCCGTGTCCACGCGGTCGGCGAGCGGCGGCAGCTCCGGGGGTGTCTTGCCGCGCAGGGCAGCGCGCAGCCGCTCGAAAAGCCACGGGTCGCCGAAGGCGGCGCGTCCCGCCATGAACAGCGAAGCGCCGCTGTGCGCCCGGCAGCGCAGCAGCTGCTCGGGGTCGGAGATATCGCCGTTTGCGATAACGGGGATGGAGACGGCGCGCACGACCTCGCCGATGGCGTCCCAGTCTGCGCGGCCGGAATAGAGCATGGCCTTCGTGCGGCCGTGGACCGTGATGGCGGCTGCACCGTTTTCCTCCGCCGCGCGGGCCAGCGCGACGGCGCTCGGGCAGCTCCGGTCCCAGCCAAGGCGGGTCTTTACGGTCACGGGGACGGAAACGGCGTCCGCCACGGCGCGGATGATGCGCCCGGCCAGCGGGATGTCGCGCATGAGGGCGCTGCCGTCGCCGTTGTTGGCGATCTTCGGCATGGGGCAGCCCATATTGATGTCCAGAAAGTCGCACCCGCTGATGCCGACGGCGATCTGCGCGGCCTCGGCCATCATGGCCGGGTCGTTGCCGAAGATCTGCGCGCCGCACAGCGAGCCCTCGTTCCGGCGGAGCAGGCCGCGGCTCTTGCGGTCCTGATAGACGAGCGCGCGGGAGGAGACCATCTCCGTTACGGTCACGTCCGCGCCATGCTGCGCGCAGACCGTGCGGAAGGCGTAGTCCGTTACGCCGGCCATCGGTGCGAGAAAAAGCGGCGTATCGCCGGAAAACAGCTGCATGGGTCCATCCCTCCTGACCCATACTGTACCATAAAGCGCGAAAAAAAGCAACTCTGCCCGTTCAAAAAGGCGAACGGGCGGGGTGGTTTCATGGCGGAGCTTCCCTTAAAAAATCAACACGCAGGAGAGCCACGCCAGCCCCACAGATGCCGCGCCCATCGCGGCGTACAGGAGAGCCGGGATGCGGCGGTGCGGGCGTGCGGATGGCGGTGCGGCGGCAAGGCGGCGGGCCTCCTCCAGCAGGGCCTGCTCCGTCACACCGTGCTGCTCGAGCGCCTCCTCGCGCAGCAGAAAAATGGCCTGCTCAAACAGGTCGGACTCCTGCGGCCGCACCACGAGGACCTGCCGCGTCGTTCCCTTGACCATTGCGCTCCCTCCCTTAGCCGGACATTGTCCGGTATCTGGAGAGATTCTACCCGCTAGGGGCGGGTCACAAACGGCTGTCGATAAAAAATTTTTATAAAAATTTTGAAAAAAGTGTCAGGAATCCGTTTCTGGTGAAATATAGGAGTGAAGGGAGGCCGCTCCGCAGGAAGAATCATTTATGAATTGAAAGAAAGGACAGATTATCATGAAAGGAAAACGATTCCTTCTGGTTATACTCGTTTTCGCATTATCAGTCTCTTTGCTTGGCTGTGGAGAAATGTCTGACGCAGAGGTGCAGCTGCGATACGGCCTGAGGATGTTCTTCAATCGGTTTACATTCTTCCAGCCAACCAGTTTTTACGGTTTCTCTGGAGATAATCTGGATGATCTGGAATGGGGTGCGGAGCAGCTCAGGGCCGGCATGGAGGAAAGCACGGCCCTGCTTCAGAAATACCCAAACGCTTATGCGTCCCTTCAGCTGCTGGTTCAGATCCCGACTGTACTGAGATCCCTGTACGAGGCAGCAGGGACGGAAAAGCTTACCTTTGGCGACCTCCCCCCCGCGTGGCAGGCATGCCTGTACGATGTGGACATCCTGCTGTATCCGTGCCTGTTTGCCTGGACCGAAAGTGACGGCTCTTCCGTGATGGGGCTGTTTGCCCTGATGGAGTCCTCGGGCAGCGCGCACAATTTCCTGGATCACAATGTTGTCTCCTGCCCGGGAATCGAGTGGCCGAAGCCGATAGACTGGACACCGCCGGATGTTTGATCCCGGTACATAGCAAAAAGCTGCTGCAGAGCGCTCGCTCTGCAGCAGCAAATTTGTTATGCCTGTTCGCCGGACTCGGAGGGGTCGATGACGGAATCGTCGTGGAAGACCCAGTCCTGCACGTTCAGAATGTCGTAGGTCGAGGGAGTGCGGCGGATGACGATCTTCGAAAGACCGGCGTTGATAATCATCCGGCGGCACATCGGGCAGGGGAGCAGGTCGGGGATCAGCTCGCCCGTGGCGACGTCGCGCCCGGCCAGATAGATCGTGCCGCCGATGCACTCGCTGCGCGCGGCGGAGATGATGGCGTTCATCTCGGCGTGGACGCTGCGGCAGAGCTCATAGCGCTCGCCGGCGGGGATGCCGAGCCGTTCGCGGATGCAGTAGCCGAGGTCGATGCAGTTGCTGCGGCCGCGCGGTGCGCCGTTGTAGCCCGTGGAAACGATCTCGTCGTTGCGGACGATGAGCGCCCCGGAGTGAGAGCGGCTGCAGGTAGAACGCTCCAGCACGGTCTCCGCGATGTCGAGGTAATAGCTTTCCTTATCGATGCGCCCCATGGCAGTGGCCTCCAATGATCGGAACATTGCCATTATTATACACCCTGCGGGAAAAAACTGCAAGCATTTTTCCGAAAAACGCGCCATTTTTGGCGAAAAAACAGCTCAAAAATGGGAGTTTTGCTCCACCAGATGAAAAATAACCGGTGAAGATCGGGGCTGCAATGGAGCGATGCTGCTTTAGAGCATACATTTTCCGCGGTGCAGATACTGCCCATTACGGTCGTGGAGAATTTTGCCCTCCCGGACGACGCAGGTGCCGCGCAGGTAGACCTCTGCGATATGGCCCGCGATCTGCGTGCCCTCATAGGGGGCATAGTCGACGTTTGCCGCCTGATCGGCTGCGGTGATGCAGCTCGTGCCGCGCGGGTCATATACGACGATGTCCGCGTCTGCGCCCGGCTGCAGCACGCCCTTGCGGGGGAAGAGACCGTAGAGCTTCGCGGGCGTTTCGGCCAGCACATCGGCCATGCGCTCGGCCGTGATGCGGCCTGCTGCGACGCCGTAGGTGAACAGCAGCGTGCCGCGCGTCTCCACGCCGGGCATGCCGCCGGGAATTTTCGTGAAGTCGCCGCGCCCGGCGTCCTTCTGCGCGAGGGTGAAGCTGCAGTGATCCGTCGAAACGGTCTGGATCTCGCCGTCGGCCAGCGCCTTCCACAGGCGCTCGTTGTCGAGCTTCTTGCGCAGCGGGGGCGCGCAGACATAGCGTGCGCCTGCAAAGTCCGGCAGGCTGTAGCGTGAGTCGTCCAGCAGCAGGTAGTGCGGGCAGGTCTCCACAAAGACCTTCTGCCCGAGGCCGCGCGCGGCCTCGACCTCGCGCAGGGCTGCCGCCGTGGACAGGTGGACGATCATGACGGGCACATCGGCCACGCGTGCCAGCTTCAGCAGACGGCCGACGGCCTCGGCCTCGGCCTCCGCCGGGCGGCAGAGGGGGTGAGACGCCGGGGAAAGCGCGCCTGCGGCCTTCTTTTCGGCGATGAGCGCATCGATCATGCCGGCGTTCTCGCAGTGCACGCCGACGATGCCGCCGAGACGCTTCATCTCGCGCAGGGCGTGGAACATGGCCTCGTCGCCGATCATCATCGCGGGATAGGTCATGTACATTTTGAAGGAGGAGATGCCCTCGTCGAACATCTGGGGCAGCTCGGCGCGGATGCCGTCGTTCCAGTCGTCGATGGTCATGTGGAAGCCGTAGTCGCAGCCGGTCTTCCCATCTGCCTTCTCGTGCCAGCGGGCAAGGCCGGTGTGGAGCGTTTCGCCCTTGTTCGGGCAGGCAAAGTCGATGACGGTCGTCGTGCCGCCGCGCAGGGCGGAGCGGCCGCCGGTGTAGAAGTCGTCCGCTGTGACGGTGTTGCAGACCTCAAGGTCGAAGTGTGTGTGCGCGTCGAGAAAGCCGGGGAACAGCAGCTTGCCGCTGACGTCGATCACCTCGGCCTCCGGGCAGGAAAGCGCCTCACCGACGGCCTCGATGCGTTCGCCGTCGATGAGCAGATCGGCTTTCCGGCAGCCGGAAGCGCCGACGATCACGCCGCCTTTCAGCAGCTTTTTCATACGAATCCACTCCTTTTTGTTTGGTTGGCTACCCCGCATCATTCCTCTTCGGCCTTCGGCGGATATTTTTCGCCGGTCCATCGGTTCGGAAAGTTTGACGTGCACAAAGCACGCCCGCACGTTCCAAACCTTGCCTCGACAAAAAATCTCTCGCCGGATGCTCTTGAGGAATGATGCGGGGCAACCTGTGTATTTTTTAGAACGTCTGTCGGGCTGATACTATATTTTTATTCTATCACTGCGGCGGGGAAAAGGGAATCCCCTTTTTCTGCGGGAAATGCCGCCGCGGCGCGAATCGACGATTGACAGGGAAAGCGTCCAGACCGTATAATGGGGCTGTACCGGTTATCCAAAAAGGAAGGAGATATGTTCCATGCTGCAAATTGAACATTTGACGAAGACCTACGGCGAAAAGAAGGCCGTGGACGATCTGAGCCTGCACATCCTGCCCGGTGAAATTTACGGCTTCATCGGCCACAACGGCGCGGGAAAGACGACGACGCTGAAATCCGTCGCCGGGATCCTGCGCTTCGACGCCGGAGAGATCCGCATCGCCGGCACCTCCATCCGCACGGACCCGCTGGCCTGCAAGCGGAAGATTGCCTACATCCCGGACAATCCCGATCTCTATGACTATATGACGGGTATCCAGTATCTGAACTTTATTGCGAACATTTTCGGCGTCAGCGCGGCGGACCGGCAGGTGCGCATCCGCGAGCTTGCGGAGCGCTTTGAGCTGACGAACGATCTGGCCCAGCCCATCGCCGCCTACTCCCACGGCATGAAGCAGAAGCTGGCCATTATTTCGGCCTGGCTCCATGCCCCGCAGCTCGTCGTGATGGACGAGCCGTTCGTCGGCCTGGACCCGAAGGCTGCCCATCTGCTCAAGGGCATGATGCGGGAGCTGTGCGACCGCGGCGGCGCGATCTTCTTCTCGACGCATGTGCTCGAGGTCGCGGAAAAGCTGTGCGACAAGGTCGCCATCCTGCGCGCGGGCAAGCTCATCCGCTCCGGCACGATGGACGAGGTCAAGGGCGACGACTCCCTCGAGGAGGTCTTCCTGGAGCTGGAGGGCGAGACATGCTGAGCGCTCTCCTGAAAAAGCAGCTGCAGGAGATCTTCCGCAGCTACTTCTATAACGCCAAGCAGGGCAAGGCCCGCTCCCGCGTCTCGACGGTGGGCTATTTTGCCTTTTTTGCCGTGCTCATGGTCGGCGTGCTGGGCGGCCTGTTCACCTATCTGGCGCATTCCCTGTGCGCGCCGTTCGCCGCAGCCGGGATGGAATGGCTGTATTTCACGATCATGGCCATGGTCGCCATCGTGCTCGGTGCATTCGGCAGCGTATTCAACACCTATTCGAGCCTCTATCTTGCCAAGGATAACGACCTGCTGCTGTCCATGCCGATCCCGGTGCGCACCATCCTGCTGTCCCGCCTGCTGAGCGTCTATCTCATGGGCCTGCTCTATTCCGGCGTTGTGCTGCTGCCCGCTATGATCGTCTATTGGGTCACGGTCTCGGCCGCGCCCGCTGCCCTTGCGGGCGGCCTGCTGCTGTTTGCCCTTGTCACGATCTTCGTGCTGACGCTCTCATGCGCGCTGGGCTGGGTCGTGGCAAAGATCAGCCTGAAGCTGAAGCACCGCAGCATCACGGTGGTACTGACGTCGCTCCTGTTCCTCAGCGCTTACTATTTCGTGTATTTCAAGGCGCAGAGCTTTCTCTCGGAGCTTGTGGCGAACGCCGTCTACTACGGTGCGCAGATCCGCGGTAAGGCCTATCCGCTCTATCTGATCGGCCGTGCCGGGGCCGGCGACGGCCCTGCCATGGCGGTGGTCACCGCCGTGGTGCTCGTCCTGTTTATCCTGCTATTCTGGCTGCTGTCGCGCAGCTTCCTGCGCATCGCCACGGCAAGCGGCAGCACGGTGCGCCGTGTCTACCGCGAAAAGACCGCCGTGCAGCGCGGCACGGGAACGGCCCTGCTTGCGCGGGAGCTGCGGCACTTCGGCGGCAATCCCAGCTATATGCTCAACTGCGGCCTCGGCATCCTGCTGATGCCGCTCGGCGGCACGGCCCTGCTATGGAAGCGTGATCTTCTGGATGTGCTGCAGCCTATGGTCGGCGGGCAGGGGATCACGCTCATCCTGTGCGCGCTGGTGTGCCTGCTGGCATCCATGAATCTCATGGCTGCGCCGTCCGTTTCGCTCGAGGGCCGGACGCTCTGGCTCGTGCAGTCGCTGCCGGTCCGGCCATGGCAGGTCCTGCGGGCCAAGCTGCAGCTGCAGCTTGTGCTGACGGCCGTCCCCGCGCTGATCGCGGCGGTCTGCGCAGCCGTGGCTGCCGCGCGCCCGGTGGGAGAGACGCTCCTGCTGCTGGCCGTCCCGCTCGGCTATGTCCTGCTGCTGGCGCTGTTCTGCCTGTTCGCGGGCCTGAAGCTGCCGAATCTGACGTGGACGAATGAGATCACGCCCATCAAGCAGGGCGGCAGCGTCATGCTGGCCCTGTTCGGCGGCTTCGTCTATGCGGGCCTTCTGCCGCTGGCCTATTTCCTTGGTGCATCCGCCCTGGGCCTTTCTGCCTGCCTTGGAATTTATCTCGGCCTGACGCTGGCGCTTGCTGCCGTGCTGTATGTCTGGCTGCGCAGGCGCGGCGCGGCCGTGTTCGCGGCTCTGTAACAAAAAGGAGAGAGTATGAACGATATTCTGGAGGTCCGACACCTCGTCAAGTGCTTCGGCGATGTGACGGCGGTGGACGATCTGAGCTTCCGCGTGCGCGAGGGCGAACTGTTCGCCTTCCTCGGTGTGAACGGCGCGGGAAAATCCACGACCATCCACATTCTCTGCGGCCAGCTGGCCCGCGACGGCGGCAGCGTGCGCGTCTGCGGCGCGGACCCGGACGAAGCGCCGGAGCAGCTCCGCCGGAGCCTCGGCGTGGTGTTCCAGAGCTCCGTGCTGGATCAGGCGCTGTCCGTGCAGGAGAATCTGCGCAGCCGCGCGGCGCTTTACGGCATCCGGGGCACGGCATTTTCCCGCCGTCTTGCGGAGCTGACGGACCTGCTGGAGCTGGGCGAGCTGCTGCGCCGCCCCGTCGGCAAGCTCTCGGGCGGCCAGCGCCGCCGGATCGACATCGCCCGCGCCCTGCTGCACCGGCCGCGCCTGCTCATCCTGGATGAGCCGACGACGGGCCTTGACCCGCAGACGCGCAGCCTGCTGTGGCAGGTCGTGGCGGGCCTGCGGCAGGAGGAGAATCTGACGGTCTTCCTCACCACGCATTATATGGAGGAGGCTGCGGACGCGGGCTACGTTGTCCTGCTCGACCACGGCAGGATCGCGGCAGAGGGCACGCCGCTGCAGCTGAAAAACACCTATGCGCACGATACGCTCACCCTCTACGGCGTGGGTGAGGCGGACGTGCGGCGGCTCGGCCTGCCCTATGCGCCTGCGGAGCAGGGCTGGCGCGTCACCGTGCCGGACCCGGCTGCCGCTGCGGAGCTCATCCGGCGGGAACCGGCGCTGTTCCGCGATTTTGAGCTGACCAAGGGACGGATGGACGATGTGTTCCTCGCCGTCACGGGCAAAAAGCTGGCGGGAGGTGCGGAGAAATGACCGGACTCGGTGCGCTGATCCGGCGCAACAGCAAGCTGTATTTCAAGGATAAGGGCATGTTCTTCACCTCACTCATCACGCCGATGATCCTGCTGGTGCTCTATGTCACCTTCCTCAGCCGGACGTATGAGGGTTCGTTCCGCTCTGCCCTTGCGGCAGCCGGGGCGCAGGTGGAGGACTCGCTCCTGCATGGCTGTGTCGGCGGGCAGCTCATCTCGTCGCTGCTGGCCGTCAGCTGTGTGACGGTGGCCTTCTGCTCGAACCTCACCATGGTGTTCGATAAGGTCTCCGGTGCACGGAACGACCTGACCGTTTCGCCGGTCCGGCCAGCCGTCCTCTCGCTGAGCTATTATCTGGCGACGTTCTGCACCACGCTGCTCATCAACGGCATCGCCGCGGCTGCCTGCTTCGGTTATCTGGCGCTGACGGGCTGGTATCTGAGCGCTGCGGACGTGCTGCTCGTGCTGCTGGACGTGGTGATCCTGGTGCTGTTCGGCACGGCGCTGTCGTCCTGCATGATCTTCCCGCTTTCGACGAACGGGCAGGCCAGCGCGGTCGGAACGATCGTGAGCGCGGGGTACGGCTTTGTCTGCGGGGCCTATATGCCCGTTTCGAGCTTCTCGTCCGTGCTGCAGAAGGTCATCGCCTTCCTGCCGGGGACGTATGGGACCGCTCTGTTGCGCTGCCATGCGATGCGGGGCGTGTTTGCGGAGATGCGCCGCATCGGCTTTCCGGCGGAGGTCGTTTCGGGCATCCGTGACAGCGTGGACTGCAATCTCTATTTCTTCGGCCATGCCGTAAGCACCGGCGCGATGTATGCCATCATGCTGGGGAGCATCGCCGCGCTCATCGGCCTTTACGTCCTGCTGAACCGCCCGGGACACGGAGGAAAGCGCCATGGGTAGAGCCTCCACCAGACAGAACAAGACGCCCTATCAGCTGGCCCGCGAGGAGCTGGGCCTTTCCCGCGAGCGGGCGGCGGAGCTGCTGGAGACTATCCCGGCGGAGCGCATCGAGCGCATCGAAAGCGAGCGCTCCCTGCCGCGGCCGGACGAGGTGCTGCGCATGGCGCAGCGGTATAAGAAGCCGTCGCTCTGCAATGCCTACTGCGCCCGCGTCTGCCCCATCGGGCAGGAATATGTGCCGGAGATCAAGCCGAAGGAGCTTCCGGCCATCGTGCTCGAGATGCTGGCGACCCTCAACACGCTCGACCGCGAGCGCGGCTGCCTCATCGACATCTCGGCCGATGGCAGCATCGATCCGGACGAGCTGGCGGATTTCCTGCGCATCCAGCGGGAGCTGGAGCAGATCTCCCGGACCGTGGAGGCCCTGCAGCTCTGGGCGGAAAAAATGATGGCCGACGGCCGCATTGACCGTGCGGCCTATACGCGGGAGATCTCCGCAGCGGGAGAAAAATAGCGGGTGTTAATTTGTACATTTGAGCCTTTATTTTCTGCGCCCGGCCTGATAAAATAAGACCATACACAGCGGATCCGTAAAACCCACCCAGATACAGAAAAGGAGAGTAACAATGGTTATTTTTATGTTCGGCATCGTGCTTACCCTCGTGCTTTTCATTGCCATGGGCTTTGTCCGCGGCGAGGGCATGAGCTGGAGAGTCAACAAAAAGCAGCTGCTGGCGCTGGTCGGTGTGCTCGTCATCGTGTTTTCGTGCTATGTCTCCATTCCGGCAGGCCACACCGGCGTCGTGACAACGTTCGGCAGCGTGGAGAACTACACGCTCGAGGCCGGTATGCACTTCAAGCTCCCGTGGCAGGAGGTCATCAAGATGGACAACCGCGTGCAGAAGAGCACGCAGGATATGTCCTGCTTCTCCTCTGACATTCAGGAGGTCAGCATGACCTACACCGTGAACTATCAGATCAGCAAGCAGGATGCCATGACGATCTATAAGACCATCGGCATCGGCTATTACGATACGGTCATCGCCCCGTGCATCACGGAGTCGGTCAAGATCGTCACGGCCCAGTATACGGCCGAGGACCTCGTCTCCAGCCGCAGCCTGATGGCCTCGCAGATCGAGGAGGTCCTGTCCAAAAAGCTGGCGGCCTACAACATCGAGCTGGTCGGCGCTTCCATTGAGAATATGGATTTCACGGATGCCTTTACGGATGCCGTGGAGGCCAAGCAGGTCGCCGAGCAGAACAAGCTCCGCGCCGAGACCGAGGCACAGCAGCGCGTTCTTGAGGCCAATGCCGCTGCAGAGATCAAGCGCATCGAGGCGGAGGCTGATGCCTATGAGCTGACGACCCGTGCCGAGGCCGAGGCCGAGGCGAACCGCAAGATCGCTGAATCCCTGACGGAGGCCCTTATCGCCTATACTTACGCGGAAAACTGGAACGGCGAGCTGCCGACGTTCATGACGGGCGACGGCGCAACGCTGCCGATGTTCGACATGTCGGCCCTGCTGAACGGCAAGACCGATAACGGAACGACTGCCGCGCAGCCTGCGGAATAACAGAGCAGAAAAAGTCCTGCCCGGAGCTTTCACTCCGGGCAGGATTACTTTTTAGGGGAGGGGTTTGTAGGGGAGCGGACAGCCGGGCCCGGAGACGCACCTGCAGTTGGTACAAGGCGGCGATAAAATGGTATGCACCAATTGCGTCTGTAGCGGCGCTCCCTGAGCGCCATGCAGGCTGGCAATGATTGCAGTACAAATTCAGTGACACAATGCTCCCAAGTTTGTCATTCCGAGGAGCGAAGCGACGTGGGAATCTCGGGGAGGCAGCTGCGATTTCGCCGATGGCTTTCCTGTGATCGTGCCGGGTACTGCGAGATTGCCACGTCGGCCTGCGGCCTCCTCGCAATGACAAATCTGGGGCCCTTGTGCCACAGAATCAGTGCGAGATAGTTGTCAGCCTCCATGGCGCTCAATGAGCGCCGCTACAATATTGTTATTGTTCGGAATTACTTTGCCGTCGGGGCGGGTTCGCGCTCCATGGCGGCGTGTTTGCGCGCCGGGCGGTAGCACAGCAGGGCAATGAAGATCATCAGCGCCGTGGCGGACAAGCTGACCGGATAGGACGTCATGATGGTCTGCAGCGTGGGGTGCTGCGGGAAGGCAAAGTGGATCCAAGCGATGCGGATGCCGCACACGCCGAGGGCCGTGAGGGCGGCGGGCACGAGCGAGATGCCGAAGCCGCGCAGATAGCCGGACATGACCTCATACAGAAGCGAGAAGATATAGGCGAAGAACACGATCTTCAGCCGGTCGTAGCCCAGCGCGATGACCTGCGGGTCGTTGTTGAAGATGGACAGCAGGAAGCGGCCCGTCAGCAGCACCAGCGCGACGGTCGCGCCGAGCGAAACGGCGTCCTCAATCAGGCAGAGGTACAGCGTTTTGCGGCAGCGGCGGATCTGGCCCGCGCCGTAGTTCTGGCCGACGAACGTCGTGCAGGCCTGATTGTAGGAGTTCATCACGTCATAGGCGAAAACCTCGATGTTGCAGGCTGCGCTCGAGGCAGCCATGACGACCTTGCCGAGGCTGTTGATGGCGGACTGGATGACAATGTTGGAAATGGCGAACACCGCGCTCTGCAGCCCGGCGGGAAGGCCGATGCGCAGGATCATCCACAGGCTGCGGCCGTCCATGCGCAGGTTGCGCGGCTCGAGGCGGATGTCCTTGCCGGAGCGCAGCAGGCGGCGGAACAGCAGAGCCGAGCTGAAGGCATTGGCGATGACGGTCGCGATGGCCACGCCGTTGACGGTCATATGGAGCACGGCTACGAAGAACAGATTCAGCAGCACGTTCAGCACACCGGACATCGCCAGCGCCACGAGCGGCACGCGCGTCTCACCGACGCTGCGGAAGATCGCCGCCTCGAAGTTATAAAGCAGGATGACCGGCATACCCATCAGGTAGATGCGCAGATACAGCAGCGCCTGCGGAAACACATCGTCCGGCACATGCAGCGTACGCAGCAGGGCGGCCGCAGCCAGCTCACCGAGAACGGCGACGACGATGCCGCCCAGCAGCGAGAATACGATGGACGTGTGCACGGCCTTCTGCACGGCCTCGCGGTCGCCGCGGCCGACGGCGTTTGCGATGACGACATTCGCGCCGAGGGCGATGCCGATGAACAGGTTGACGATGAGCGCGATGAGCGCGCTGTTTGCGCCGACGGCGGCGACGGCAATGGTCTTGTCCGCGCCGGTGAAGTTGCCGACAACGGCAATGTCGGAGGCGTTGAACAGCTGTTCCAGAATGGCTGTTGCGGCGACCGGCAGGGCAAACTGCGGCAGCTTGCTCCAGATCGGGCCGTGGAGCATGTCGAGCCGCTTGCTTTCTGCGGATCTCATGTGGAATTTCTCCTCTCAATTCAAAAACATCTCAATTGCGGCCCTAGTATAGCGCAATCTGCCCCGCAGCGCAAACATTTTTCCGGCTTTTCCCAAACCTTGGAGGACTGCACGGGAACGGCCCGAAGAATGGGGCCGTTCCCGTGCAGTTTGCTCAGAGACTATGGTCGGAAGTCAGAAGAGTGCGGCAAAAATCAGGGCTCGCGGGCGGGAATGCGGCGGATGAGCTCGTCGAATGCCTGCCGTTCTGTCTCTTGCATGCAGCATGGGAAATGAAATCGGGAAAAGGTTAGAAAATCATCATGAGAGTGCCCGCAACGATCAGCACGAGGCCGAGCGCAGCCTTTCTGGACAGCCGCTCATGGAACACGACGGCGGAGAATGCGATGGAGACCAGAATGCTCAGCTTATCGATGGGCACGACCACGCTGGCAAGCCCGTCCTGCAGCGCCTTGTAGTAGCACAGCCACGAACCGCCCGTCGCAAGGCCGGACAGGCAGATGAAGCCGAGCTCCTTCTTCGGGACCTCCTTCAGCGTGTGCTGCTTGCCCTTGACGCACACAATGAGCCACGCCATCACGAGCACGACGCCCGTGCGGATGGCCGTGCCGAGGTTGGACTCCACGCCCTCGATGCCGACCTTGCCGAGGATGGAGGTCAGGCTGGCGAACACGGCGGAGAGGATGGCATAGACCAGCCAGCTCTTTCGTTCGGCCTTGTTTCCGGTGACTGCCTTTTTCTCGATCATCAGGAACGTGCCGATGGCGATGAGCACGACGGCCGCGCCCTTGAGCCAGGTGATGCCCTCGCTCAGGAAGAGGAACGCCAGCACGATCGTCAGGATGGTGCTCGATTTATCGATGGGAACGACCTTGTTCACGTCGCCGAGCTGCAGCGCGCGGAAATAGCACAGCCACGACGCGCCGGTCGCGAGGCCCGAGAGGATCAGAAAGACCCACGTCTTCGCGCTCAGGCCGGTGATGGTCGGCGCGGAGCCGACGATGGCCACCATCAGCCACGAAAACAGCAGGACCACGATCGTCCGGATGGCCGTGGCCGTGTCGGAATCCGTCTTCCGGATGCCGCATTTTGCCAGAATGGATGTCAGCCCGGCAAAAAGCGCCGAACCAAATGCAAACAGGATCCACATGACAATGCCTTCTTCCTATATTTTGTTTCACGCAGTGGATGAGAAAAGGTTGGCGGTTTTTTCGGAAGATTCTAATGAATCATGGTTCCATCAAAAATGTTGGGGGTCAGGCTCTCCGCCTGACCCCGTTCCTACGAAAAAAGGATGAGCACAGAGACAAAATCCTTTGAGTATACCACTACCACATCCAAAGGAGAGTCACTATGCCTAATTCAGACTATACCATATAACTGCTCAATTTGGAAGAGATAATCGTCAAAAAGTGCAAATTCCTACTGACGAAGTCTGCTTCTTTCTGGAGCAGCCCGGCCCGCTGGACACTCACGGATTGCGTGCACGACTACCGGATGCAGGAGAGACCGCTGTCCAACACCATCTACAACGCAGGATATGACGTTGACCGCGTGAACTTAGCCGCCGGGAGTGCGCATTTGACAAAAGCCACGTAATAAGATAAACATCCCGCACCGTGCGTTTCCAGGACGCATAGTGCGGGATGTTTTTGCGTTTTTGGGAAGATGGTTGCTGCACAAACGATTTAAGTTTTTAAGTATCTGTTTCCGTTCCAACAATGACTTGTGAAGTTTCTTCGGTATTGGACTGGGCTGGATGAGCAGTGAGACCGGTAAAAGCAATTATGCCCAGGATGTACATCACAATAATGCCGCCGATAATAAAGGCGAATACTTTCCATACTCTCTTCGCCCGTCTGTTTTTGATAGCCAGCTGCTCGTTGATCCGCGAAAGCTGCTCTGCCAAAGCGTCGGGCTTCGTTTCTGCTTCAATTTTGGATCCGAGCAATCGGCTTACAGGGACATCCAAAATCTCCGCCAGCTTTATTAACAGATCCGAGTCGGGAACGGAAAGACCTTTTTCCCATTTTGAAACGGTCTGCCTCACGACATTCAATCGTGCTGCCAGTTCCTCTTGCGTGATTCCTTTTTCCTTACGAAGTGCTTTTAGGTTGTCTTGAAACATAGTGGCTTCCTCCTTTGCACTCTCATTATAGTGCGGAAGACTGCGTTGCCTCAAGCAACGCAGAATAACATTGAACCAAACCAAACTCTATCAAGTAGAATTATAGCAGAGACTTGTGAATAATTCCACCTCTACTCCGAGTTGAACCGTCCTTTGCCTTGCATTGCGCATGGGACGCAGCGCAGGACTTTTCCCGTTTCTGGCGATTTAGAGCGGCACATTCGATGCCCTACGCAGGACACACCTTTGCGCATCACGGAATCGAGCAGGGAGATTAAGTATTTGACCTCTTTCCGGTAGACCGCCAGGGTGTTGGCCGTTGTATCCATGATTCGCCACCTCTTTGTCGTTTGCTATAAGATACAAGGCGGCTCCAGATTTTGGGTACCACTTTTGCAAAAAATGAAAAAATTCTGTCGGAGATAATGATCTGCCTATGAGGCTGACCTTTTAGCTGCACAAAAAGGAGCAAGGTCTGTTCAACCTTGCCCCAGTCAGTATTCAGTTTGGCGGATTAGCCTTATCAAAATATGATACCAATATCAAAAGGCAAGCATCAAAATGAGTGCTTTTCTCTTTATATCTGACGCATTATGTTAAAGTGTGCAGTAGATGCTCCATTTTACTGTCCCACTCTCTGCTGGAATCGGCGCACTCTTTCAGTTCGGTTTCGATTTCAGCATTTATCGGCAAGTTTTTCTTATAGCGGATGGTATGCTCAAGGCTTGC
>ENA-UOOA01002532-UOOA01002532.1-human-gut-metagenome-genome-assembly--contig:-P61old-NODE-2532-length-25616-cov-6.315207_pt1 | contig 25616 bp, 20 predicted proteins | sample MGYA00242467_ERZ724014 | MGnify/ENA metagenome assembly ERZ724014 | reverse complement strand
CGGTTCTTCCCGCGGCGGCGGCAGCGGACGCAGCTTCGGCGGCAGTAGCAGCGGGCGCAGCTTTGGTGGCGGCAGCAGTTTTGGCGGCGGACGCAGCTCCGGCGGCAGCTTCGGCGGCGGTTCTTCCCGCGGCGGCGGCGGCGGACGCAGCTTCTAATCTCTTTGGGTCATTCTCCTTTCAAAAGGGGAATGACCTCTTTTTTTGCAGCATTTGCTTCACAGCGGTTTTGGCAGACGCTTTTAAAATGAACAGGGTCTTAATTTTTCCCAGCGGCGCAAGCCTTGCGAAAGCAGAGGCTTTCATGTATAATCTTTTTATTAAAAATCTTGCATTTAAACGGATGAAAACGTCGGCTTCATTCGTCTTGATACATGAGGGTAGGAAGTGAAACGGTTGGAAAGCAGCGCAAAGACGCCTGAGTTTACCGAGCAGTTTGAACAGCTCTACGCGCAATACGCCGATGACGTACTGCGCATGGCGTATTTTTATCTGGCGGATAAACAAAAAGCCGAGGATGTCTGTCAGGATGTGTTTATCAAGCTCTATACGCGCGGGGAAAACATCGCCCCGGGGCGCGAAAAAGCGTGGCTGCTCCGCGTGACGGTCAACTGCTGCCGCGACCTTTGGCGCAGTGCGTGGCTCAAGCGCGTCGTGCTTGGCGCGCCGAACCTTGATATCATGCCCGCACAGGATGAAACCATTGAACAGCGGGAGGAAAAGGCTGAACTGATGCGGGCGATTCACAAACTGCCCGCCGCGTTCCGCGAAACCATTCTGCTGCACTATTATCAGGGGCTTGGCATAGCGGAGATCGCGCAGATGCTCGATCTTCCGGAAGGGACGATTTCCAGCCGCCTTTCCAGAGCAAGAAAAAAACTGGAAAGCCTTTTAAAGGAGGAAGCAACCGGTGAATGACATGAATAAGCTCGAGCAGCTCGCGCCCATTGCCGACGAGATGCTCTCCGGTCTGCATGCGGATGAAATGATGAAGCGGCGCATCTTAACCGCCGCAAGAGAAAAAACGATGCCGCGCAGGGCGTCCGTGCGCCGCTTTGTACCGGCAATGAGCTGTGCCGCGCTCGCCATCGCCTGCGTCGGCATGCTCGGTCTGCGGCTGAGCGGGGCGCAGACACAGGCGGCGGAACCCGTCGCCATCCGCTCCATCGCCGCGGGCGACCATACGCTTGATAACAGCATGCGCGTCGCGGACGTCGGCAGCAGCGCGCGCGTCAAATCCGTCGCGCCGAGCGAAAACTCGCTTTTCGCCGTGGCTGACGGCGATATTCCGCTGGTAGCGGTCAACGGCTGCGTTTACCGCATGCTGACCGCGCCGAAGAACGTCGATTCGTCCCTGGTGGGCGATGCCGTCGGAAGCGTCGCCGCGTTCAGCGATACGCCGTCCCTGGCGGAGGACGATGCTTTCAGCAGCGGTCTTTCCAATGTTTCCGGCGAGGGTACGGCGATTCATGCCGTTTCCGGACTGGATGCAAGCACGGCTGTCGCGGCGGAAGTTAGCGGCAAGATGCGCCTTTTCCAGCGCGTCAGCTATGCGGGCAGGGGGCCCGGCGGACAGGGCTTGGAGGATACGTTCTCCGTCCGAGGGCTGGTGACCGAATTGACGCTCTCCGACGTCGGCACGCTGACGGGAGATGCGGCGAACGACGCCATCGCCGTGCTGCTCGACCACGCCTATCTCAAATCCACGGACACATCTTCGCACAGGCAGACTCTGACCGCGACGCTCAGCAACGGGTTAAATCTCCAGCTCGGCGTTTCCGGCGACACGGTCAGCGGATGTGGAAACTGGAGTTGTCCGGAATTCTTTGAAGCATTCAAAGCAGCTCTGTAACTGCATGACAGGGGCTGTCAAGCTTAAACCGAACATTTCAAGAAACAAATATCTAAGCATTTGTGGATATGGGGCTTTGCCCCATCGCCCCACCAAAGGGCTTTCCGGTCGCCCTTTGGAAACCTTCGGGCGCAAATACTTCGTTTTATTCTCGAAATATCGGTGTCGTTAGCTTGACAGCCCCTGCTTTTATTTTAAGCCGTATGCTTTAAATTTTCCGGCTTCCGTCCGCTTCCGTTCCTTTTCCTTTTTTCGCTATATCCAGCGTCTGCCTGAGCTTTTCCGGAATCGGCACACCGAGCAGCACCGCGTTTTCCAGAATGGACAGCGACTCGTTGACGATATAAAACAGCGTTACCGCGCCCGTACACGCCGCGCTGCCCATCACGCGATCCAGCACAGCCGCCAGCAGCACAATGCCCAAAATCATCGCCTTGCGCGCCAGCCCGATGAAACCGACTTTGCTGCTCAATGCGCCGGTGTCGCTCTTTTTGCTTCTGCCCAGAACCGCCGCGCCTACGCCGCTGAAATAATCCAGCACCATCAGCAGCATCAGCAGCCGGACTGCTGTCGGCATTTGCATAAACAGCCCGACAACCGCGCCCACAGCCGCGGCAAGCCAGCGCATAATCTCACTCCAAGGTTTTTCCATAGACCCTCCTCGCTGAAGAATTTCCCGGTCGCGCAAGAAAACAGAGCCTCCTTACGTCTATATGAAAGGGAGGGGTTTTCCTCTCCGAATCAGCTTATGCGCACCCTGACCGCTTTGTTCCGCCGGAATACACTTGCAGCCCGTCAAAGTCCGCCAAGCTCCGGCGTTTTGCGCCAGCGGTCGTTTTTTTGCGCAATTCTTCGGAAGTCAAAAAAAACTTGCGTACAGCCCAAAAATGAAGTATGATAGAGTATGGCATATTATGATGCACCGGCGGGGAGCATTTCCCCGCTTTTCACTTAATCAAGGAGGTGATGCCCATGTCAGATGATCGCCAGACCCCGCACCGCAGACGCCGTCCCTCTGCCGCACCCATTCCGGAGGAAGAGCCGCTGCGCATCATCGTGGGCAACGAGCAGGACACGCCGGATTGGATGGTTTCCGATACCAGCGGTGCCGCCTCTCGTCGAACAAAAAAGAAAGCGGAGCCTTCTCCCCGCGCCGAAGCAGCCCACCCAAGCACCCGCGGAACGCAGGAAAGTCAGGATATCCTGATGATGAAGCGCGGTTCATCCGCCGAGAGAACCGCTTCCGAGCGGCGCACCGACGAGGAGCCGAAAAAAGTAAAAGCCCCTGTCCGAAAGACGCCCGCAAAAAAGCCCGCGAAAAAACGCCCGATGAGCAAAAAGGCGCGGGAACGCCGCGCACGCAAGATTCGCCGGACGGTCATCGGCTCGCTCTGCGCCGTCATCGCCGTCGTGCTGCTGGTCGTCGGCGTACAAGCCGGAAGCCGGCTCGTGAATATCAAGCAGACGCTCGACCGCGGCGACGGCGTGTTCTATCCGAATATATTCGTCAACGACATTCCGCTTGAGGGCAAGACGCTCGACGAAGCGGCGGCGGTCGTCACCCAGCAGGTGCAGTCGCTCATCTCCTCGTTCCGCATCACCCTGCGCACCGAGGACGGGCGCAGCTGGGATATCACCGGCGACAGCCTGAACATGAAGTATGACATCGCCGACCAGCTCGACCAGCTCTGGGCGATCGGACATACGGGGTCATCCTCCACGCGCTATGAGCAGGTCAAAGCCCTTGAAGCAGAGCCTGCCATGCGCTATACGACGCTGACCTATGACCTCAGCCAGGTCAACCAGATTCTCAACCAGATTAAAGCCGAGGTCGATCAGCCCGCCGTCAGCGCGACGCGGGTTCAGGACGACAGCAAGTGGCCCCCGTTCTCCTATACGGACGACATTCCGGGGCAGACGCTGGATATCACCGGACTGAACGAAAGAATCTGCACCATGGTCGATACGCTGGTAAGCGGCGACGTCGTTCTCTCCCCGACGCCCGTTCAGGCGACCATCACCCGCGCTCAGCTGGAAGCGCAGATTGTCAAGCTCAGCTCTTACGAAACCACCGTCGGCAAGTCCGGCGAATATGCCGAGGCGCGAGCAGAGAATGTCCGCCTTGGCACGGAGAAGTTCAATCACCTTGTCATCAGAGCCGGCGAATCCGTCTCCTTCAACAAGGTCGCGGGCAAGCGCACCGTTGCCAACGGCTATCAGCAGGCGCTTGAAATCGCCTACGGCAACTATGTTCTGGGTACGGGCGGCGGCATCTGTCAGGTGTCCTCGACGCTGTATAACGCTGTGGTCAACGCCGGTCTGACCGTCAACAAGCGCACGCCGCACGCCATCCCATCCAGCTACGTGGAAAAGGGACTGGACGCGACCGTTTCCGACGACCGTTACGACTTCGTATTCACCAACAACACCAACTCGGATATCTATATCGAAACCGAGTTTGTCAAGGTCAAGGGCTATTACCACAGCCGCTTCACCATCTACGGCCGTCCCGACCCGAACGGTTACACCTATAAGCTCGTCTCTCAGGTTGTCGAAACCATCCCCCTGCCTGAGCCGACCTACGAAAAGGACACGACCGGCGAGCATGTCTTCTACGACGACGAAACCGCCGTCAAGAGCAGCGGACGCGAAGGCTATATCGTCGATGTCTATCTGGTCACGATGGACAGCAAGGGACTTGAAATTTCCCGCGAAAAGAAGTATACCGATACTTATAAGGCAAGCGCACCCGTTTACTGGATCGGCGTCAACCCGCATGAAACGCCCATCCCCGAAGGGTTTGAATCCATTGATTGACATCACATAAGAAGGGAACGATATCCGTGAAGAGCCGCAAAAACCGTTTGGCCTCTGCCATGCTCTGCGCCGCGCTGCTCACGCTTCCCGCCTGCGCTTTGGCGGGAGAAACCGCGCCGCTTACCCTTTCCACCCAGCAGGACGTTCAGTTTACGCCCCGCCGCGAAGACGCCGGTCAACTCGATGAGTTCGGACGGCGGCGCGCCTATCTCGGCGTTTCCGCTTACGACGGCTGGCTCTATCAGGCGCGCATCGGCGGCTTGATGCTGAACCTGCGCCTGTATACGCCCGACGGCGAAGGCGTGACCTTTCAAGAAAAGCTCTGCGCAGCGCAGACCGGCGGCGAAAAGGATATCCGCCTGTGCATCCGTCAGGGCAACCGCGACGGCGGGCTGATGCTCCAGCTCGACCAGCATGTCATCGACGTATTCAACCGCGTCGGCATCACGGAAATCGTTCTGGCTGATTTTGACTTCTACATTCAGGCGACCTATCAGGTCGCTGACCTCGCCGCCATGCGCGAGGTGCTTGGGCTTTCCTCCGGCGAGCAGCTCTGCCTAACCGGTGAGAACGCGCCCCTGACCGTCGTCAGCGAGGACGGCGTCAGAAGGCAGATTGCACAGTAAATATCGCATTTTCCCTATTCGTTGTGAAACGGATGGGGAATTTTTCATTATGTCTTGTTTTTATCTATCCTTAAATGATACAATACAGCTATCATGATTCGCTGTTCGGAGGTTCGCGCCATGGCAAAAAAGGGAACTAATCGAAAGAAAATGATCGTCAAGGTCATGAAGTATGAGTTGAAATACGAAAAAGGCTGCGCCGACTTCAATGAGATGCAGAACGAGCTTTGGAAATTACAGCGGCAAACGCGAGAAGTCATGAATCGTACCGTTCAGCTGTGCTATCATTGGAACTATGTCCAAGCAGATTATTGTAAACAGCACGGTTGCGCACACCGTGACGTAAAGCCCTGTGACGTATATGAAACAAACGCCACATCCCTCGATGGGTACATCTATCAATTGTTTAAAGACGAATATCCCAATTTTCTCATGGCAAACTTAATCGCAACACTGAGAAAGGCTCATCAAAAATATGATGCACTCCTTCCCGATATTCAAGAAGGCAATTCTTCTATCCCCTCTTTCAAAAAAGACCAGCCGCTTATCTTCTCAAAAGAAGCCATACATCTTCCCGAGTGCCTTTCGGATAAGCGACAAATCACGCTGTTTTGCTTTTCCAAGCCATATAAATCTGCTCATCCTACGCTTGACAAAATTACGTTTGCCGTTCGTGCCCATTCAGCTTCTGAAAAATCCATTTTTGACAATATCATCAATGGAAAATATGCACTCGGCACAAGTCAGCTTGTGTATGAAAAAAAGAAGTGGTTTTTTCTGCTGAGCTATAAATTCACACCGGAATCCGTCGATGTGAATCCCGAAAAGGTATTGGGCGTCGATTTAGGCGTCGTCAACGCCCTGTGTGCGGGGAGCGTCGAAAACCCGCATGATTCGCTCTTTATCAAAGGTACGGAAGCCATCGAACAGATTCGCCGTTTGGAAGCCCGAAAACGGGATCTGCAAAAACAGGCGCGTTATCCCGGCGACGGGCGCATCGGTCACGGCACAAAGACACGTGTATCTCCCGTTTACCAGACCCGCGACGCCATCGCCCGCATGCAGGATACGCTGAACCACCGTTGGAGCCGCGCCTTAATTGACTTTGCCTGCAAAAAAGGCTATGGCACCATCCAAATGGAAGACCTGTCGGGCATAAAAGCCATGGAATCTGAAAAACCTTATCTAAAACACTGGACATATTTCGATTTACAAAGTAAAATAATCTATAAAGCCGAAGAAAAAGGGATTCGCGTGGTGAAGGTCAATCCGAAATGCACATCCCGCCGTTGTTCGGCATGCGGCTATATCAGCAAGGAAAACCGCAAAAATCAGGCAGAGTTCCTCTGCGTCAACTGCGGCTATCACCATAATGCCGATTACAATGCCGCTCAAAATCTATCCATTCCTCAAATCGATCGTTTGATTGAAAAACAACTGAAAGAGCAGGAATCAGAAGAAAGCGAAGCCGGGGCGAACCCCAAGTAAACCTATCGTTTTCATCTCCTGTCGGGGGCGTCTTCCCGTCCCTAAATCGAGATAGCAGCCATTTTTCTTCATTTTTTGAAGACGGTCTTGCACTCGAAAAGGTCAAGATGCACACAGTAATCCGTGCATGGTCAGTGTTTTGTGCATTTTTGCTGTTGCAACTCGCACGTTGGCACTGATTGAAGGTCCCAGATTCCCGACCAGTTGTTCATGGTCATCCGTTGCAGCTCGCACGTTGGCACTGGTTGAAGGACTGTTTTATAAGCCATTCAAGACGCTCCTTCGTTGCAGCTCGCACGTTGGCACTGATTGCCACTCGCACGTCAGCGTTATCTGCTCAACTCTGCCATTCTATTATTCTATCCGATTTTTTCAATTCCGAATGATTTCATGTTTGAATTTTTCTTATAAACGCTTTTTCACCCCCGCCCGCCGGCTGCATAGGCTGTACGGGCGATTTCTTTTTGTCAAATTGCGCTTTCTCTTGTGTAACGCCGTTTATTGGGGTACAATAAGCGCAGAGTTTTTTAGTCAGCAGGAGGGTCATGGATGGATGTCCTGATTCAGTCGCTCGTTCAGGCTAATTTTGCGCCGGAGCGCATCATTCCCCGCGCTTCGATGGCGCAGTATACCACATTCCGCGTCGGCGGCGTTGCCGATGTGCTGGTCAATATCGCGTCGGCGGACGAGATTCCCGTTGCGCTGAGTGCCGCGAAAAAAGCGGACGTGCCCGTGACCATCATCGGCTGCGGCTCCAATCTGCTCGTTCGCGACGGCGGCATCCGCGGGCTGGTTCTGCGCATTTCCTCTGCCATGTCCGCCATCCGCCGCGTCGGGGACGACCTGATTGCCGAGGCGGGCGCACCGCTGGGCGCAATCGCCGCGTTCGCGCGGGATGAGGGGCTTTGCGGTATGGCAGAGCTGGCAGGGATTCCTGGCACGATTGGCGGCGGCGTGGTGATGAACGCGGGCGCATACGGCACAGAGCTGGCGCAGGTCGTTTCCTCTGTGGACTGCGTTTCGCTGCACAACGGAAAGCCGATTCATTATTCCGCTGACAAGCTGGATTTCTCCTATCGCCACAGCGCGCTGATGGACGCTAATGTCGTTGCCGCGCAGGTCACGCTGTCCCTGAAGGCGGGCGACCCGCAGGCGATTCGTGCGCGGATGGAGGAATGTGCCGCCATGCGTCGGGAAAAGCAGCCGCTGAATTATCCGAGCGCGGGCAGCACCTTTAAGCGTCCGGAGGGATATTTCGCCGCCAAGCTCATCGACGACTGCGGTCTGCGCGGCTTGACGGTCGGCGGCGCACAGGTCAGCGAAAAGCACGCCGGATTCATCGTCAACATCGGCGGCGCAACGGCAAGCGATATTCTGGAGCTGATGCGTCAGGTGGAGCAGCGCGTCTTTGAGCAGTTCGGCGTTCATTTGGAGCCGGAGGTTCGAATTTTGGGAGAGGACTGAGGGCATGCGATGGGCTTTGCCCCAATCCCCGGCAGGGAACGTCGTTCCCTTCCCCCTTTCTCCGCTGCGGAGCGAAGAAGAAAGTCTCTCAGGCGAATCTGAGCGGCAGCCCGGCACAGCCTTTTATACAGGAAGGATAAAGCAATGAGATTTTTGATTGTCACCGGACTTTCCGGCGCGGGCAAAACGAGCATCCTGCGCCATCTGGAGGATAACGGCTACCAGTGCATGGATAACATTCCGCCGCTGCTGCTCGCGCCCGCCTTTACGCTCTGCGAAAAGGTCGAGGTGGATACCCCCGTCGCGCTGGGCGTCGATTCCCGCAGCGGTGCGCTGTTCAACGCGGAAGCCGTCATCAACGCCATCGACCAGAGCGGCGACAGTCACGACATCTCCATCCTCTTTTTGGAGGCGGACACAGAAACACTCATCGACCGCTATAAGGAAACTCGGCGGGATCATCCGCTGATGAAAAACGGAACCAGTCTTGAGCGGGCGATTGCCAAAGAGCGCGAGATGCTCCAGCCCCTGCGCGAGCGCGCCAATTATGTGCTTTCCACCGGCGGACTGCGCCCCAAAGAGCTTTGCGCACGTGTAGACGAGCTGCTCGCCGATGGCGAAAATCAGGCGACTCTGCGCACGGAAATCATGTCCTTCGGCTACAAGCGCGGCATCCCGCGGGAAAGCGATTTGGTCTTTGACGTGCGTTTCCTGCCCAATCCGTTTTACATCAAGGAGATTCGCGCATACACGGGGCTGGAAGCCCCCGTTCGGGATTACGTTTTGGGCAAGGAAGAAACCCGCGAGTTCCTGAGCCATCTCTACGAGCTGGTGGATTATCTTCTGCCGCTGTATCAGCGGGAAGGCAAGCGTCGGCTGATGATTGCCATCGGCTGCACGGGCGGCGCGCACCGCTCCGTCGCCATCAGCGAGGCATTAGGCGCACACCTCCGCGCACTGGGGCAGCCGGTCAGCGTATCCCACCGCGACATCACGCTGGAAGAAGCGAGCTGGCCCTTCAGACGGGAGAAATAACGAGAAACGCTGGGGCTTTGCCCCATACCCCGGCAGGGAACGTCGTTCCCTGCACCCTTTCTCCGCTTCGCGGCGGTTTCAAGACGCCGAATCGAACGATGCGCTTCGCCACCCCCGCCGTATAACTCCATATCAAAACGCGCATGCTGAAATCATCACCGAAAACCGGAGGATGAATCCGCATGCGCGTTTCTTCAATGCCGCCCTTTCTTCCCGTTCCGCCGCAGGCGGTTTCCATGCCCGCCCCGCCGCCGGAACCCGTTCGCTTTCTGCCCTTTTCCGCGCAGGCGTTTCATGAAGCCCGAACGCGGCACGTTCCCGTGTTTCTGGTCATCGCGGAACAGCCGCCCGAGCTTTCCGATGTTTCGCTCTCCATGCAGATTGCCGAGCGCACCGTGCCGGTTCACCTCTATCCCGGCGTGCGCAGGGATGTCGAGCTGCTCTGTCAAAGGGCGGGTGCGCTGTTTTCGGGCGAAGGAGCGCTTCCCCTCTGTGCGCTGCTGCTTGAGGATACGCGCCCGTTTCTCGCCGCGCCGCTTCCGCCGGCGGGCTTTCCGCTCGATGCGTCGCGGCTGTATGTCTGGCTCTCTCAGGCGGACAGGCGTTTTTCCCAAAACCTGCCCGCGCTGACCGGTCAGGCGGCGCAGGTCATCCGCTCCTTCCGCGTTCCGCCCCTGCGCAAGCCCTATTCGCCGCACGACGCCGCACACGATTTGTTCCGTGCGCTGACCACCGTGCAGGATTCCATCAACGGCGGTTTCGGCGCAATCAAGCATCCGCTCCCCTGTGTACTGCGCTTTTTGCAGCATGAAGCCGCCGCCGGAAACCGCTCGGCGCATACCGCACTGAATCATGCGCTGGACGCCATGCTCGCCTCCGACCTCTACGACCCGCTGGATGGCTCGTTCTTCCGCGCGACGCTGACGGCGGATTGGCGCATATTCGTTCCCGAAAAGCCGCTCGGCGTCAACGCGCTTCTGGCTCTGACGCTGCTGGAAAACGGAAGGCGCAGCGAAGCCGTCCGCGTGCTGGATTTCATGCTCAGCGCCTGCGCCCTGTCCGGCGGCGCACTGACGCCCGTGATTTCCGTCAGCCGCGAAAGCTGTGCCTTTACGCCGGAGCAGGTCTGCGCCGCGCTGGGCAACGAGGACGGGCTTCGCGCCTGCCGCCTGCTGAATCTGCGCCGTCAGCATGCGCCGGCTCTGCCGCATGTCACGCCCAGCCGATTTTCGCCCGTATCGGATCTGCCGCCCGAAACACCCCCGCTGACGCCGACGCTCCCCGCATCGCTCACGCCGGAGGACGCCGCGTTTTTGCGGCGGGTAACGCCGAAGCTCCTGCATGCCCGCGCCGCGCGGGCGCGCCCGCAAGCTGCGCCCTATGTTCTCAGCGAGGATTGCGCACTTGCCGCGGCTGTGTTCGCGCTCTGCGGTCGCCGTCTTGGGGAAGTTCGCTATATACAGGCGGCTCAGCGTGCCGTTTCCTTTCTCATCGCGCTTCCGACTGCGGGCAATATGCCCGCCGTGCTTCCGCCCTCCGTTTCGCCGACCAGTGCGCTTTCCGCTCAGGCGACGTGCGGCGCGGCGGGTGCGCTGGCTCTGGCTCTGCTGACGCTCGGACAGGATGACGCCATGGGCGAATACCTCGATTGTGGTCTGCGGACACTCGGTGCCGCGCTCCATGCCTTTACGACCCGCGACGGCATGCCCATGCACACCCCGCAGGACGCGGCGGCGTTCTTCCCGCGTATTCCCGCCCTCTATGACGGAGAACTGCCTTCGCCCGCCGCGCTTTTGCTCCATGCGCTCGCCCTTGCCGACGCCATGCGCCCGCAGGCGGGCTATCTCGATGCTTCCCGCGTTCTATGGGAAGCGGCTGCCCCCTTTGCCCGGGAACAGCCGCTTGCCTGCGCGTCGCTCATCGACGCGGCGAATATCACGCTTTCAAAATCTCCCTGAGTGCCGACGCATCGACGGTAAACAGCGAATCCTCGCCGAGCAGCACGCCGTCGCTCAATTCCTTCTTTTCCTGCTGGAGCAGCACGATGCGCTCCTCGATTGTTCCGGAAGCAATCAGCGAAAAGACCTGTACGCCCTTCGTCTGCCCGATGCGGTAGGCGCGGTCGGTCGCCTGATTCTGCGCGGCGGTGTTCCACCACGGGTCATAGTGGATGACCACGTCCGCGCCGGTCAGGTTCAGCCCCGTTCCTCCCGCCTTGAGCGAAATCAGAAAGACCGGAATGTTTCCGCTGTTAAACTGCTCAACCAGCCGCATGCGTTCTTCCTTGCCGGTCGTTCCCGTGAGCATCAGTGTTTCAAGCCCTTCTGCATGCAGTGCCGCTTCCAGCAGATCGAGCATCGAGGTGAATTGCGAAAAGAGCAGCATGCGATGCCCCTGCGCCGCCATGTCGCGAACCAGCTCGATTGCCTGTTCCAGTTTGCCGCTTCCGGATGTATAACCCTCCAGGCAGAGCCGCGGGTCACAGCAAATCTGCCGCAGTCGCGTCAGCCCTGCCAGAATCTTCATGCGTCCCTGCGCGCTATCCATCTCGCTCTCCGCTTCACGCATCAGCCGCTCGGCATACGCATGATAGACCCTGCTCTGTCCGGCGGTCATCTCGCTGGTCATCACGGTTTCAATCTTATCCGGAAGCTCCGTCAGAACATCCTTCTTCATGCGGCGCAGGATGAACGGCGCCGCCATCATGTGCAGGTCATGCCGCGCCTGCTCGTCGCCCTCCACCACGATGGGCGCCTCAAACCGCGTCTTGAACTTTTTATAGGCATACAGATAGCCCGGCATCAGGAAATCAAAGATGGACCACAGCTCGCTGAGCCGATTCTCAATCGGCGTTCCCGTCAGCGCAAAGCGATGTTCCGCTTTCAGCGTTTTGACCGCCTTCGCCGCTTGAGAAGCGGCGTTTTTGATATACTGCGCCTCATCCAGAAAGACGTGCGTCAGCTCGATTCCGCGATAGGCCTCCACGTCGCGCTTGAGCTGGTCGTAGGAGGTCACCAAAACGCCGTCCTGCCACCCTGCAATCTGTCGGGCGCGCGTCGCCGCCGTACCCGTCAACGCCTGACAGGGCAGGCTCGGCGCAAACCGCGCCGCCTCATTCTGCCAGTTGAATTGAAGCGACGCCGGGCAGACAATAAGCGCACGGACAGTCCGCCCCGCTTCCTTCTCCCGCAGAAAGAGCGACAGGGCCTGAACCGTTTTGCCCAAGCCCATGTCGTCGGCGAGGATGCCGCCAAAGCCCGCGTCGCTCAGCGCACAGAGCCACGACAGCCCCGTCAGCTGATACGGGCGTAATTCGGCTTGCAGCGTTTCGGGCTGCCGTGCCTGCGTCTTTTGCGCCTCGGTCAGGCGGGAAAGCCACTCGCGAAGTGCTTTGGGCGCATCCAGCGACACATCCTCCCGCCCCTCAAGCGCCTGTTCCAAATACATCGCACGGGAGAGCGGCACGCCGCCGCCCTGCGCCAGCTCTTCCGCGCTCATGCCGACGCTGTCCGCAAGCTGATAGACCTGCGCCGCCTGTTCCAGCGCATCTCCGGAGAGGAACGTCCCGCTTTGAAGCCGCACATACTTTCGCTTTTGGCGATAGGCGGCATAGGCGGCGTCCAAATCCGCCTGCGTCAGCCCGCCCAAATCGGCACGGACGAGCAGCTGTGTTCCCTGCCGCTTCATGCCGAAGGACAGCGCACGCTTTACGCTGATATTCATCGCCGCCAGCCTGTCGGAAATCATCACCTCGCCGAATCGCTCCAAATCATGCAGCTGTTCGGTCAGCAGGGCATACATCGCTTCCTCATCGCCGGCAAAGGCGTATTCTCCGTCGCCGACCTTCTCCGGGAAAAGCGATTCCACCCGAATTTCGATGCGCTTTTCCGCAAACGCATCGCGGCAGATATGGGGGTTCTCCTCGCCCGGGCGCAGTCTGACTGCGCCGTAATCCCATTCAATCCGGCAGGTCAAGCCGCCGCCCTCCGCGATGTCGATATAAAACCGCGCCTTCATCGCCATCGGTATGTGCTTTTTGACGACCTCGCGCCCCGAAACGATTGTCGCGCCGGACGGCGCGATGACCTGCGCGCAAATCGGCGCAAGCTGCTCTTCGCGCAGGTTCAGACCGTCGGGATATTTCTCCGCGACGCTCAAAAGCCCCGCCGCACGCATATAATCCGCGTCAAACGCGCAGACAACCCGCTTGAGTTCAATCTTATATGCGCCGGCTGCGCCCATGACGGTGTCTGCCGACTTGACGCGCAGTTTTGCGCCATCCTCCGTCTTTTTCAGCGCAAGCGCAAGGGGGATTCGCCCCTCTTCCACCCGCGCCAATCGGCTGCCGCCGTCTTCATCGCGCAGCTCAATTTCCCGTCCGACGAGGATACGCATCATATGATCGAGCGACGCCCCGCACAAGAGGAGCTTGGAGTTGCTTCTGTATACCGTATTCTGCGTCATGAACATCACGCCGTGGACAATCGGCATATCCTGCGGATCAAACGCCAGACGATGATGGATGAACGCCAGCCCTTTTCCATAGGAAAAATATTCGCCCTTCAGGATGCGTCGGGTAAAATCCCACAGGTTGCGGACGACATACATTCTGCCGCGCCCGACCTTCAGCTCCATATCCACGCCGCCCATTTTAGGCGTAAGGACGGGCAGAAGGCGGATATCCTGCTTTTCCTCTCCCAGCTCCTGCGCATGCAGCACCTCGCCGCCGCGCAAAAGCTCATCAATAAACAGCTCATCGCGTCTGCGCCGCTCCTCCTCCAGTGCTTTGCAGCGAAGCCGCTCCATCTCTTTTTCCCGTTCCCGGATTGCCGCAAGGATATCCAAGCCGCCGTGATTTTTCTGTGCCGCGTTGAACTCGTTCCAAACCTCAAGTGCCAGCGCGGCGACATGTTTGCAGGCATACTCCGTCCTCTGATACGCCGGACAGGTGCAGAATCCGTTCGTCAGCTGACCGTCTTCCTCCTCCAGCCATGTCCGGTATACGCTCCCTGTCTGCCCCTGGATCCGACAGGAATAGCGAATCACGCCCGCGTCTTTCATCTCCATGCGGACATCCCGAATGCGTCCTTCCCGAATGCACGCCGCCGCACGCCGCATCATGGCGTCATCCGAAATGTCCTTGATTTCATCAAGCGTAAATATGTCCATCACCCTCTCTTGACCCGATTATACCATACTTGCTTCCGCGGAGAAAAGCCGTTACAATAGGGCAAAAGGAGGTCTGCCGCCATGCGACTGTTTTATGGTCTGTCCCTGCCCGATTTCGTTTCGCGGGAAACCGCCCGCATCGCCCGTCAAAGCGAATCGCTCATAGCCGGACGCTATTCCGAGGTTTCCAACCACCATATCACGCTTGCCTTTCTGAGCGAAGTCCCGCCCGAACGGCTGAGCGACGCAGAGCGCATCCTGCAAAAGCACGCTGCCGCTTTTCCCGCCCCGACGCTTACGCTGGAGATTGCCGACTATTTCGGCAAGCCGGACAACGCCATCCTGATTCTGCGCGTCAAGAGCATTCCCACGCTCGATGCGCTCCACGACGCGCTGATTGCCGACTGCGCCCAAAGCGGGCTGAGCGTCGATTCCGGACCTTTTTCTCCGCATATCACCCTCGCCCGCCACGCCAAAACCTCGCCGCAGACGCTCGCCGCGCTGACGCCCGCGCCGCTTTCCTTTTCGCCCGAATGTGCGCATGTCTATGTAAGTGCCCGTGATGAGCAGGATATTCTGCGCTATACGCCGCTGTTTTCCGTGCCCTTTCGCAAAAGCTGAACCTTTGACATATACAGGCGGAAATCTATGCAGATTGAGCGGCTTGCCCTCCGATTGTTTCAATAAAATGTGGGTTTATTAAAATCCGCTTGACAAATGTTACAAGTTGTAATAAAATGGTCACATACTTGAAATGAAAGGAGACGCATGCCCAAATGAGATTCCGTGCGTCGAACAAAAGATGGATTTCAGCCCTTGCGGCTGCTGTCATGGTGTGCGTCTGCGTCACCGCCTCAGCGCAGAGCTACCGCCTTGGCGATGAGGCAGATGAAATTGCAACCATTCAAACCGCGCTCAAGCAGCTCAAGCTGTACAGCGCCGGCATCACCGGTCACTACGGTGAAAAAACCGAAACCGCCGTCAAGAAATTCCAGAAGAAATACGCGCTTGAGGACAACGGCGTCGTCGATGAAGCGACGCGCGCTGCGCTGTATGAAGCAGCCGGCATCACCTATATCGCCGGTTCTTCTTCCTCCTCCGGTGCTTCTTCCTCTAATTCTTCCGTTTCTTCCTCCGGCGGAACGACCCTGCGCTACGATATGCGCAGCGACGCAGTGCTCAAGCTCCAGCAGGATTTGAGCAAGCTCGGCTATTATTCCGGTACAATCAGCGGTCACTTCGGCAGCAAGACCGAAGCCGCCGTCATGAGCTTCCAGAAGGCGAACGGGCTTTCCGCCGACGGCATCGCGGGCAGCAAAACGCTCGCCAAGATCGCCACGGCACTGGGCAATTCTTCTTCGAGCAGCAGTTCTTCGAATAGCAGCTCCTCGAACAGTTCCTCGTCGTCCGCCGCTTCTTCTTCCCTGCTCAAGCAGGGCACGAAGTCCGAAGCCGTTCGCACGCTCCAGCAGAACCTCAAAACGCTGGGCTATTATACCGGCTCCGTTACCGGCAATTTCGGCCCGCTGACCAAAGAAGCCGTTTACAGCTTCCAGAAGGCGAACGGGCTTTCCGCCGACGGCGTTGCGGGCGAAAAGACGCTTGCCGCCATCAGCAGCAAATTGAAGGGCGGAAGCTCCTCCGGCAGCAGCAACAACAGCTCTTCGAGCAGTTCTTCCGGCAGCAACAGCAGTCCTTCTTCCACTTCTTCCCTGCTCAATACCTCCATCACCCTTCAGCAGGGCACCAAGAACGACGAAGTCCTCAAGCTGCAAAACATGCTGACCTCGCTGGGCTTCTATACCGGCAACAAGACCGGCAACTTCGGCGAAAAGACCGCCGACGCGGTCATCGCTTATCAGAAGTCTAAGGGACTGACGGCGGACGGCATCGCGGGCAAAAAGACCCTCGCCGCCATCAACGCCGATTATTCCGGCAGCAGCGTCATCGGCAACAACAACGGCAATGCCAACGCGCCGACTCCGAGCATGGCGAACAACGTCATCTATGAGAACTTCTATAACTGGCGCCGCAACTACGCCAACGGCGAATACTGCACCGTATACGACTTCTCCACCGGCTACTCCTGGAAGCTGCGCATCATGACCAAGGACGCGCACATGGACGCCGAGCCGGCGACCGCCGAGGATACCGCCATCATGCTCAAGGCGTTCGGCAACAAGACGACGTGGAATCCGAAGCCCGTATGGGTCACCTTCTCCGACGGCAAGACCTACATCGGCTCGACCCACGACGTGCCGCACTCCCCGCAGCACCTGACCAGCAATAACTTCGCCGGTCACCTCTGCGTACACTTCCCGATCCCGATGAGCAAGGCAGAGAGCATCGGCTCCTACGCTGTCAGCCATCAGGAAGCCATCAACGAAGGCTGGGAAATGACACAGAAGCTCAAGTATTGATACAGCAAACAGCCCGCTCCTCTTTCCGAGGGGCGGGTCTTTTATCGTCTATTACACTTTCAGCGTTCTCAGATATGCCTTTCGTTCCTGTGGAACGCGATAGCTCTCGATTGCTTTTTGAATCGTCTTATTATGCGTCCAGCGGTCAAGCCGCGGCTGCTGCAAATACGGAATGGAAGCGTCCCACTGCTTTGCCAGCGCGGTGGCGAAAAACCACGCGATCATCATCCGGACGTAGTATTCTTCCGAATGGACGCCAGCGGGAAGCTCCAGATATTCGGGCTGAAAGTCTGCATCCAGAAACCACGTCATCAGCATCTCCATGCCGAAGCGGCAGGTGTAGGGATGCGCTGAAGCTATCCAGCGGCGGATGTGATTGAGCAGGTCGGGTTTGTTTTTTGAAAGCGCCTTAGGGGAAAGGATATCGCAGACCGCCCAGTTATCGACGTAAGGCAGAAACGCGTCGATTGCCTGAACGCAGGCTTCGTAATCGCGTTTTTCGCAGATAAGCAGCGCATGCAGGATGTTTTCGTCATAATAGGTATGCGGAACAGCCGCCATGAACGCCTGCGCGGCATCTTCCTTTGCCATCTGTTTGGCGAGCCTACGCATATTGGGCATGCGCACGCCGATGAACCGCTCCCGCGGGATATTCGGGACGAGTCCGCTCTGAAAATCCGCGTATCCGGTATCCTGCAAGGCGTAAAGCTGTTCCAGGATGCTCATATCCGATGATCCTCAATCGCCTTGCCGTAGCTGATTTCAACCTTTTGGGCAAACGCCTCCGTGCCGAACGGCTTGGCGTAATCGGCGGCAGTCTCGGCAATGCGCCGTCCTTCGTCGCCAAACGCGCGAACCAGTGCCGCCAGCAGCTCCTCGTCACTATCCCCCGAAAGGATGCCGCTCACGCCGTCCTCAATGACGCCGTTCAAACAGGGGTCGTTGACCGCGCAGACACACAGACCGGAAGCCATCGCCTCCACATAGGTCAGCCCCTGCGTTTCCGAATGGGACGCACTGCAAAACACGTCGCCCATCGCATAGTATCGGTCAATCTTCTCCCATGGCTTGGGTCCCACGAGCGTCACCGAATCGGAAACGCCCAGCTCCTCCGCCATGCGCCGCAAATCCTCCCGAAGCGGGCCTTCTCCAACGATGGCGAAATGCACATCCGGACAAACCTCCAGCAGCTTGGGGAACACGCGCATAATCTGATCGAGGTTCTTCTCCCGCGCGATGCGCCCGATGTTGAGCAGCAGCCGTTTATCCTCCGGCAGACCGCATTCGCGTCGGGCATCCATGCGCTCCTGATGGTCGTGACGTTCGGGCGAAAAGCGGGCGATATCCATGCCGCTGGGAATAACGTCAATCGGCGCATCCACGCCGTATTGGCGCAGAAGGTCGAGCGTCTTTTCCGTCGGGGTGATGACGCGGTCAACCCGATTGCACCACCACTGGGAATACTTGCGCGTAATCCTGCGCACCGTGTCATCCGCTACGCCATGAGTCAGATAATAGGTATAATCCTCCCAGATGGTGTGATAGGTATGGACGATTGCGCAGCCGAGCGTATCGGCGACGTAACGCCCGAAATAGCCCATCACAAATTCGCTGTTGGTATGAACGACGTCAAAGTCGATGCTGGTCGCTTCCTGCGAGATATTCGGCGTCGGGATGGCGATGTTTCGGTCTTTAAGCGCAACAAAGGGCTTGCTGGTCAGGTAGTGAATATTCTCCCGCTGATTATCCTCCCATCCCTTGCACTTCGGCGCAAAGACATGGACTTCATGCCCCCGTTTAGTCAATTCGCGCTCAAGCGTCAGGCAGGACGTCGCCACGCCGTTGATCTCGGGATAAAATGTATCCGTAAACAGGCCAATCTTCATGGTCTTTCTCCTTTTGCTTTGCTGCCGGACGTTATTCCGGTGAATCAGACGTTTTTCGTTTTATTATATCATATCTTCCTGTATAGAGCCATATCTAAAATCGTTCAAGTCCTTCAGAACGCATTTTCCATATAGGAAATCCCCCTGCTTTCACTTGCAAAAAACCTCTGTTTGTGATAGCATCATAGCAGGAAACGGGCGGGTGTGTTTTGAATTTATGCAAAACAGCATCCGCCCGATGCACGAAGCAAGAGAAAGTGAGGAATCGCTTTGCATAAAGAGATGACGACAATCGCGGACGTCGCGCTGCCCATTGAAGAACGATGGGGCATCAAACGCTGCCGCTATGCCACGGAGGGCGCATCCGCCGGACGTGTCTGTATCGCAACCGGCACGCATGGCGACGAAATGATGGGTCAGCTCATCGTCTACCGCATTGAACAGCGCATAGCCGCCAACCCGAATGCACTCAACGGCGTGGTGGATTTCTATCCGATGCTCAACCCGCTCGGTCTGGATATTGCCCACCGCATGGTTCCCTCCACTACGCGGCTGGATATGAACCGCGCTTTCCCCGGTTCTCCGGACGGTACGCCGCTTGAATACCTGTGCTGGCAGATTATTCAGGATATGTCCGGCGCGGATCTCGTTCTGGATATCCACGCCAGCGCGCGCAACAAGAGCGAGCTTTACGAGGTTCGCGTCAGCGCGAAGGACGCCGACAGGCTGATTCCCCGCGTCCGCGCCCTGCGTCCTCAGCTCATCTGGGTCTATCCGGACAAGGGCTCCTTCTCCGCGTCGCTGACGGGCGCGCTCTGCGATGCCGGAACGGACGCAGTCATTTTGGAGGCAGACGAACGCCGCCGCATGCCGCAGGAGATTGCCGAGATGGTCGTCGAGGGAATCTTCTGCAAGCTCAGGGAAATGGGCATCTGGACAGGCGAGGCGCAGAACGCCCCCACGCAGAGCGAAGCCATCCCGACCGTCCTCTCTCAGGAGGATGTCTGCCGCGTCGCCTGCGAATATCCGGGCGTCTATGTGCCGGAGGATTTCCTCGGCACGCATGTTCAGGCAGGTCAGGTGCTGGGTACGGTCATCGACGCGCTGGAAGGCGTCGCCCGCGAGGAAATCAAGGCTCCCTGCAGCGGACTTGTATTCAGCCAGAGAAGCTATTCGGCAGTTTATCCGGGCACGCTCATCGCGCGCATCAGAAAGGAGCAGGCATGAAAAAGGATATCCTGTTCACCGTTTCGTCCTACTTTCGGGACGACATGAACATCATGGCGTATCGCTTTGGCAAAGGCGAAAAGACCTGCGCCGTCGTCGGTGCGCTGCGCGGCGACGAGGTGCAGCAGCTGTATGTCTGCGCACGGCTGGTCTCCTTCCTGCGCGAGGTCGAAAAGGCAGGCGGCATTCAGCCCGGAAAAAGCGTGATGGTCGTTCCGACCGCCATCGGCGCATCTATGAACGAAGGCTCCCGCCTGTGGGAACCGGAAAATATGGATATCAACCGCCGTTTCCCCGGCGATCCCACCGGCTCGACGACCGAGCGAATCGCCGGTGCGCTGCTCGAGCGGCTCAAGAATTACCGCTATGGCGTGCAGCTGACCAGCTTCTATCAGCCCGGCTCGTTCATTCCGCATGTGCGCATGATGAATACCGGCAGGCAAAACCCTGAGCTGGGCTGCGAGTTCGGTCTTCCCTATGTCTATGTGCGCACCCCGCGCAACTATGACCAGACGACCCTCAACTATGCGTGGCAGCTCTGCGGCACGCAGGCCTATTCTCTTTACGCCGGCAAGACCCGCGAAATCGACGAAGCTGCCGCCGACCAGACGCTCCGCTCCATCATCCGCTTCCTCAACAGCCGCGGCGTCATCCAAAGCGAAACCGCTCCCGGTCATTCCTCGACCATCATCACCAACGAGGACATGACCTCTGTTTCCGCGACCAGCGCGGGGCTTCTGCGTCGGGTCAAGTTCGCGGGAGCGCATGTCCGCCGCGGGGAGCAGCTCGCCTTCGTTATCAATCCCTGCGACGGCTCTGTCCGCGAAGTGCTGAAAACCCCCGTGACGGGGATGCTCTTCTTCATGCAGGACGGACCCTTCGTCACAGAGCACAGTCCTGTTTTTCAGGTTCTTGCCGGAGCATAAAGCTATGAAAAAGACACCTCCCGGTTTTACCCGAACACTTCTTTCCATCGCCATTCCCGTTACGCTGCAAAACCTGCTGGCGTCCTCCTTTACGCTGATTGACACGCTGATGATCGGCGTATTGGGCGATATGCCGCTGGCAGCGGTCGGCATGGCGGGAAAATGGACGTGGTTTTTAACCATCGTCTTTTTTGGCTTTGCAAGCGGCGCGTCCGTGTTCATCGCGCAGTATTACGGTGCGGACGATACCGCGGGCATCCATCGGACATACGGCGTGATGACCATCGGCACGCAGGCAGCGTCCGCGCTGTTCATGCTCATCGCTCTGCTGTTTCCGGAGGCGGTCGTCCGCCTGTTCTCCTCCGATGCGGAAACGATTACGCTGGGTGCATCCTATCTGCGCATCATCGCCATCAGCTACCCGTTCCTCGCGCTGACGCGCGGCGGCGGCACGCTGCTGCAAAGCACGGGCAGAGTCATGATCCCCTTTGTGGGGTCGCTCATATCCGTCGCCGTGAATATTGTGCTCAATGCGCTGCTCATCTTCGGTCTGTGCGGCTTCCCCGCGCTGGGCGTACAGGGTGCGGCGATTGCGTCGCTGATTTCCGCCATCGTCAACGCGCTGGTCGTTTACGGCGCAGGACTGGCGAAAAAGACGCTTCTGCGGACGGGTTTGAGCGCGCTGCGCGGCATCACCGGCAGCTTCATCCGCGATTTCGCCGTCGTCAGCACGCCCGCGATGCTCAACGAAACCATGTGGGCATTGGGTAACCTGATGTACAGCTCGGTCTACGGTCACATGGGAACCGGTGCGTATGCGTCCATTACGGTTGTCCGCACAATTGAAGAGCTGATGAGCGTCGCGGTCATGGGGCTTTGCTCCTCCTGCGCGGTGATGATTGGCGGCTATATCGGCAGGGGCGATATTCCGCTGGCAAAGCTCTGCGCCCGCCGCCACGTCGAGCTGGTCATCGGCATTTCCGTTGTGTCCGGCGCGGCGATGCTGCTGCTTCGCCAGCCGCTGCTCTCGCTCTTCGGCGTATCGCAGGCTGTCCGCGAGGATGCGCTCTCCGTGCTGACCATTTACGCCTTTGAGATGACACTGCGCAACATTCCGGCCATACTCGTCATGGGCGTTTTCCGCGCAGGCGGCGACACGCGCTATGGGCTGGTGATTGACTGCATCACGCTGTACCTCATCGGTCTGCCCGCGACAGCGGCGGCGGGTCTTGTTTTCCGCCTGAGCGTGCCGATGACGTATCTCATCATGTATCTGTCCGAAGACGTTTTCAAGTGCATCGCCTACATCACGCACATGCGTTCCGGCAAATGGATACGTCCGGTGATTTAAAGACATATGGGTTTCACCCTCCCCCCGATTATAATCAGACAGGAGCATCGCCATGAAAGACAACAAAGAAACGCTCTCTGCCTTTGAGGAAAAGGCAGCCCCCAAGCGCGGCGCACTGCGTGAATTTGCCGCGTTCTACAAGCCGCACATGGGCATGTTCCTGCTGGACATGCTCTGTGCGCTCATTATCGCGCTGGTGGATATCACCTTCCCCGTCGTGACGCGCAAGGTGCTTTACGATTATATTCCCAATCAGGCTCTGCGCACGTTCATCCTCATGATGCTTGCGATGCTGGGTCTGTTCATCCTGCGCACGCTTGCCCAATGGATTGTCACCTATCTGGGACACCTGACGGGCGTTCACATCGAGGCGGATATGCGCGCGGCAATCTTTGCGCATATGCAGAAGCTGGGCTTCAGCTTCTACGACAAGAATCGAACGGGTCTGCTCATGTCCCGCGTGACGACGGATTTGTTTGACATCACCGAGCTGGCGCACCACGGTCCCGAGGATTTGTTCATATCGCTGGTCACGCTGACCGGTTCGTTCATCATCCTCTGGCGAATCCAGAAAACGCTTGCTCTCGTGCTGATGATTGCCGTGCCGCTGATTGTCATCTTCGTCGCCACGCGCCGCCGCAACATGATGAAGGTTTCCCGCGAGGTCAAACGCCGCACGGCGGGCATCAACGCGGAAATTGAAAGCTCGATTTCCGGCATCCGCGTCGCCAAGGCCTTTGGCAATGAAGATGAGGAAATCGACAAATTCTCCCACTGCACCAACGAGTATGTCGGCGCAAAGCAGGGCTATTACCGCGTGATGGCGGGCTTCTTCTCCGGCACAGAGCTTATGATGAACCTGATGAGCCTGTCGGTCATCTGCGTCGGCAGCTACCTCATCATGAAAAACAAGATGGATATCGCCACGCTGGTCACGTTCAACATGTATGTCGCCAGCGTACAAAGCCCGATTCGCAAGCTGACGCAGTTCACCGAGCAGTTCACGCAGGGCATGGCGGGCTTCCAGCGTTTCCGCGCCATCATGCACGAGGATCCGGACATCGTCGATGCGCCGGACGCCGTCCCGCTTGACCATGTAGACGGCGATATCGAGTTCAAGGACGTATCCTTTGCCTATGATGAGGGCAAGGGCGACGTGCTTTCCCACATCAACCTGCATATCAAGCCCGGCGAAATGCTGGCTCTGGTCGGTCAGAGCGGCGGCGGCAAATCGACGCTCTGCCAGCTGATTCCGCGCTTCTACGAAATTTCCTCCGGCAGCATTGCGCTCGACGGCACGGATATCCGAAAGATTAAGCTCGCCGACCTGCGCAGCAACATCGGCATCGTTCAGCAGGATGTTTTCCTCTTTGCCGGTACGATTCTGGACAACATTCGATACGGCAGACCGTCCGCAACGATGGCAGAGGTCGTCGAAGCGGCAAAGATGGCGGAGATTCACGACGACATCATGGCGATGCCGGACGGATACGAAACCATCGTCGGCGAGCGCGGCATCATGCTCTCCGGCGGACAGAAGCAGCGCGTTTCCATCGCGCGCATCTTCCTGAAAAATCCGCGCGTGCTGATTCTCGATGAAGCGACGAGTGCGCTGGATACGGCGACCGAGCGCAAGATTCAGGCGGCGTTTGACCGTCTGGCGAAGGGGCGCACAACGCTGGTCATCGCGCACCGCCTTTCCACCATCAAGAACGCGGATGAAATCGTCGTTGTCGGCGAACACGGGATTCTTGAAAAAGGCACGCATGCGCAGCTGGTCAGGCAGGGCGGCATTTACGCCGAGCTTGCTGCCGGCGCAAGTCTGAGCGGAGAAACCATGGAATAAGCGGGCTGAGCCCGCCTTCACTTCCGCCGAAGTCCGCCACACATCAAAGTCTTGCTCACGCGGGCGTTTTCGCGCAAAATCTCATGGGTTAAAGTGGGCTGAGCCCGCCTTCACTTCCGCCGCAGTCCGCCACACATCAAAGTCTTGTTCACGCGGGCGTTTTCGCGCAAAATCTCATGGGTTAAAGTGGGCTGAGCCTGCCCTCACTTCCGCCGAAGTCCGCAAGATTTGAAAGCCTTGCTCACGCGGGCGATTTTATGCAATTTCCTATACGTTGACAAAAAAACCGTCCATCCGCACGCTTTCCGGATAACCGCCGGAAAACGCCGCTCGGATGGACGGTTCTTTCTTACATTGCAGTTTAGCGTTAAACATGCTATAATGAACTTATCAGATTATCGCTCACTATAAAAGGAGATGCGCCTATGGCAACCATGAAGGATATCGCTAATCGCGTCGGCGTCAGCCTGACAACGGTTTCAAATGTCGTCCACGGCAACTATGAGCGTGTTTCCCCACAGACCGTTCAGAAAATTCTGGATGCCATTCAGGAACTTCACTATGTTCCCAATATGTCTGCCCGCGCGCTGGTCAGCCATTCCTCCCGCATCATCGCCTTTGTCGATACCCACAGTCCGCAGGAAACCTACGCGGGAAACGGCTTCGCGGGCGTGCTGCTCTCCGGACTTGAGGGCGTCGTGACCGACCACGGGTATTTCCTGATGATGCGCCGCGGAACAGACGAGGACGTGCTTCGCCTGATGCTCAACAACTGGAATCCGGACGGCGTAATTTTCAAGGATCGCGTGCCGCAGAGTCTGGTCGATTTCGTCAAAAAGCAGGGCAAGCCCTGCGTGACCATCAACACCTATCTGGAGGATCCGACGCTGATTCAGGTTCGCGCCGAGGACCGCAAGGGCGGTCATCTCGCCGCGCAGCACCTGCTCTCCCTCGGACATCGGGATATTCTGTTCATCGGCGCGGTTCACCGCGGCTTCATGAACAACGATCAGCGTTATATGGGCTACTGCGACGCGCTGCGCGAAGCGGGCATCACGCCACGACCGGATTTTCTCATCAACAATCTTCACCCCTTCAATGCTGAACGAGGCATTGCGCTGGGGCGTCAGCTCGCCGCGCGGAAAGATTTTACCGGCATCTGTGTCAGCGGCGACCAATATGCCGCCTCCATTATGGCAGGTCTGCGCGAAGGCGGCGCACGCATTCCGGAAGATGTTTCCATCGTCGGGTTTGACGATGTGGATATTGCGCGCATGACCTATCCGCCGCTGACGACCATCCATCAGGACGGCATCGCAAAGGGACGCCGCGCGGCAGAGGCGGTCTTTGATTTGATTGCCGGACAATCGCCAGAACCAAAGGATTTCAACCTGCCTGTGCATCTTGTGGTTAGGGGAACGACCGGTGCGCCGCCCCAGACCCCGTCAGGGAACTGATACTAATCTCATTCTAAAAAGCAATTAAAGATCCACTTTCGTCCTGTAATACTT
>ENA-UOOA01002524-UOOA01002524.1-human-gut-metagenome-genome-assembly--contig:-P61old-NODE-2524-length-25701-cov-29.131210_pt1 | contig 25701 bp, 23 predicted proteins | sample MGYA00242467_ERZ724014 | MGnify/ENA metagenome assembly ERZ724014 | reverse complement strand
ATATCGATTTTGTTGCAAAAGAGGGAGTCTTATTATGAGCTTTTACAATGTGGTTTTAGATGTGTTAAAACAAGATGAGCGCTTTTTTACAGATGACGGGCAGTTGCTTCGTAATGCTGTATATGAAGCGGCAATGCAGATGGACGCAAGGTTGATTAAAGCATTGTATGATAATGAAGGAACAAGAAAACACTTTTTTACTGATATTGACGGTATTGCCGTTTTTGATAAAATCGGATTCGGTTGGGTAATAAATAACCGTGAATTTTTGCCGGACTCCTATACCCGTTATAAAAACAAAATCGGGCTTGTAAATAATAGAGGCGAGTATATTTCCGCATCTAACGATGTAGAACTTGTTTTTCCATATAAAGATTGTGTGTTAGAGGGCGGACAGACAAAAGAAGATCAAAAACGCAGTGAAATTTTCTATAACGAAACGCTTGCACCTGACGAAGTGGACAGGCTTCTTTATCCAAAAGTATTTACAAACGCTAAAAGATATACCGCCGACGGTGTGCAAAATATTCATGAATTTTCAGATGATGACAACTTGATTATTAAGGGTAATAATTTGTTGGCAATTTCCTCACTTCTTGCAAAATACGAGGGAAAAATTAAGTTAATTTATATTGATCCGCCATACAACACAAACAATGACACATTTGGGTATAATGATAAATTTAATAGAAGTTCTTGGCTTGCTTTTATGAAAAACCGTTTGGAGATTGCAAAACAATTACTATCAGATGATGGTGCAATTTATGTTCAACTTGATTATCATCAAGTTCATTATGCAAAGGTACTTATGGATGAGGTTTTTGGCGAAGATAATTTCCAAAGAGAAATAATTTGGCGTATTGGTTGGATTTCAGGCTATAAAACGAAAGACAACAACTGGATTCGTAATCACGATACAATTTTATTTTACTCAAAAAATAATGCTACCCTTGATTTCAAAAAATATTATATTCCAAAATCAGATTTTAAAACTATTGCTAATTCAAATGCAGAGCGTTACCCAATTGAGGATGTTTGGAATGGCAACGAATATGACGATTTGAACAGCATTGCTATTGTTTCTTTTTCTGGAGAAACTGTATCTAAAATGTTAAATCCTGAAGATGAAGTAAAGGGACAAAAATCCGAAAAATTAATTGAAAGAATAATAAAGGCTCATACCAATGAGGGAGATATTGTATTAGATTTCTTTGGCGGAACAGGTACTACAGCGGCTGTTGCACATAAATTACATAGACAATATATTGTATGCGAACAGTTGGATAAGCATATTGACATTATGCTCAGAAGATTAGACAAAGTAATTGACGGTGAACAAAGCGGCGTATCAAAACGTAATAATTGGCAAGGTGGGGGTTCTTTCGTATATTGCGAACTTGCAAAATTGAATCAGAATTATGTTGACGCCATTGAGAAAGCAACGACGAATGAAGAATTGACAAAACTCTATGCCGATATACTTGAAACTGGCTTTATCAGTTACAAAGTTAACCCAACGGATATTGATACAAATTCAGAGGAATTTATTAGATTGTCTATTGATGACAAAAAGAAACTTCTTATGGAATTACTTGATAAAAATCAACTTTATGTTAATTACTGCGACATTGATGATGAAACATACGGAATTTCAGAAGAAGATAAAGCCTTTACAAAGAGCTTTTACGAGGAGGTATAAAAATGCCGTTCCTTTATGAAAAAATAGATACATTGCGTGAAGTGGGCGTATCTAAAGAGTTACCGAAATATATACCTGAAAACCTAAATCCGAATTTTGAATTGCGCCCATATCAGAATAACGCTTTTGAAAATTTTATTACATATTTTGAAAGTGATAAACTGTGCCAAAAGCCTACGCAGACGCTTTTTCATATGGCGACAGGTTCCGGCAAAACACTTATTATGGCGGGACTGATACTGTACTTGTATAAGCACGGTTACCGTAATTTTTTATTTTTCGTCAATCTCTCTAATATTGTTCAAAAAACAAAAGAAAATTTTTTGAATAACGGTTCAAGTAAATATCTTTTTTCGGAAGAAATTATCATTGACGGTGAAAAAGTGCCGATTAAGGAGGTTACAAATTTTCAGTGCTGCGATAATAATGCTATAAATATTTGCTTCACTACCACGCAGGGACTTCATTCGGATATGTGGGGAGTAAAAGAAAATGCACTTTCGATTGATGATTTTGTAAATCAAAAAATAGTGCTTATTTCCGATGAAGCACACCATTTGAATGCCGATACAAAAAAGATGAGCAAAGACGAAGAAGCAAGTTGCAAAAGCTGGGAATATACAGTTCATCATATTTTTAATGCCCATCGAGATAATGTACTGCTTGAATTCACTGCAACCTGCGATATTAAAAATCCGTTGATAAAGGCAGAATACGAGAATAAAATAGTTTTTGATTATCCGCTTTATAAATTCCGTTTGGACAGATATTCAAAAGAAATTAAAACGCTGCGTTCGGATTTGGCGGTTGAAGACCGCGCTTTACAAGCATTGATATTAAGCCAGTATCGATATAAAGTTTTTCAGGATTATCGTCAAAATGTAAAACCGGTTGTATTTTTTCAATCAAGATTGGTAAAAGAAAATGCTGTGAATATGGAAACCATAGTAAATATGGTAAAAACGCTTTCGGGAGAAAAAATCAAAAATTTGTTTGAGCAATCAACAAGTGAGATTATTGCCAAAGCACACAGATACTTTCTTGAAAACGGTATATCCTACGATGAAGTTGCGACTGAATTAAAAGACGATTTTTCGGAAGAGCACTGCATTTCTGCGAACGACAATCAAGATGTGGAAAACAAGCAGATAATGCTTAATTCGCTTGAAGATAAAACCAACCCATATCGAGCAGTTTTTGCGGTTGACAAACTCAACGAAGGATGGGATGTTCTCAACCTTTTTGATATTGTTCGTTTGTATGAAACCCGTGATGGGAAAAATGGCGTTCCCGGCAAAACGACAATGAAAGAAGCACAGCTTATCGGTCGTGGGGCTCGTTATTGTCCCTTCAAAATTACAGAAGAACAGGAAAAATATCAGCGAAAATATGACAATGATATAGATAATCCACTTCGAATTTGTGAAACACTATATTATCATTGTTGGAATGAACCTCGTTACATAAGCGAATTGCATACCGCTTTGCGTGAAATCGGTATCGACTTGGACAAGACTGTAACAAGAAATTATGTACTCAAGGAAGAATTTAAGCAAGATGATTTATACAAAAACGGATATGTTTTTGCGAATGATCGCCTTTTGAAAAGCCGAAATGAAGTTATAGGATTGTTGCCGTCTGTAAGAGATAAAATATTTAATGTTTCTATCGCTACCGGGCGTTCAGGCGAAGATGTTATTATGGATGATAATTCATCACTAGATAACAATCCGGACACTTTTACTTATAAAACTACAATAGGTAAAATTGCGGACATAAATTATGCGATTGTTTATAAGGCTTTATGTAAATACAGTATTTTTAAATTCAATATATTAAAATCGTATTTTCCAAATTTGAAATCAACTAAAGAATTTATTTATGAAAAAAATTATTTGGGAGATATTAAAATTCATATTATATCAAAATATAAAATTCCTAATACTGATGTTCTATACAATGCCTGTTTGAAGGTTCTCGGAAATATTGCTGAAAGCATATCGGGTATCGAGGAAACATATGAGGGAAGCAAGGATTTCACAGTAAGATATATTCACGATGTATTCAAAGACAAAAGATGCAATTATATAGACCCTCACGACGGCGGAATAGGAATATCACAAAACGACAGCAGTGTTCCTATAGCTTGGAAAATGGATCTATCAAAAGAAGATTGGTTTGCTTTTGAAGACAATTATGGCACAAGTGAGGAAAAGGCTTTTGTTGCATACTTTAAAACATATATTGATGATTTAAAAGACAAGTATGATAAGGTATATCTTGTTCGCAATGAACGTCAGCTTGCAATCTATTCATTTGACGGCGGTGAACGCTTTGAGCCTGATTATCTTCTTTTTCTGCATACACAAAAAAATGATAGTTATGAGCAACTACAAGTTTTTATTGAACCAAAAGGAGCACATCTTATCGACAAAGATCGTTGGAAAGAGGATTTTCTTTTACAAATTGAATCTAAAGCAATCCCTGTAACAAAATTTGCAGACGACAACAAATATAAAATTTGGGGGTTCCATTTCTTTAACAGAGATGAGCGCTCTGTTGAATTTGATAATGATATGATAAAACTATAAAACAATTTTATCAGCGATAACAGGTCTTAGTGTGTCCCTAATGAAGCGTTTGGCAGCATAGACACCCAAATACATTGTCTCCTGTTATTCATAACAAAGCAAAAGCAGCTTATTTGGACGAATTGCTTTGTGTTATGAATCTGGCAATTAAATTAAACCACAGCATTCTGATTTTTGTATGCTGTGGTTTTTACTATAAATTGTTTTTTGCTTAATTTAGGTTCAAAATAAATTTATTGTAATTATCCATATCTCGAATTGTTTGAGCTTGCACTTTGCTGGTCAGGATATGAAGGATGTAATATAAATTTTAATTTGTTTAATACATTCGTCAAGTCATATTTTGATAATACAAATCTTGATACAAATGTTGACTGGGAGGCTTTGTATTACAGCAACAATGGCAGACTCGGTTGGCTTGAATACAACATCAAAAGAGCATTGATGTTTGAATGTGATAACGAGGAAGAACAACAACTGAGTATCAGTGAAGTCAAAGAAACTGTTGAGCATATCATATACTACGATAAAGTTAAAGATGAAATTTTGAATTATATTGCTATAACATTGTAATTTAACGATTTATATTAGTAAATAATATCAAAACTTGTAATTGTTTTATATATGTGATATAATTTTGTAAATAAATATCTGGAGAAAATAATTTATGGATAATTTTACTGTACTATCGATACCTGAGATTTCTAATGAAAGACAAATTTGGCTTATTAGAACTAATGGTGGTTTATATTATAATGATTTTACAACTAATAAATATGTTGCACTTGGTTGGGATGCCGTGTCAGTTGACTTGTTGTTAAACAGTAGTATTAGTAATGATGCAAAAAAAGAAAAGATTAATGAATTATATCCAGATGAAAAAAGGCCTGGCTTAATTTTTAGTCAACTATATAATTTCCATTGTGTAATGAATAATGGTGATCTAGTATTAATTCCTTCAGAGGGTACTAAGTTTATTCGTGTAGGAATTTTGGGTGAAACAGTGGAAGAAGTGTCCCATATAAATAATTCTAATGAAGAATATGCTGTTTGTTCTTATACACATAAAAGAAAAGTTAAGTGGTTCAGTGAAATAGATGTTAGTCGAGATATTTATTTAAGCAAAATAATGAAAGTTCAACAAACTATTTCTAACATAACCAAATATGCTGACTATATTTATAGAAATATTTACTCATGTTATATTGTAGATGATTTTATACATTTATCATTACAAAAAACAAGTTCATCAGATTTGGAAATGAAAAGTAATGTTGAATTGCAAGCTTCAATATTGGAGATTGTTGATATTTTTTATGAGTTATACGGAGAGGATGAATCTTATAAAAAAATCACAATTAAAACAGCAGTTGGTTCTCCTGGATTTATTGAAGTTTTACTTAATTGTGCGGTACCAACTACAGTTTCAGTTTTATTTATTGTGAATACTATTTTAGGAAAATTAAAAGATTCAGATGGTAGCACAAAAAATGGAATTATTGGACTAATTGATGAAATAAATAAATTGTGTAATGATCATATTGACAGAAAAAAGAAAATAGCCGAAACTAAAGTTATAGAGGAAAATATTCAATTAGATAAAAAGTTGAAGCAAGCACAAATTGATAAAATTAATGCGGAAACTAGAAAAATCAATGCGGAAGCTGACGCATTAGAACAAAGTTTGATACCTTCAAGCCAAAAAATAGAAAAAGCAGTTGAAGATTTGGAAAAGACAAGTAAAAAATTAAAAGATATTACAGACAAAAATAGTATCGAATGTCATAAAAATATAGACTTGGCAAGTTAATTGTTAAAGCAGTCCTGATTTCAGGACTGCTTTTTTATGACTTGACACCTTTGTTGCAAAGAGTTATAACACACAGCAAAGGAGGTTGATAAAATGACAGGAATTATATATGCTCGATATTCAAGTGACAATCAACGTGAAGAAAGTATTGATGGGCAAATTCGTGAATGCAAGGAGTTTGCCGATAAGAATGATATTCGTATAATTGATACATATATTGACAGAGCGTTATCGGCAAAAACGGACAATCGTCCGTCGTTTCAGCAGATGATTAAGGATAGTTCCAAAGGTCTGTTTGATGTTATCATCGTTTGGAAGCTTGACCGCTTTGCCCGTAACCGTTATGACTCGGCGCATTATAAAAACATTTTGAAAAAGAACGGCGTTAAGGTTATTTCTGCAACCGAAGCGATTTCAAGCGGTGCAGAAGGTATTTTGCTTGAGTCTATGCCGAGTATTATTCTGCTGAGCTTGCAGAAAAAATCAACCGTGGCTTAACCGAAAATGCTTTGAAATGCAAATATAACGGCGGCTCTGTCGCTTTTGGTTATATGATTGATGATGAGCAACATTTTCAAATCAATCCGACTCTTGCTCCTGTTGTTTTGAAAATCTTTAATGATTATCTTTCCGGTAAAACGCAGAAAGAAATCCGTGATGAACTGAACAACAAGGGCTTGAAAAATGCTAACGGTCGAGAATTTACAATAAATAATATTTCTAAAATATTGACAAACCGTCGATATGTTGGCAATTATATTTACAAGGATGTTGTTATTGAAAACGGAATTCCTGCCATTATTCCGAATGATGTTTTTGATAAGGTGCAGGAAATGATAGCCGTTAACAAGTGTGCGCCGTCAAGGCATAAGGCGGTTGATGACTACTTGTTGACAACTAAATTATACTGCGGCAAATGCAAATCGTTTATGGTTGGTGAAAGCGGAAATGCCCGTGGCAGAAGATACAGTTATTATAAATGCGTCAACACCAAGCGTAATAAAACATGCGATAAAAAGGCAGTTAAAAAAGATTGGATAGAAGATATCGTTATTTATCAAGTTATGAAATTCATCAATGATGATTCGCTCATTGAAATGTTAGTAAACAAGATTTTGTATATTCAAGGTAAAGAAAGCCCAATGTTGAAATCGCTTAAAAAGCAACTTGCACAGACCAACACAGCCATTGAAAATATGCTTAATGCTATTGAGCAAGGCATAATAACAAAATCAACAAAAAAGCGACTTGATGAACTTGAAAGCACAAAAGAAAATTTAGAAACGGAAATTGCAAAAGAAAACATATCACATCCGTTATTGACAAAAGAGTTTTTATATTCGTGGTTTGACGGATTCAAAAACTTTGATGTGAATAAACTTGAAAATCGAAAAATGCTTATAGACATATTTGTTAATTCCGTTGTGCTTTATGATGACAGAATAGACTTTTATTTCAATTTCAAAGATAACGCCAAAAGCCTGACATTATCAGAACTTAATACCGTTTCGGATTTATCATCTTCATCTCCACCATAAAAGCAGCCCACCGGGCTGCTTTTTATATTTTTTGTGTACCAATCCACATCACCACAAAAGGCCAAATATGGACAATCCCAGGTACTTATGGTATAGTAAAGCCAAGTACAGACAAAAGGGGCAAAAAACATGATCGTAAAAGTAACGAAAGCAGAGCAGCTGCCGATTTGTTTAGACATCATTCACAAGGGCTTTCAGACTGTGGCGGAGGATCTGCATTTGACCCGGGAGAACTGCCCGGGGCACACGGCATTTATGCCGCCGGAAAAGCTGCGCGCCGCCTTTGATGGCGGGTGTTCCCTGTTTTTGTGCCAATACCAAAACACGTTTGCAGGCTGTTTTTCTTTGCACCCCACAGCGGACGGCGCAACGTTGGATCATTTGGCGGTTTTACCGCCTTACAGACACCTGGGGCTCGGCAAAGAACTGGTGGCTTATGCCGCCGATTATGCAAAGGACCACTTGGGAGCACAAAAAATTCAAATCGGCATTGTAGAAGAAAACACGGTGCTGAAAGCCTGGTATCAGTCCCAGGGGTTCATCCACACAGGCACAAAAATATTTGACCATCTCCCCTTTACCGTGGGATTTATGGAGCTTAAATTTTAACTTTTGCGAAAATCCGATATTAGAAACAGACAGTAAAGCAGGCGCACCCGGCGGGTGCGCCTGCTTTGTATTTATTCTTTCGTAGCGCGTACATCCATTTCGCCGGCAGTGGCTACCTTTACAACATACAACAGCAAGCGGTGTTACCAGCTGCCGCCGCCTCCGCCGCCAACACCGCCGCCGGTAAAGCCACCGCCTCCGCTCACAAAGGAACCGGCTTTGCCGCCAGGCTGAGAAACCATACTGTCGTTGGCTGCCCGCAGGGTATCCCGCAACATACGATCAAAAAGCACATAGCTCCACACTTCGGTCCCGTTATACCACCGAGGCGGCTGCATGGCGATGGACTCGAACTTCTTGATCCACTTGTCGCTGACGCCAAGGGCGTAAGTATAGGGCAGAATATTATAGAAATACTCCGGATCCTGCTCCACCAGCGCCTCTAACTTCTCTTTCTCCGCCGTTACCAAAAAGCTGCGAAAGCTCTGAATGTGTGCCAAGGTTTTGGCGCCCTCATCCGTGCGCCGCAGCATACAGCAAGCGGGAATCAGCCCCAGCGCCAGACACAGGGTGCCCGCCAGCATAGCATAGAGAATGCTCGGCGCCAAAGTCAGAGCGTCGCCCAGCGCCCGGTGGCTGAAATAGGCGCCGCCGGCTGCGCTCAGCGCCAGCAGTACAAAGGACAACAACTTCAAATAAATACTGGTTTTGTCAAAAAAGCGACTGCGGCTCTCCGTACTGTTCAGGTCGGCCCGTATGGTACCCACCGTTTCATAAAAATGGTTTTTCAGCTGTTTATTATCCGTGCGGGTGCGACCGTCGGGGAACAGACCGTCCATAAATACTGCCAAATTGGTATCTTGCCCCACATAGCCGTGGCATTTGGTGAGCACAAAGTCTCGCTTGCGCTTGCCGGGGTGAATCGCAATATGATTGCGCTGCGCCAGGTACACCAGCAGGGACAGCACCAGTGCCAGTAGCAGGGTGATGATCTTCTTCATCAGAATTCTACCTTCACATTCTCCCGCTGGGCGGCATCGTCCACCAGATACATACTGCGCTTTTCAAAACGGAACAGACCGGCCACAATATTGGACGGGAACATTTCAATCTTGTTGTTCAACTGCTTGACCGTAGCGTTATAATACTTGCGGGCGTTGGCGATATCTGCCTCCACCTGGCGCAGCTGGTTTTGCAGATCCAAAAAATTTTGGTTGGCCTTTAAGTCCGGGTACTGCTCCACCACGGCAGAGAACCCGGCAATGGCGCCGGAAAGCTCTGCATTGGCTTTCAACTTCTCCTCCGTGGACAGGGCAGCATAGCTGCCTGCACGCGCGGCCACCACATTTTGCAAAGTCTGGGCCTCATGAGCGGCGTAGCCCTTTACAGTATTCACCAAATTCGGGATCAAATCCCACCGCTTTTTCAGGTACACATCCATGGTGGAGAACGCCTCCTCCACAGCGTTTTTCTTCTTCACTAAGCCGTTGTAAGTGCCTGCCAGCCACAGCACCAGCAGCACCACCACAACAAGAATCACGATGGCAAGTTTCATAAAAATTCCTCCTTGTATGCCAAACTGCAATAACAGTATATGCCTGCAAGCTCATAGTAGCATAGAACCGCCCGTTTTGCAACAAAAAAACCGCCTGCGGCTCGAGGTCGCAAGCGGTATTTTTGGATTCGATTTTATTTGACAAAGTCGGCAGCCACCTGGGCAATATGGTCGGCACACAAGCCAAACTGCACCAGCAGATCTGCACCGGGGCCGCTGTGGCCGAACTCGTCGTTAACGCCGATACGGCGCACAGGCGTGGGCAGCTGCTCGCTGAGCACGGAGCAAACGGCCTCGCCCAAACCGCCGATAATGCTGTGCTCCTCTACGGTGATGACCTTGCCGGTCTTCTTGGCCGTTGCCAAAACGGCAGCCTCGTCCAAGGGCTTAATGGTAGCCATATTGATCACCTCGGCAGAAATGCCCTTGGCGGCCAGCTGCTCTGCGGCAGCCATAGCCTCCGGCACCATCAAACCGCAGGCAATGATGGACACATCGCTGCCCGCACGGATCACCTCGGCCTTGCCGATCTCAAACTGATAATCCTCGTTGTGGAACACCTCAGTAGCCAGGCGGGCAAAGCGCATATACACCGGGCCCTCCATCTCATAGGCGGCCTTTACCACCTGCCGAGCCTCCACATCGTCTGCCGGACAAATCACGGTCATGCCGGGGATCACCCGCATCAGGGCAAAGTCCTCACAGCACTGGTGGGACGCGCCGTCCTCGCCAACGCTGATCCCGGCGTGGGTAGCACCAATCTTTACATTCAAATGGGGATAGCCAATGCTGTTGCGCACCTGCTCAAAGGCACGACCGGCAGCAAACATGGCAAAGCTGGACGCAAAGGGTACCAGCCCCATGGTAGACAAACCGGCGGCCACGCTCATCATATCCGCCTCAGCAATGCCGCAGTTAAAGTGGCGATCCGGATAGGCTTTCTTAAAAATGCCGGTCTTGGTTGCGCCGGCCAGGTCGGCGTCCAACACCACCAGGTTATCGGCGCCGCCTGCAGCCAGTTCCTTTAAGGCGTTGCCGTAGCTCTCGCGAGTTGCGATCTTCTTTACTTCTGCCATGGTTACGCCTCCAATTCCTGCAGCTTGGCAGTCAACTCTGCCATTGCCGTTTTGTATTCCTCCGGGTTGGTGGCCTTGCCGTGCCAACCGCACTCGTTCTCCATAAAGGACACGCCCTTGCCCTTCACCGTCTTCATCAAAATGCAGAAGGGCTTGGTGCTCTTATGGAAGGCATCAAAAGCGCTCTCCAGCTGGTCAAAATCATTGCCGTCAACGGTGACCACATCAAAGCCAAAGGCCTTTACTTTCTCATCAATCGGCTCGGCGCACATCACATCTTTGCACAGACCGTCGATCTGCAAGCCGTTCCAGTCAATGATCACGCACAGGTTATCCAGGTGGTACTGGTTGGCAAACATCATGGCCTCCCAAACCTGGCCCTCCTCGATCTCACCGTCGCCCAAAAGGGTGTACACCCGAATATCATCCTTGCCCAGGAACTTGGCGCCCTTGGCCATACCGCAGGCGGCGCTGATGCCCTGACCCAAAGAGCCGGTGCTCATATCCACGCCGGGCACAGTGTTCATATTGGGGTGACCCTGTAAATAAGAGCCGATATGGCGCAGGGTGGTCAGGTCCTCCGGCGGGAAAAAGCCCTTGTATGCCAGGGCGCTGTACAGACCGGGAGCGCAATGACCCTTAGACAAAACAAAGCGGTCACGATCCGCCCACTTGGGGTTCTTGGGATCCACACGCATTTCTTTGCCATACAAATATGCGAACACATCCGCAGAGGACAAACTGCCGCCGGGGTGCCCGGATTTGGCGCTGTTGGTGCTGTCTACAATGCCCAGACGGATCTTGGCGGCGTAGATCTGGAGCGCCTTTTTGGTTGCTTGGTCCATAATGATAACTCCTTCAAAAAGATTTCATCTGTATTTTAACACTTAAACGGCGGCTGTTCAATAGTTTTTCAAAATTTATAAGTGGCAAAAAGGGACCCTGTTCCACAGAGCCCCCACTTTTTCGACCTTAACGGATCCGGGTGTAAAACACATCCAGCACCGTCTGCATTAAACTGTCTTTATCCGGGTAAAAACCGGCGTACACATAATCCTTGAATTCCTTATTTTCCACCGCTTTCATCTTCCCCTCCAGGGTATAGGACTGGAAGTCGGTAACGCCCTTTTGCAGCAGCAAAGAGCCAAGGTAAGTCACATTGGACACAGTCAGATCCGTGGTGCAATAATCGGAAGCGGTATTGTACAAATTGGTAATGACGCTAAAATCTGAGGTGACGCTGCCTCGCACTTTGTCCGCAAAGGCGTTCAGGTACTGCACTTGGCGCTGGGTACGATTTAAGGAAGCGTTCAGGTTATCCATATCACGGGTACGCACATAGGCCTCGGTAAGGTCACCGGTCAGGTGCACGGTGTCGCCCTTCTTGACCCCGTAGTCCGGTAGGTCGTAGAGGGACTGCACCTTCACCCCGCCAATAGAGTCGTTAATGGGCTGGATCCCGTTCAGATCCAAGGCAAAATACTTATCGATGGGCACATTGTAGAGAATACGGCTGATAGACTTGGTCACATTCTTGCAGGAGGTGCCGAAGCCGTCGCCGTAAGCATAGGCAATACAAAGCTCCATTTCCTTGGTCTTTTTGAAATTGCCGTCCTTGTCAAACACATCCACATCCACCATGGTGTCGCGGGGCACGGCGATCATAGAGGTTTTGCCGCTGACCTTGTCAATGGCAACTACAATATCCGTATCTGCCATACCGTTTGTGGAAGTATGGTTCTCTGCCTTGCCCAGCTCTCGCTTGTCTACACCCAGGAACGCCATGGTCACCACATTCTCGTTATACACATAGGTGTGGCCCTTATACTCAATGGTCTCCTGGTAGTCGGTGGCGGCAGTGGTATCGGTCATCTTCTTCTCGCCGTTGTAGTTCAGGATCAGGAACGCACCCACCACAAGGGCAACGATAATCAGCAGTGCCACCAAAATGCCGATCACCACCCGGGCGCCCTTGGGCAGCCGATGGTGCCGGTGATGATGGTGATGGTGGTGCCGGTGCCGACGGTGCTTGCCGTGACGGCTGTGGCTATGGCTGTCGCTATGGTGATGATGGTGATGATGATGGTGGTGTTCCTCACCACCGGGCGCCGGTTCCACCGGTGCGCCTGTGGCCTCCGCCCGCTGGCGGTGGTTCTCCGAGGCGTGGTACTCGCCGGGGGTTGCGGCAGCCGAAGTCTCTTTCATTTCAAATTGAGGCGCGCGGTAACTTACGCCGGAGGTATCATCGCCACCGGTTAGGGAGAACACGCTGTCTTCAAAACGCTCCAAATTGGGATCAATCGGTTTCTTCATTCTTCAGTAACACTCCGCTTACAAGGTATCTGCTGCTCCGCTGGCTGGTGCCGGTAAAGCAGGTGGACAAGATCACCACATGGCTGTCCTTATCCACAGTGGTCTTTAGGTCCGTGCGCACATTCTTCAAGGCAGAATCCGGATTTTGCAGCATGGCAAAGAAGTCACTGCGCACCGTCACATCTTGGAAAGAAAAGCTGTTCATAATATGCCGATCATCGTACTTAAAGGCAGAGATGATCTGGTAGGTCAGCTTGTGACCGGGCATATAAATGTAAAAATACGGGTGGCTGTCAAAGAAAGACTTGTCCTCAAACTTATGCAGTGAGGTAAACATACTCTCGCTAAAGCCGTTATGACCATACACCAGGGTCACCGAGTCGTTAAAGGTGGTTGTGTTCTGCGACTGGGTAAACACGGCACCGCTGGCCAGCCAGCTTTTATCATAGGCACTGTGGGTCAGGTAAAACTCATCGTCCACCGTGCTTTGCACAATGGGATAGTTCACCTCGGTACCGTCCACCTGGATCCAAGCGTAAATTTCGTCATTTTGGCTTTGCAGCTTTTTGAAATTCACCGGATTGGTGGGCTTTTTGCTCTCGCCGGTGGTACTGGGCGCTTCCGTTACCATACTCTGGCTGCGCCGATCCTCCTGGCGGGCGGTGTACTGCTGGTACAGGTCCACACCGATGTACGCCAGCCCGGCAATCAGGCACACCAAGGCAATGATCAGCAGTATGACCCGCCCGGTGTTGCGCTTCTCCTCTTTTTTCGGTTCTTTTTGATTATCCATTGCTTGGGTGTCGCTCCTTGGCATTGTCGCCGTATTTCATTAAAAAAAGCCTGTTTACCGTATGGCAAACAGGCTTTTGCAGTTCGTCTTATTCAGCGTCCTGTTTTTTCTTCATGGCAGCCAGAACTGCTGCACCTGCGCCGGCAAGTGCAAGGCCGGTAGCCATGGTCGCGCCGGTTTTGGGAGAACGGCTCTTTTTATCCTTCCGGGGCGCCTTCTTGGTGGTGGTCTCACCCTTGAATTTTACGATGGCGTTACCAATTACATCGCCCTCATAGCCGTTGATCAGTTGAATGGTGATGGTGTTGCCGTCTACGGAGATCACCTTGTAGTCCTTGCCCTCGGTCATGCCCGGGAACTGCCAATTCTGGAAGTCGCCGTTGCCGGTGTAGGTAAAGCTGATCTTGGTGGGATCGGTGGGATCTACCTCATAGTCCACATCGTCGCTGACCTTACCGTTTACCTGGCCGATCTTGTCATTGTCTCTGGTGGTGTGCTCCGGGCTGGCCACGGTGTTAGACGCAGCGAAAGCCATCATGGAAGTGGCACCCAGTGCAGAGAACGCCAGCATAGCAGCCAGCAGGATGGAAAGAATCTTTTTCATTTTCATACACCTCTTTGAGAATATAGTTATGCCATAGATATTCTAACTTCATTACTGATTATATCATCTTGGTAACCGCTTGTAAAGCCTTTTTTCAAAATTCTTTGACCCACAAAACCGTGCCCCGCGCCATAGTTGCTATCCCTTGGGGCTGTGGGCGCACCGGGCTGCCACCGAGCACAAAATGTAGCCGCATTTGTGAACAAAAAAATCTTACGCCTCCATAGGCGCTGCCTCCAGCGCCTGGGTAATACTGCCCTCGAACAACCGGCACAGCGCCTGCACATGCGCCACAATATCATAGGCCATATTTTGATTGAGCCAGTTGGTCACCTGGCCGAACAGCTCGCACTGGCAAAAATCCACAAGAAGCGCCAGCTCCTCCTCCGGCAGGGTGCGCAGCAGGTCCACCGAGCGGCAGGCAATGTAGCGGCTGACCACATAATTGCACACCCGCATTAAATTCTGCTCGTAAAACGCCCGATCCGGCGACACCCAAATGTTGCGAATGGCCCGCTTGTTCTCCACCAGCCGCTCCAGCACCGTCGTCAGTCCCTCTTCCAAAGAAAAGCTCTCCGGTATGCGAGAGATGATCTCGTCTGCGTTTTCTATGATCACCGTTTCCAGCAGTTGGGGCAGGTCCTGAAAATGGTAGTAGAACGAATTGCGGTTGATACCGCAGTCCTCCACAATATCCTTAACCGTAATCTTGGTAATGGGTCTTTGGCTCAGAAGCCGCAGAAAGGACTGCTGAATGGCTAGCTTGGTAAAATTCGGCATAACAACCCCCCTGTCCACTCACTATACCATAATCGGTGGCAAAAAGCAAAGCACACAGGGGGTTATTTATTGTTATTTTACAAAGAGCGCCAACAGATCTTTGAAACTCAACAGCTGCACAGACCAGTAGGCCGGCGCTTTCTTAAACACATTGATGCTCACCATCATAATGAGCCAGTCCGCCAGAATCAGCGTCCCCAGCACATAGTCCAGCTGTACCGTGGTGCGGTAGGGAATACGCTGAATTTTCTTCATCAGTCCCTCAAAGAAGTTGCCCATAATGACAGCCACGCCCAGGCTCATGGCGGTGCAGGTAGGGATGCTGGTGTACTTGGTCACATGCAGAGGAATGCCGCTGTAATCCCACAGGGAGATGCCGGACACCTGCTCAAAAATGCTGCCCACCACGATCTCGCCGAAAAAGACAAACAGGAACACCACAGTAAAATAGTAGATCCGTGCCAATATTTTATCCCGGCGGGTGTTGCCCTCCAGTACCCGGTGGCTGAAGAAGCGCGGGTGATTGGTGGTGCCCAGGGCCAGGTACATGGCCCACATGGCAATGGTGTAGCAAAACAGGAAGGGCAGCAGCTGGTTGCGGGAGTCCAAAACGCCCTTAGACACCAGGCGAAACAGGTTCTCCACCCAGTAGCCGATATGGGCATACACCAGCCCCGCCAGCCACAAATGGGTCACATCGTAATCATATAGCCGCACGGTGCCGTTGTCCGCTTTGGTAAAGAATTTGTCCAGCACTTTGTTCATAGTGCCACTTCCTTTCTGCCCTCATTGTAGCACCGACACACGGTTTTCCAATAGCCGAACTCCACCTTTTGCCCAAATTTTTAACGAAATACGACAAATGTAAAAAACAAGAGCGAATCCCACGGCCTTTACAAACAAAAAGGCTCCCCTTACAGGGGAGGCAGAAAGGTTAAATATTTGTAGGGTGCGATGAGTGAATTGCACGCAGTGCAAGAGACACGAGGCTCCAAATGCGTTAGCATTTGGGAGAAACAGTCCGGGGGACTGTTTCGTAGCGAGTGCAGTATCGCACCGCACCCTACCGAATGAAATTGTATTTAACTGAGCTTGGCCTTGCCGGTGCACAGCTGGTAATAGCGACCCTGCTGGGCCATCAGGGCGTTGTGGTCGCCCCGCTCGATAATGCGGCCGTCCTCCAGCACCATAATCGCGTTAGACTCCCGCACCGTAGAGAGCCGGTGGGCGATCACAAAGGTGGTCTTGCCGGCCATCAGCCGATCCATACCGTGCTCAATGTGCTTCTCTGTGCGCGTATCAATGGAGGAGGTGGCCTCGTCCAGTACCATCACCGGCGGGTCTGCCACTGCCGCCCGGGCAATGGCCAGCAGCTGGCGCTGACCTTGGCTCAGGTTGCCGCCGTCACCGGTGAGCATGGTCTGGTAGCCCTCCGGCAACCGCCGGATAAAGGAATGGGCAGAGGCCAGCTTGGCTGCGGCAATGCATTCCTCGTCGGTGGCATCCAGCCGACCGTAACGGATATTCTCCATCACCGTACCGGTAAACAGGTGGGTGTCTTGCAGCACCATCGCCAGGCTACGGCGCAAATCGTCCTTTTTGATCCGGCAAATGTCAATACCATCATAGGTGATGGTGCCCTCCTGAATATCGTAAAACCGATTGATCAGATTGGTAATGGTGGTCTTGCCTGCGCCGGTGGAGCCTACAAATGCGATCTTCTGCCCCTCTTTGGCGTACAGGCTAATATCATGGAGCACCACCTTCTCCGGCACATAGGCAAAGGTCACATGGTGGAACTCCACGGCCCCATGCACCGGCACCCGGCGGTCGCCGTCCTGCCAGTACCACCGTTTCTCCTCCCCGACACCGGTTACCGTCAAAGTCACGGTGCCCTGGTCCTCTTCAGAGGCAGTGTCCATCATCTCAAACACTCGCTCCGCACCGGCCAGAGCGGAAAAGATCGTGTTCATCTGATTGGCGATCTGGTTAATGGGCTGCGTAAATTGCTTGGCATAGCTGAGGAAAGTAAAGAATGTACCGATGTCCAGCCGCCCGGTCAGGGCCAGCAGCCCGCCGAACAAAGCAATCAGGGCATAACCGGCGTTGTTGATTCCGTTGGACACCGGGCCCATCAGCCCCGCATAAAAGTTGGCGTTGGTGGCCGCAGAGCGAAACGCCTCGTTGTACTGCTCAAAGCCCGCAATGGCCTGGTCCTCATGGTTAAATACCTTGATGACCCGCATGCCCTCAATGGACTCCTCAATATTGCCGTTCATTTGGCCCAAATTGGCCTGCTGCGCCTGAAAGTAATGCTTGCTCTTTTTGCCGATCTTAGATACCGTCACCAGCATAATAATCATAAACACCAGCGAAATACAAAACAGCGGCGGACTCAGGGCAATCATCATCACCACAATGCCCACAAAGGTAAAGGCGGAGGACACCAGCTGCACCATAGACTGCTCCAGCATCATCTGAATATTATCCACATCATTGGTGTAGCGGCTCATGATCTCGCCGTGGGTCTGGGTGTCAAAGAACCGCAGGGGCAGGGTCTGCATGTGGTCAAACAGCTCCTTGCGGATCAGGTTGGTGGTCTTGTAGGCGATCTTGACCATCACCTTGCTTTGAATGTACGTACAAAGGGACGCGCCAATGTACAGCGCCGACACAATGGCCAGGTTACGCATTAGGCTTTGCACACCCACGGTGGCAAAATTGCCTGCCCGGATGGAGGCATCAATGTCGTTCAAAATAGGCTTCAGCCAGTAGGAGGCACCTACGGAGCATACCGTGCTGGCAATGAGCATCACGAATACCGCCAGCAACATAAATTTGCTCTTGCCCGCATACTGCAAAATGCGGCCAAAGGTCTTTTTGGCATTCTTGGGTTTCTTAAAATCCGTTCTTCTGGGACCCGGCATTATTCGCTCACTCCTTTCGCCTGTGTGGTTACGATCTCCTTATAGATCTCGTTGTCGGCCAGCAGCTGCTCATGGGTACCGATCCCCTTGATTTGGCCGTCGTCCAGTACCAGGATCTGGTCCGCAGCCTGCACGGAGCTGACCCGCTGGGCAATAATGAACACGGTGGTGTCCTTAAAATCTTTATAGAAGCTTTCCCGAATTTTGGCCTCCGTTGCCGTATCTACGGCGGAGGTGGAGTCATCCAGGATCAAAATTTTCGGGTGCTTGATCATGGCGCGGGCAATGCAAAGCCGCTGCTTTTGACCGCCGCTCAGATTCAGCCCACCCTGGCTCAAATCCGTATCGTACCCCTTGGGCTGGGCCAGCACAAAGTCATGGGCCTGCGCCGCCTGACAAGCCGCCACAATCTCCTCGTCCGTGGCGTCTTTCTTACCCCATCGGATATTCTCCTTAATGGTGCCACTAAAAAGCACGTTCTTTTGCAGCACCACGCCAATCATCTCCCGCAAAGCGGTCAGGTCGTACTTACGCACATCCACCCCGTCAATGAGCACCTGCCCTTGGGTGGCGTCATACAGCCGGGGGATCAAGTTCACCAAACTGCTCTTGCCGCAGCCGGTGCCGCCTACAATACCGATAATCTGGCCGGGTTTGGCGGTAAAGCTGATATGCTCCAAAATATCGTCCCCGTGGCCCTCCGTATTATACTTAAAGCTCACATCCCGGAACTCTACGCCCCCCTGGGGGTTCTCCGGCAAATAGGGGTTCTCCGGATTGGTAATGTCAATTTCTGTATCCAGCACCTCCACCACACGGTCGCCGCAGGCTTTACCACGAGCCAGCTGCAGCAGCATCATGGAGATCATCATCAAATTCATCAGAATTTGAATCACATAAGAGGCAAAGACGGAGATTTGGCCCACTTCCATCACGCCGGCATTGGCCTCTAAAGCGCCTTTATAGTACACAAAGACCACTACGGCATTGAGCATCAGCATCATCACCGGCATCACCGTCACAATCAGGCCCGCTGCCTTGGCGCCCTGGGCAGCCAAATCATCGGAGGCGTCATGGAATTTGTCTTTCTCCCGGTCCTCCCGCACATAGGCCTTGACCACACGCATACCGATTAGGTTTTCCTGCACCACCCGGTTTACGTTGTCGATCTTCTTCTGCATTTTTTGGAACATAGGGAAGCCGAACTTCAAAATGCAGGCCACCACCACAATCAAAATCGGCAGCAAGATCAGCAGCATAGCGCTCATTCTGGGATTGATGGACACCGCAAAGCAGGCGGCCACCACCGCCAACGCCGGCACACGCACTAAAATCCGCAGGCACATCATCACCACATTCTGCAAGGTGGTCACATCGTTGGTCATACGGGTAGTCAGCGACGCAGTAGAGAACTGGTCAATATTCTTAAAGGAAAAATGGCTGATCTTGCGGTACATATCCCCTCGCAGCCGGTAGGCAAACCGCTGGCTCACATTGGCGGAGGTTTTCATGGTCACCACGCCGCCAAAAAGGCCTAACAGTGCCAGCGCCAGCAAGCCCAAGCCGCTGAGGATCACCGCAGTACGCACGCTCTCCGGCGAGGCGGCGGTGTCCACCTTTTGATAAATGCTGTTGGCAAGGGACGGCAGCGCCAGCTCGCAGATGGCCTCTACAATCATACCGGCGGCGCTGATGGCTGCCAGTCCCCACAGCCCTTTCATATATTTGGATAACTTCTTTAACATTCGGTTCTCCTTTCTGTTTTCTTCTCTATCTTTCACACTTACGGGTTTTCTTTGCCCACATTTTGCAGGGCACGCTCCAACAGGCCGGCCAAAGTCAGTACCTGCTCCTGGCTCATACCGGCGGTGAGCACCTGCTCCATGGCGTTCATTTTTTGGTGAATCTTTTTCGGCGCGTCCTCCGCCACCGGAGTGGGATACAGCCGCACAATCCGGGCGTCCTTTTCGTCCACCCGCTTTTCAATAAACCCGGCCTTTTCCATGCGCTTGACAGACACGGAGGCGGTAGCACTGGCCACCCCCAGGGCACGGCTCAGCTGGCCCAGGGTCATACCCGGCTGGCGAATCAGCAGCAGCAATATATCCTGCTGGCCGGAAAACAGACCCTGCTCCGCTACGGCGGCATTAAAATTCTTGCGCAAATATTTAGAGAGTTCCATCACCCGAGGACCGATCTCATCCGGTCGCAGCGGACGGCGATGACAGGGTTTCAGCTCCATGCAGGCACTTCCTTTTTATTCATTTAGCCGCCTATCGTTAGGCGGCTTATGATGTATTTTAGCACACTTGCACAAAAAGTCAAGCATATTATTGTAAATTCTGCCGAAGTGTGGTAGAATAGGCAACCGTTAGAGGAGCGGTTGTATGGATTTATATGATTATAATACAATAAAGAGAATATTAACCCGTCACGGCTTCACTTTTTCCAAAGCGCTGGGGCAGAACTTTTTGATCGACCCCTCCGTGTGTCCCCGTATGGCAGCAGCGCTGGAAGCGGACGACCATACCGGCGTGCTGGAGATCGGGCCGGGCATCGGCGTGCTCACCAAAGAGCTGTCTGCCGTGTGCGGTCGAGTAGCCGCCGTGGAGCTGGACCGTCGCCTGCCGGATGTGCTGGCCGAGACCCTGGCAGACTGCTCTAATGTGCAGGTGGTGCCCGGCGATGTGCTGCAAATGGACTTGCAGGCGCTGTTTGCCGACCGGTTCGCCGGCTGTGACCGCTTGCAGGTGTGCGCCAACCTACCCTACTACATTACCACCCCGGTGCTGATGCGCCTGCTGGAAAGCGAGTTGCCTATTGAACGGCTGGTGGTGATGGTGCAACTGGAGGCGGCCAAGCGCCTGTGCGCTCCCCTGGGCACCCGGGACTGCGGTGCCGTGTCCGCAGCGGTGGAATACTATACGCAGGCGGAGATCTTGTTTGAAGTGGGGCGAGAGAGCTTTTTCCCCAGCCCCAATGTAGACTCTGCGGTGATCGCCTTGACCCGGCGGCAGCAGCCCCCGGTGCAGGTGACGGACGAGGGCTACTTTTTCCGTGTGGTCAAGGGCGCCTTTTTGCAGCGGCGCAAGACTCTGGCCAACAGTTTGAACGCCGCCCTGGGCGTGCCCAAGGCAGAACTGACGGCGCTGTTCCAATCTTTAGGACTGAGCGCCACCGCGCGGGCCGAACAGCTGACCATGTCCCAAATGGCAGCCTTGGCTAACGCGCTCTATGAGAAGAAGGCATAAAAGATCAATGAAAGACAATACCCAAGTTTTTGAAAGTTACAGCGTGCCCCGGGCCGTGCGCACTTTGGCGCTGCCCAGCATGATGGGCATGCTGGTAAATATCGTTTATAACCTGGCAGACACATTCTTTGTGGGTCAGACCGGCAACGCCAATATGGTGGCCGCCGTGTCGGTGACCATGCCGCTGTTCTTGCTGTTTATCGCCTGTGGCAACCTGTTCGGTGTAGGCGGCTGCGCCTTTGTCAGCCGCTCTCTGGGCGAGGGAAAGACAGAGAGGGTCAAGACCATCAGCAGCTTTTGCGTTTACAGTGCCATTGGCGTTGGGCTGGTGATGACCGTGCTGTTTTTGGTGTTCCGCAAGCCGGTACTGTACGCAGTGGGCGCGTCGGACGCCACCTTTGCCTACGCCGCCGATTATCTGAAGTATGTGGCCATCGGCTCTCCCTTTATTGTGTCCTCTGTGATGCTGGGCAACCTGGTGCGGGGCGAGGGCGCCGCGAGGGTATCTATGATCGGCAGCATTATCGGTCAGGTGGTCAATATTGTGCTGGACCCGATCTTTATTTTGAACAAGGGCGACAAGCTCTTTGGTCTGGCCATGCCCTTTGGCACCGGTCAGGGCGTAGCCGGCGCTGCCATTGCCACCGTCATCGGCAATGTGGTCAGCGTGATATTCTTCTTGATTTACTTTTTGCGGGGCAAGTCCATTTTATCCATCAGCCCCGGCCGCTATCGGGTGCGGGGCGGCATTGCCCGCGGGGTCATTACCGTTGGACTGCCTGCCGCCATTAACAGTTTGCTGATGAGCATTTCCAACATGCTGATCAATGTCTTCTTGCAGGCGTACGGCGACAACGCGGTAGCAGCCATGGGCATTACCATGAAGGCCAATATGCTGGTGGTGATGCTGCAGCTGGGACTGGCGCAGGGCGTGCAGCCGCTGGTGGGCTACTGCTACGGGGCAAACAAACTGGACCGTATGCGCCACAGCATTCGCTTTTCCTGCGTTTGCAACATTGTGCTGGGCACAGTAATCACCGTGATATACTTTATCTTTACCCGCCAGGTGGTCAGCGTGTTTATCGACGACCCGGCTGTAATCGACTATGGGGTCAAAATGCTGCGTGCCTTGATGATCTCCGGCCCGGTGATCGGCTGTATGTTCGTGCTGAACTTCTCATTCCAGGGCATGGGCAAGGGCACCCAAAGTATGATCTTGTCCCTCAGCCGACAGGGATTGATTTATTTCCCGCTGTTGATTATAATGAATAAGACGGTTGGTCTGGATGGCATTATCTGGTCCCAGGCCGTGGCCGACCTGGTGTGCACCGCCATGAGCGTGGTGATGTTCCTGCTGGTGGTGCGCAAACTGCGCCGGCAGCATAGCCAAAAGACGAAAGCATAAGAAAGGGTGAGGAAAAATGGAGCTGTCCCATTGGGATAAAAAAGAACAAGCACCGCTGGTGGAGTTCTTAGGGGCGTCGCTGCTGTCGCACCCGCTGATGATGTATTATTGTCCGGATCGGGACAAGCGGGAAAAATTCATCACCCGCTATATGGAGCACAACCTGCCCCGCTGGATCCAAACCGGCACCGTGCTGGTCAGCGATCCGGCTCACGCGGTAGGCGTGCTGCTACCCAAGAACGCACCGGAGTACCGCTCTCCGTCCAAGGGCGCCCTGTCCATGCTCTCCGTCGACCATTCCCGGCGGATCCAATCGCACCGGAATGTAACCCGCAATATCGTGGGCGTGATGATCCCCAGGGAAAAGCCGGTGCAGGTGCTCACGCTCTTTGGCAACGCCGCCGCCCAAAAGCAGGAGCTTTTGCAACTGGTGTCCGAGGCCCAGGACCTGGCGGACGAAAAGCAGTTTGTCCTGGTGTATGACACCTTCTCCCGCCGCTTGGTAGACGCGCTGGAGAACCAGGGCTTCTCCACCGGCTACCAGCGCAACTTCCTGGATACCCACTTCATCCAAACCCTAATGACCTATAATATATAATGTAGTAAAGAAAGGCACACTGCACTTAACTGTGCAGTGTGCCCTTCTTTATTCATTGTAGAGGCATCAGGAGAACGATTTTGCATTGTCCACCCTATAACACCTGCGATATGTTTTCCTCTACCCGCCATGCCATTCTTTTTGTTTTCACAATAAAATCTGATTTTGTCAGTATGATGATTCTTAACACTATCCCTTTGGAGTTTTTCAGCTCACACTGACGATCACAACTTACATGTACTCAATTTCCAACGAACAGCCCACAAAATCTGATTGAAAACCATACTCATATTCAACCTCAATGTGAATTTTCTTTAAGGTCTTATGTAATAAATCCAGCAGTTCTTTTTTTTCATACTTGGCTTTAATTCCCCCATTGCTCCGAGAATAGAAGTAGTCGTTTCCGGATTTTTCAATATTCAATGCATCAAAATCGCTCTCAGTATAATCAAAACACTCTATGTGTATTTGACTTACACGAAAAGAAACCAAATTGCTGTTAATGAGATACAAACGTTTACATCCACATGAAAAATCCACTTTTTCCATAGCATCAATATAGTTTTGCAGCATAAATTGGTCATTTTCTTCCCAAAATGTATGCTTGTTGCCAATAAACACATTTGGAATATACGGCGTCGACTTTTCAATAAACTGTTCTTGCTTCGTTCTATCTGTGTTTTTTAATTTAAGGATCTCAACATGTTCTCCAAGACATGTCTCGAGTCTATCAAACAGTCTACAAGAAGCCAAACGGCATACATCATCAAGCAAATAATTACTCCCCACGCAATCCTGATCCACCTGACAATAATCCAATGCTATTTTTTCGCTTTTGTTAGCTTGACAATTCTCATTAAACGAAAAGGGAATAATTTCGTTCATCGCTTCGTTTAATCGAGTTTTAATTCGTTCCACGAATTCTTTTGTCACTTTTTGCGTCAAAGGATAATGCTCTGCCACTTCTACCTGCTTAGCCTTTACCCCTTTTTGCAACGCAGATCGAAGCGTATCTACCTTCCGCTGCATATCGCTCTGTTCTGTGAACCCTAATGCTCGTTGTTGAAACACCATAAAGTTAGCAACAAAGTCATCGTCCCCATTTGCAAAATACTTTAAACTGGTATATTCCATATCCCCAGAAGTTATGTATTTTAGACAATCGTATAGATCGTCCTCACTAAAATACTTTTCCACTGAAATGTATAGCAAAACATCTACAAGCACCCGCTCCATAACTATTTCTTTTAATTCATCCGTGTTGAATTTTTCCCATGAGTTCAACAGATTGCGCAGAATCTTACCGTTCTCTTTCAGAATATCCTTGATGTTCAAAGCATAAATCGCTTTATGGACTAATCCTTGCATGGACTTTATCAAGTCCTGTGCAAACCTTTGAATACTTTGGCCCTCCACAAGCACTTCACAGAACGCCAAATAATATGCATATACAAAAAGCGCAACAAATACTGTCCCTTCCTTATTATTGTGAAAATGCATAATAGCGTGATTTAGGTACAGTTTACGAATATTTCGCTCATCCTGATTATCCACCAGCTGCTTTAAGAAAAAGCCATATCCTTTTATCGCATCTTCCTTTTGTTCATCTGTATCCGCGCTAATGTAAGATGAATACCAAAAGTAAATACTCCTGATCATCTCCTCCGCCGATTGGCCTTCCTCACTCACCTGATTGGGCGCAACCACAATAGTGTAAATATAAACATAGTAGAATTCTGCAAGCATACTATTTTGGGAAATGTACCTGCCATTCGAATACCGGTAGCTCTTATTTTTCATTAAATTTATACCAAATGCATAATAGTCAAACATTCTATTTCTGCGCATCTGTGTCGGTGTGATTGTATGCAGGAAATCGCAAAAATCAACATAAATACGATCCCATATTTCGATATGCCGTATTGTCTGCGGTTCGTTTGAAATCGCGTAAACTTCATTAATTGTCCATAACAATAAAAACACTTTTTCCTTTGCAGTATTTCCATATTTTTCACTAAACAATACTGATAGAGATTTACAGATCAGGTCAATGACCTCTTCGTTTTGATTTTGCACAGCATCTTTATATATTTACATTAATCATTTAATAGATTTCTAATTATCTCTTTAGATGTTCTTATATGCCGGTATA
>ENA-UOOA01002522-UOOA01002522.1-human-gut-metagenome-genome-assembly--contig:-P61old-NODE-2522-length-25714-cov-11.632254_pt1 | contig 25714 bp, 26 predicted proteins | sample MGYA00242467_ERZ724014 | MGnify/ENA metagenome assembly ERZ724014 | reverse complement strand
GCCGTCCTTCTTGCCGGTGAAGATGCAGCCGATGTTGGTCTTGCCCTTGGTGCGCGGACCGAGCGTTGCCGGATCGGGCAGCAGCGCCTTGAGGAACTGGATCGGCACGATCTGGTGGCCTTCAAACTCGATCGGGGTGGTGGACAGCATGCCGACGTTCTCCAGACACTTCATGTGGGTCAGATAGGACTGACCGAAGGTCATGAAGAAGCGGATACGCTGCACGCCCGGAATATTCTTCGCCAGGGACTCGATCTCCTCGTGGTGGAGCAGGTACATGTCCTTGTGGCCGACCTGATCGAAGTCGTACTCGCGCTTGATGCTCATCGCCGGGATCTCCACCCAGTGACCATTCTCCCAGTACGAACCGGGCGCGGATACCTCACGCAGATTGATCTCCGGGTTGAAGTTGGTCGCAAACGGATAGCCGTGGTCGCCGCCGTTGCAGTCCAGAATGTCGATGGTGTCGATTTCATCGAACAGGTGCTTCTGTGCGTAAGCGCAGTACGCCTGCGTTACACCCGGGTCAAAGCCGGAACCGAGCAGAGCGGTCAGACCGGCCTCCTCAAACTTTTTCTTGTACGCCCACTGCCAGGAGTAGTCGAAGTACGCGGTAAAGCCCTCGTCCTTGCAGCGCTTCTCGTAAATGGCGCGCCACTCCGGATCGTCGGTGTCCTCCGGCTCGTAGTTGGCAGTATCCATGTAGTTTACGCCGCACTTGAGGCACGCATCCATGATGGTCAGGTCCTGATACGGCAGCGCAATGTTCATCACGATGTCCGGCTTGTACTCGTCGATGAGCGCGCACAGCTCGTCCACGTTGTCCGCGTCCACCTTGGCGGTGCGGATCTTGGTTGCGGTCGTACCGTCCAGCTTCTCCTTGATGGCATCGCACTTGCTCTTGGTGCGGGACGCGATCATGATCTCCTCAAAAACGTCGCTGTTCTGGCAGCACTTGTGGATAACTACGCCGGCAACGCCGCCGCAGCCGATGATCAATGCTCTTCCCATTGTTAATTCCTCCTCATTTTTAACTGTATATATAATTTAGATTTATTGAATGGTCTTTATTTGTTAAACTGCCGCTTGAGAAGCGAACGGAACTGCGCAGGCGGCAGCCTTTTTCTCTGCACCGGCTGAGCGGGGTACTCGAACTGCCGCAGGCGGGTTCGCCCCTAACGGGCGGCAGCCTGTTTCTCTGCACCGGCTGAGCGGGGCGCGCGAACTGCGTCAGCGGGTTCGCCCCTAACGGGCGGGAGGTTCGCTGAACCTCAGCGGGGAGTGCGCCTACCCGGCGGGGGCACAAGAGGGTAGACACCTACGGTTTCCACCCTCTTATGAATCACCCCTTTCCCTTGGAGGGTCTGGCGCAGATTGCCGACATGTGACCGCTGCGAAATAAGGGGAACGGCAGAGGATTTTTTCTTCCGTGTCTTTCGCAACCTGTTCGCAGTGTCAGATACCGTTCTGCTACACAGGTCGGCTACTTCCAGCAGGCGCGACATAACAGTGTCGCGCGATTCTTTAGCACGTTATTATAGACAGCACCTGCGAGGATAAATTGTACCGAACGCCTAATTCGTAGGTGCTGTCCGCAAACTCCAGACTAACGAATTGCGCGGCACTGCTATGCCGCGCCTGCGTAGAGTAAACCACCTGTGTAGCAGTACGCTGTCTGTGAACTGCGAAAAAGCGGAGAAAGTCACGCAAGAGTAACCCGACTGCCGCGTCCTTTTCCTGCTTACGCAGTCTACCGTCTGCACCCAAGCTATCCCAACAAGGGAAACGGGTGTTCAAAGAGGGTAGAAACCGTAGGTGTCTACCCTTTTTGCCCCCGCGGCGGGTGCCGCACGTTCCCGCCGTCCGCAGACGGCGAATCCCCCCGCTGAGGTTCAGCGAAAAACTCTCCGCCCGGATAGGGCGAACCCGCTGACGCAGTTCGTGTGCCCCAGTCAGCCGGTGCTGAAAAACCTGCCGCCCGTTAGGGGCGAACCGCCTGCGCGGTTCAAGTGCGCCCGGAAAACCGGTGCAGAGAAAAGACATCCCGCGTTTGCACTTCAAATAAAAGCCTGCGTATGCTATAATAAATTGAATTACATTTCACAGGGAGGTGCACCGCATGCCGGACGAAAAACTCACCGCCTACCGCGGAGGCAAGGCGCTTCGCCGCGGCTGGACAACCGGCTCGTGCGCGGCGGCGGCCTCGCAGGCGGCGGCTGTGCTGCTGCTGACCGGAATCGCGCCGCCGGAGATTCACCTGCACACACCGGGCGGCATCACCTTCTGCCTGCCGGTCGAGGACGCACATATGAGCGGAAACGCGGCTGTCTGCACCGTCCGCAAGGATTCGGGCGACGACCCGGACATCACAAACGGGGTCCGCATCACGGCTTCCGTGCGCCGAATCGAAAAGGGCGTTACCATAGAGGGCGGCGCCGGCGTCGGACGAATTACCCGTCCGGGACTGGCGATGCCGGTCGGAGAAGCGGCGATCAATCCCGGTCCGCGGCAGCAGATTGCGGACGCGGTGCACCGGGCTGCAGAACAGAACGGATACGGCGGCGGCTTTTCCGTTACCATTTCGGTGGAGGACGGCGAGGCACTTGCCGCCCAGACCTACAATGGCCACCTCGGCATCGTCGGCGGCATCTCGATTCTCGGCACGAGCGGCATCGTTGAGCCGATGAGCGAAAAGGCGCTTGTGGACACCATCCGATTGGAGCTGGACAGCCTGTACGCGCAGGGACAGCGCATTGCGTTCCTGTGCCCGGGCAACTACGGTGCGGATTTCGCGCGGGACACGCTCGGCCTTGACCTCGAACACGCGGTCAAGTGCTCCAACTTCATCGGTGAGGCGTTCGACCATGCGGCTTACCGCGGCTATCCCGAGATCCTGCTGGTCGGGCACGCCGGAAAGCTGGTCAAGATGGCTGCAGGCGTGATGAACACGCATTCATCGGTCGCAGACGCGCGGCAGGAGATTTTCACCGCGCATGCGGCACTGTGCGGCGCACCGCGCGAGACACTCGAAGGACTGATGGCCGCCATCTCGGTGGACGCGTGCGTGGAGCTGCTGGACGAGGTAAATCTGCGCCGGTCCGTCCTGTCGCGCATCGGCAGGGAAATGGAAACCCGTATCGCCCTGCGCATGAAGGGGCAGGCACGCGTGGAATTCATCATGTTTACCGGAAAATACGGCGTGCTGGCCGAGTCGGCGGGCGCGCGCGCACTCTGTGAGAGGTTGAAACTGCAATGAAGGGTATTTTATATGGAGTCGGCGTCGGTCCGGGTGATCCGGAGCTGCTGACCGCCAAGGCGATCCGGCTGCTGCGCGAGTGCGATGCCATCGCCGCACCGAAGTCCGCCGACGGCAGACAGACCGCACTGGATATTGCTTCGCCGCACATCGGGCAGGACAAGACGATCCTGCTGTTCGATATGCCGATGACGTACGACAAGCAGGTGCGGAACGCCAGCCACGACGCGGCGGCAGACGCGCTCTGTGCGCTGCTCGACGAGGGCAAAACCGTGGTGTTTCTCACACTCGGTGACCCGACGGTGTATTCTACCTACTGGTATGTACACAGGCGCGTGGCCGCTCGCGGCTATGCTGCCGAGCTGGTGCCCGGCGTGCCGTCCTTCTGTGCCGCAGCTGCCGCCATGGGCCGCGCCCTGTGCGAGGACGGGGAAATGCTGCACGTCATTCCGGTCACGCACGGCAGGGCAGAGGAGGGACTTTCTCTCTCCGGCAGCAGGGTGCTGATGAAGACCGGAAAGAGTGTATTGGAGGTCCGCGAACTGCTCCGGCAGCGCGGCGAACTCGGCAGCGCGGTGCTGATCGAACGCGTCGGCATGGACGGTCAGCGGCTGATCGAAGATTTAGATGCGCTGGAACAGCCGAGCGGCTATTTCTCTATTATATTGGTAAAGGAGCAAAGCGAATGATCTACTTTGTGGGTGCAGGCTCAGGGGCGCCCGATCTGATCACGGTACGCGGCGCACGTCTGCTGAGCGAGGCAGATGTGATTGTTTACGCCGGTTCGCTGGTCAATCCGGCACTTCTGGAGTACAAAAAGGACGGATGCGAGGTGTACAACAGCGCGAAGATGACGCTCGAGGAGGTCATCGCCGTGATGGCGCCTGCCGCGAAGGCGGGCAAAACGGTCGTGCGTCTGCACACCGGCGACCCATGCGTTTACGGTGCGCATAGAGAGCAGATGGACGAGCTGGACAGGCTCGGTCTGGCGTATGAGGTCTGCCCGGGCGTGTCCTCGTTCTGCGGCGCGGCAGCGGCACTCAAAGCCGAGTACACACTGCCGAATGTCAGCCAGTCGGTCATCCTGACGCGCATGGAGGGCCGCACGCCCGTGCCCGAAAAGGAGCAGATCGAGGCGTTCGCGGCACACGGAGCCACCATGGTCATCTTCCTGTCGGCGGGTCAGCTGGCGCGCCTGTCCGAGCGGCTGATCGCGGGCGGATATGCGCCGGATACGCCTGCGGCTATCGTGTACAAGGCCACCTGGCCGGACGAAAAGGTCGTGCGGACAACGGTCGGTGAACTCGCCGCGGCCGGTGCGCGGGAGGGCATCACCAAGACCGCGCTCATCACGGTGGGCGGGTTCCTCGGCACCGAGTACGAGCGCTCCAAGCTGTACGACCCGACTTTTACGACTGAATTTCGTGAGGCAAGCCGATGAAGCACGCAAAATTTGTATCCTTTACCCTGTGCGGCGCACAGACTGTGCAAAAGGCGGTAAAACTCCTGCCGGATTTCCGGTGTGAGCGGTACGCGAGGACGGCGGATGCGTCGCTCTCGGGCACGAGCCTGAAACGCTTTGCACAGCAGGCAATGGTCGATTGTGACCTGATCGTGTTCGTGGGCGCGACCGGAATCGCGGTACGCGCAGTGGCGCCGTATTTGATGGGAAAAGCCTATGATCCGGCGGTGATCGTCATTGACGAGCAGGGAAAGTTCGTGATTCCGCTCCTGTCCGGACATCTGGGCGGTGCCAACAAGATTGCAGAAATACTTGCGCAAGGTCTGCAGGCTGTGCCGGTGCTCACCACCGCGACAGATGGACGGCAGGTGTTCGCCGTGGACACTTGGGCAAAAGCACACAGCTGTGCAGTTCTGGAGCCGGAACATATTAAATATGTATCCGGTGCGCTGCTCAGGGGGGAAACCGTGGGCGTTCGTTCGGATTTTCCGGTAGACGGGCTGCTGCCCGCCCATATTGACCTAAAAAAAGACGCGGAAAGCGGGTTCACGATTGGATTCCGCACAGACGCACAGCCGTTTGCACACACGCTGCATCTCGTGCCGCGGATTGCGTATCTCGGCATTGGCTGCCGCAAGGGCACGAGCGCGGATGCCATCGAGCAGACGGTTCAGGCGGCACTTGCATCGAAAAAACTGCCCTGGCAGGCGATTTGCGGCGCGGCGAGCATTGATATCAAGCAGAATGAGCCGGGTTTGCTGCTGTTTTGCGAAAAGCACGGACTGCCGTTCCGCACCTTTACGGCCGAGCAGCTGCAGGACGCACAAGGCGAATTCAGCCGGTCGGCGTTCGTGCAGCAGACCGTCGGCGTCGATAATGTGTGCGAACGCGCAGCTGTGTGCGCAGCACAGAACGGCACACTTATCTTGCACAAATTCGCGCAGAACGGCGTGACGGCGGCTGTCGCCGTGCCGGACTGGCGCGTGACGTTTGAAGAACGGGAGGTTGAAGCATGAAGCTGTATTGCATCGGCATTGGGCCGGGCGGCGAGGAGCAGATGACGCTGCGCGCGGTGCGTGCTCTGGAAAAATGTGACTGTGTGGCAGGCTACGGTCTGTACCTCGATTTGATCGAGAACCTCATTTCGGACAAGGAGCGCATCGAATCCGGCATGACACGCGAGGTTTTGCGCTGCAAAGCGGCGGTCGAGGCGGCAAAACAGGGCAAAACGGTCGCGGTCGTGTCCTCGGGAGACGCCGGTGTGTACGGCATGGCCGGCCTGCTGCTCGAGCTTTGCGAGCACGAGCCGAACCTCGAGGTCGAGGTTATTCCGGGCATCACGGCGGCCTGCTCGGGCGGCGCCGTGCTCGGCTCGCCGCTGACGTGTGACTTTGCGTGCATCAGCCTGTCCGACCTGCTCACGCCGTGGGACAAGATCGAGCAGCGTCTGCGCGGCGCAGCGGCTGGCGATTTCTGCATCGTGCTGTACAATCCGTCAAGTAAAAAGCGCACCGACCATCTGCGCCGAGCCTGCGATATTCTGCTGGAGACCGTGCCGCCGGAAACCGTCTGCGGTCTGGTGCGCAGCATTGGCAGAGAAGGCGAAAGCTGCACGCTTACAACGCTCGGTGAGCTGCGTGATACACAGGTCGATATGCTGACCACTGTGTTTGTCGGCAACAGCCGCACGCGCGTGATGGACGGCCGCATGGTCACGCCGAGGGGGTATCGCGGCGTATGAAGCTGATGATTTTCTCCGGTACGACAGAAGGACACGATTTGTGCCGGTTTTTGTCGAAAAATAGCGTGCAGGCAGATGTTTTCGTTGCCACAGAGTATGGTGCGGCGGTGATGGAGCCGATGGCGGGAATCACGGTTCACGAGGGCCGCTTGGATGAGCGGGAGATGGAAAAACGATTGACCTCGGATACGCTGCTCATCGACGCAACGCATCCGTATGCAGCGGCTGTGACCGACAATCTGCGGGCGGCCTGTGCGAAATCGGGCGCACGCTACGAGCGGCTGCTGCGGCCTGCCCTGCCTTATCAGAACTGCGAAATCGTGCTGAACACAGCCGCTGCAGTGGACTGGCTGAACGCGCACGAGGGCAAGGTCCTGCTCACCACAGGCAGTAAAGAACTGGAAGCGTACACGGCGGTGCAGGACTTCCAAACGCGCCTGTTCCCGCGCGTGCTGCCGACCGCGTCGGTGCTCGGAAAGTGCGCCGCACTCGGCTTCCCGGGCGCGCATATCATCGCCATGCAGGGCCCGTTTTCGCAGGCGATGAACGCGGCGCTGCTGCGCGAGACCGGCGCAAAAATCCTCGTGACCAAGGACACCGGTGTGTCCGGCGGCTTTGCGGAGAAGGTCGCGGCAGCTGAGGAGGTCGGCGCAGAGGTACTGGTCATTGCGCGTCCGCGTGTGGAAAACGGCAAAAATCAGGCGGAAATGCAGGCATTTCTCACGGATTTGCTCGGCTTACAGCCGGAAAAAGTGCAGCGCATATTCACCATCATCGGGGCGGGCATGGGCACGGCGGACACGCTGACCGGCGAAGCGGTTCGCGCGTTGGAAACGGCGGAGGCGGTGTTCGCGACAAAACGGCTGGCGGCGCTGTCGCCCAAGGCGGAGGTCTGCGCATTCTCCGAGCTGGCTGAGCGGGCAATTTCCGGTAATGCCCGGCACACGGCGCTGTTGGTTTCCGGCGACGTAGGATTCTTCAGCGCGGCCGGAAAGCTGCGCGAGCGGCTCCTGCCATACGGCGGGGTAACACTCGTGCCGGGATTGTCAAGCATGCAGTATATGTGCGCGAAATGCGGCATTTCCTACGAAAATCTGTGTTTTAAGAGCCTGCACGGTCGCGCAGGAAATATTCTCGGTGCCGTAAGTTACCATACGGCAACATTTGCGCTGACCGGCGGTGAAAACAACGCGCAGGCGGTTTGCAGCAGCCTTATGGACGCGGGATTGGGCGCGCTGCCCGTTCATCTCGGGGAAAATCTCGGCGCGGAAAATGAGCGGATTGTGCACGGCACAGCCGCGGAGATCGCGCAGCTTTCGTGCTCGGATTTAGCGGTTCTGCTGATCGAAAACCCGCATGCGGCGAACAAAAACGAACCGATTCGAGATGAAATGCTCACGCGCGGAAAGGTGCCGATGACCAAGGAAGAGGTTCGGTGGGTGTCGGTGAACCGCCTGACTGTCCGACCGACCGACACAGTCTGGGACGTGGGTGCGGGCACCGGCGCGGTCACGCTCGAGCTGGCGCGCAAGGCCAGCGACGGCACGGTTTACGCCGTCGAGCGAAAGCCGGAAGCGGTCGCGCTCTTGCACGAAAACCGCATAAAACTCAGCGGATACAATGTGAAAATCATTGAAGGACCTGCGCCGGAGGCACTGGAGAACCTTCCGGCACCGGACTGCGTGTTCGTCGGCGGGAGCGGCGGCAGAATGCGGGAGATTCTGGCACTCGCTAAGAAGAAAAATCCGGAAGTCCGCGTGGTCGTGAACGCGATTGCGCTCGAGACCTTGTTTGCGGCGCAGACGGCATTGAAAGAATTGGGATTTGCTGACATCGAGGTCACGCAGCTGGCGGCCACGCGCGGCAAGCCGGTCGGCGCGTACACCATGCTGACTGCGAACAATCCGGTGTTTATTCTGTCTGGGAGGGCCGCAAATGACACAAAATAATGCACCAAGATTGCTGCTTGCGGGCACCGGCAGCGGCTGCGGCAAGACGACGGTCACGACCGCGATTCTGCGGGCGCTGCAGCGCCGCGGCGTAAAACTCAGCGCGTTCAAGTGCGGTCCGGACTACATCGACCCGATGTTCCACACGGCGGTTTTGGGCGTTCCGAGCCGCAATTTAGACCTGTTTTTCGAGGACGAGACCGGTATTCGCAGTCAGCTTGCGCGGCATATCCAGCCGGACGGTCTCGGCGTGATCGAGGGCGTCATGGGCTTTTACGACGGCGTTTCCGGTACAACGGATACGGCTTCGGCGGCGCATCTGGCCCGCGCAACCGGTACGCCTGCGGTGCTGATCGTGCGGCCTAAGGGTCAGTCGCTGTCGCTTGCGGCACAGATTCACGGGTTCCGCACATTTGCGGAAAATACGCTTGCAGGAGTGATTTTAAACGGCTTTTCCGCAGGAATGTACTCGTTTTACAAACAAATCGCAGAGAAAGCGGGGCTGCCTGTGCTCGGCTTTTTGCCGCCGGTTCCGGAGGCCGAAATACCTGACCGCCACCTCGGTCTGGTGACGGCGGACGAGCTGTCCGACCTGCGTGAGAAAATTGATCGGCTCGCGGATGCGGCAGAGGAGGGCATTGACCTCCACGCGTTGTGTGCATTAGCACAGACGGCGAAACCGCTGACCGATACGCACATGCCGCTCGCTCGTGTGACCGATTTTCCGGTGCGGATCGCGGTAGCGAAGGACCGCGCATTCTGCTTCTATTATGAGGATAACTTCGATGTGCTGCGCGAGCTGGGGGCAGAGCTTGTGCCGTTTTCGCCGCTCACAGACGAGCGGCTGCCGGAGAATATCGACGGTCTGTACCTTGGCGGCGGCTATCCGGAATTGTACGAAAAACAGCTTTCAGAGAATGAAATCATGCGAAATTCTATCAAAAAAGCGATTCAAAACGGTTTACCGACGGTTGCAGAATGCGGCGGATTTCTTTATCTGCTGCAGTCGCTCGACGGCGCGGAAATGGCAGGTGTGCTGCCGACTTCGGCGCACATGACGCGCAGGCTGCAGCCGTTCGGTTATGTCACGCTCACGGCAAACAGTGATAACCTGCTGTGCGAAGCCGGTGGACAATTTCCTGTGCACGAGTTCCATTATGCACAGGCTGTGGACAATGGCACAGATTTTCGCGCAGTCAAGCCAAACGGGCGCGCGTGGGACTGTGGCTTTGCGTCGGACACGCTCTATGCAGGATTTCCGCATTTGTATTTCCGTGCGAAAACTGAAATTGCAGCGAATTTTGTCCGAAAATGCGCAGAAAGGAGCGGAAAATGACACTTGAACAGACTGTTTCTGCCATTCGGCCGCTGGATGAGAAAAGCATGACGGCGGCGCAAAACCGCTTTGCAAATATTGCCATGCCGCTCGGCGGACTGGGTCTTCTGCAGGATGCGATCGTGCAGCTTGCAGGTATTCTTGGTCAGCCGGTGCCGGATATTTCCAGACGCGCGGCGGTTGTTTTCTGCGCGGACAACGGCGTGGTCGCGGAGGGCGTGACGCAGTGCGGGCAGGAGGTGACAGCTACGGTCGCGGAAAATATGGGCCGCGGCGAGTCCACCGTGTGTCTAATGGCAAAACCGCTCGGAATGGACGTGTTTCCGGTCGATATAGGTGTTGCACAGCCGATAAAGAGCGAAAAAGTGCTGCAATTTTCCGTTCGGCGCGGAACTGCAAACTTTGCGCATGAGCCTGCCATGACGCGGAAAGAGGCGATCGAAGCGGTCGAAATCGGCATTAAAATGGCGGAAATATGTGCCGAAAAGGGATATTCGCTGCTCATTGGCGGCGAAATGGGCATAGGGAACACGACTACGAGTGCGGCAGTCACGGCGGCGCTCACCGGCGCGGAGGCTGCGGCGGTCACAGGACGCGGAGCGGGTCTGTCAACGGCCGGTCTGGAGCGGAAAATAGCGGTGATCGAGGCGGCGCTGGCGCTTCACAAACCCGACCCGAATGACTCGATCGACGTGCTGCATAAGGTTGGCGGTTTGGATATCGCGGGTCTGTGCGGTCTGTATTTGGGTGCGGCGGCACAGCGCATTCCGGTCGTGCTGGACGGCGTGATTTCGTGTGCGGCGGCGCTTCTCGCGGTGCGATTGTGCCCGCAGTCTGTGCATTTTATGGTCGCAGCGCACAGATCGGACGAACCGGCGAGCATTTTGCTGCTCGATGCACTCGGTAAGCGGCCGTTCCTGACGGCGGGCATGCATCTCGGGGAGGGGACAGGCGCAGCGGCAGGCGTGGCACTTTTGGATCTGGCACTGGCGCCATATCGGGAAATGGTGAGCTTCGCGGACATTGGAATGGAGGCATATCAGCCGCAAAAGTAGTTGTTTGTCTGACAGATAGCACAAATTTTTATATAAATATTGTGTGTAACGCCGATAAATGCGATCTGCCCGCATTCTTTACAGGAATACTGCGTGCAGCAAAAAGCACCGAGCGTTAACTCGGTGCTTTACGGTTCAAATTCTTAGCATTTCAGAGCTTCATCCGCGATATTTGCGGTGATTTTGTTGTAGAACTCCTGCTTCTGCGCATCGTTTTCAAACGCTGAGAACGGCACGATGACCGCGGAGAATTCATCAACAAAAATATAATAATGCTTGTCATCGGTTGCGGTGCGCTGAACGGCCGAATACTGGTAAACGGTATCTTCGTTCTCGCCGGACAGCTCGAATTCGCTTTCACGCAGCGTGAGCGTTTTCGGTCCGCAAAGCTGCTTGTTCTTTGCGTTCTTGAGGATTTTCTCGATATTTTTGATCATTTTATGACGCATATAGCGCGGTGTGCCCCAGAAGCAGACGGCAGCGAGCGCAACGTAAACCGCGATGGAAACCGGCGTGAGCGTATGCAGCCAGTACATGAGCGCACTGCCGCCGAGAATGACAATAGCCGCGGTGGCGATTCTCATGGTGCGAATGCTGCGTTGAACAATCGCATTATTGTTGTAATAATTCAAATTAAAATCAATAAAATCCTGTTTGGTGATATCGTAATGCAGCTCCATTTTTCCTTACCTCAACTTACTCGGATAAAGTTATTGTATCGAAAATCAGAGCGGATTGCAAGTCTAATTAAGAAAGGGGAGCGAAAATGCTGATTTTAGTGACCGGCGGAGCGGCTTCGGGCAAGTCGGCGCACGCGGAACGGCTGGTGTGTGAAAAAGCACAGAGCCGATTATATCTGGCGACCATGCAGCCGTTCGGCAAGTCCGCAGAGGCGCGGATTGCGCGGCATCGGGCGCTTCGTGCGGGAAAAGGGTTCGCTACGGTGGAGAGAACACTTGATTTAGCGAATCTCAAGCTCTCTCAGCAATACGACGGAATTTTGCTCGAGGATTTGGGCAATCTGCTGGCAAACGAGCTGTTTGCGCCGGAAGGCGCAGGCGCAGGATCGGCGTTCGACAGCATTGTTGCAGGCGTGGATAATCTGCAAAAATACTGTGAAACGCTGGTTATCGTTTCCAACGAAATCTTCGCGGACGGCGTGCCGTACCCGCCGGAGACCATGCAGTATATCCGGATTTTAGGAGAACTGCACCAGAAATTAACTGGGAAAGCAGACGCGGTATATGAATCGGTATGCGGGATTTTGCTGCCGGTAAAGGAGGGAAAACAGCCGTGAAAAGTGTAATCAGCGGACTTTTAGTCGCGTTCTCAATGTACTCTGCGATACCTGTTCCACAGGTGAACTGGGAAAAACAGACCATGCGCTGGGCGCTGGGCTTCCTGCCGCTCATCGGTGTGCTGATCGGCGGTTTGGAGTGGATTTGGTTCGCGTTTTGTATGCATTTCGGCGCGGCGGGCTTGTTTTATGCTGTGATCGCGGCGATTATCCCGCTGGCAGTATCGGGCGGCATCCACCTCGACGGTCTGTGCGACACTTCCGATGCGCTGTGCTCGTTCGGCGATCGCGAAAAGCGTCTCGCCATCCTCAAAGACCCGCACGTCGGCGCGTTCGGGCCGCTGTGGCTGATGGCGTTCCTGTTGGCGGAGGTCGGCTGCTTCGCGCAGATCTACGACCGGCCTGTGCTTTTGCCGCTGGCGTGCACAGGATTCGCTTTTGCACGGACGATGGGTGGCCGCAAGGTAGTTGCATCACCGTGTGCAAAAGACAGCGGACTTGCACATATCTTTGCGGAAAACAGCGATAAACGCGCGGTATCGCGCATGTTAGTTGCTGAATTTGTTCTGTTTGCGGTACTTCTCGGATTGTGGATATACCGCGTGCCGCACGCGCTTGCTGCGGCGAAAGTGCTCGTTATTGTGCTCGTTGTGTGGTATGCTGTGCATGAGCACATAAGCCGTCGTGTGTTCGGCGGTGTCACCGGAGACCTGGCGGGATTCTGCATCTCGCTGTCGGAACTGATCACGCTTGCGGCAGCAGCGATTGGAGGGCTGATTTTATGACCGTGCTCATCATTGGCGGCGCATATCAGGGGAAACGAAAAGTTGCCGAAAACCTGTATGCAGACCTGCCGAGGATTGAAAATCTGCACGAAATCGTGCGGAAAATGCTGAAGGAAGACAAAGACCCGCTGTCGCTCGCAGATACGCTGTGCGGACACGTTATCACCTGCGATGAGATCGGCTGCGGCATCGTTCCCATCGACCGTGCGGACGAAAACTGGCGTGAAGCGGTTGGTCGTCTGTGCTGTGCTTTGGCACAGAAAGCGGACGCAGTCGTGCGCGTGATCGCAGGCGTGCCGCAATTTATCAAAGGAGAACAACCATGACGATAACCTTTGCCGTACTGCTCGGCTTCGCGCTCGACTGGCTGCTCGGAGACCCGAAAAAATTGCCGCATCCGGTATGTGCGGTGGGAAAACTCATCTCAGGAACCGAAAAAGTTCTGCGCCGCATCTTTCCCGCAACACCTGCGTCACTGACATTCGCCGGAATTTTACTCTGGATCATCACCTGCGGCGTGAGCTTTGCCGTGCCGTTTTTCCTTTTGCGCTGGCTGTATCATGTGAACTTCTGGCTCGGTTTTGCCGCTGAAACGCTGCTCTGCTGGATGATTTTCGCACGAAAAAGCCTTGCGGACGCCGGTTATCATGTCTACGGCGCGGTCAAGCAGTCGCTCGAGGAGGGGCGCAAGGCCATCGCGTGGTACGTCGGCCGCGACACCGCAGAGCTGTCCGAGGAGGGCGTTATCAAGGCCGCTGTCGAGACCGTGGCTGAAAACCTGACGGACGGTGTGGTCTCGCCGCTCGTGTTCATGCTCATCGGTGGAGCGCCGCTCGGCATGCTGTACAAGGCGGTCAACACGCTGGATTCCATGGTCGGCTATCATAACGATAAATACGAGTATTTCGGCAAGTTTTCGGCAAAAATGGACGATTTATTCAACTTTATTCCTGCCAGACTGTCCGCACTGTGCATGATCGCCGGTGCCGGAATGCTGCATCTCGATAACCGAAATGCGCTGCGGATTTACCGCCGAGACCGCAATAAGCACAAAAGTCCGAACGCCGGTCAGACCGAGTCCGCGTGCGCGGGCGCACTGCACATCCAGCTCGGCGGCGATGCCAGCTACTTCGGCAAAGTCGTTAAAAAGGCCGCCTTCGGTGATCCGATCCGCCGCGTAGACCGCACGGATATTCTCGCAACGGTCGATCTGATGACGGCGGCAAGCGTGTTTGCACTGGTGCTGTGCTGTGCAATCCGCCTGATCGTAAAAAGTTAGGACGCTGTGCGAGAGAGAAAATTCGTATTTGAAAGGGTGACAACATTGCCAACCTATGTCCACGGCGGCGATATCCAAACCTACATCGACCGCCACGGCTTCGCGCCGCTCGACCTGTCCGCGAACATCAATCCGTTCGGCATACCGGACGCAGTACGCGCGGCCATGCACAGGGCTGTGGATAACTGCACGCAGTATCCCGACCCGTTTTGCCGCGCCGCGCGGCAGGCGATTGGTGCGAGAGAAGGCGTCAATCCGGATTTTCTGTACTGCGGCAACGGTGCGGCGGATGTGCTTGACCGTCTTGCGGCGGTGCTGAAACCGCGCAAGGTGCTGCTCACCGCACCGACCTTCGCGGAGTACGAGCGCACGCTCTCAGGTGCGGAGATTCGGGTGCATAATCTGCGGGAAACGGACGGTTTTGCGCTCACAGAACGTATTTTAGACGAGATTTCACCGGATTTGGATGCGGTTTATCTCTGCAATCCGAACAATCCGACCGGGCGAACCGCCCAACCGGAGCTCCTGCGGGAAATCGTCCGAAAATGTACAGAAAACGGCGTAAAACCGGTTATGGATGAGTGTTTCAATGACTTTCTGGAGAACGCCGCGCAGCACACACTGAAAGACCTGCTGGAATCCGATCCCGGCCTGATCATCCTGCGCGCGTACACGAAAATGTACGCCGTGCCCGGTGTGCGCTTCGGCTGGTGCATGACGGCGGATGCGGCGCTGATTGAGAAATTATACCATGCCGGACAGCCGTGGAACGTGTCGGTCATCGCGCAGGCGTGCGCCGTCGCGGCGGCAAACGAGCCGGACTGGGCCGCTGAAACCGCCAAACGCATTGCCGAGGAACGCAGGTTTTTATCCAACGGACTTGCCGCCTGCGGACTGACCGTCTTTCCGGGCGAGGCCAACTTCCTGCTGTTCCGCTCCAACGATACCGGATTGCACAAGAAACTCGCTGAACACGGCATAATGATACGAAACTGCGATAATTATCGCGGACTTTCGGCGGGATACTATCGCGTTGCCGTAAAAACGAGAGAAGCAAGCAAGTGCTTGCTAAACGCAATCAAATTGATAATTGAAAATGGATAATGGAGAACGAAGGTACGCACTTTGCGCGGATTTGACAGCGCCGCGGGCGCAAGGGCAGTGACATTTTCCATTCTCCATTTTCGATTTTCCATTATGCGGGAGGTTTGCAAATGGCAAAAATTATCATGATACAGGGAACGTGCTCGAATGCAGGCAAAAGCCTTCTCTGCGCGGCTCTGTGCCGGATTTTCCGGCAGGATGGCTACCGCGTTGCGCCGTTCAAGTCACAGAACATGGCGCTCAATTCGTTCATCACGGCGGACGGCAGGGAGATGGGCCGCGCGCAGGTCGTGCAGGCCGAGGCGGCAGGCATCGCGCCCGATGTGCGTATGAACCCGATTTTGCTCAAGCCGACAAGCGATGTTGGCTCGCAGGTCATCATCATGGGCGAGGCGCAGGGAAACCGCACCGCGCGCGAATATTGGGGGCACAAAAAGGCGCTTTTGCCCATTATCAAGGACGCATTTGACAGCCTTGCCGCCGAGAATGACATTATCGTGATCGAGGGGGCGGGCAGTCCGGCGGAGATCAATCTCAAGCAGGATGATATTGTCAATATGGGTCTGGCGAAGCTGGTGAATGCGCCCGTTCTGCTGGTCGGCGACATCGACCGCGGCGGCGTGTTCGCGTCGCTGTACGGTACGGTCAAGCTGCTCGAGGAGGACGAGCAGGCGCGCATTCACGGTCTCATCATTAACAAATTCCGCGGTGACGTGGAGATTCTGCGGCCGGGTCTGACGCAGCTCGAGGATTTGACCGGCAAGCCGGTCATCGGCGTGGTGCCGTACGGTCATTTTGACATCGACGATGAGGACAGCCTGTCCGAGCGTCTGGACGCAAAGGCTGCTCCCGCACTGGTGAACATTGCGGTGGTAAAGCTGCCGAGACTGTCCAATTTCACGGATTTTTCCGCACTTTCGCGTGTATCCGGCGTGAGCGTCGCGTACGCGGACAAACCGGCACAGCTTGCCGGAGCCGACCTGATTATCCTGCCGGGCACCAAGTCCACGCTGGCAGACCTGCGCTGGCTGCGCGAGAGCGGCATGGAGGCGCAGATTCTCAAGGCGCACGCGGCAGGCACACCGGTTTTCGGTATCTGCGGCGGCTACCAGATGATGGGACGCACGGTCTCCGACCCGGACAACACCGAGGGCGGCGGCAGTCTGCGCGGCATGAAGCTGCTGCCGATCGACACGGTGTTCCGCCCGAGCAAGACCACGACGCAGACGCGCGGCACGCTGCTAGAGATTGACGGCGTGCTGTCCGATCTGAGCGGTCTGGCGGTCGAGGGCTACGAGATTCACATGGGCGAAACCGTGCGCGACGCGAGTGCAAAGCCGCTCGTTCGATTGCTTCGCAGGGAAGGCGAAATCGAGGACGGCTGTCAGACAGAAAACGCCTTCGGCACTTATCTGCACGGCGTGTTCGATGCGCCGGAGGCGGCGCTGCGGACGGCGCAGGCACTGGCGCAAAAGAAGGGCGTGACGCTCACCGGTGAAGCGCTCGACACACACGCCTACAAGGAGCAGCAGTACGACAAACTGGCGGATTCGGTGCGAAAATCGCTCGATATGGAACGAATTTATCGTATAATGGAGGGAAAAGCATGACGGGACTCATTCATATTTACTGCGGCGACGGCAAGGGCAAGACTACGGCGTCGGTTGGTCTGGCGGTGCGCTGCGCGGGACGCGGAAACAAGGTCGTGTTCGCGCAGTTTCTCAAGGATGGGACTTCGGGGGAGTGCCGTGTGCTGGCGAAATTGCCCGAAGTGACCGTTATGGCGGCAAATCCGGTCGGCAAGTTCTCCTTCCGCATGACGGATGCGGAGAAGCGGGAGACAGCGGACGCGCTCACCCGCACCTTCGATGCGGCAACCGGCTTTGCCGTGCGGGAGCACGCGCGGCTGCTCGTGCTGGATGAGGTCTGCGCGGCAATCTCGTGCGGCTTTCTGGATGAGAAAACGGTCGTAAAATTCCTTGAGACCAAGCCGGAAACGCTCGAGGTCGTACTGACTGGACGGGGTCCGTCCGAAGTGCTGCAGGCACACGCGGACTACATTACAGAAATGAAAATGCAGCGGCACCCGTTTGAGAAGGGCATCGCTGCGCGGGAGGGAATCGAATTTTGAACGGATACATGAAGCCGCAGGACATTGAAAAGCGGTCGTTTGAAATCATCACCGCCGAGCTGGGTGAGCGCACGTTTCCGGCAGGCATCGCCGAGGTGGTCAAGCGCGTCATTCACACCACGGCGGATTTTGACTACGCGGACAGCCTCGCGTTTTCGCCGGACGTGATAGGCAGGGCAAAAGCTGCGCTTGCGGCAGGGGCGACGGTGGTTACCGATACCAATATGGCGCTCTCCGGGGTGAGCAAGGCGACGCTGGCAAAGCTCGGCGGAAAGGCGGTCTGCCTGATGGCGGACGAGCAGGTGGCGAGCGAGGCCAAGGCTCGCGGTGTCACGCGGGCGGTCGTTTCGATGGAGCACGCCGCCAAATTGGAAGGCCCGCTCATCTTCGCCATCGGCAATGCGCCGACTGCGCTTATCCGTCTGCATGAGTTGATTGAGGAAGGCATTGTCGCGCCTGCGCTCGTCATCGGCGTGCCGGTCGGATTTGTCAACGTGGTCGAGGCGAAGGAGCTGTTCATCGGCGGGGACACGCCGTATATCATCGCGCGGGGCCGCAAGGGCGGCTCGAATGTAGCCGCGTCCATTGTCAATGCGCTGCTCTATCAGATGGTACATCGAGAAGGATTTTAAGCAGGAATTAGGAATTGCGTAATGGGTTGGCTGACCGGCGGCGGTTTTTCTCTGCACTCGCTTTCCGGTGCACATGAACCGCGCAGCGGTACGCTCTTTCCGGGCGGAGAGTATTGCCGCAGGCGCACAAAAAGGAGGAAACCAACGGTTTCCTCCTTTTTGTGAATCTTCCTCTTTGTCCCCGCGGCGGACGCCGCAATGTCCTCGCCCGGAAATTGCAAACCGCTCACGCGGTTCGGGCACCCCGCAAAGCCGGTGCAGGAAATCTCCGTCACCGCGTCAATTACGAATTACTCATTCCAAATTCCTAATTACTTGCTCAATCGCTGCTCCATATAATTGTGCGCGTTCAGCTCGAGAGTATCGTTGAGCGGCACGAGCGGCTCGGTCTTGCCGTAGCGGCGGTCGAGCGCGGTCTGCAGGATAAAGTCGCACAGCACGGGATTCTTCGGCAGCAGCGAGCCGTGCGAGTAGGTGGCGAACACGTTGTTGTAGCGTGCGCCCTCGGTCTGGTCCTCGCCGTTGTTGCCGTAGCCCTTTATCATCATGCCGAGCGGCGCGACATCCTCACCGAGATAGGTTTTGCCCGAGTGATTCTCAAAGCCGACCACGATGGAGCCGCTGCTCTCGGGCGTTGTGCGGTACATGTAGTTGCCGATCATGCGCTCTTTCGCGCCGATGGTGTGCACGTTGATCGCGCCGATGAAGTCGAGCTGCACGCCGTCCCACGTTTTGTAATACTGGCCGAGCATCTGGTAGCCGCCGCAGATGGCGAGGAACACCTTCTCCTCCTCAACAGCGGTGCGGATGTCCTTGCCCTTGCCGGAGGCGAGGTCGCGCAGCAGCACCTCCTGCTCGAAGTCCTGTCCGCCGCCGATGAAGAAAATGTCGTACTTATTCACATCGAGCGGCTGACCGATTGAGCACTCGTCCACATTGACGCTGATGCCGCGGCTCTCCAGACGGCGCTTCATCGTGATAATGTTGCCCCGGTCACCGTACAGATTGAGAATGTCGGGGTAAAGATGGCAGATATTCAGTTCCATTGCAGTTGCCCCCCCTTATTCGTAGAACGCCTTGACGTCTGTGTGTTTGCTGATCTCACCGCGCAGGTCGAACATGGCGGTGTATGTCGGCATAAGGAATGCCGGTGTCTCATCCGAGCCGATCTCGGTCAGCAGCTTGTCGTACTCGCGGATAACCTCGATACGCTCGGGTGCAAAGCCTGCGTACTTGAGACGCAGCGCCATATCATCCGCACGCACGCCGGAAACCAGTACGCGCGTAAAGCGCACCTGCTGGTCAGCGAGCGCCTCAAAATCAACATCCCAGATCCAGCTGATGTCCGTGCCGTCCGCGAAGCGGTCGTTGAGCAGGAATGCCAGCTTGTAATTGCCCTCATCGTGCGCGATCAGGTTGATGACCTGATTGAAGCCGGCAGGATTCTTGACCAGCATCATGCGCGCCTGTGCCTGACCGAGTTTGAACTGCTCGGCACGGCCGAAGCCGCACTCAAACTGAGAAAGCGCGCTGACCGCGGTCTGCTCCTCAATGCCGACAACATGCGCGACAGCGGCCTCTGCGGCGGCGTTGTAGATGTTGTAGCCGCCCGGCAGGTTGACGTGTACCTCGTGCTCGTGACCGAAGATGTCCAGTACGATGTCGGACGAGTCCGCGCCGGTGGCGAGTACCTTGGTGACAGCGACCTGCGGTGTCTGGCGGTGGTAGCCGCACTTCGGGCAGCGGAAGCCGCCGAGATGACCGTAGGTGATGTAATCGTACTCATATTCGGTCTTGCAGTGGATGCAGTACGGCGCGTCGGACAGCTCGTGCGCGGTCTCCTTGTAGATCGGGACATTCACGCCGAACCAGACGATCTTGTTCGGCACGCTGCCCGCAAGGGAAGCGGTGAGCGAACAGTCCGCGTTCAGGCAGAGTGTTGCATCCGGAACGTGCGTGATACCCTCGCGGATGGCGTTGAGCGTGTGCGTAATTTCGCCGTAGCGGTCAAGCTGGTCGCGGAAAATGTTGTTGACGACCAGACATTCGACTGGCAGGTATTCACTCGTTTTGCGGAAGGCCGCCTCGTCGCATTCGATGAGCGCGTGCGTGTACGGGCATTTGCCGGACAGGGTGGCGTGCTGCGCGAATACCGCGATGATGCCGGTCAGCAGGTTCGCGCCCGACTTGTTGGAGAAATATTTGAGTCCCGCATCGGCAAACGCCTGCTCGATCATGCGGGAGGTGGTGGTCTTGCCGTTCGTGCCGGTCACGACCGTGACCTTTACGCCGCGCGACAGCTCACCCAGAATATTTTTATCAATTTTCAGTGCCAGCTTGCCCGGCAGGTTGGTGCCGCCGCGTCCCAGCTTGCGCAGAACAGCGCCCGATGCCTTGCACACCAGCACCGCCAGTCTGGTTTGGAGTTTCATTGCTGTAACCTCTTTTTTCAAGTCATATAAAATAAGTATAGCGCATTTTGCGGCATTGCACAAGGGAAAACGTCGGAAAATGCGCCTACCCGGCGGGGGCACAAGAGGGTAGACACCTGCGGTTTCCACCCTCTTGTGAATCCCCCCTTTCCCTTGGAGGGTCTGGCGCAGATTGCCTACATGTGACCGCTGCGAAATAGGGGAACGGCAGAGGATTTTTTCTTCCGCGCGGTATCCGCATATTCGCATTTCGGCTATGTTACTGCTACACAGGCGGTTTACTCCACGCAGGCGCGGCATAACCGTGCCGCGCAATTCGTTAGCGCGTTATGATGGACAGGGCCTGCGAGGATAAATTGCACCGAACGCCTAATCCGTAGGTGCTGTCCGCAAACTCCAGACTTACGAGTTGCGCGGCACGGGTATGCCGCGCCTGCGGAAAGTAGCCGGTATGTGTAGCAGTAATCTGTCTGTGAACTGCGAAAAGGCGGAGAAAGACACGCTGAGGTAACCCGACTGCCGCGTCCTTTTCCTGCTTACGCAGTCTACCATCTGCACCCAAGGTAGTAGGGAAAAGGGGAGATTCACAAGAGGGTGGAAAACCGCAGTTTTTCAAAAGCGGATTTCTCTCAACTACGAGAAATGTTCTCAATAGTGAAAGAAATGTCGTTTTCCGCCTCCAATAGTGCTGATAACGGGAGATTCTAAAAGCAGAAGTTCCTGAAATACAACGTAAGTTTTTTTCAGAAACTCCTGTTTCAGACCGTTTCAAATCGGCACCAGCCGGAACCTTTGGTGTCATTCAAGGTGTCAGAAATCGGGCGGCAGCAACAGCTAACACATCGTTCACAAGAAAGTTTCCGGCATCGCATTTCCCATTACAATTACATATTGTCCCCTTTTTATACCGTCCTCTTGGATATTTCCTGAGGGCGGTTTTATTTTACCACAAATCGAGGAGTGTATAAAGTGCTTATCTTAACAATATCAGGAGAAAGATTACTATTTGTTCAATGCGCCCGGCCACCGCCGCAATCAACGTAGAGTGAACAACTAACCAGAATCAGGAGGACAGCTTATGTACTATCACACCTGCCCCTACTGTGGGGCGAACTTAGACCCAGACGAGCACTGTGACTGCCTTTCCCGTATCCGTGGGAAATCCCCAAAGTGGAACAGCATGGACGGCGTGCGGGCGCGGGAGCACAAGAGGTCTGGCCGTGCCCGCACTTAAACTTGGCAGCCTGTTTGACGGTATCGGCGTGTTCCCTTTTGCTGCGTCCCGCTGCGGCATCGTCCCCGTGTGGGCCAGCGAGATCGCCAGAGCGCCGGTGTCCATTACAAAGCGGCATTTCCCTGAAATGCTGCATCTGGGCGATATTACGCAGATAGACGGCGGCAAAATACCGCCCGTGGATGTGGTCACGTTCGGCTCGCCGTGCCAAAATCTGTCGCAGATCGGCAACCGTACCGGTCTGGCAGGCAGTAAATCCGGCCTGTTCTATCAGGCCATGCGCATTATAGAGGAAATGAGAAATGCAACAGATAACCGGTATCCAGCTTTCGCTGTATGGGAGAACGTCATGGGAAGTCTTTCTTCAAATGACCGGTTGGATTTTGCAGCCGTGCTTCGCGCATTCACAGATACCGAAATTCCAATGCCTGATAGCGGTATCTGGGCGCACGCCGGAATGGTGCGAGGGGGACGGGCTGACACCGCTTGGCGGCTCATGGACGCCCAGTATTGGGGAGAACCCGCCCTTTCGCAGCGTAGGCGGCGGGTGTTCGTCGTGGCGGATTTTGCAGGAGAACGTGCCGCAGAAGTATTATTTAAGCCCCGCGGTGTGCTCCCGTATCCTGCGGCTTGCAGTGAAAGCAGGCTGCCCGCCTCCTGCGGAGATCGAATACCTGCTGCTCAAGCAGGGTGGCAAGTACCCGTCGTGCGCCCCTTCCAGCTCCGGCGGATGCGGTCAATGGCAAAGCAGGGCAATCAAAAAGGATTCCGCGCGTGCTTCGGCAGAGACGGCGAACCCTTCCCAACTCTGCTTGCCAGTGTAGGCCAGCCCTTCGCTTTCTGGTATGAGGGCAAGGAGCAAAACGGTTTTATCCGTGACCTTACGCCCTTGGAATGTGAGCAGCTCATGGGCCTGCCCGAGGGTTGGACGGCATACGGCTGCAAGGATGAACCCATCAGCGGCCATGCCCGATGCTTTGCGCTCGGCAACGCGATCGCCCTGCCCTGCGCGGAGTATGTCATGGCAGGCATAGCAGAAGTTATGCAATAAACAATTATCAATTTGGACACAGGAAAGTGAGGACTTTTATGGAACTGAGATATGTAATCCCGAACATGGAAAAGACGTTCGGCAATCTGGAATTCGGCGGCAAGGTAGGTGCACGGCGCGGGGATACCACACGTCAGGGCTCGCGTGTGGTTACACGTTACCGCAGGTATAAATTATTTTCGGATGTGCAGCGCGCGGACGATATTGAGGTCGTTGTATCCGGTAAGGCAGGCGAAAAGCGGTTTGATTATATGGAGCCGGTCAAGCTGGTCAATCCCAAGATCACCGTGGAGGGCTATGCGGTGGATGGCCGTGGCTTTACGGATTATATCCTCCATGCAGACGATATTGTAAAGGCGTAAGGAAAGGACAGGTGTGATTTATGAGACTGGCAAACGGAATTGTGATCGACAAGCAGGCGACTTTCGGACGGCTGCGTTTTTCCGCATTGCGCCGTGAGGTGTTCGAACAGAATGATGACGGCACGCCCTCGGATGTCGTGAAAGAAAGGACCTACGATCTGAAAAGCAAGACCCAGCGGCGTATGATTCAGGTGAGTATCCCGGCCAGCGTGCCGCTGCGGGATTATGAGTATAATGCAGAGGTGGACATTGTAAATCCGGTTGCAAACACGGTAGCAAATGCCACGTTCGGCAACAATGCAGATGCAGACTGGTATCTCAAGGCGGACGATATCGTGCTGGTGAAACCGGAACCGGCTTCTGTGCCGAACAGCGGCCAGCCCGCCCAGCCGCGCAAGGACAACCCGCCGGATAAGAAAGCGTAAGCGGTATGAAGCATTTCCGGTATCGCGGCAAGCGTATCCGTCCGGCGGATAAAGACTTAGTGTTCCGGTCTGCCTGCGGGATTGTTCTGCCTGTTTTTTCTGTTGTCATGGTTCTGCTTAATCTGAAAACCATTCTGCAAACGGACTGGCACAGACTGTCCATGCTGGATATAGGGCTTCGCTGGAATGTGCCGTACCTGCTGTTCAGCGGTATCGTGTCGGCGGCGATCGCGGCGGCTGTGCTCGTCCTGCTGTACCGTCTGTTTCCGGACATTGTTCGGCAGCTCAGGCACCGTCAAAAGCTGGCGCGCATGGTGCTCGAAAACCAGTGGTACGAGCAGGCCGAACGGATCAAGCAGGGCGGCTTTTTCAAGGATTTACCCAGCCCGGATACAAAACCGAAGATCGCCCGTTTTCCACGGATGTATTACCGCATGGAAAACGGGCTTTTGCATTTTCAGGTGGAAATCACGATGGGGAAATATCAGGAGCCGCTGCTGCATCTGGAAGCCAAGTTGGAAAGCGGCCTGTACTGCGAACTGGTCAGCCGCGAGCTGCGGGATGGGTATGTGGAATACACCCTGCTCTATGACATGGTGGCAAACCGCATCCCGATTGCCGAGGTGAAAGCGGAAAATGGCAGGCTGCGCCTGATGAAGAACGTCTGGTGGGAGTATGACACCCTGCCGCACGCACTGATCGCAGGCGGTACGGGCGGCGGCAAGACGTATTTCATCCTGACGGTCATCCAGGCACTTTTACAGACCGATGCTGTGCTGCACATCTTAGACCCGAAAAATGCTGATCTGGCAGACCTGTCCTCCGTGATGCCGGAAGTGTATTACCGCAAGGAGGATATTGCCGCGTGTGTCAGCCGGTTTTGTGACGGGATGATGCGGCGAAGCGAAAGCATGAAATCCATGCAGGGCTATAAGACCGGCGAGAACTATGCCTATCTCAGCTTGGAGCCGCACTTTCTGATATTTGACGAATACGTCGCGTTCATGGAAATGCTGAACACGCGCGAGCGCGAGGACGTGCTGACCAAGCTAAAACAGATCGTCATGCTGGGGCGGCAGGCGGGGTATTTTTTGATACTCGCCTGCCAGCGCCCGGACGCAAAGTATCTCGGCGACGGCATCCGTGACCAGTTTAACTTCCGTGTGGCGCTGGGGCGCATGTCCGAATTGGGATACAGTATGATGTTCGGCGAAGTGAAGAAAGAGTTTTTCTTTAAGAACGTCAAGGGGCGAGGCTATGCGGATACAGGAAAAGGCGTGATTACTGAGTTCTATACGCCGGTTGTCCCAAAAGGTTATGACTTCCTGCGGGAGATCGGCTTGCTGGCGGCTGGGCGGCAGTTTTCGCCGGTTATGACAGTGGATGAAAGCACAATGGATAATGACGATACGGAGGACGTGTTTTTCGATGAAAGATATGATTGAGCGGGCTTTATCTACGCGGGATAAAGATGAAAATATTATGGGGATGGTGACGTTTCCCTGCAACGAGGAAGAAATTTTGCAGCGGTTCCAGGTGGACGACCTGAAAGAACTGTATTTTGTGGACCGGCCGGACAGCCGTATGTCGGTCGCGCGGTTTAACCATATCATCCGTGAAGCGGATGCGCGTGCGGAGAAGATCAACAGCATGATCGGCACGGCGGTCTGCTTCCTGATGGATAAGCTGGACCAGAACCCGGAGTGGCGCGGCTCATCTGAAAGTGTGCCGCTCAATTTTGAGGATGCAACGGTCTGGAACTGGTGCATGAAAGACGATTACCAGCCGGTAGACGAAAAGACAAAGGTATGGTTCAGCCGCGGCAGCCTTACCGTGTATTACGGTGAGCAGAAGAACAAGCGCCAGTGGTGACAGGATGGAGGACAGATAAATGGCAATTCCTGTGAAACGACTGGTCACAACAAAGGGGCGGGACGAAAACATTGTGGAAACGGTTACGTTCCCCTGTAACGAGGACGAGATCGCAACATGGTTCCATGTAAACGAGCTGGACGAATTACAGTTCGCAGGCGGTTCGGCATCCGATCTCACTGTACCGGAATTTAATCAGGTCATGCGGGAAGCAGACGGTCGGATACAGAAGATCGAAAGCAATATCGACGCTGCCGTGCGTTTCCTTGAAGCGAAGATGCGGGATAATCCGGAGCAGAAAAAAGTTTCCG
>ENA-UOOA01002511-UOOA01002511.1-human-gut-metagenome-genome-assembly--contig:-P61old-NODE-2511-length-25803-cov-8.707744_pt1 | contig 25803 bp, 34 predicted proteins | sample MGYA00242467_ERZ724014 | MGnify/ENA metagenome assembly ERZ724014 | reverse complement strand
AGGACTTTAATTTCTCGATGTGTTTGAGTATATTTGAACACATTTTGAGTGGCAGCTAACAGCGATGAAATTGACAGGATTTGAGTCTAACAAAATTAATTCCGATATGGTAAATCACCCTAGTCACTATAACTTGCCTAATCGTAAAGAATGTATTGATGAAATGATTGACATTTACGGGCTTAAGGATGTGGCTAAATGGTGTGAAATTACTGCATACAAGTATAAATATCGTGCCGGGCATAAAGGTTCTGCAACTGAGGATATGAGCAAGGCAGCATGGTACACAGTCAAGGCTTGCGAGCTTAAATCTAAGCGCAGATGGAAGATTTTCGACAAGATTGTTTATAAATTCATGCCAATGTTTCTTAAGGGCCTGTATACATGGATAATTTTATTTTGTATGTTTTACGGAATACTCTTTTCTGACCGATGCTCAATGGTAGTCTCAATAGTGTTTTTAGTTCTTGCGTGCATAGCTGAGTCTGTATTGAAAGAAAATAAAGACGATTAGATTTTGAGGTGTAAATCATGTTTGTATTAAAAATTGCAACAACAGTATGGCTGGCATTAATTGCTTTTGGAATGGCAAACGCCACATTAAACGGAAAAGTGGCAGTTAGCACAAGATTTCTTGGCATTGCTATAATGTTCGGTCAAATACTCGCCATAGCATTCATGTGGCAGTAAATATAGGGTATTCGCCAAGTGGTAAGGCACGGGATTTTGATTCCCGCATACGTTGGTTCAAATCCAACATGCCCTGTTCGGGGTTTACTTGGTTCCCCGACATTGGACTTAGTAGTTCCTTTCACCCTCATAGCGAAAAGCTGTTAAGAGCCGTCACAAGGCTCGTGAGGGTTTAATCGTGTATAATCCCACAATGCACGAGCGTGAAAACCAACCTGTCGTAAAGACATCTGTAATAGGCAGAGTAGACATATATACCCCCTTTAATTGTTAAACTAGGGCAACTCAAATTAGTGAGTCTTAGGTGAGGTGCAATTCCTCACATGTCCTTTGCTGTAGGTTTCGTTAGTTCTTTTCCTACAGCACATACAAATTTATATCTCCGGAGGGTGTAGCCACTCCTTAGACTTCACCCTCATTATCGGCATGTAGCTCAGTGGTAGAGCAGTCGGCTATTAGCTGATTTGTCGTGGGTTCGATTCCTAGCCTTGCCGATTAATTATTGGTTCAAGTAGGCGACAAGGCTTGATTAAATGGGCGGTACAGAAAATGCGCTGCTAAGTCCTGCCAATAAATTATTTGCCGATATGGGATAATGGTATTCCAGTAGCTTGCTAAGCTATCCAACAGAAATGTTGTTCGTGTTCGAGTCACGATGTCGGCGCTCTCGCGTGTAAACTGAAAAGGAAAATAAGTTGTTGGTTATCTGTATTTTTCTAAAACCATCTACATGCGAGTTGATGCGTGGCGGAATGGGTAAACGCTATGAAATGTCTATTGCAAAACGCAATACAGAGAAAGTATTTCTCAGGGGACATTATGAGAAAGTAAGTCTTTCATGTGTGGTTCAAATCCACACCACATCAATCATACGTCGGTTTAGTGCGAGCTGTTATATCTTGAATAGCGGTTGCGTAATGCTGACGGTCTGCAATATAGCAGTTTCGGAAAAATAAAAGAAAACACACAAAAACAAGTTGCTAGTAGGTACGCGCGACTGAAAGCAATGGGGTGAGACACTTCAAAATTCTGTAATGTGTTTTGGGAAACCTTTTGATGGAGTGTATCTTGCCTTTTCAAAAATTCGGTAAAATCAGTTGCCTAGTGATTGCAACACGAAAAGCGGAACCGTGACCGCCTGACAGCTGTTTTTATATAAATCACGGAGTTATCGGTACGGAGGTAATTTATGAATTTTAATGAACTTTTTGTAGACAAATCAAAGACACTTATCATAAATACTGATTTAGCACTTGTTTTAGGAGATTTAAACGAAGCAATAGTGTTAAATCAATTAAATTATTGGCTGGGAATTAACAGAAAAGCCGGTAAAAATTTTATTGACGATAGATATTGGGTATATAACTCTTACAGTGATTGGAAAGCTAAAGATTTTCCATATTGGAGTGAAAAGACAATACAGAGAACATTTACAAGGCTTGAAAATAAAGGAGTCGTTGTATCTGCTAATTATAACAAATTGGGTATTGATAAAACAAAGTGGTACACAATAGATACTGAAAAATTACAAGAGCTTGTGGATGAATTTAATTCCGATGAGGACAAAATGACAAATCGACAAGACAATATGACAGACCGACAGGACAAAATGACCTGTCGAGAAGGACAATGTGACAGACCATTACCAGAGATTACTACAGAGAATATAAACAGAGACTATAATTCAGAGATTACGGGAGAGGTACATACATCTGTTTCCGAGAAACAGACGGCAAGAGTCACCCGACAGGATATGCAAGCAAAGAAAGATGATATGCTCAATAGGTTCTTTGCAATCTGCGACAACAGTATTGAAAACGAGACAATCAGAAGAACAGTTAAAAGCTCATTTCACAGATACATGAACCTGTACGAAACATATTTTTGCAAGGTTCACCCAATCTTGACCGATAAGACTCTGACTAATGTATGTCTGTCGCTTTCTAATGTGACCGATACGGAGCATAATCACTTTGAGTGGACAGATGTTTACCTAGCAGATAAAACAGGGCTTACCGGGCTTGATAGAATGGTTAACGAGCATTTCAGGCGAACACATAGAAGAGAGACTAACTACTCAATAACGCATTTTGCTAAAAGCGACTATCTGCTACAGTTGGCACAAGGCATTATAGAGTACTAAACGGAGGTATAAATATGGCAAAAGGAGTTAAGACACGAAATATTGAATCATTCCGAGAGGGATTAATGGAATATGCATATGGCAGATGTTCACAGGCACAAGCAGCAAAGATAGCCGGTATGAGCGTGCCGACATTTAGGAAGTATGCCAACATGCACTTTTTAGGTATTCCATTTCCTGACACGCTGTTTAAGGCAAAGGAGAAATGAGAAGTATGTGTGAATTTTGCGAAAATCCTACAAAATGGAATACTGATGATTATAGCTTAGTTCCAAACAGAAACTTATCAGATGGGATTATGCAAGCAGAAGATAACACGTATCAGATTGGCACATTTGATAGTTACTCTGATTATTTGGAAACTATGACAATTAATTACTGCCCTATGTGTGGTAGAAAGCTGGTGTAGTAATGGCGAAACCTTTAAGTAAATTAGCAGAAAAATGTAAAAGTTGCCCTAAATCTGAAAAATGCGACCATAAAAGAATGGAGTTATGCGCTTTAGCGGATTTGCCACCACAAAATCTTGCAAGTGCTACACAAGGCATTTTGATGGACAATATGTCGCCTGTATTGAGGGAAGAAATAAAAAGTCCTTTAAGTCCATTTAGGTACAAAGATGAATTAGAAAAAGCACTAAATGATTTCCATTTTGGAAATATGTTTATGTATGGTGCTTAGAAAGTTGGTGGAAGAATGAAACATCAAAAAGAATGGCGCACTTGCGACAGGTGCGGAAAAGAGATAAAAGTAGGGCTGTTGGGCGTGAACTCAATCACAAGAAATGGCGTATTGAGTACAACCTACGATTTATGTAATGAGTGCATGGAAGATTTTTGGGGGTTTATGAGAAATGAAACTGACAGTCGGAAATAGCGTATATGAAATGAAAGCAGAACAATTAAAAGCTGTTTTACATATTGCAAGTAAACAGGTTCCGTTTGGAATTTATGCGGTCAGCAAAAAAGGCATGGCTATTCTTTTGAAGGAAACTTATTCCACCAATGAGGAGCTGAAAAAGGCTGTTTCTGATTATGCGATGAAAGGGTTTAAGGTTTATTATAATGAGCATGGCAGAAGTAATTAAATCAATAGAGCGTGAAGCACTTAGAGAAGCACAATCACACGAAATAGGCGGTAGAAATGGCAAGCCTATAGATTGTTCCACTTTAGGAGATGAACTTGCTATTGAGGCAGATAATGAAGCGGACAAAGAGTAAGAATGTGGAGGCTAGAACGGATGAAGATAATTCAAAAAGGCAACTTAGATTTTGCTGATAAGCCTTTAAAATTCAGTTGTAAAAATTGCTATACCATTTTTGAAGCAAACAATAGAGAATATGAGTATTGTGGTGACCAACGAGAAGGCGATAACTGGAAATGCAAATGCCCTTTGTGTCACAAAGCGGTTTATTACAGCTAAATAATGATTGCTGATTATCAGCAGAAAAGAGATTTTATGAAAAATTTTTTTAAAACCATTATTCCCATTATTGTTATTGCTGTTGGCATTGTTGCACTGATATTATTTTTAAGCTGGGCTAATAAAACCGAAAAATACGAATGTGAAATAGAAGAGATACAAAGTGGAATTTATGCTAGATATCAAAGTACAGTTTCAAGTACCCCCGCTTACAACTATGAGATAATTACAGTTTGCATAAATGGACAACTGATAACCTACGAGGGAAACGTTGAATTTATTTTTGTAGAAAATGAAAATAAAATCAAAGTCACAGAAAAACCTAATATAGTTCACGACGATAAAGTCATTGTCTATACTTCAAAAGACAGTGTTGAATACTTAGGAACTGTAGGAATTGGCAAATAAATATATTACCGGCTAACAAGTAGAGTTAGTCGCTAACCTAGAAAAATTATAGGTGGATTTTATGAGTAAAATTGATTTATACAATGGCGATTGCCTTGAACTTATGAAAAATATATCTGACAAATCAGTAGACATGATACTGTGCGATTTACCATACGGCACAACACAAAACAAATAGGATAATATAATTCCATTTGAACCATTGTGGGAACAATATAATAGAATTATAAAAGATAATGGGGCAATCGTTTTATTTTCTCAAATGCCATTTACAGCAGAACTTGTACACAGCAATATCAAGAACTTTAAGTACATGTGGATTTGGTACAAACATTATTGCAGAGGATTTTTAAATGCCAAAAAGCAACCCCTACGGGCTACAGAAAATATATGCGTTTTTTACAAAAAGCAATGTACATATAATCCCAAAATGCGTATTGGAGAATATCGAAGCAAGGGAAACAGTTGTAAACAGAGAGGTTGCTATGGCAAGTATAAAGCTATAAAGACAGTAAATAATGAATATTATCCGACTGACATATTAGATTTTGTAGGTGTTCCTAATAGTGAGTTAGAACACCCAACGCAAAAACCTGTAGAATTGTTGAAATACTTAATTGAGACATATACAAACGAAAAAGAAACAGTTTTAGATAATTGTATGGGAAGTGGCAGTACAGGTGTCGCTTGCGTAAATACAAACAGAGATTTTATAGGTATTGAATTAGATAAAGACTATTTCAATATTGCAAAACAAAGAATTACCGGTAGTCAAAAGTGATTATCGCTACCCTAAAACAATTATAGGCAGAGGTCTATAAGCACCTTTGCTGAAAAGTGGAGGTGCTTTTCTTATGGCTAGTCAGAGCCTTATTTCCACAGTAAACGGATATGAAAACTACATAAAGGATAAAGGAATAGACGAGCAAGTAATTAATGCCTATGTAGACGCTTGTAGCGTAGCCATAAATGGCGAGAAAGATATTGAGTATGGACTACAGCTTACTAAGAGGGCAAAAGAACTTATAGAGGATTTCTGCACAGCTAAAACAGGTGGTGCTATTTGGGACTTGGAAAAATACGCATTCGACCACAAGACTACATATGAGCTGATAAACAAAAAATATGAGGTTTTGCTACTTGAAGCCCAAAACAAAATAGTTGACAGCTATTTTCAGTACATAGAGAAAAAGCGTGAGCCTAAAGACCGATTTTATATGCCACGTAGGAAACAACTAATCAAAATCGGACTTGTGGACGCACTGCAAGGCATGATTGATGATAAATACGACATATTGTGCGTGAGCCTAGTGCCTGGAGCTGGAAAGAGTACAATTGAGAAATTTTTTCATTCGGCAGTTGCCGGTTGGTTTCCAAAAGACTACAGCCTATTTTATTCACACAGTGGTGACATTACTCGAATGTACTACGATGGAGTATACGACATTGTTACCAATGATGATGATTATGCTTGGCACGATATTTTCCCTAATCTATCAGTTACAAGAACCAATGCCGCAATGGAGCAATTCAATATTGGCAAGTACAAACCTTTTCCGTCAGTACAATGTACTTCTGTTGGAAGTAAGAATGCCGGAAAAGTCCGTGCAAGTAAATTTTTGCTAGTTGATGATATGATAGGTGGAATTGAGGAAGCCTTAAATCCTACAATACTTGATAAATTATGGGATAAATACGCAGTAGACGCAAGACAACGTAAGGCACAAGATACGGACGGAAAACCATGTAAAGAGATACATATTGCCACTCGTTGGAGTGTACATGATGTTATCGGACGCATTCAAAATATGTATATTGGAAATCCGAGAGTCAAAACAATATCGGTTCCTGATGTAGACCCAGTGACAGGGGAAAGTAATTTTGATTATGAATATGGCGGTTTTACAAAAGAGTTTTTTGCCGACCAACAATTACTCATGGACGAAATCTCTTACCGATGTTTGTATAAACAGGAACCTATCGAGCGTGAGGGCCTATTGTTTCCTGATGATAAAATCCGCAGATACTTCAATCTACCACATGGTGAGCCGGAAATTATCACAGCTCAATGCGATACAAAAGGAAAAGGCACAGACTATTTTGTTATGCCAATACTACAAAAATATGGCGAGGACTATTACTGCGTTGATTGCGTGTGCGATAATACGGCAGACTATGAAATGCAGTATGAAAATGCGTCAAACACATTAGTCAATAATCAGGTACAGGAGTGCGAGTTTGAGCGCAATGCCGGCGGTGACAGAGTGGCTATGGAAGTTAATAAGCGAGTTGAAAATAAAGGGTGGATATGCAACATCACTGATGTACCGACAGAAACAAATAAGGAAGCACGTATTTTTCAGTGCTCTAACTGGATTTTACAACATATTATTTTCAAAGACCAATCACTTTATAAGCCTAATGAGCCTTATGGAGTAATGGTATCACTACTGAAACGATATTCAGTAACAGGCAAAAAACAGCTCGATGATGTTCCTGATGTTTTTTCAAACTTTGCCTTAAGAATGACGCAAGGCAGTAGGATAGCAAAGGTTGAAGCAGTACACAATCCGTTCAGAGGAGGGCTTTATTAATGAATACAAAAACTTACTTAAATCAAATTAGCAGATTAGATAAAATGATACAAAACAAGCTGTCTGAAATATACAGGCTTAAAACAATAGCATGTAGCGTTACTGTTTCAACGGACAAAGAAGCGGTTGATGTTTCATCTGACAAAGATAAGCTAGGCAGTACAGTAACTAAAATTGTGGACTTGGAAAAAGATACAGACAGACTTGTTGATGAATTTATGAGAAAAAGAAATCATATTATCAGCCAAATTGATAGTATGGAGAATACTGACTATTATCATGTGCTGTCAATGAGATATGTCAATCAAAACACTTTTGAAGAAATCGCCCAGGCTACAAATTGGAGCATAAGAAAGATATTTACAATCCACGGCAGAGCCTTGCAAGAGTTTGAAAGGCTTTACGGAAAAGAATATCTTGAAAATGTGCAGTAGTGTGCATAGTTTTGCATATCATTGCATATATACACTTAAAAAATTGACAGTTATAATATAACTATAAAAAAATCGTAATTCGTTCATTGCGTAAAATCTCTTTTAGAAATAGCACTCACAGATTGTGGGCGCTATTTTTAGTGAAGCGAGGGTGACATGAATAATCAGAATATTAATATTGTTCCAACAGGAAAACGAAGTGTAATGTGCCCTCGTTGCGGAAAGCTATTAACGTGGGTAAATAAAAGTGACAAGAAACACCATAAAGTAATGTGTACGCACTGCCGTAAATGGATATGGTTTTGGGCTGGCACACAAGAATTTCAGATAAAAGAGGTTCCACAGAGAACTTCTGCAAGTGGCATGAGGTTTTATTGATGTATAGGTACACACATAAAAACGTAAGGCCTTTTTCGGCTGTCTGTCAGAATAATTATGGCAGACAGGTTATTTTTACGAGGAAAAGGCAAATCACAAAAAGCAACATAATCGAAGAACTGAATAAAGCACTTGTGATTCACGAACAAAATGCTATTGAGATTGAGTATCTTGACAGATACTATCGTGGTGACCAACCGATTTTGTACCGACAGAAAGTGAACCGCCCGGAAATCAATAACAAGATTGCCGTAAATCTTGCGTATGAGCTTGTTGAGCGCAAAACCGCAGAAATGTGTGCCGAGCCAATCCAATATGTGCTACGTGGCACTGATAACCATAAGTCGGAAGAAATCACACAGCTTAATATTACAATGGACTCGGAAAGCAAACAGGAGTGCGATATAGACATACATCGTTGGAGAAGTATATGCGGTACCGGCTACAGATTCATCGGTAACGATGACGGACAAGGGCAGTTGCTTGATGAAAGCGATTTTTACTTATCATCTGAAAATCCAATGTATACGTTTGTAGTATACTACTCAAACGGACGTCCGGCATTCTCTTGTCAAATCGGAGAGGATGAGAACGGAGCAGATATTTATTATGTGTTCACTGACAATGAGTGGTTTGATATTCGCAACGGCAAGATTTATGATAGCGGAATAAACGGCAACAGAGCAATCCCGGTGATTGAATATCCAAACAATGCAAGGCGATTATCTGACATTGAAATGACTATTGCAATTACAGACGCTATTAATGTGCTTACATCGGACAGAATTAATGGTGTCGAGCAGTTTGTGTCTGCATGGGTGAAATTCGTTAATTGTGAGATTGATATAGACACATTCAGGAAAATGCGACAAGAGGGAGCATTAGTCGTTAAATCTAACAATGGTTCAGACAACAAAGCTGATGTTGATGTAATGACGAGCGAACTTAATCAGACAGAGGGGCAAGTGGTATTCACTGACCTTTTTGAAAGATTTTTAAGTATTCAAGGCCTTGCAAATCGTCAGGGCAACACAGGCGGTGATACCGGTTCTGCCGTAGAACTACGAAACGGACATTACGATGCCGGACTTAGGACAGCTATTAATGAGCCTATCCTCAAAAAGTCAGAGAGAATGGCACTTAGGCTTATTCTCAATAGGCTGAGAATTAATAAGGGCTTTACGCTTATGCCTAGCGATGTTGAGATACACATTAATCATAACAAGCTAGATAACATGCTTGTTAAGGCAGAAGTGCTTGAAATATTACTTAGGTGCGGTATCAATTACAAAAGAGCTGTCAAGACGATTGACATGTTTAGTGACCCTGAACAAGTTACTCTTGAAAGTGCTAAGCGCATGGAAATGCTATTCCCGGAAGAGCAGCAGGCAACAGCTACACCTAACAATAATAACGATGATAAGAACAATGGAAAGACAGCCGATGAATAATTGGCTGTCAATTTATTTTGGAGCTTGATATGGCAGACGAAATCCACGCACTTAACAAAAATGAAATACAAGACATAGATTATGACACATATTTTGGCGAAATGGATTTATCTGACGAGGAAAAGGAAGATAGAAAAAAACTTGCTGAAAAGTTTGAAAAAATCTTTGCTATGTTATTTGCCTTGTTATCCGGCAAGGAAGAAACAGAGATAACAACTATCACCAAAGAATTTATCATCAGATATGAGAGTATTGCCACACAGTACTGCAAAGCGAAAAGAACACCCTCATATATTACAGACTATGCCCGGTACATTGTGAATGAGGTAGTTGACGCTACCACGCAAAATACTGAAGTAGAGTATTTTACTTCACAGAAGCGAGCAAAAAATGTAGCTGCGAATGAAGCTAATGCAGTCGGCAATTACAGATTGCAAACTGAAATGGTGAAACAGGGCTACAAAACAAAAGAATGGCGCTCAAAAGAAGATTCACATGTCAGACCTACACATGCGAATGTCGACAGAAAGAGAATTAATATTTTTGAGCCGTTTGAAGTTGGAAATTCACTAATGATGTTTCCAAAAGACCATTCTTTAGGGGCACAGGTAAAAGAAATAGCAGGGTGCAGATGCAGCGTTAAATATTACAAATAATGAGCAACTTGTAAGGAAACTTATAGGTTGCTTTTTATTATACAAAAATTTGCAGTTGTGCGTTAAACAACAGAAAAACTCGGCGGGAGCGACCCGCGATAACAAAAGCGTGAGTTACGGAGGTAATTGAAATGACAAGAAATGATGTTTTGAAGCTTTTTCCCGATGCAACGGATGAGCAGATAACAAATCTGCTTAACAAGAGCGGTGAGGAAATGGCAAGAGAGAAAGAGAAAGCCAATCAGTACAAGGCTAAAGCCGACAAAGCTGACGAGCTACAGGCACAGCTTGACGATTTACAGGCTGGCAACATGACAGAGCTTGAAAAGGCGAATAAGGCCTTAGAGACAGCCAATCAGCAGATAGCCAAGCTACAGAAAGATAATGCTGTCAGAGATTTACGAGAGAGTGCAATGTCTGATTTTGGAATTACTGCAGAACAGGCAAAGACAGTAGTAAAAGAGGATGGCTCTTTTGACACAACATCACTTGGCAAGATTATTTCCGATATGAAAGCCAATGCGATAGCGGAGTATGAGAAAAACGCACTCAAAGGTACTCCTAATCCTAATAATGGCGGTAACAATAACGATGGTGATACAGGAAATAAGACAAATGCTGAAAAGATAGCAGAAAGTCTTATATCTGATGCACCTAAAAGCAACAACATTTTATCACATTACATTCAGTAATAACAGGAGGTAAAAAATGGCAAAGGAAATGAATATGCAGTATGAAAAGACTTCATACGCGGGAGACGTACAGATTCTCAAAAGAGAGCCTAATGAGGCAATTCCTTTAACACTTGATTTTTCTGCGGTCACAGATAAAGACACAAACGGAAAGAAAATTGTTAAAGCCGGTACACCAATTGGAAAGACAGGAGTTGTAGACAATACAGCAACTACAATCGGCATTTTGAGATTTGATGTAACAGAGGACAGACCACAGGGAGTACTGCTTAAGAAAGCATATCTTAACACAAAGGTAGCAGAAGCACACTCAGGCGTTACATATGACGAAACAGTTAAGACAGCTCTTCCAATGATTGTATTTGAATAATAACAGGAGGTAAACAGATGTTAATTAATGAAGTATTAGACAGCAAGTCTATCGCATTATCAGCAACAGAAAACGCTAGTAATCAGATACCTTATCTTGGTTTACAGTGGTTTCCGGAAAGAAAGAAACAGGGGCTTGATTTAAGCTGGATTAAGACACATAAAGGGCTTCCAGTATCACTTGCACCATCCAACTTTGACACAATCCCAACAATTAGAGCTAGAGAGGGATTAAGCAAGGAAAAAACACAGATGGCATTTTTCCGTGAGGGAATGACAGTTGGTGAAGAGGAAATGCTTGAAATCGAGCGTATTCAATCAGCAGATGACCCTTACCTTGCAAGTGCTTTATCAAGCGTATATGACGATACTAACAACCTTGTAAGTGGCGCAGAGGTTGTACCTGAGCGTATGAGAATGTCACTTCTTGCCACAAGCGCGGGCCACCCAGTAATTGCCATTGTAAGTGATGGTGTTCAGTACGCTTATGATTACGATAAGGATGGCTCATATACAAAAGACCATTATGCAAAGTTAAAGGGCACAAGCAGGTGGAGTGATACAGCTAATTCAAAGCCACTTACAGACCTTAACGATGCAAGAAAGAAGTTACAGAAGCAAGGCAAGATTGCTAGATATGCGCTTATGAACAGCAATACATTTCAGTATTTGCTTGACAATGCACAGATAAGAAACTCAATCCTTGCACAGAACCTTACAGCAACTATTGATGTTGACGATGATACTGTTATTTCAATAGTGCAGAAAAGAACAAAGCTCACTATCGTACTTTACGATAAGATGTACATTGATGATGATGGCAAGGAGCAGTACTTCTACCCGGATAACAAGGTTACACTCCTTCCGGAAGGCAGTCTCGGTAGCACTTGGTTTGGTACTACACCGGAAGAAAGAACTGCAAGACAGGTAGCCGATGTAGATGTAACAGTATATGGTGTAGGTATCACAGTTGCTACAAAGACAGAGTACGGACCACCTATGAAGATGTCAACATTTGCTTCTGAGGTTGTTCTTCCATCATACGAGAATATGGATAGCACATTCGTATATGAGGTTCATAGCGAAGAGTAGGGGGTGCAACTATGAAATATCCATATATAGTGATTCATAATGGTAAATGGTATAACGCTGGCGAAGAGGTTCCGGAAAATAATAATTCCGGAGCTTCTTTTGATTATAGCAAGACAACCATTAATCGCATGTCTACATCTGATTTACAGGCTTTTGCCGCAGAACAAGGTATAGACAATGCAGAAGAACTTACAGGAGCAGAGCTAAAGAAACTGTTAATTGAAAAATTTGGATTATAAGGAGCTTGGCATGGAATACACCACATTAGAGCAAGTCAAAATCAGACTCAAACAATTTCATATTGATACAGTCACGAATGATGATGAAACAACATCTGATGTGGTAGTGTTCGACAACAAGGAAGATAACCCACTCATTGAACAGCTCATTAGGCAAGCCACGGAAGATGTAAAGGCAAAAAGGTGTTATCCTGACACTTTCACTGATGATGATATAACTGCTGATTTAAAGCAGTTTGAGAATGTCGTTATCAATCTTGCTGTCTACGACCATTCACAAGCCGGTGAGAACTACATGAGCGCTTTAAGTGAGGGTGGAGTGAGTCGTACATGGAAAGACAGAGATAAGCTGTTTGTCGGAGTATTTCCTTTTGTCAAAGTACTATAAGCAAAAGAAGATTGTGCGTTACCATTTTACTAATGTCGGTAAAGTGGTAGCAGGCGGTACACATTAAGAGGTGGTGGGCGGTGTGCCAATTACTAAAGACGAAAGGCTGTAAGATGAATAATTTAATCTATCAGACATACATTATTGCCTTGCCAATTGTCCTGACAGCGCTTTTGGGTTATATTGTTTGGCTTTTACAAGAGCAGAAAAAACAAAAAGCAATAGACACAAAAGAAAGAAACGAGCGTATTGAAGAGGAAAAGAAGCTACGACAAGCAAACGGAAAAGGTACAATGTTACTTTTACGAGTACAGCTTATCGAATACCATGACAAGTACATGAAGCTTGGCGAAATACCCTCATATGCGTATCAGAATTTTTGCGAGATGTATGACGCATACCACGCGCTCGGTGGTAATGGCATGGTAACAAAAATGAAAAATGAGATTGAGGAAATCCATTTAGGTAAAGGAGGAAAAAACTGATGGACTTTACACAAGTACCTACAGTAGTTGCTATTATGGTAATTACTTATTTAATCGGATATGCTTCAAAGCAGATACCACAGGTTAAAGATAATGTTATTCCTATTATCGTAGGTGTAGCCGGTGGAGTACTCGGTATTGTTGGAATGTTTGTAATTCCCGGTTATCCGGCAGACAACATTCTTGATGCAATAGCAGTTGGCATTGTGTCGGGCATGGCAAGTACCGGTGTTAATCAGATTTACAAGCAGATAAAGAAAAATGCTTGACATTAATAAACAGGCCATGAAATACGCGCTTCAAGGTCAAACTATCACAGTCTATGAAAAAGACGAGGACGGAAATCTAAAGTTTTACGAAACAGAGGACGGAGAGAAAATATATTACACACACGAGGAAACAGGCTTTTCGGAGCCAGTTGATTTTCGGGCGAATATATCGTTTGACGGAGGAGAAGCACAGAACAAGGAATATGGCTTTAATACGGCTGATTTTGACGCTGTTTTGCTGACAGACAGAGGAGAATACCCTTTTAAAAAAGGTGACGTTATTTGGCTTGATAGCGAGCCTACAAAGAACGAAAACGGATTAGTTGATTCAACTTCCGCAGACTTTACAATAGTGGGAGTCAAGCCCTCTCTCTATTCAGTTAAGTACATTCTCAAAGCAGTTGTGAAAGAAGTGTAATTATGAAGATTGACGTTTCTCTGACAGAAAAATCTATACAAGATGCGATAGACAAGCTTGAAAGATACAAAGACCGCTTACAGGACAAGTGCATAGCGTTTGTTGGAGAGCTTGCTAGTAACGGCATAGACGTAGCACGAGCAAATACAGGCAATTTTGGACACTATATTACATTTAGTTACGAAATTAAAGATACAACGGACGGCTGTACGGCTATTGTACTTGCCACGGAAACAGGGCAGATACAAAGCACATGGCAAACGGCTGACGGACTCAAAACAGTTGATGTATCGCCTTTGCTCATGGCTGAATACGGCTCAGGTTGGAAAGCTAAACCACACTTCAATGATACAAGAGGCGGTCAAGGAACTTTTCCAGGGCAGACACACGCATTTGACAGCGAGGGTTGGTATTGGAGAGACGAAAGTGGAGAATTACACCATTCATACGGCATTACACCTACAATGCCGATGTATCACGCATTTTTAAAAATGGAAAATGACATTATGAGAACGGCACGGAAAAATTTTAGTTGAGGTGAGATAAAGTGGCGAGTCAAAATCAGTGGGTTTATGACCTTGAAAACCTCACATATGCGATTATGAAAGCCCGATGTGAGAAAAAATTGAAAACTAAATATCCCAAGCTAAAATTCACACAAGAGGAACAGTCGGACAGTGCAACGGCTAGTTTCCCGACAGTGCTTGTTCAGGCACTCGAACCTATTGAACAGAATGAGGATTTAGAGTGTGAAAGAATAAATACAGTGTTATTTACGGCACAAGTAATTGTTACAACGAATAAAAGCCGTTCAGAAGCCTTAAATGTGGCGCAGACAGTGGCTAATGAATACAAAGCTATGTCATTTAAGCTGACAACAATCCCATTCGCTAGGAAAAACGGCAAAATATGGACAGCAACATTACGTGCTAGGCGGTCATTCGACTGGAATGATAGATTGTAAGAGCCTTTTGGCTCTTATTTTTTTATGAAAAATTAGGAGGTAATCAAAATGGCAACAGGATTAAAAAGTAGAATTGCTTACAAGACACCAACCGCATCTGCCACAAGTGGCGATTACTGGGCTGGAACTTACAAGCTCTTACTTAGAGCAAAATCAATTCCCTCACCATTCGGTTCACAGAACATGGTAGATACTTCAACTCTTGAAGATTTAGTAGAGACACAGGAAATGGGCAGACGCTCAGCCGGTTCCATGGAAGTTGAGGGAGCTTTTGAGAAAAAGTATAAGGATGAGATGGTAACTAACGAGGGCAAGAAGCTCGACTTTATCATTCTTTATGGTACAGACGGAAAAGGTTCAGAGGGTATCTGCGCTTTTATCGGTCAGGAATCATTCGCCCCAGGTGAAGCTTCCGATGACCACTTAACAGGAGCTGCGACTGTATCAGTTCAGACAGTGCCTAAGTGGATTGAGGATAACTACGAGGTTGCGGTAACAGAGGATGACCAAGGCTATCCAACAGCAATCACACTCACAAAAAAAGGGTGAGCCAATCGGAAAAAGCCGTAGCGGTTGGCTATGATGATAGCACGGCTGACAGCGAACTTGAAGATACAATATAGTAAGGTAATTGAGGCAGTTTTAATACTGCCTCTTTCCCTATATAAATTAGGGAGAAAGGGAAAGATAAAATGAAAATTAAATTAAATGGAAAAGAATACACAGTTAAATTCGGATACGCACCGGTAGTTAAGAATAAAATTATCCCAAGGCTCGTAGGAATGGAGCAACAGGGCGAGGGGCTTGAAGTCATTGACAACATGCTTGAGTTTTTACCGGAGTTTTTACTCGTAGGCTTGCAGAAATTCCATGCTGACGAATTTGGCTTTGATTTTAATGATAAAGAAGCAAAAGAGAAACAGCTCGTAAAGGTATACGATTTACTTGACGATTATCTTGACCCGGAGAATGAAGAGGGCGGAGATTTACAATCACTCTATAATGACTTGTCTGCGGAAATGGAGAAAAACAGTTTTTTATCCAAGATGTTGGCGAAAGAGGTACAGACAGCCAAGAAGAAACCAATCAAGAAGTAAAAGAGCTTACATGGGAAGTATATTGCAACGAAATCCGCCCATATTGGCTTTTGGTAACTAAAGGCTATGGATTTAGCGTTGAGGACATAGACATGTCTTGTCCGGCTGATTTAGAGCCTTATTCAAAGGCTTATATGCTTGCACAAAAAGAAACCGACTCCAACATGTGGGCTTGGTGGGGCACATACGGATTAAGCGCAACTCTTACAGCGATTGACAGAGCTTTGAATGGCAACAAAGCAAGAGCAAAATACATTGAAAAATCGTTAAATGAGCAATACTCAAAAGATAACGAGCCTAAATACAAGGAGTCTAATGAGGAAATTGCCGTTTATGAAATGAAGCAACGAATTAACGCATTAAGGCAGTCGGGACTACCTGAAAGTCCTGATTAATGAGGTGAAAATATGGCATATAAAGGAATTGACGTATCGTCATATCAAGGAAATATTGATTGGAGCAAGGTTAAGTGGGCCGGAGTGCAATTTGCAATCCTTAAAATAATCCGCAGAGACCTTAATCCGGATAAAACCTTTGAAGCGAATTGGAAAGGCTGTACTGATGTAGGAATGCCAATACAAGGTGTTTACAACTACTCATACGCTACAACAGTAGATAAGGCAAAGACGGATGCACAGAAAGTGATTGAGGTACTTGCCGGAAGAAAGACATTTGTATGGCTTGATGTAGAGGACAGATGCCAGCAAGGACTCGGACAGACGCTTATTGATATTATCAACACATATCAGAGTGTTATCAAGAGCGCCGGGCTTAACTTTGGTGTATACACAGGGCTTAGCTTTTACAATCAGTATATTGCACCATACGCAAATCAGATTAATTGTCCATTTTGGATTGCACGCTATCCATCAACTAAGGGAATGTCTATTGGTGATGAGCCTAATAGCGCAAAGAAGCCTGTTATTCAACATTCTCTGTATGGCTGGCAGTATTCAAGTGCATTTACTTGTAGCGGTCTGAATAACAGTACTGACGCTAACTTACTCTATGTTGAGCTTGGCAAGGGTGATGGAATAGAGAATAATCCGGCACCAACAGCAACTCCGACACCAATAGCAACTCCGGCAAAGGATAACGCTTGGAAAGGCAATGAGGAGTATTACCTCGATAATGATGATGTAAGAAAATGGCAACATGCTATGAACATCGGATTTGACACAGACGAGCTTAAGGAAGATGGCAAGTTTGGAGCTAACTCACAGAGATTTGCTAAAAATCACAATTTGTGGAGTGGACAGAAGCATAACTGCCCGACAGCTATTAAGTGGTTGAGAAAGACTCTGCACGACAAGTATCATTTTTACAAACTTGATACTGATTACAAGGAGTGGAGTGATTATCTCACTAAATGTGTCAAAGTATTTCAGAAGAATAGAGGTCTTAAGCAAGATGGCTATGTTGGATTGATTACAACATACTATCTGCTCAAAGACTAAATACATGAGAGCTACTTTAGGGTGGCTCTCTTTTTTATTACATACAGGGAGGTGAGAAAATGGCAGAGAGCATTGAGCTTCAAATCAAGTCAAACGCACAACAAGTGGCTAAAGACATAGGCAACTTACAAAGTAAACTGCAAGGACTTGGAAGCACTCTCAATTCCCTCAATGGTGCAAGCATAAGCAATTTTGCGAGTGGAATGTCTCAACTTGCAACATCACTTAGAAGCGTGAGCAGTATTGACACTCGTACCTTTAGCAAGATTGCGACTAACATGGAAAAGCTCGGCAACCTTGATACTGCAAGACTTGTCAGCTCGGCAAGTGCCTTGAAGAACATGGCAACAGAATTGTCAGGCTTTGCGAGTATCTCAAAGCAATCAGCAGAGATTACACAGCTAACGGCTTCAATATCAAAGCTCGGTTCAAAATCAGCCGGGTATGCTGCGGATAATATCAGAAACCTTGGCAGTGCCTTGAAAGAGGTAATGACAACACTATCTAGCGCGCCGAGAGTCAGCAACAACATTATTCAAATGACTAATGCACTTGCTAATCTGTCACAGCAAGGCTCAAAAGTTGGCTCGGCTAGTAGGTCACTTGTAACAGGCTTTTCAAACACAACTAAGTCAATTAAGAGTACAAGAAGCGGATTTAGGGGCTTGGCTTCAACTATCGGTAAGTTTTACGCAACTTATTGGTTGGTTATGCGAGCTGTCGGAAAAATAGGCGGCGCAGCTGATTTAGCGAGCCAATTAACAGAGGTTCAAAACGTAGTAGATACCACGTTTGGTGACATGGCAAGCAAAGTTGATGATTTTACAAAAACATCAATTCAAGACTTTGGAATGTCGGAGCTGACAGTTAAGCAAATATCAAGCCGTTTCCAAGCGCTAGGTACTTCTATAGGTATTTCGTCAGAGCAAGTGGCGAATGGTACGGCAGTGACGAATAAAGCTCTTATGAGCCAAAATAACACGCTATACAAGACTACAGACAGTATGGCTGATATGTCGCTTAATCTTACAAGATTAGCTGGCGATATGGCTTCATTTTATGATGTAGACCAAGCTGATGTTGCAAAGAGCTTACAATCCATTTTTTCGGGAACAATCGCACCATTAAGGAGATACGGACTTGATTTAACGCAAGCCACACTTTCTGAGTGGGCTATGAAAAATGGACTTGACGCAAATATCAAGTCAATGACGCAAGCTGAAAAGGTATTGCTAAGATACAACTATGTCATGGCAAATACGCAAGCTGCGCAAGGTGATTTTGCTAAAACTGCCAACACTTGGGCTAACAGTGTAAGAGTCCTTAAACAAGAGTTCCAAGCATGGGGCAGTATCATAGGTAGCGTAGTAATCAATGCTTTAAAGCCATTTGTCCAAGCCTTAAGTAAAGTAATGCTCAAGGTTATCAGCTTCACAAGAACTGTAGCTGACGCGCTCGGAGCAATCTTCGGATGGACTATCGAAATAAGTGGTGGCGGTGCTACTGTTGACGGCATGGAGGACATAGCTGGCGGAGTAGGCGATATTGGTGATAACGCTGATAGTTCCAATAAGAAAGCCCAAAAACTGAAAAAGACACTGCTTAGCATAGACGAGATACACGCACTTGACGATAACAGCGACAGTGGCAGTGGTGGCGGTTCAGGCAGTGGCGGTTCAGGCGGCGGTGGAGCTGGCGGTGGTGTTGACAGTTCGCTGAAAAAGACTGATGGATTGCTCGAAAAATACAAATCATCAATCAAAGATTTATACTCACTCGGAAAGTACATCGGTGACGCTCTTGCTAGTGCTATGGAGAGCATTGATTGGCAGAAAATTTATCGGAAAGCTGACAATTTCGGAAAAGGACTTGCAGACTTCCTTAATGGTTTAATCAGCCCAAGACTTTTTTATGATTTGGGCGCAACAATAGCCGGTTCACTGAACACAGCTTTGCATTTCCTCAATTCATTCGGCACAACATTCGATTGGACTAATTTTGGCTTGTCGATTGCTAACGGCATTAATGGATTTTTTAAGAATTTTGATTTTGCGTTATTAGCAAAAACTATTAACGCATGGGTGCAAGGAATATACACCACGCTAACCACGGCAATTAAAAATGTGTCGTGGAAAGACATACTTAAAGGAATTACGGACTTTTTAAGCAATTTGGACATTAAAACTGTTGAGATAATAGTTGGCACATTGCTGATAAAAAAGATAATTTCGTTAAAATTAGGTTCAGTGGCACTCGCTTTTATTGGAAAATCATTATCAAAAGCGATAGCACAGGCAATAGCTTCAAAAATTGGATTTGAGCTTGTAGAAGGAGCTGGCATTGGAACGGCAATAATGCAAGCATTTAAAACCATTTTTGCTTCACTATCAACAAATCTTGGATTACTCATAGAGGGATTATTCAGTGGTTTAAGTTTGGGTGATGCAATAACGGCTGCATTCGGAACAGGGGCAGCAGACCTATTAGCAACAATCGGCTCTGCTTTTTCGGCAATAGCCGGAACAATTTTATCTATTGTGAATTTTGTCAAAATGCTAAAAGACGGATTTAGCTGGGTGAATGAGATTTTAATGGTGATAGGTGTTGCATTAGCCACAATCGGAGCAATATTAGCTGGCGTGGCAGCATTGCCAGCAGTAATTGTTGGAGCAATAGTGGCAGCAGTATCAACAATCGTTGTTTTAGTAAAAGATAATTGGAACACAATTTGTGAACTATTTTCAACGGTTGGCGATTGGTTCAATGGAAATGTCATTGAGCCTGTAGTTTCGTTTTTTAAAGATATGTGGAAAACCATAAGTGGCTTTTTCGGTTCTCTATGGAAAGACATAGTAACTGTGTGGCAAGGAGCTTCGAAATGGTTTAGTTCCACAGTAATTGAGCCGATAGTCGGATTTTTCAAAGGTTTCGCCATGCGAGCACAACAGATTTTTCAAGGTGTTTGGATAATAATTCAAGCAATTTGGATAGTAGCTTCAAGCTGGTTTAATAATAATGTGATTACTCCAATTTCAAATCTGTTTAACTTTTTAAAAACACTTATACAGACAACGATACAGACAGCAAAAGATTTTGTCTTTTCAACGTGGCAAGGGGTGGCAAGTTGGTTTAGCGGTACAGTAATACAACCGATTTCAAACTTTTTTAATATGTTGAAAGCTGGCATAACATCGGCACTTAGCGTAGCAAAGAACTTTGTTATATCTACGTGGCAAGGAGTAGCGAGTTGGTTTAATGGCAATGTTATTTCGCCTATCACAAACTGCTTTAATATTATGAAAAACGGAATTACAAACGCGTTTAATTATGTGTGGAGTTCAATAAGAGGCGGTGTCACAGGGGCTATGAACTACGTTATTTCAAAAATAGAGAATGGGGTTAATTTTGTTGTCAGTGGAATTAACTCTTTATTAAGAGGATTTAACAAAGTTGTTTCTATGGCTGCTAAGGTGGCCGGTGCAAATTGGAACGGAGTATCGTTAGTCCCGAAAGTACATATTCCAAGGCTTGCCAGTGGTGGAATTTTCCCAAGGGGAGAAGACGGCATGGCTTTCATCAATCACAATGAGTTAGTCGGTAAATTCTCAAATGGTAGAAACGTAGTCGCAAACAATCAACAGATTACAGACGGAATTAGAGATGCTGTATTAGAGGGAATGGCTCAAGCACTGATGAACTCTAACACCGGTGGAAACTCTGCACCTATCATTGAAAACGTGTTTAAGTGCGACAGTGAAACGCTCTATCGCATGACACAGGTAGGTAAAGCAAAGCACGGACAACGATATATTGTAGCAAATGAATTTGGCTAAGACACTCACCTTTACGTGGGTGTCTTTTTACGAGGTAACAGTATGGCAATGATGTTAGTAGACGGAGTGGAATTACCTACTCCGTCAAGCTTTGAATGGGGCATGATTGATGTGTCTGCAAGCGATAGCGGGCGAACACAGGACGCTCAAATGCATAAAAACAGAATAGCACAGAAACGACAGCTTAAATTGTCGTGGAGTGGTACAGACACAGCTAGGACAGCAAGGATACTTCAAATGGTAAACCCCGAATATATCAGAGTGACATATCCTGACGCTATGAGCGGCACTGATGAAACACGCACGTTCTATGTGGGTGATAGGAGCGCACCTATCAAGATATGGACTATTAACAATAAGAGGTATGAGACATTGAGCTTTGACCTCATAGAAGTATAAGGCGGTGATTTAATGCTTAACGTATCGGCCAAATGGCAAAGGGCAGTAATGCTCGACAATAATATAAATGTAAATTGTTTTGCTGACATAGTTACGGCAAGTGGCGAAAAAATCCCTATTAGTGATAGTGAGTTGTGGGCGAATGGCTTCGAGGTCAATGACTCAACATCAAGCAATGGCACTTTCACAATCGGGGCTTTGATTGCCGGAAAATTGAAAATTAAGCTGAATAACATTTATGAAGATTACAGTAAATATGATTTTGATAATGCAAGCGTAACAGCATATGTTTCAAAAAGCTTTTCTGACGGTACAACCGAAAAACTAAAAATCGGTGAGTATAGAGTCAGCGAGACAAGCTATGACGGCTCACTCATAACACTTACTTGCCTTGACAATATTAATAATTTCAATCGTGAGTATGACAGCAATTTAAGCTACCCTACGACAGCGTATGAGGTAGTCAGAGACGCTTGTATTAAGTGTGATGTACCTTTTACTATGGCAAGATTTGATAACTCTGATTACGTGATTAACGAGATACCAAGTGATAATCAAAAACTCACATATGGACAGGTGATAGCTTACATCTTGCAGTTAAGTGGATTATGGGGCAAATGCGGTCACGATGGTGAATTGCTTATCGGTTGGTATGATATGAGTCAGTTTGGGAGCCAAAATTACAATGGTGGAACTTTTAGCACGAAAACTACACCATACTCTGACGGAGATAGTGTTGATGGTGGAAATTTTACCGACTATTCAAGTGGAGATAGCGTTGATGGTGGAACATTTACAGAAGCGAGAAATTACCACAATATTTACACGCAAAAGGATTTGAATGTTGCAACCGATGATGTTGTTATTACAGGTGTTAAAGTTATTGTAACCTCAAAAGAGGACAAGGCAAAAGATGTTAATGCACTTGCCGGAAAAGAGGGATATGTAGTTTCAATCTCTGATAATCCGTTTATTTCGGCAGACAAGGCACAGACAGTTGCAAATTATATCTTTAAAAAAATCGGTGGCATGAGGTTCAGACCTCTTGATGCTGCACTCTTGTCAACCCCACTGATTGAGAGCGGAGATGTGGCACTTGTGACAGACCGCAAGCAGAATACCTATAGCTGTTTTATTTCCAACCGAACATTTACTGTTGGAAGTGGCACAAAAATTTCATGTGACGCTGAAAATGCTTCAAGAAATAGTGCTGATAAATTCAGTAGTGAGACAAAGGCTGTCGTACAAGCTAGGGAAGTTGCGCAGGCACAACTAAGTGTATATGATAAGCAAATGCAATTGCTGACACAGCTAATGTCTCAATCGCTCGGACTTTTTAAGACCGAACAAGTGCAAGAGGATGGCTCGATTATTTATATTATGCACAACAAATCAGACTTGAAATCGAGTAATATACAGTGGAAAATGACAGCTAATGGAATGGCGGTATCAAGTGACTATGGTAAAACATGGAATGCCGGAGTTGATAAAGACGGAAACGCTATTTTCAATATTATGTCGGCTATCGGCATTAATTTTGACTGGGCGCATGGCGGTACACTCACTTTAGGTGGTGAGAATAACGTAAACGGCAAGCAGTATGTCAAAGACGCAAACGGAAAGACACTTGTAACGCTGGATAATAAAGGCATTGCACTTGATAGCAGTGTGAAAATTGCTTGGGATAATGTGGCTGACACTACTGCTAAAGTTACTCAAATAACCAAAGACACAGTGACTACAAGCTATGTAAATGCACTTAGTGTTAAGGCCGGTTCAGTTGACGCGGAGGACATCACAGGAACAACAATTACCGGCAAGAATATTGTTGGCGGAACAATTGATATTGGAAATGGAGTGTTTGCAGTTGACAACGATGGAAAAGTAACCGCTTCAAATTTTAATATGTCCGGCGGAAGTATTGCACTGGACGGAAATTTAAGTAATTCAACGATTGATTTAACAGCTACTGACAATTCAGGAAACAATTATGAGCTTTGGATGAATGGTGCGGTCTTGCGAATTGTTAAAAATGATGGGAATTTGATTACACTTTATGGAGCCACAGGCTCTATAGGTGCACAGACAATGTATGCTCAAGAGATAGACTCTGATAAATTTAGAGAAACCGATAGAGGATATGCAATGTGTGGCGATGCAACAGGACATACTTATCATTGTGACTGGAATGGCAGTGCCTTAAGTTTCCAAGTTGATACTACTTGGGTATGGAGTTCGTCAGATAAACACTTAAAAAAGAATATTAAAGCAATTAATCAAGATTATATTGATGCAGTAGGCTCGGTCGATTTATTTCAATACAATCTTAATAGACAAGGATATTCAGACAAGCCGTTATATTTTGGAGCGATGGCACAGGATATAATCGAGAATCTTAAAGATAAAGGGCATGTCAATGAAAATCTTGATATGATTTTCCAAAACAAAGCAACATCGGATGATGATACATTGTACTACGGCATGAACTATGAGCAATTTTTAATCTTAAGACTTGCTGGAGACGAGCAGAAGATTGATAAAATGCAAAAACACATAGATGAATTGGAAGATAAGTTTTCAAGATTGTGTCAGAAATTAGGCATTGACGAAAGCGAGGTATAGCTTATGGCAATTCAAATGAGACGAGGGGCATACGCGGAGTTTGACCCCTTAAAAATGAAAGCTGGAGAATGGGCGGTATCGACCGACTCCGACACAAAAAAACAGCAGATATGGATGTGTTTCGCACCCGGAATAGTTAAGCGGATGGGAACTGTTGAGGATTTTAACACTGAAATTCAAAGACTTATTCAGAGCTATCTTGACGGCATGGCTCAATCTGTATCACAAGCTCAAAAATCAGCAGAACTTGCCACAAGCAAAGCTCAAGAATCATCCACCTCTGCAAGTAATGCTAAAACTAGCGAGACCAACGCAAAGACCAGTGAAACCAACGCGTCAAACTCGGCCACAAAAGCAAGGAATAGTGAAACCAATGCTAAAGCGAGTGAAACAAAAGCTAAAGCAAGTGAGACCAGTGCGTCTACCTCTGCAAGTAATGCTAAAGCGAGTGAAACAAATTCTAAGACCAGTGAAACTAATGCTAAGAAATCAGAGACTAATGCATCTACAAGCGCAGCTAACGCAAAAAACAGTGAAACTAATGCCAAGGCTTCTGCTACTAGCGCGTCAACTTTTGCAAGTAACGCTAAGACAAGTGAAACAAAAGCCAAGGCTTCTGAAACCAATGCTAAGACAAGTGAGACTAACTCTGCAAAGAGCGAGTCGGAAGCGCAAAAGTACGCAGAACAAGTTAAAGAAATATCTGAGAGCTTCAGCGGAGCATTAAGACCTCTTGGAACAATCAACTTTGCCGACTTACCGAGCACAGCGGATGCTAATTCTGGTGATATGTACAATATAACTGACCAATTTACTACGACCACTGATTTTAAAGAGGGGACTGGTAATATAATCCCTGCTGGCAGTAATGTATATCTGACAATCGACAGATATTGGGATGTGCTTGCCGGCACACCGGTAACAGGAGTAAAAGGCGCAAAAGAAGTATATTATCGCAGAGGAAATGTAAACATAACTCCTGCCAATATCGGAGCGGTTGCAGAAGGTGGAAATATAAGCGATACAACAGTTACTTTTGCCGCTACAACAACTAGAGCAAACCTTGTTTCTGGTGAAAAAGTATCGGTCGGCTTCGGAAAAATTAAGAAGTGGTTCGCTGATTTGAAAAGCTTTGCCTTTAAAGATTTGGTGAATAACCTCACGACTTCTACCACTGGAAGCGCATTAGACGCGAGCCAAGGCAAGGTTTTAAATGACAAATATGATGAATTAAACCAGAGTTTAGGCAATTTAAAGACGGATTTTAAAATTAATTTAGATGGTATAAAAATTAAAGCTGGC